>Ga0315286_10006357_pt1 | contig 11507 bp, 17 predicted proteins | sample YL17G10_0_MG_FD_205038 | JGI IMG/M metagenome (GOLD analysis project Ga0315286, IMG submission 205038) | Sediment microbial communities from Yellowstone Lake, YNP, Wyoming, USA - YL17G10_0 | ecosystem: Environmental > Aquatic > Freshwater > Lake > Sediment | place: USA: Wyoming | collected...
CCCCGTCACGGGAGACAGACATCCGGTTCCGGGACGGGGACGTCGTGAAGATCGATGTCGGGGCACACATCGACGGCTATCCAGGTGACACCGCAGCAACGGTCGAGGTCGGGACAAGGCGCCACACAGCTCTGATAGATTCTGCGAAGGAGGCACTAGCTGTCTGCGTCGAGATGGTGGCTCCAGGGACCTCACTGTCATCTATGGGCGAGGCGGTGTCCAGGACAATCAGGTCTGCCGGATTCAAACCCGTGGCCAATCTGACTGGACATAGCATGGAGAGATACAATCTGCATGCTGGCTTGAGCATCCCGAACATCGAGACAAGGGACAGGGCGGTAATTGAAGAGGGCATGGTCCTGGCGATTGAGCCGTTCTCGACCACGGGTGCCGGGAAGGTCTCGGGCAAGGGAAGGGGTAGCATATTCAGGATCGTCAGGGATCGGCGCGCCTCCCCAGATGTCGTCGAACTCTTTCAGAAGATCCAGTCCAAATTTGGTCCGTTTCCATTCGCCGGACGCTGGTGTGACCAGCTCTCACCGAACGCGGGCGTTCTTGTGCCCAAGATGTTCAGGCTCGGCATGATCATGAGCTATCCAGTTCTGACAGAAGTCGCGGATGGAGTCGTTGCGCAGGCAGAACACTCAGTCCTGGTCACAGCCAACGGCTGCAAAGTCCTGACATGAGCGATCCGAAGTAGCCCATCCAGGACGATTTCTCACCTAGTGCCATCTTGCACGCCTCCAGAACCTCGGGCCCTCCACCCTGTTCCCATGAAAAAGGCAGGGTGGAGAGGCATGACGAACACCTCTTTTATGTAAAAGTTGTGGGTGGTTCGAAATTCTGGAGGAAATGGCGAGGTGTGTTGGTAATGCCTCTCCATGTTGGAGATAGCAGAGCGTCCTCACGCACTGCCTGTATCGCCTAACCACCTACACTCTTTAATCTCTTTCGGTTTCACAGTTTGCCAATGATGGTGAGCCGGCGAAGGTCTCAAATAGCGTTTGGGCTCGCTACGTGCCGGCACTGCTGGCAAAACCGCATTGCGGACGGGATGCACCTGCGTTTCCGCTGGATGGTTCATTGCCTTGGGTTGCTTCTGCGAATGTTTATTATCCCAACAAACCTACCAAATGCCCGCGCGAGGGTAGCCAAGCTCGGTCAAAGGCGACAGACTCAAGATCTGTTCTCGCAGGGGTCCCCCGGTTCAAATCCGGGCCCTCGCACATATTGATTTCATAGAATAGATCAATGTTCAGACACAGGGAGTGAGTCGGACTGGGTTGCTGTCGAGCCCTTAGTCCGTCTGTAATAGGGACAGCTGGAATCTTACCGAGTCTGGAGCAGCAGACGGCAATCTCCCTGATCTGAGGCGAGCCGCCAGATCTCTTGTCTTGCTTTCGATGATGCCCATGACCTCCCTGTATTTCTCTGGGGATTTCTCAACAGGGTCCTCTATTCCCCAATCCTCATTCGGAACCCCAGGTACGATCAGGCACATCCCGGGTACTCCACATCCCATATGAACGATGAGATCCAGTGATTCTAAAGTCTCTTTTGATAGCCGTTTGGGGCGCGCTCGAGATATGTCTATTCCGATCTCTTTCATTGCTCCCACAGCACCTGGGTCCACTCGTTCAGCGGGCTCTGTACCCCCGCTGACAGGGTCAATCACATCACTGGCAAGATGTCTGGCAAACGCCTCTGCCATCTGGCTTCTGCACGAGTTCTTGACGCAGATGAAAGCCACACGGTATTTTCCGCTCGATTCGGTTTTCATGACATCTGCCACTAGGCCCTCCGCATAGATTTGAGTTGTGCCGACTCGGCTCAACTAGCATCCTTATGCTCTATGGCTTGCCCAGCAGCTTGCCTGCGAGTTCTGACATCGACTCGTCACCCGCCTTGCTGATGGCCTTCGCAAGCGCGACAGCTGCGCGAACATCCCTCTTCTCGATTCCGAGCTTCTTCGCCGCGCTCATGTGATATCGCAGGCAGGGCTGACAATGGCCCGCAACAGAAGCCGCGATCCCAACCAATTCGATGGTCTTCTCATCCATGTTCATTCCTCCTTCTTTCCAGCTTCCTTCGGATCTCCAGACGTTTGCGTACGCTCCAACTTGCCCATCGCCCTCCGAAGGCCCTGCAGGCCGGAGATCACCTCTTCGATTCTTGCCATCGGGATTCCCACATACATCTCGTCATCCTTCAGCTTCCCTGCGGAACGGCATCCATAGCACCCGAGGCTGAAGTTGACCTTCCCTGTGAGTATGGGGAGTGCGGTAACGTCACCGCACGACGCCTGCATTCCCGCGAAGTTCGCCGTTATCCTAGGGCCCCCCGTCTCATATATGAATGAATTGGCAACCCACATCGCCTGCTTCGGCAGACAGATCAGCACAACGACCTCTGGAGGATTCTTGAAGCAAGCCAGAGGCGCGACCACGGTACCTGTACAAGTTCCTACGGGGAGTTTGGGTATTTCCGCCATTGTGCGTGCAGCGGCAGGCTCGGTCGACGCGAGTCCGTGCATGTAGGGAACCTTTCCAGACCTGACTTTTTCGGGCAGGTCTGCGATCCCGAGAGCCGCTTTTCCGGCGGAGCACGCATGCTGCTGCGCTGGAACATAGATAGCCGCTCCGAGCGATGCCATGTGGATGGAGACGCAGTGTCTAATTGGGAAATCCATCGTTTGGAATCCAAGCGGCACATCGTCTGCGCTCCTCACGAGGCCTATCCCCACAGGTGGTTTCGCCAGGCCGAGTAGGGACACCATCTGCTCTGACGCCGCGACCCACCTAGAATCTCCTGAGGGTTTCGCTCCGGGCATCTTCAACTGTTGGCGACGGAGGACGGTGATCGAGCTCGACGGGCACTGGTCTTCGCACACGCCGCACTCCGTGCACAGCTCGGGACGCGTCAGCTCGGGTCCGTCGTCTCGGAGTTCGAGCGCGTTGTTTGGGCAGATGTCATTGCATACACCGCATTTCGTACACTCGGAGCGATCTATGTTGAGTTTCGCCATTGCGTGCGCCTTCCTTGTCAACCTTACTCTGTCCGAACTTTCATTGTTTTTCTATTCTTTGACGGCCTGGATAATGAGCTCCTTTGCCTTCCTGACGTCCTCTGGAGAGACGTAGTCCATCATGCCCTTCAGGTCTCCTCCGATGTCCTCATGAAACGGCTTCTTCTTCATTCCTATGTCTCTTGCAAGCACGATGCTTCTTGCGATCTTGAACCCAGCCAGTTCGACAACCTTTTTGCTGCATTCGAAGGAGCAGCCATCTACCGTTATGATCTTCTTTGCTGCCTTGGTCTTGCCAAGAACAGGCCCCACTTCGATGGGAAGTCCTGCAAGGCATCCGATTCCCAATTTCTTCAAACCAAGTTCTTTGACGGCTTCCATGCATGCTAGCGTAGCCGTTATCCCGGTGTTCGACAACCCTCCGAAGCACGCGTATATCAAGTTCTCATGTGTGTTCTCTCCAGCCTTCCACTCCATCTGTTTTTCTTCTGGCACTCAATCACCTCTCTTTTTCCATTCTTACCACACTCATTTCTCTGGATTCATTGATTTGAATCCGTTCAAATCCCTTACATAGATCATGCTAGTGTGGCTCCTGAATGCCGAGTATTCGCATCCTAGTCTTCGCGGCAATTCCCCGCACCGCGTCCTTCTGAACGAATATCATGTCGCCAGGGCTGACTTTCCAAGATTCGTCATCAGTCGTTATCACGCCGTCTCCATCTATCACATAGAAGAGGACTGCGTAGGGCTCGACATGAGGCGATATCTCCTGACCCGCTTCAAAGCAAATCTGGACGACATTGAACATCGGGCTCCTGAGCAGCTCGATCTTCTTGTGTCGCCTTGCATCGAATTCTGCAAGCCCAGTGACATCAATGGGTCTCATGACGGTGAGCACCTCCCTCCGGCCGTTCCTGTCAGCTTAGCTGCGTCGATCATGTCGTTCTCACAACCCCTTCATTAGATTCCGCCTCAGCAGAATTATAGTCAAACCGAAAAACAGGAGGCTGTACAGCACAAGCACCAAGATTCCGATAGATGCCGACACGAACGAGTCGACGCCGAGCGAGGAATTGAAGCCGTCGACCAGATACGTCAAGGGAGATCCATACGCGAGATACGCCCCTGCCCCGTGCATGTTCCCAAGAGGGACAAACACGCCGCTGATGAATATCAAAGGGAACCTCACGAGGGAGGACAACATCATGGTGTTCGAGGGCACCCGCCCCGAGGACGCGGAGAGCAGAGTTCCAAGGGCTGCAAAGCAGAGGTTCCCTGCAGCGAAGAAGAGGAAAAGCACCGTGGCGCTGGTCACTTCGATTGCCAGGAACGCCGCTCCAATGATTACGACTATCAAGCTTATCACCGTGCCGAATATCGCGCCAGCGAGGATATCTCCGATGACGATCGTCGACAGGCTCACAGGATACGAAAGCATTCGCTCGAAGGTGCCAGCCTGCTTCTCCCAAGGGATGATGAGCGGCCCGACCGAAGATGCCGTGAAGAAGAGAGACATGGCGAGGAAGCCTGGGAAGTACTCCTTCATGTTGAGCTCCCTTCCGATGAAGAACGCAAGGAACAGGAAGACTGGAAGGAGCAACCCGAATATCCACACCGGGGCTTTCCTGTAGTATATCCTGATGTCCTTCCTCGTCGTGACGAGGATGCTCCGGAGAACGACTCTCGCTTTCATTTGGTCTCCTCCGTGAGCTTGACGAAGACGTCCTCGAGACTGGGGCCGACTGTTTGAATCGATACTATCTTCAGATCATGTTCTCTTCTGATTTCCATGATCTTTTGAATAGTCTTGTCCGGGTCATCCGTGAGTAACCTGAACTTATCCCCCCATTCTTCGATCTTTCCAGGGGCGCATTCCTCCAGCAGGCGGCGGTCAATCTTCCCGTTGAACGACACCTCGACCGCCAAGTTCTTCTCATACGCCATGCGGAGCTGCTCTGGAGTGGAGATCGCTATGATCTTCCCGTGATTGATGATGCAGACCCTCTCACACAGGCGGCTCGCCTCCTCGATGTTGTGGGTAGTCAGAATCACCGAGCTACCTTTCCTGTTCATCTGCTTGACAAGATCTATGATGATTCGTCTGCTCTGGACGTCGAGCCCTTCAGTGGGTTCATCCAAGAAGAGTACAGGGGGCTCGTGTATGAGCGCGCAGGCAACGCTGACGCGCTGTTTCATCCCTTTGGAGTATTTGCGCACAAAATCGTTTCTTCTGTCCCAAAGGGAGAGCGTTTCAAGGAGTGTCTTGGAGCGCAGACGACGCTCATCCTTAGAGAGGCCATAGTACCTGCCGACCAAATCCAGGTTTTCCATGGCGGATAGGTCGGCATAGATGTTGCCGACCTCAGGGACTGCGCCTATCCTCATCTTGGCGTCAAAAGGCTCAGCAAGCAGATCTATCCCATCAATCTTTATGCTGCCAGCATCAGGCCTAAGGATGCCAGTCAGGAGACGAATGGTCGTTGTCTTTCCGGCTCCGTTTGGGCCAAGCAGGCCGAAGAATTCTGCCTCCCCGACCGAGAAACTGACGTCATCTACTGCTGCGATATCGCCGAAGTGCTTGACCAATCCCGCAGCTTCTATTCCTCCGATTTGAATCACTCCCCCATCTTCCATCCCTCTTCCGTGAATGTCAGCTGGAGCCTTGCCTTCGGCTCGAAATACGGGCATGGCTCGCCCTCTTTCGGCGGTTCCAGCTCGCAGTCGGCATAGAGGCGACAGGTCTCGCAGATCATTCCGCGCCTCCGCCTGCAGCGACCCGGGAAGGCAGGAGTCTTCCATCCGGGCCGTAGTATCTCTTCCTGATCCAGAAAGCCACGTTAACCAGGCTGATCAAGACCGGTACCTCGACCAGCGGTCCGATGACGGTGGCAAAGGCCACCAACGACCCGATGCCGAACACCCCTATGGCGACCGCGATTGCCAGCTCGAAGTTGTTGCTGGCCGCGGTAAAGCTCTGCGCTGTCGCATGCGGGTAATCGAACTTCAGCTTGATCGACAACCCGAACGACAGGAAGAACATAATGACGAAGTAGAAGACCAGGGGTATCGCGACCCTCACGACGTCGAACGGCTGGTCGAGGATGTACTCGCCCTTGAAGGCGAACATGACCACGATGGTGAACAGCAGCGCCAGCAGGGAGACCTTGCCGAGCACTGGCATGAGTCTGTCGTTGTACCAATCGGCTCCTCTTCGTGGCAGCAGGAGATACCTCGTGGCTATGCCCATCACGAAGGGGATGCCCAGGTAGATCAGGACGCTCTGCGCCACCTCCCACACACCGATGCTTATCTCCGTGCCGGAGCCCGGGGACACCCAGTCTGACGCAACGGCCACGAGGAAGTAGGCATAGAACGAGTATAGGGCAATTTGAAAGACCGAGTTGAGGGCGACAAGGATGGCCGCGTATTCCGCGTCCCCTTCTGCGAGGCTGTTCCAGACTATCACCATTGCTATGCATCGCGCCACGCCGACAAGTATGAGGCCGATGCGGAAGTAGACGTTGTCAGGCAGGAAGATCCAGGCCAGGGTGAACATGAGCAGAGGGCCAACGACGTAGTTCAGGGCGAGGGAGGTGCCAAACATCCTCTTGGCCTCTGGCTGCTTGGGAATCTCCTTGAGCTCCTCGTACTTCACTCTGGACAGTGGGGGCCACATCATCAGTATCAGGCCGATGGCGATGGGGATAGATGTCGTCCCGACACTCAGTTTGTTCAGACCATCAGCAATGCCGGGGATCGCTGCTCCCAGGCCGACGCCTATGAAGATCGCAAGGAAGATCCAAACGGTCAGGTACTTGTTCAGGAATGAGAGCTTCTTCTTTGCTGGAACTTCGCCCGCACCGGAAGCCTCAGCTCGACTCGACATGGTCTCACCTCGCCCCCTGTCCGTACTTCGCCCTGAGGGATCTCAGGACGTCTCCGAGCTCAGCCAGAGAGGGAAACGAGATCGCCTGTGCAGGACACTGGGGTATGCAACCAGAGCATCCAACGACACAGCCATAGGGGTCCACGACTTCGGGCTTGCCGTCCCTTTCTCGATAGACCTTGCTGGGACAGAAGCTGATGCAGACACCACACCCCGTGCAGCGATCCGCATCGACTCGTGGGAACCACGGTATTTTCTCTCTAGGTATGCCGTTGTACAAGGGCTCGCTCACGCTTTCGCCCTCCTGGAAAATATCAGGTCTGTCAGCTCGCCGATTGACGCGACCCGGCCGGCCACGATCACTTCACCGTCGATGGCCAATGCTGGTGTCGTCATCAGGCCCCTGTTGACTATCTCTTCGATGTCTGTGACCTTCGACAGCTCGGCCTGCACTCCGAGGCTCTTCAGCACCTTCTTCACGTTCGCCTCGAGCATATTGCACTTCGGGCACCCTGTTCCAAAGATTTCGATCTTCATGCCTTCAACTCCCACTGTCTTGTTTTCCTCTCGTCTCTCATCTTCCTGAACGCTTGCCACATCGCCTCTAGATACTCTTGCTCCACAGGGCTCGGGACGTAGTTGTATATCTTGAGCTCCTTCAATATGACGCGCTTGATCACATCGTCTGGGACGTGCTCGAGCTCCAGCGCTTTCCTCATGATCATATCGTACTCAGAGATGCCGATCTCTTGCCCTCCGACCCTGAGGCGCTTGGACACGAATTTACCTGGACAGCACTCGCCTGGCAGCTTCTCACCTCACAAACATCCCGAATATCAGCCCCGCGGCCGTGCAGAACACGGCCACGAGACCAACGTACACAGCGACCTTCTTCGAACCCATGATCTTCCTGGTGACGAGGATGCTCTGGAAAGAGAGTTCAGGATCGGCGAGCAGATAGGCGAGAAGTGGCCCCTTGGCCATTCCAAGGTCGAGGAACATGCGTGCGACGGGCACTTCGACTAGCGTTGGGAAGTACATGAAGACGCCGAACGCGACCGCAATGCCGTTCGCCGAGAGCGTGTCGTGCCCCAGGTGTTCCGCGATTACATCCGAGGGGATGACGTGAGTGGCCACGCCAGCCACGAATACGCCCACGATGAGCAGGGGTATGATCATCTTGGCGAAAAAGTAAGTCTCACCCATCCAGGCCCTGTTCTCCTCGCGCGAATTCGCTCTCAGTGCCAAGAGTACGGTAAACACAATGAGCGCGCCCATCACAGGGATTCTGTAAACGATGGGTGCGGGAAATGTCCCAGAAAGAAGGATCCCTATTAGCAGAAGGAACAGCACCAGGGAACGGTTCCGGACCAATCTCTCCTTCAGCGTCAATCGCGCTAATCTCTCCGCAGGTGGGTCGGTCGGGTCCGCGGCGGATGTTGGCATGGGCGATTTCGACGAGGTGGTGCCATGCTTGGAAGATGAAATCGACAAGTTGCCGAAGATGAGACCCATGAGCATCCCGATGACAATGCCGAATGTTATCGCCAGCACGCCTCTTGCGGCCGCGATGTCCCATCCGATCAGACTTCCAGTGTACGTGATGGCAAGTAGGTTGATTGCGGGGCCCGTAAATAGGAAAGTCACAGCAGGTCCAAGACCAGCCCCTTTCTTCCAGATACCGGCGAAGAGTGGGAGTATGGTACAGGAACAGACGGCTATCAGGAATCCCGCAGCAGATGCGACCGGATAGGAGATGTACTTCGGCGTGTCTGGTCCCAGGTACTTGGTGACCGCCTCCTTCTTGAATAGCGCTGAGAGAGCGCCCGCGATGAAGAATGCCGGGACGAGACATAGAAGCACGTGTGCGGAGAGGTAGTTGACAAGGCCTGTCAGCCCTGCAGAAAGCAGATCGATGAGATAGGAGGCGAAGTCCATTCGATTTCCTCGGTATTTCTACAAAATTTGAAATACTCTGCCGACTATTAAGGGTTTGTGGTTTCAAAAGAAGTTGAATCCATTTGCTGTGGGAAGAATGGGAAGCCGCTAGAGCTCCCTAGGGCTGTGACACTGCAGCTCTCCAGGCTCGGTGGCTTAAGAAAGCTGCTCGAACAGCTTCCAGAAGAGTCGAGGATTAGGAGAATCGCTGAAGGTCATCAGGCTCTTTCCGACCCGATTCGCCTCCGGCTGATGTGGGCTCTCTCTCTGGCGGATCTCTGCCCTTGCGTGCTGAAACAGATCTCCAAACTGCCCGATTCCAAGCTATCATACCACCTAAGGATTCTCGAAGAATCCGGTCTGGTTTCATCGAGGAGGACGAGGAATTGGATGATCTATTCCATAACTCCCCTGGGATCAAGAGAGCTGAATGGATGGGATGGGATGGTGGCTTCCCGGTAGTTCAAATGGAGGCATTTCAGGGGAAAGACTATTCAGGTCATCTGACAACTCAGCTTCTTGCAGGTGACATACCTTGGACGTCAAGATGGATTCCGTGGTGACATGCCCGAAATGCGGATTCAGTTCTGAGGAGCGAATGCCGACAGATTTCTGCCTCATCCGTTACCAGTGCAAGAAGTGCGGCCATGTGATGACCCCGAAGCCGGGCGACTGCTGCGTCTTCTGTTCCTACGGGAGCGTGCCATGCCCGCCGATCCAAGAAGCAAGAGCAAGCGAATGATGTCGTCGCCTCGTCGTTAATCGAGCGTTCGTTCCGCCAAGCCTGCTGTGCTGGTCAGCAGCACACAACCCTGAGAATGCTCAGTGATGGTGTTCTTTGCAGGCCGTTTCCTCGGTGGCACGCGTCAGGCGGCCCTGTGTGTAGGATTCGAGGGCCTCCTTGACTGTCCCAGTCGCGCCTGTGTACGATGCGATTCCGCGGGCGCTCAACATGGTGATGGCGTTCGGCCCGAGCCCTGAACAGACGACGACCTCGGCGCCCGTGTTCGCTACTTGCTCGGGGGGTTTTCCGGAGCCGCCCATGTGGTCGCTCCTGTTCTCGACCACTATCACCTGGCCCGTTTCGGTGTCCACGATTGTGTATGTCGGCGCGCGTCCGAAATGCGCGCTGACGCTGTCATCCATGCCTCCTTGGCCGTTCGTTGGTACGCATATCTTCATTCAATCACACCTTTTTTCATCGATTCTCTAGTTATCATCCTGATTTGGGAGATCATTGTCGATGCCCTCGGCACCCACCCCTTCCTTTGGCTTCCCGACGGCAACGGCCATCGGTTTTGCTTGCCGTTGGTTGGACATCTATGTCGGGGTCATTGGCAATCCCTATCCTGAGGGCGCTCCCGTTCACAATGCACTCTGCGACTTTCTCTCTCGCGCTGGCTAGAATGCGGTTGAAGGTAGGCTGAGAGATACCCATGCTCTGCGCTGCCTTTATCTGGGGCATGCCCTCAAGGTCTGCCAGTCGCAGAGATTCCAGCTCATCAAGGCCAAGGTCCTTCTTCTTCAGCTTCGAAAGGGGTATCCCCCGGGGCTTGAAGTAGCGGTGTTCGGGGTCGCAGCACACCTTCCTGCATCTTTTAGGTCTGGGCACGGTAATGAATCATAATTCATAACCTATTAGAACCTTTCCGAGTCACTTTCCCCATGGAGTGTCCCTCCCGCTCGAAACGTCGCAACTCATATCCGCCGGTTACCGAATCTGAGGAGACGAGGAGGTATTGAATGGCATCATTCAGATGCGCCGACATTGGCATGAAGTGCGGGTTCGAGACGACGGCTCCTACCAAGGAGGAGCTCCTGCTCAAGATCGGGATGCACGCAAGCGATGCTCACAAGATGACGAGCGTGCCCCAAGATGTCCTTACGGCGATCAACAAAGCGATAAAGATCTGATCGCCCATCGGGAGGCAAAACCCCTTCTGGCGTTTCTTGGTGTTATCGAACTGGTCTCTGCCAGTCCGTTTTCCTTGTCAAGGCATTGTGTGTGTCTGGATTTCCGCAGGGGCTTGCATGTCGCCAAGGTCGGACCGCATTTGAACCATCGGCTCTGGCTTGTATCCAATGATCTCGGTGAGCAGTGTGTGAACTTGAACGTCCGGCTCTTTTTCATTCAGAGGATTGTTGCACCGAGCTGAACCGCACCAGCTCGATCGGACAGACAATACCTGCCCTTTGGAACCCCCTGAAGGCATTTTCTACGGTCACAAAACTCAGCCATCATGATGTTCATTTGGGTTTGAGGATTCTAGCTCCCAGCTTTAATTACTGGCAAATTCCAGGCCATAATCCGGGCCCTCGCACATTTTAATTTCACGGAATGTATTAATGTTCAAATGGGAGGAGAGCCTCGCCTCGGAAAAGCCCATAGGGGAGGCGGCGGACTACTTTCTGGCAAGAAAGATGTCATGATCCATCCGCTCTTTCTTGGTCTTGTCTTCAGTCTTCTTCAGGATCTCGCGTATCTCTCTTTGAACATCGGAAGACAGTTGCTCTGGACGATACGATGAAAGAATGCGTTCTGCTTCCTCGTGTGCTCTGTCCAATATTGTCTTTCTTCCACTTGCAGCCCAGGATGCATAGGGAGTCACATCCGTCAGCCACGGCTTCCATGACTTCTTCAGAGTTTCCACAGTG
>Ga0315286_10006358_pt1 | contig 11507 bp, 10 predicted proteins | sample YL17G10_0_MG_FD_205038 | JGI IMG/M metagenome (GOLD analysis project Ga0315286, IMG submission 205038) | Sediment microbial communities from Yellowstone Lake, YNP, Wyoming, USA - YL17G10_0 | ecosystem: Environmental > Aquatic > Freshwater > Lake > Sediment | place: USA: Wyoming | collected...
CGCCGCGTGAGGTGACGTGATATACCGCACCAGGGAATTCAATGCGAAGTGGCCGGACCATGGCATCAGCTTAGCCTATGAAGGTGGATGATGCAAGATGGGAGACCTGACCCTATCTTCCAAGCACGCAGGTATACGCTCGCAGGGTATTTGCGTCAACGCCGTTCGCGCCGACACGCCGTTCGCGCCGGCCATCGGCCGGCCCCTCGCACCTCGTCCCTCGCACCTCGCCCCTGAACGTCAGTGATTATCCCTGGGCACACCCATGGTCTTGTCGATCTTCTGGTACTTCACCGCCGGCTTGAGCACCATGCCGTTCGACAGTTCATCGACCATGCCGCGCTGGATTTCCTGCCAAGGCGTCTGGCTGGCCGGGCTCTTGAATCCGCCCTGCTTCTCCAGCGCCGTCATGCGGCGCTCGTACTCGGTCTTGCTGATGAGGATGTTTGCCGTGCGCTTGTTCAGGTCGATGCGCACCCGGTCGCCGGTCTTCAGAATTGCGAGGCCGCCCATGCTGGCGGCTTCCGGCGAGGCATTCAGGATCGAAGGTGAACCCGAGGTGCCCGATTGGCGCCCGTCACCGATGCACGGCAGCTCGGTGATACCCTGTTTGATCAGTTGCGCGGGCGGTTGCATGTTCACCACTTCCGCTGCACCGGGATAGCCCTTCGGACCGGCCCCGCGGACGAACAGCATGCAGTTGTCGTCGATCTTGAGCTTCGGGTCGTCGATGCGATGGTGATAATCCTCCGGGCCGTCGAACACGATGGCGCGGCCTTCCCATGCATTCGGGTCTTTCGGATCGGAGAGGTAGCGCTTGCGGAAGGCTTCCGAGATCACGCTGGTCTTCATGATCGCGCTGTCGAACAGGTTGCCTTTGAGATTGAGAAAGCCTGCACTCTTCTTCATTGGCTTGTCGTAGGGCCAGATCACCTTCGCGTCTTCGACCGCGGTTTTCGCGCAATTCTCGTACAGCGTCTTGCCATTGACGGTGAGCGCGTTCTTGCGGATCTTGCCGGCCTTGATCAGTTCGTTGACCACGGCCGGCACGCCGCCGGCGCGATGGTATTCCTCGCCGAGGTACTCGCCGGCCGGTTGCAGGTTCACCAGCAGCGGCACGTCGTAGCCGATTTTCTCCCAGTCATCGTTGTCGAGGTTGACGCCGATGTGGCGCGCAATAGCGTTGAAGTGGATCGGCGCGTTGGTGGAGCCGCCGATCGCGGAGTTGACGACGATCACATTCTCGAAAGCTTCGCGGGTCATGATCTTCGAGGGGCGCAGGTCTTCCCATACCATGTCGACGATGCGTTTTCCCGATTCGTAAGCGTTCACGGCGCGATCCTTGTGCGGCGCCGGAATCGCGGCGCTGCCGGGCAGTGACATGCCGAGTGCCTCGGCCAGCGAGTTCATGGTCGATGCGGTGCCCATGGTATTGCAGTGGCCCGGCGACGGCGCGGAGGACGCGATCAACTCGATGAACTGCTCGTCGTTGATTTCCCCAGCCGCCAGCAGTTCTCGCGCCTTCCAGACGATGGTGCCGGAGCCGGTGCGCTCGCCGCGGAACCAGCCGTTGAGCATCGGCCCGCCGGAGAGCACGATGGCCGGGATGTCCACGGTGGCAGCGGCCATCAGTTGCGCGGGCGTGGTCTTGTCGCAGCCGGTGGTGAGCACCACGCCGTCGAGGAAATAGCCGTAAAGCGTTTCCACCAGCCCGAGGTAGCAAAGGTTGCGATCGAGCGCGGCGGTCGGGCGTTTGCCGGTTTCCTGGATCGGGTGCACCGGAAATTCGAAGGCGATGCCGCCAGCCTCGCGGATGCCCTCGCGCACGCGATGGGCGAGCTCGAGGTGATGGCGGTTACAGGGAGACAGGTCCGAGCCCGATTGCGCGATGCCGATGATCGGCTTGCCGGCCTGCAGTTCCTCGCGCTTCAGGCCCCAGTTCATGTAGCGCTCGAGATACAGCGCTGTCATGTTGGGATTGTGGGGATTGGCGAACCACTGGCGGGAACGCAGCATTGCGGGATCTTTTTTGCCTTTACTGGCCATGATCTGCTTCTCCTCGGCGACGCCTCGACCTCGAGGGCTTCGGCTGTCTGATAGTTGGGGTGAGTGGGGATTTTACCCGAGGGCAAAGACGCGCGCCGGGCGCTGCGATAAAACCGCATCCAGTCGGAATGCGTCGTTCCTCACGGACCGGACTCCCAGGCAACAAGAAACACACCCAGCGCCAAGGCCAGGCACAACGGAGAATACAACGCAGAATCGAGCCAGGCGAACCGGCTGCCGCGAACTGTCTTGAAGAAGCCCACCAAACGGAAGTCGCCGATCGCCCGCAGGAGCAGCAACAGCGCCAATCCGAAGCAGCCCCACTGGATAGACATCGCCGGGACGGGCGCATCGATGAATCCGGTGGCTACTCCGATGAGTGCGGCACAGGCGAATAAACAAAAAGCGACAAGCATTGTTGTCGCGCGGCCGGGAACGAACGACGGCGAGCCGCGCAACTCGGGAATAGCCGCCACCTTCGCAAACCGCCCGCCGAAGGCCCAGTACACATGGACCGACGCCAGAAATGCAAATGTCGCGATCAACGCGACCGCCAGGATTGCAAGCATGACGACCTCAGCGGATCGCGAACCGGTGGTGGCCGGCCCTCAACGGGATTTACGCAAGGCCGGGTTGAGCCGGTCGATATCCGCCTGGACCTGATCGCGGCTGCGTTCGTAGATGAGCTCGCGCCCCATCGCACTACCGGCATAGCCCATCCCGTTGCGCGTCGGCGATAGATCGCATTTGACGTTATGAATGCCTTCGCCAAGGACAATCTGGATGCGGTCGGCGCGCTTGTTCAGCACAACCACGTCGATGGTCTGGCCGGTTTCGGTGATACGTACCTTGATTTTCTCGTCGATCATGATCTCGTCCGTTGCAAGTGGCCAGCGGCCAGGGAAGTATGTCTTCTAATAGTTGCGCTGTTTGCTTTTCTTTGCGCCCTCTCTTTACCCCTCTGCGCCCTAAAAGGGTACTCCGACGTGCTGCGCACGTAGGGTATTTGCGTCAACGCTCCTGATCTGGATAAAACTCAGGTGCCGGAGATCCAGCGTTGCAGCGCGAGTGTGATGACAAACGCCGCTGCCGCCAGCCACGCGAACAGAAGGTGGCCGGCTCCGGCCAGCAGCATCGCATCGAGCAGCGAGATCCCGGCGATCAGGCTTACCACGGCGCGCGGCACATCGCCGGGCTTGCGCCTGCGCAGCAGCCACAACGCGTAGGACGCCCACGCAGCGAGCAACAACAGGGGCACTAAAACGACCCGCTGCGCCGCAGCGAGGGAGATCCCATAAATCACCGGCACGGCCAGAAAGGCCAGCGGCCAGATGTTTCCCACACGGCCGAGGTGTTCATTTTTCGCGGCGTAGGTCAGCCCGATCAGATAACAGAGCAACACCACGGCAGCGACGATCACCTGCGGTGGTATAACCGCGGTTACGGCCCATGCGGCCGTCAGATACACCAGCATGCGGCACGCACCCATGATCAATGGGCTCAAGGGGTTGTTCTTGTGATGCCAGTTGTAGAACACGATCGCCGCCGCAAGCGCCAATCCGCCCGCGACGGGACGCCACTGGGTCAACGGTTCGTAGCCATAGCCGACCCAGGCCAGCAGTGCGAGCGCGAAGGCCATCAGGCCGAAACCGGATGCATGGACCTGCATTGCGCTGACCTGGCCGGAAGGGATGGGACGCTCCGGCCGCGCTATCGCATCGAAGCCATGATCGAACGCGTCGTTGAGGAACATGCCGCCGACGTAGAACAACGACAGGGAGACAACCAGCAGCAACAGACGGCAGTCTGCCGTCGCGGCACCCGCCAATGCCGTGCCGGTGAGCACGTTGGACCAGACCGTCGGCAGATTGGACACCCGCCCGAGCTTCAGCGCGACCGCGAGCTTCATGCCGCCACTTTTAGGATCGGGCTATTCCCGCTCATGCCGCCAATTCCTGCCTCACCCAGTTGAGTTCGCGCGCGATGGCCTGCTCCATGCCGCCGGCGCGCAGATGTTCGGGAAGGACGTTCCAGGTATAGGTCTCGACTTCCAGATGCGCGGACACCGGATGCAGGCGATGGATAGCGAGCACTTCGCTGATGAAGGAACGCGTCGACGAGAACGCCCCGAGGTTGTCCATGAAAATCGGCACATGGCAGTGCACCCGCCATTCGCGTCCGTCCGCCTTGCCCGTCGCCGTCGCCAGCGCTTGCGGCAGGTCGGCGTAGCGTCTGATGCCATTCGGTCCCTCTTCAACAACCTGGTGCAGATAAACCGGATCGTCGAACTGCTTCAGCGCGCTCACCGCCTCCGGGGTCAATTCCGGCAGGCGCAGGCCGGCGCTGATCTGCAGCTTGGTCACGCGAATGCCGGCATCGCGCAGAGCGCGAATGCAGCCTGTCGGGTCTTCGAACTCGACCGCCGCATGACACAAGTCCAGGCACAGGCCGGTATGGTCGCGCAGCGCCGTCGCCGCAGCCGTACGATTCAACCCGGTGAGTTCGCCCAGACGCCGCTGCGCGTCCGCGCTGAACAAATGCTCCTGGAAAAATCGGATGCTTTCGTCGACCGTCTCCAGAAAACAATGCGGTTCCGGCTCGATCGCCAGCGCGATATGGCGGCCGCTGCGGCGTTTTATTTCCACCAGCGTCGCGACATGGCGCACCATGTTGTCGGCGATTTTCTCTACATCCTCCTGGCCATGCAGGGCGGGCTTGAACGCGCCCGGCACGGTGCTGATGCTGCCCTCGACGCCGTCGGGCAGCAGTTGCACCAGCAGTTGCGCCAGCTCGTCGGTGTAACGCAACCGCTCCTCATCGCGCCAGTCGGGAAGATAGACTTCCTCCTTGACCCGCGCGCCGTGAAAAGTGCCGTAGGGAAAACCGTTGAGGGTGAAGACGTAGAGATTCTTGCGATCAAGGAAATCGCGGAATTCCGCGAGCGCATTGCCGCTGCCCAATTCGCGCGCCGCGCGCGCGGACAGGCGCAGCCCGATGCCGAATAGCGCTCCCGGCGCCACGCGCTCGCGCACCGCGGGAAAGTAGCGTTCGATGTTGGCGCGGACCTCGGCCCACGTTTCGCCGGGATGGATGTTGCTGCAGTACGTCAGGTGCGCGCCGTCGGCGCCGATCCTCATTGTCCGGTCTCTTTACGGCGCAGCCACGCCATCGCGTGCAGGATTTCGTCGTTGTCCATGGCATGCACTTCTTCGCCGCGGCCGATCTCGCGCAGCAGGGTGATGGTCAGCTCGCCGCCGAGATGTTCGCGGAACTCCTCGATGCCGCGCAGGATGATCAGGCGGCCCTGCTCGTCGCGCGTCTCCATCGCCGGATGCCACAGATAGAAGCCGAGGCGCTTGAGCAACTTGTACACGCGCTCTTCGCCGCCCGGCGCCAGCATGCCGATTTGTACCGAATAACGGGTATCTAGCGCCAAGCCGATCGCCACCGCTTCACCGTGGCGCAATTCGTGCGCTGTCAGCCCTTCGAGCTTGTGCGCTGACCAATGACCATAGTCGAGCGGCCGCGCGCTGCCGGACTCGAACGGATCGCCGCCATGCGCGATCTGGCGCATGTGCAGTTCCGCGCAGCGCCGGATCATGCGGGCCATCGCCGCAGGCGCGCATTCGCGCAACGCTTGCGCATTTCGTTCCAGCCATTCGAAGAACAACCCGTCGCGAATCAGCGCAACTTTCACCGCCTCGGCAATGCCGGCGATCTTGTCGCGCGGGTGCAGCGTGCGCAGGAAGTCGGCATCGTTGAGCACCGCGAACGGCGGGGCGAAGCTGCCCAGCAGATTCTTCATGCCGAACGCGTTGATGCCGTTTTTCACACCGACGCCCGAATCGTTCTGGCCGAGCACCGTGGTGGGCACACGGATGTGGCGGATGCCGCGATGCGTCGTGGCGGCAACGAAGCCGATCATGTCCAGGAAGGCCCCGCCGCCGATTCCGACCACGAATGCGTGGCGATCCATGTTGAGTTCGACCAGACGGCGCTGCAGGCTGGTCACGAGCGCGGGGTCGTTCTTCACATGCTCGCCGCCCGCCACCACTTCCGGGCGGACGACCAGCTCGAGCGACTCCGCGTGCACTTCGGCATAGGCGGCAATGTCATGCACCAGGGTCGGCCAGCTCGCCGCGACATTGGCATCCACGAAAACCACGACGCGATGGCGCTTGGCCGGTTCGCGGCGCACGATCGATTGCACGAACACCGGATTGTCGCGCGCGAACAAATGCTCCGTGAAATGCACCGGATAGTCGTAACGAACCGAGAACTCCTGGGTGTAGACCGCTTCCATGCCGGGTTCGGCGCTCGGCTTGACCAATTCGACGCTCATTTTCTTCCTCTTGTTCCGATTGACGGCATGGCCTACTTGAAAACAACCGCATCGATGCGCTCGACGATCGCCGGCTCTCCCACGCGCGGTGTTTGTCCGCGCAGCACGGAGTTGCCCTCGAACAGCATGCGCTGGTCGATCGGCGCCGGATTGAGCCAGTGCTCTTCTTTCATCTGTCCGCTCTGGCCGAACGCCTTGAGTGCATTGCCATAGCAGATCGCCTCGACGTCCCTGGTTGGGATACCCCGATCCAGCATCAGCCGCGCGGTCTTCGGCACCGCCAGCGGGTCCGAGACGCCCCAGTCCGCGCTGGAGTCGATGAAAATGCGGTTGGAGCCATACTTGCGCGCCACTTCCACCATGCGCTCGTTGCCCATCTTGGTGTTCGGATAGATGGTGAACGCCGCCCAGAAGCCACGATCGAGCACGTCCTGCACCGTCTCCTCATTGTTGTGGTCGATCACGACATGTTCCGGCTTGACGCCCATCTCCACGGCGACTTCCATGCTGCGCAGCGTTCCGCTCTTCTTGTCGCGATGCGGCGTATGCACCTGCACCAGCATGTCGAATTCCTTGGCGAGCGCGAGTTGCGCGCGGTAGTACTTGTCTTCGACCGGCGTCTGGTCGTCGTAGCCAATCTCCCCGACCGCCACTACGCCCTCCTTCACCAGATAACGCGGCAATACTTCCAGAACCTGTTCCGCCAGCGCCTCGTTGTTGGCTTCCTTGCTGTTCAATCCAATCGTGCAGTAGTGGTGAATGCCGAATTGCGCGGCGCGGAAGCGTTCCCAGCCGACCAGGCTCGACATGTAGTCTATGTAGCTGCCGACCTGGGTGCGCGGTTGGCCTAGCCAGAATGCCGGCTCGATCAGGGCGACGATGCCGGCGGCGGCCATGCGCTCGTAGTCGTCGGTGGTGCGCGCGCTCATGTGAATGTGCGGGTCGATGAATCGCATGTTTACTCTCCAGATAATCGGACCAGGTCAGATGGCGCCGGCCAGCGTCTGCCAGCTCACTTTGTTTTCGCTTACGGCACTCGACAGTTCAGGATACGCCCTCAACAGCCCGATTGCAGCCGGATCGGGTGAGCTCGCCAGGGCCAGCGCCGCCGCTTTGCGTTCGGGATCTGTGCCCTTTTCGAGGACGCGCCCGAGGTCGCGCAGCATTTCGCCGCTGGCATGCGGCCCGACGCAGCGCCACAGCTCGGGACTGATCGGCCGTCCGGCCGCCCAGCGCTCGTGGGCATAATTGCACGCCATGCGTGCCAGAACGGGATTGGCGCGCCGGTCCAGCCCGACGATCGGATGCAGCGTACTGCCGATGAACAACGTCTTGAGCACCATCTGGTTCCAGGCAGGCTCGGATAGTTGCTCTGCCGGATACGGATTGCGGTGCGCCACGGCCTCGAACACTGCCTTCATGTTGGTGCGGATCCCTTCCGCGGCACGCAACACGTAACGGGGTTGGTCCGGATACAGCGGCAGGCCGCGATAAAAGGCCACGAGTTCGCCGACGTCGGCCGTGTTGCAGAGCTGATCCAGGCGACGCAGGAAAGTTGCGCCATCCGTGCCGGACACCAGCAGCAGATAAATGCGTGCGGCCTGATCCAGGCTCCAGTCACCGGGGTCCCACCCTGCGCGCGCCACGTTGGCCTGTTTCATCTCTGCAGCGCTTAGCGCAAGGTCGGCCTTGCCGATCCTGCGCGTAACCAGGCTGACCGATCGATACAGATCGCTATCGCCGCCGTTGCGCAAACGTTGCACGGCATCGGCGAGCCAGGTTCGGGCATTGGCCTGCAGACGCGAGTCCAGCCATTGTTCGAGCAAAAGGGCGGGACTCATGCCGCTGCCTCCATGGCATTCGGCATGCGGCGTGCGGAAAACACATGGTCGAGCAGCAGGCGCTTCACTTGCGTTGCAGCCACCGGCCCCTCTTCCAGCAATTCCGGCGTAGACGTGATGAAGAGCGGCCCCTCGTCCGCATTGTCGGTCGGGCGGCCGTGCGAGCCCTTGACGAGCGTCGCATCCAGCGAGATTACGTCCATCAGATAACGCATGCCCATCTTTTTCTGCACCAGTTTCCAGGCAATGCGCGCCTTGACCAGCGGCTGTCCGGGATCGAGAAACAACTCGACCGGATCGTAGCCCGGTTTGCGATGGATATCCACGGTGCGCGCATAGTCCGGGGCGCGCGCGTCATCCAGGAAATGGTAGTAGGTGAACCAGCTGTCGGCACGCGAGATCGCCACCAGCTCGCCGGAACGTGGATGATCCAGGCCGAGTTCGCGCTTGCCCTCTTCGTCGAGAACGCGTTCCACGCCGGGCAGCGAACGCACCAGGTCGGCAACCTTGTCGACCAGTTCCGGCCGCGCGACATAAACATGCGCAACCTGGTGATCGGCAAGCGCGAATGCGTCGGATGCGCCGGCATCGAGCTGATCGCGCCCCAGTTCATCGCGCACGCGCAGCCAGCCGGCCTGGCGCAGCGCGCGATTGATGTGCACCGGCTTCGACACGGCGGTGATGCCGTACTCGGAGAGCGCAACGACACGCATGCCGGCGCGCTGCGCCACGTCGATCAACTCGCCGCAGACCTCGTCGACCTGCGCGACGTCGCGTGCAATCGCAGGGTGGTTCGGACCGAGGCGCTGCAGGTTGTAATCGAGATGCGGAAGGTAGACCAGGGTCAGGGTCGGATGATTTTTCTCCAGCACTTGCAGTGCCGACTGGCCGATCCAGCGCGTGGAAACGATGTCGGCTGCGGGCCCCCAGAAGCGGAACAACGGAAACTGGCCCAGCGAGTGCTGCAATTCGTCGCGCAACCCGGGCGGATGGGTATAGATGTCGGGAAGCTTGCGACCGTCGGCCGGGTACATCGGCCGCGGCGTGACCGCGATGTCCGCGGTCGAATACATGTTGTACCACCAGAACAGCTTGGCGCAGGTGAAGGAGGGATCGCGCCGGCGGGCGGCGTCCCATAACTTTTCGCCGCCGACCAGGCGGTTGGACTGGCGCCACAACCAGATTTCGGAAAGATCGCGGAAATACCAGCCGTTGCCGACGATGCCGTGATCGCGCGGCAGCGTGCCGGTCACGAAGGTGGATTGCACCGTCGTGGTCACGGCCGGAGTCACCGTGCGCAGCGGCCGCACGGCGCCCTGCTTCGCCAGCGCGGCAAGATTCGGCGCATGCGCCAGCAGGGCGGACGTCATGCCGACCACGTTGAGTACCAGCGTACGGTTCATGATTGGAGTTTAGCGCGAGGGATGGCGTTTAGGGGAATCCAGCCCGCAAGTTGCGGTGCGTCATGTCCCGTCCACAAGCGCGGGTATAGGGGCTATGCGCCGCCAGACGCGGGCAGCAGGGACTCCTGCTGGTCGTCAGTGCGAATCCCTCCTCCCGCCTCAACGCGTCTCGCCGCGCGCTGCCTCGGATTCGGGACCGCTCGCGATCAGGCCGTGGCTCAGGGCCATGCGCACGACCTGCGCCGTATTGCTGACGTCGAGCTTGTGCTTGATGTTGGACTGATAGTTGGCCACCGTCTTGTAAGACAGGCACAGGATTCCCGAAATTTCCTGCAGCGAATGTCCGGCGACCAGCAGGCGGAACACTTCGAATTCGCGCGCCGACAAGGCATCGATCGGACTCTCCCGGCCGGGCAGCATCTGCAGTGCCAGTTCCTGCGCCATTTCGTGGCTGATGTAGAGTTTTCCCTGGGCGACCAGACGCACGGCTTCGACCAACACTTCCGGCGCGGCCGACTTGGTGACGTAACCGCGTGCTCCGGCCTGCAACGCGCGCGAAGAGAACACGGTATCTTCGTGCATGCTGAACATCAGTATCTTGGCATCCGGCAGCCGCGCGACAATACGGCGCACCACTTCGATGCCGCCGATCCCGGGCAAATTGATGTCCATGACCGTAACGTCCGGCAGCATGTCGCACACCACGCGGTAAGCCTCCTCGCCACTGGCCACCTCGGCGATCACCGAGATATCCTCGGTGCGCTCGAGCAAGCGGCGGTAGCCTTCGCGCACCACCGCATGATCGTCGACCAGCACCACGCGCACCGGCGTCACCCTTGATTTGTTCATTGCTTGCCTTTCACGGGGATCGAAGCGCGTATGTGGACACCCTGTCCCGGGACACTTTGCAAATCGAAATGTCCATCCAGTGCCTCCACCCGTTCGCGCAGGCCGACCAGGCCCAGGCCCTGCCCGCGCAGGCCCGGATCGAAACCGCGTCCGTCGTCTTCGAAACTGAAACGAATTTCCTCACCATCGTCTTCTTCGCCGGCCACCCGCGCCAGAGATATCGCAACCCGCGTTGCCTGCGCATGCTTGGCGACGTTGGTCAGGCATTCCTGGGCCAGCCGATACAAAGTGATGTTCATCTGCTCGCTCAGATCATCCAGTTCGCCCTGCGCAGCAAAGCTGCAACGGACCGCCGGATGGCGGCGCTGCCACTGTTGCACACCATACTCCACCGCCGAGCGCAGCCCCAGTTCGTCCAGGGCCACCGGGCGCAGGCGTTGCATCAGGCTGCGAACCACGTCGTACACCTGCCCCGACACTTCGATGATCGCCTTGGCGCTGCGCCGCACTTCGACTGCGTTCTCGCTGCCATCGCGAATCGTCACTGCATCGACCTTGATTGCGTTCAGGCTCTGGCCCAGCTCGTCGTGCAGCTCGCGCGCCAGGTTGCGGCGCTCTTCTTCCTGTACCTGCATCGATCGCTGCGACAAGCGCCGGTTTTCTTCCAACGCAATCGCAAGCTCCGTCTGCATCAGCGTCACGGCAGTGATGTCCGCGACGTACATGTGCAGCTCGGGCTCGCGCGCGGGAGACAGTCGCGCGGACAATTTCGCCACCACCTGCACGATCCGCCCGTCGTGCCGATTCAGCTGCAGCAACGGCAGTTCGATCTTTCCGCCGTGAAGCAGCGTGCTGCAATGGGTTCCCCATTGTTCGCGCTCGACGTAAAACTCTTCCAGCGAGCGGCCGTTCAACTCGTCCGCGTCATGGAAACCGAGCATTTCGGCCGCCGCAGGATTGGCGAGCTTGATCTTCCCGTCCATGGAGGCCAGCAGATTACCGGCGAGGTTCTCCATGAACAGCGTC
>Ga0315286_10006359_pt1 | contig 11507 bp, 9 predicted proteins | sample YL17G10_0_MG_FD_205038 | JGI IMG/M metagenome (GOLD analysis project Ga0315286, IMG submission 205038) | Sediment microbial communities from Yellowstone Lake, YNP, Wyoming, USA - YL17G10_0 | ecosystem: Environmental > Aquatic > Freshwater > Lake > Sediment | place: USA: Wyoming | collected...
CCGCCCCCGGTCAGGAGGCGATCGCCCAGCCCCTGCTCGAGCATAAGCTCCCGGACCCGGCGGAAGTGGGTCAGGTGCGCGCCCGACAGGATCGAGAGGCCGACGACGTCGGCGTCCTCTTCGAGCGCGGCGTTGACGATGGACTCCGGCGTCTGCCGCAGCCCCAGATAGACGACTTCCATGCCCGCCTCGACGAGCGCCCGGGCGACCACTTTGGCCCCCCGGTCGTGCCCGTCCAGGCCCGGCTTGGCGATGATGACTTTAATGGGTCGTTCGGTCATGGCTCTCTCCTGGGGCGTTTAAAAGAACGGCTGTTCCCGGTATTCGCCGAACACGCGGACGAGCGACCGGCTGATCTCGCCCAGCGTGGCGTAGACCCGCGAGCAATCGAGCAGGGCCGGGATCAGATTGCCGAGGCCGGCGGCCGCCTTCTCGAGGTCGCGCAGCCGGTCGTGGACGGCGCCGTTATCGCGCCCGGCCTTTACGGCGGCGAGGTCCCGGATTTGGTCACGCTCCATGGCCTCGTCAATTTCAAGGAGCGGAATCACGAGCGCCTCTCCCTCGTTGACGAAGTCGGTCACCCCGACGTGCGTCTTGCGCTTGCGCGACAGGGCCATTTGGTACTCGTAGGCGGCCCGGGTGATTTCCTTTTGGGGGAAGCCCTGCTCGATCGCCCGGACGACGCCGCCCAACTCCTCGAGCCGGCGGAAATAGCGCTCGGCCTGCTCTTCAAGGTCCCTGGTCAGCGCCTCGACGTAATACGACCCGCCGAGCGGGTCGATGACGTTGGCCGCCCCGCTCTCGAAGGCGATGATCTGCTGCGTGCGGAGGGCGATCTCGACCGCCTTCTCCGACGGCAGGGCCAGCGCCTCGTCCATGGAGTTCGTGTGGAGGCTCTGGCACCCGCCCAGCACGCCGGCCAGGGCCTCGAGCGCGGTCCGGACGACGTTGATCTCGGGCTGCTGGGCGGTCAGGCTGCAACCGGCCGTTTGGACGTGGAACCGGCACAGCCAGGAGCGCGGGTTTTTCGCGCCGTAGCGTTCCCTCATGTGGCGCGCCCAAATCCGGCGGGCGGCCCTCATCTTGGCGATCTCTTCGAAAAAGTCCAGGTGGGCGTTGAAGAAGAACGACAAGCGCGGGGCGAAGTCGTCGATGTCGAGGCCCGCCTTAAGGGCGTGCTCGACATAGGTGAAGCCGTCGGCCAGGGTGAAGGCGAGCTCCTGGGCGGCGGTCGATCCCGCCTCGCGGATGTGGTAGCCGCTGATTGAGATCGTGTTCCACTGGGGGACATGGATGCCCGAGAAGGCCATGAGGTCGGTGATGAGGCGGAGGTGCGGCTCGGGCGGGAAGATCCACTCCTTCTGGGCGATGTATTCCTTCAGGATGTCGTTCTGGAGCGTGCCGCGGAGCTTGGCGAAAGGGACGCCCCGCTTTTCGGCGGCGGCCAGAAACATGGTGAAGATCCAGGCCGCGGGGGCGTTGATGGTCATCGAGGTCGAAACTTTATCGAGAGGAATACCGTCGAACAGCCGCTCCATGTCGGCCAGCGTGTCGACGGCGACGCCGGTCTTCCCGACCTCGCCCGCGGAGAGGGCGTGGTCCGAGTCCCAGCCGTAAAGGGTCGGGTTGTCGAACGCGACGGAGAGCCCCGTTTGCCCTTTGGCCAGGAGAAACTTATAGCGCTCGTTGGTTTGCCGCGGGCTCCCCATGCCCGCGAACTGGCGCATGGTCCAGAGGCGGCCCCGGTACATCGAGGGGTGGACGCCCCGGGTGTAGGGATATTCGCCGGGGAACCCGAGATCCGCCTCGCCCTCGAGGTCCTGCGTGTCGGACTTGGTGTAAAGCGGCTTAAGGGTATTCCCCGATATCGAAGTGAAGTCCGCATCCCGGAGCTCCGAGGCCCCGTGAAGGGCGTCCCACTTGTGTTTATCGCTCATAGTCAGGTTCCGCCTTTTCCTCCCGGCGTTCCATTTTGACGCGCGCGGCGAGGCGCCGGATGAAGGGATACGGCGATCGGCCGTCCTCGACGAGACCCTCGGCCGCGGTCTTGATCGCCTCCGGGGCGCCGGTGAGCGTCGCGAAATCGTCCCAGAGCCGGCGGGCGACAGCCTCCCGGATTTCATGCTCCAGGCGGGCGCGGACTTTCTCCCGGTGGCGGCCGGACCGGACGAAGTCCCCGATCAGACGCTCGATCTCCGCCGCGGCCTCGGCCAGGCCCTTGTTGTTCAAGGCCGAGGCGGCGAGGACCGGCGGCTGGGGCTTGTCCTTCGGACGGGTGCTGATATCGAACAGGAAACGGAAGGAGTCGAGGAGGATGTCCGTGCCCGGCAGGTCGGACTTGTTGATCAGGATCAGGTCCGCCGCCTCGATGATCCCGGCCTTGAGCGTCTGGATCACATCCCCGGTCCCCGGCTGGAGGACGAGGACGATGAGGTCGGCGGTGGTCATGACGTCGAGCTCGGCCTGGCCGACGCCGACCGTCTCGATGAAGACCCGGTCCATGCCGAAGGCATCGAGGACGTCGGCCGCATGGGGGGTGGCCGGCGAAAGGCCGCCGTGGCCGTCGCGCGAAGCGAGCGAACGGATGAAGAGGCGCGGTTCTCCGAGGAGGTCTTGCATCCGGATACGGTCGCCGAGGAAGGCCCCGCCCGTGAAAGGGCTCGAGGGGTCGACGGCCAGGACTCCGACGCGGCGGCCTTCACTCACGGCCTTATGGGCCAAGGCCGAAGTGATCGTGCTTTTGCCGACGCCCGGCGGGCCGGTGATGCCGATCCGGATCGCGCCCTGCCGGCGGGGGATGAGGCGGTCCCGGATTTCGGGGATGAGGGCGGGCTCGTTCTCGACTTTGGTGATCAAGCGGGCGCAGGCCAGGCGGCTCCCCCCGAAGAATTCGTCCCAGAATTCCTGGCTGAGAGAAGGACCTTCGCTTCTATCTGATCTTGCCAAAACACTTTTCCCGCGGGCCGGGCGCCCGTCTGCTGGTGACGCGAAAAACTATATCGCGTGAGGGGGGGTAAGTCAAGGAAACAGGGGGGGCGAAGCGGAGCAACATCCCACGGCCCTCCGGGGGACCCAGTCCCGTCGGTTCCCCCCCATCGCATTCGCGATGGGGCCCTCCCTCCGCTATGAGGGCCTTAGGGATGCTGCTCCGTTTCGCCAGTTGAAAAATTACGTACAACTTCATGCCCGCTCCGGACATTGACTGGTTTTTGAGCGGCAACCCCCTCGCCTTGATTATTATTAAAGATGCACAACTTCCGCGACCGAAAAGCGGCCGTGGGCGTCGACGGTCACCCGGGCGGCGGGGATGTCGGGGTCGTGGACGAAGACGACGATCCAGTTTCCCTGGACCGCCCTCCGGAGAAAGTCCTCCTTCTCCGCGAGGAGGGCTTCGGCGCAGATGTCGTAGCCCATGGTGTAGGCCAGGGGAATATGGCGCGCGGTGGGGATCAGGTCCGACGGAAAGACGACGGTCTCGGCTCCGGCACGGACTTCCAGCCATTGCAGCCCGCGGGTGTGGCCGTCGGAGCGATGGACCCAGATGCCGGGATGGATCTCCTCGGAGCCGCCGGTCAAACGGAGCTTCCCGCTTTCGAGCGGGAAGACGTTTTCCTTCAAATAGCTGGCTTTTTCTCGCGCATTGGGCGCTTTGGCGTTTTCGAAGTTGGCCGCCTGGACATAGATGGTCGCTTCCGGATAGCGCGACTCCAGGTCCGGAGGTCCGGCCGGCGCATAACGCGTGGCGCCGCCGGCATGGTCGAAATGGAGATGGGTCAGGACGAGGTCGGTCACGGTCCCAGGATCGAAACCGGAGGCCGACACCAGCGTGTTCTGGATGTCGAAGATCGCCTTGAACTTGTCCGTCCCCTTATCGCCGTTTCCGGCATCGGCCATGAACGTCCGCTCTCCGGTCTCGACGACAAGCGACCGGGTCGCAAGCTTGATCCGGTTCTCGGCGTCGGCCGGGATTTCCTTCGCCCAAAGCGCTTTGGGGACCGTGCCGAACATGGCCCCGCCGTCGAGGCGGTAGGAGCCGTGGTCGTGGACGGAAACGCGGGAATCTCCGTTGGTGATGAGGACTCTCATGCTGCTTTCAGACTATAGGGCGGCGATTTTGGGTTGTCAAGCGACCAGCGACCCTGTGGGGCGGGGTCGCTGGTCGTCCCGAGCTCCTGCGAGGGACCCCCTCTGCCCAAACAGAAAGCCTCGGATTTCATCAGAGGAGATCCCTCGCTTCGCTCGGGATGACATCAAAGACACGGAACGACACGCCTTGCATTTTCTTGGTCCTTCGGATATCTTCTTTTTCCGGACCGCGGGGCGCCGCCGGATGAATATCGGTTGCGCAAACCCAGCCCTACTGGCCCGGAAACCATAGAGGATGAACGACTTGGGCAAAGGGACGAAACGCGCGCTTCTTCTCGGCGCCGTTCCCTTCCTCATGCTGGTTTTCGCCCTCCCCTTCGTCAACTGTGTCGAGCCCCTGGTTCTCGGCCTGCCCTTCGTCTTGTTCTGGATCCTGCTCTGGGTCGCCCTGACGCCCGTCGTTCTTTTCTTAGCCTTCAAAGTTGAAAAGAAATACAACCCGCCCGAGGATGAAGAGCCCCGGTGAACGCCGCCCTGCTCATCATCTTCGGGACGATCCTGGCCGCGGCCGTCATCGGCATCACGGCCGGACGCAGGGTGAAGATGGACCTCGAGAACTGGACCGTGGGCGGCCGCCGGTTCGGCGCCGTCCTCATCTGGCTGCTCATGGCCGGCGAGGCCTACACGACTTTCACCTTTCTCGGAGCGAGCGGCTGGGCCTACGCCAAGGGCGCGCCGACCTATTACATCCTGATCTATGGGACGCTGGCCTACACCGTGTCCTTCTTCATCCTGCCGCCTCTTTGGCGGATCGGCAAGCGCCTCGGGCTCCAAACCCAGCCCGATTTTTTTGCCGCGACCTACGGCAGCCGCGGACTCGGCATTTTCGTCGCGGCCGTCGGCGTCATCTGCATCCTGCCCTATCTCCAGCTCCAGCTCGCCGGCCTGGGATTCATCGTCGAGATCGCGAGCGGCGGCGCGATTTCCGCCCGGACCGCGATCGTCCTGGCCTTTCTCGTGACCTGCGCCTTCGTTTATGCGAGCGGCATCCGGGGGAGCGCCCGGGTCTCCATCCTCAAGGACGTGATGATGATCGCCGCCGTCGGCATCGCCGGCTTCGGGATCCCGGCCGCGCATTTTGGCGGGATCGGAAAGATGATCCGAACCCTGCTCGCCCGGAGCCCGGGCCACCTGACCTTTCCCGGCGCGGTGCCGTCCATGGACGTCCTCTGGGTCATGTCCACGGTCCTCGTGACCGGCCTGGGCTTCTATATGTGGCCGCACCTCTTCGGTTCGACGTTCTCCGCCCGAAGCGAGAAGGTCATCAAGCGCAACGCGATCGTCATGCCCCTCTACCAGCTGCCGATCGTCCTGGTGGTCATGGTCGGGTTCACCGCGTTCCTCGTCCTGCCCGGCCTGAAGAACCCGGATACGTCGTTCCTGGCCCTCGTCCGAGCGACATATCCCTCCTGGTTCCTGGGGTTTGTCGGCGCGGCCGGGGCAGTGACGGCCATGGTGCCCGCTTCGATCCTGGTCTTGTTCGCTTCGACCCTGCTCGCGAAAAACGTCTATCAGGCCGGGTTCCGTCCCGGGGCGAGCGAGGAGAGCGTGATGCGGCTTTCGCGGACGATGGTCGTCGTCATCGCCGCCGCGGCCCTCGTCCTGGCTCTCTATTTCCCGAACGCCCTGGTCAATCTGCTGCTCATCGGCTACGACGGCGTGTCGCAGTTCTTTCCGGGTGTCGCCCTCGGCTTGTTCTGGACGCGGGTGACGAAGACCGGTGTCGCCTGCGGGCTCGGAACCGGGATCGTTGTCGCCGCGTTTCTCGTTTTCGGGAAGTACGATCCGTTCCTGGGAATGAACGCGGGGTTCGTCGCCCTGGCCATGAATGCGGCGGTGACCGTGGCCGTAAGTCTGGCGACGAAATCCCATATTCGGGTCCAACTCCGGATCCGTCCCGAATCCCGGCCGGCCGTCCAACGCTAAGATAAGGAGACCCTATGGGCAGCGACCTCAAGAAATCCATCGACGCCCTCAGTCCCCGCCTCGTCGGCTGGCGCCGCGAGCTCCACCGCCATCCTGAACTTGCCCATCTTGAGAAATGGACATCCGGGTTTCTGCGGGAGCACTTCAAGCGCCTCGGGATTCCAGCTAAAAAAACGGCCGGCACCGGACTCCGGGCCGTCCTCAAGGGGCTCCCCGGCGGCCGGACGGTCGCCCTCCGGACGGACATCGACGCCCTTCCCCTTCAAGAAGAGGGCGACAAGCCGTACAAGTCCCTGAACCCCGGCGCGACGCACGCCTGCGCTCACGACGGGCATATGGCCGCGCTCATGGCCGCGGCCGAGGTCCTCGCGGCGCGCAAAAAAGAATTTCGGGGCACGGTGGTCTTCCTCTGCCAGCCGGCCGAGGAGCTCCCTCCCGGCGGGGCGAAGCGGATGGTCGAGGAGGGCGCGCTCGCGGGCGTGGACGCGGTCTTCGGGCTCCACCTCTGGCAGGGCATGCCCACGGGGACCGTGGGGTCCGTGGCCGGACCGATGATGGCTCAATCCGACAACTTCCGGATCACGGTCCGGGGCAAGGGCGGGCACGGCTCGATGCCCCAAATGACCGTCGATCCCATCCTTGCCGCGGCCGAGCTCGTGACGGCCCTCCAGAGCGTCGTCAGCCGGAGCGTCGACCCGCTCAAGCCGGCCGTGCTGTCGTTCGGGACGGTCCATGGCGGGACGGTTTACAACATCATCCCCAACGAGGTGAAGCTCACCGGCACGGTCCGGACGTTCGATCCGGGTGTCCAGGGATTGATGAAGAGGCGCATGCGGGAGATCATCGACGGGACTTGCCGGGCTCTGGGCGCAGAGGCCGATTTCGAATACGAAGAGGGCTATCCGCCGCTCGTCAACGACCCGGCGTCGGTCGATTTCGCGTTGCGCGTCGCGGGCGAGGCGCTCGGCGCGGAGAGCCTCCTCACCATCGGGCCGGTGATGGGCGGCGAAGACTTCGCCTACTACCTCCAGGAGGTCCCGGGCGCGTTTCTCTTCTTCGGCGCGGGCGACGGGACGAAGTTTCCGCACCACCATCCCGGCTTCGACTTCGACGAGCGGGCGCTGGCCCCCGCCGCCTACCTGCTGGCCTCGCTCGCCCTCGAATATCTCAAATGAATTTCTTCATCGTCCTCGGGGTTGCGGTCGGCATGGCCATGGACACTTTCACGGTGGCCCTCGGGCTCAGTTGCTCCCAGCGCGGCCTCGACCGCGGGCAGGGCTTCCGCATCGCCTTCCACTTCGGGCTATTCCAGTTCCTGATGCCGATCGCCGGATGGGCGGCGGGCGAGGTCGCCTTGAAGCATATTCAGGCTTACGACCACTGGATCGCTTCCGGGCTGCTTGTCCTGGTGGGGGGGAAGATGCTCGTCGAGTTCATCAAGGGCGGAGAGAAATCCGGGCGGAAGGGGGCCGACGCCACGCGCGGCGTCCCGCTCATCGTCCTCTCCCTGGCCACGAGCATGGACGCTCTGGCGGTCGGGTTGAGCTTCGGCGCGCTTCGGACGCCGATCCTCTATCCGGCCGCCGTCATCGGCCTCGTGACATTCGGCATCACGATGCTCGGGACGAAAATCGGGCCGGTCCTCGGAAAATGGGCCGGCCGGTGGGCCGAGCTCGCGGGAGGCCTGGTGCTCCTGGCAATCGCGGCGAAGATCCTGATCGAGCATTTGAGCTGATCCGGCCGACGCGGGCCGCGCCCGGGCGCCGGCGAACACCGATGCCGCTCAGATCAATCCCAGCTTGATGCCCCCGGTGACCGAGAACCGCGCGGTCCCGTAGCCGTAAACCGTCTCGTATTTCGCGTCGAGAATATTGTCGAGCCTGAGGAAGAGCCGCGTCTCGGCGCCGAGCCGATACGAGAGCGAGGCATCGAGGAGGACATAGGGGGCGAGGACAACGCTGCGGGCTTCCCAATCCGAGAAATTCTTGTCGTGCCGAGCCCCGGTGTAGGCGGCCGCCGCACCCGCCGCGAAGCGGCCCGGGAGCGGGATGTCGATCCGGGCCGTCAATCGCGCGTTCGGCCGCCGCAGCAGCGCCGCCCCCTGGTCCAGGTCCTTGGCCTCGAGGCTGGTGTACGAAGCGCGCGCGATGATGCCGCCCGCCGATTTCGCTTCGGCGAAGACTTCCACCCCCCGCGTCCGGGCCCGGCCGATGTTGATGTACCCCCGGCTGAAATCGAAATCGATCAAATTCCAAAAATCGTCCCGGAAATACGTGACCCCGGCCGTCACAGCGCCGCCCAGAAACAGCTGCTCCACCCCGGCGTCCCAGCCGCGGCTCTCCTCGGGCTTGAGCGCGGCGTTGCCGATCGGTCCCCAGAACGTCCCCGGCGCGTAGAGCTGGTAGAGCGATGGCGACTTGAATCCCGTGCCGAACGTCGCCTTGAGCCGGGTCTGCGTCGCCTCGACGAAATACGCGGGCGCGATGCGGTAGGTCAGCGCCGTCCCGGCGCGGCCGTGGCGGTCGAGGCGCGCGCCGACCGTGGCGAAGAACCGGCCGGAGATCTTGATCTGGTCCTGGACGTAGATCCCGGCCTGGTCGGCCGTCCGCCGCGGGAAAGGGCTGTCGTAGGGCCCGTAGGCGCTCCACGAGGTGTACTGCGATTCTCCTTCCTCTCTAGCAAGGTCCGCCCCGAAGGTGAGGGTGTGGGAGGGGGCGAGAAAGACGTTGTTTTGCCAGTCGATCGCGGCCCGGTCGCTCCGGTAGGTCCCTTGTTCCGCGTCGAAGGGATGGAGATCGTCGACGGGATTGTCGTGGTCGCGTTCCGAGCGGACGTAGGACAGGGCCAGCTTTTGCTCCCAGCGGCCGCCGGCGAAGAGCGCCCTCGCCTGGCCGCGGAGGACGAGCGCGTCGTAGCGCTGCGAATTGTTGGGATCGTCGCCGCCGGGGCCGCCGAAGTTGTCGAGGGCGGTCCGGGCCGATACCGCCCGGACCATGAGGTCCGCTTCGAGGCCGTTTCCGAGGATGAGGCCGGCTCGGCCGGAGAGGCTGAGGTTCCGGTATCCGTCCTTCTCGGCATTGCCGGAATAGGCGGCGGACGAGGCGGAGAATCCCCGGGTCTCGTATTGGGACAGGCCGAGGGAATAATGAAAGGCGCCCGTCGATCCGCCGAAATCCAGTCCGTTGGACAGCGTTCCGTAAGATCCGGCTTGTGCAGTGAGAGAGAGGCGGGGCCTGCCCTCCCCCCGGCGGGTCAGGATGTTGACTACGCCGCCGAGCGCGTCCGATCCGTAGAGCGTGCTCTGCGGACCGCGCAGCACTTCCACGCGTTCGACGTTCTCGAGGCCCAGGTGGGCGAAGTCGAAGGACCGGGAGGGATTCATGGGATCGTTGAGCTCCACGCCGTCGAGCATGACGAGGATGTGCTCCGAATTGGCGCCGCGGAGGAAGAGCGAGGCGGCCGAGCCGGGGCCGCCGTTCGCAACGGCCGCCAGGCCGGCGACGTCGCGCAGGGCCTCGAGGACCGTCGCGGCCTTCGTCCGGTCGAGGTCGGCCCCGGCGATTACGGTGACGGAGCTCGCGACCTCGCGGGCGGGCGTCTCGATCCGCGTGGCCGTGACGACGACCTGGTGCTGGGGCGGAGACGGAACCGCTTGGGGAGTGAGATTTTCAAAGGAGGGAGACGGGGGAGCGGCGGCGATGGCGGTGTTAAGGGCCGCGGCGACGGCGAGTCCGATGAACGACGGTTTGACCATGGCGGATCGACCTCCTCATAAGAGGCCCCCGCCGTTTTCAGACAAAAAAATCGCCCCGGTCTTCCACCCGAAGACGGGCAACGAGGTCCAACCAAGGTTTCCTGACTTTCGGATCGCTCTCCTCCCGGGCCTTCCCGACCTCGCACGGAGGACGGTGGCATCGTCCGGGATTCGTCCCCGATTACAGTAGCGGGGGCTGTGTCCGCATTCCACGGACTTCCCTTGTATCGTGACCTAAGAATCCTTTATAGACCTCGGCCGGCCGGATGTCAACTGCGGCCGGGGCCCCGGGCTTGCCCTGGGGTCCTTTTCCGCCGTACTCGCCCGTGGTTAAAAGCCACGGGCGAGTGGCGAGCCGAAGGCTCGTCCCTTGACTCGGAGGGGAAGACTTAAAATAGTCGACGGGGCGATCGTGCCACCAGGATTCCAAATTATCCAGGAAAAGAAAAAAGCCGCCCCCTCCGAGGGGAGGAGGCGGCCTTCCGAGGGGAATGGATTAAGGGAGATTAACGAAATATATGTTGAACTCCCTTGAGAGAGGAGGAGAAAAAAGGAGGTGCGGAGCTGGTTCGTTCATCGCGGTCACGCTCGTTTTGTTCATCTCATTAATATATACGGCGGAAGCCGGGAGTTGGTTGCATGGAAAATGGGGGGGGGAGGGATTGCTGCGCGAGAATTTGTCATTGCGAGCGACCGAAGGAAGCGAAGCAATCCCGCTTGGCTCAACGAGATTGCTTCGTCGCACCCCCCTGCCGCAACGAATGCGGCGGGGTGCTCCTCGCAATGACAAAAGAAAAAAACTTTTCGGGTTGGGGGATTTTTTCGCTTTCGCGATTGTTAACTTAAAAATATTATACCATAGGTTGCCTACCCGGCGCAACAAATATTTTTAAAAATCTAATATATTCCTTCCGGAGGGCTAAAAATGCAGGCCCTTCGCGCAAAAGCAGGCAGATTAAGCGTTTTTTCGCCTCGAACCTCCGGAAAAGGCGGGGTTGGACACCCCCTTTTGACTCAAAACGCGCCTTGGCCTAGAATAAACCGGGTACAAGAGGCGATTTTCGGCCCCCATTCTAAGCCTCGGTAGACGGCCAAAAAGCCGCCCGAAGTTATCCGCGGAGGAGCACTGTTATGGACAAAGACGATTTCCGGCGCCACGGCCATGAATTCGTGGACTGGCTGGCGGACTATTTCGAGGTCGTTGAGACGCTTCCGGTGATGTCCCGGGCCAAGCCGGGCGAGATCCGGGGCCAAATCCCCTCCGCCGCCCCCGAATGTCCCGAATCCATGGACCGGATTTTCGAGGATTTCAAAACGGTCATCCTCCCCGGGATCACCCACTGGCAGCACCCGGCCTGGCATGCCTATTTCCCGGCCAACAACAGCCCTGAATCCGTCCTGGCCGAGCTCCTGACCGCCGGCCTCGGCGTCCAGGGCATGATCTGGCAGACCTCGCCGGCCGCGGCCGAACTCGAGGACGCCGTTCTTGAATGGCTGCGCCGTCTGCTCGGACTTCCCGAGGGACTGGCGGGCGTCATCCAGGACACGGCCTCGACCGCCACGCTCTGCGCCCTCCTCTCGGCCCGGGAGCGGGCGACGGATTTCGAGGCCAACCAAAAGGGATTGAAGCGGCCGCTCGTCGTCTATGCCTCAGAGGAAGCGCACTCGAGCCTTGAAAAAG
>Ga0315286_10006360_pt1 | contig 11506 bp, 5 predicted proteins | sample YL17G10_0_MG_FD_205038 | JGI IMG/M metagenome (GOLD analysis project Ga0315286, IMG submission 205038) | Sediment microbial communities from Yellowstone Lake, YNP, Wyoming, USA - YL17G10_0 | ecosystem: Environmental > Aquatic > Freshwater > Lake > Sediment | place: USA: Wyoming | collected...
ATCCACGGATTCTTGGAACTGGATCCATAAAATATTGATGCATCCACAATCCGCGAAAAGCTCCGATCTATTCAGCAATGAGATTGTAAAACAATGATGATACAAAAAAAGGGACCTATTCTATACGGCCAAAAAGAATTCGAAGGTTTTTCAGGTTTTACAATGTTGTACTTCATCATTGTTGCTGTGAGTGGCATTTTTATTTTCTTGCACATTGTGGCAATGTTCAATCCAACGGCGGCAAATTGGGGCTTTCATCAGCTTGCATTCCTTCCGATAATTTTTAAAGTTTGTATTCCATTGCTGATGGTATTGTTGATGATACCATCTGCTCAAATGATGATATTGCGGATTCTTGAAAAGTCGGATATAAATATTCGCATGCAAAAAAAATCAACGAGAATCTTGATATTTGGCGCTTGTGTTATTTGTATTGGAATTATTTTTTGGTTATTACGCGAGCGGTTCTTTCTTTTGGGAGATGGAAGTCTTGTTACGCGAATCATCCAAAAGGGTTTGGCTGGAGATGTTGATGTTGCGATATTTAAAAATGAACCTCTTTCTGGCTTCATTTTGTTGAAAACAGCTCAGATGCTCTCTTCGCTTGGAATTTTTATAAGCAATGAATTCCCTATTCAGTTTACAAGTATTACGTTTGGAATAGGAAGTGTTTTAGTACTCACTCGGCTTGTTAAATATCTTGCTGAATCGGAAATAGATAGAGCGCTAACCTTTCTTTTCATAATTACATCCGGAGGGATTCAGCTATTCTTTGGATATGTCGAAGTTTATACACCACTCTATTTTGGATTATTGCTATATTTTTGGCTGGCAATTGCTTCTCTTCGTGGCGACATGAGCGTCGTATTTCCTGTTGTGATGTATGGAATATTATTTACACTTCACTTCGGCGCACTAGCTCTGCTGCCAACGCTGCTCTACTTGTTTATTCAAAATATTCGACAGGGGCATTGGTCAAGACTGGTAATTTCAACAATTGTTATGTGCTCGGCAGCTATGGTGTCGCTGTGGATGTGCGGCTTTTCATTTGATACTTTTTATAATGTGTTTTCAAAAAGTGGGAAGCACCTTCTTGTGTTTGGTACTGCTCAAGATTATTATAAAGCATATTCTCTTTTTTCATTCGCACATTTAATAAATCTTGGTAACTTACAGGGTTTGCTTTCTCCTTATCCATTATTACTACTCGTAGCATTGTTTATATGGAAACACAAGGTACGATCGATTAACAATCAACAGGTATTTCTATTCCTTATCGCGGGCTGTTCTTTAAGTTTTATTGTTTTATTCAACAGCGAGATAGGTATGAGCAGAGATTGGGATATCTTTGCAGTATTTAATGTAGGAATAATAGTGGCGGCTGCGAATTGGGGGAATTATTGTCAGGATAACTTAACGATAAAACGTCGAATGGTTGTTATGATTTTTGGCATGACTTTGCTTCATAGTGCAAGTTTTATTTTGGTTAATGCAGATGAAGCAAGAGCTATAGAACGATTCAATACTTTGCCGGATCAAAAACTGTGGTCACCAAGCGCGAGGACCTCTGCTTATGAAGAGCTTGCAATATTTTACCGCTCACGAATGGATGCAGATAACGCTATTAAATATTTTAGAAAATTTCTTGAGGTAGATTCAGCGAATTCCAGAATATGGGGAAGTTTAGCACATGTCTATTCTTTAACTGGGGATCGAAGTAATGAATTACGTTACAATGAAAAAGCTATTCAGGTCGGAACAACAAATCCGGATATATACTTGAACACGGGCATCGCTTATGCTGCGGCTCGAAGATATGATGAGGCAATTATTGCATTGCAAAAGGCGCTCGAGATAAATCCAGAATTGGCTGGTGCCTATCATACAATGGGCGTTGTTTATCTGCAAGGTAAAGATGATACTCATGAAGCGCTTAAGAATTTTCTATCTGCGATAGAGTTTAATTCCAACTTCGCCGATGCATATTTGGGTGCAGGCAATTGTTATTTTCAGTTAAAAAAAGTGGCTGAGGCGAAATTATACTGGCAAAAGTATCTTGAAATTTCACCGGATGACGCTAATGCACCTGAGATCCGAAGGATACTTCAATCTCTTAAATAAGCATCTATTCAGTTTGCGCATGTAAAAGTTTAATTCTACATTTAAACCTGAAAGTGTTTGTTTCACAGCAATAAATTAACCATTTATTTAAGGAATCCGCTATGAAAATCTTGTCTTTCATTTTTGTTTTTTGCCTTTTACCTTTCTTAATGTTTGCTCAAACTCAAGTCGATAATGTCGTGCATTCGCTAGATTCACTTGGAACCATTTCGTTTAACAACTGGAAATCAAGTCCCGACTTGAAACAGCCGATAACCGGCGATCCCACAAAATCTGATTTCGATGATTCGAAATGGGAGAATCTAAAACTTGACCAACGCATCTATCCCGATTCATGCTGGATCAGGAAGGAATTTGTTATACCCGATCAGATCTTGGGACAGCCGGTGAGTGGTGCAGTGAAGTTTCTGGTATCAGTTGACGATTATGGTTATCTGTGGGTGAATGGAGAGAGCAAAGGATATTTTCCATGGGATGGCGAGTTCGAGCTGACGAAGGATGCCAAACCCAGGCAGAAATTCTTGATTGCGATAAAAGCAATTAATACTGGTGGACCGCTGCGTTTGATTCGAGCGGAAATCGAATCGGAGCGATCAAAGAAAATCAGCCAGATGGTCCAGGATTTTTCCACAAGCATTCGTGTCGGACAGAAATTGTTAAGCTTCGATACATACCAAACTAATGCTCGAAGGAAACAAGACCCGGGTATCGATAAATCGAATATGGAGCGTGAGGAGAAAATCCGTTTGAATAATCTTCTCCAGAAACTTGCCGGTGAAGTGGATGTACAACCACTTGCTTCTGGTGATTTGGATAAATTCACGGCTTCACTTGATAAAATTCGCGCACAGTTAAAGCCGGTCAGTGATTTCGCCAAGCGATACACAATTTTCTTCGATGCAAATGCTCATATCGATGCCGCCTGGCTTTGGCGTGAGCGAGAAACGATTGAGGTCTGTAAAAATACTTTTGCTTCTGTGCTTAGCATGATGGATACTCGCCCCGATTTCACATATACACAAAGTTCTGCAGCGTACTACGATTGGATGGAGCAGTACTACCCCGATGTATTTAAACGGATGATCCCGAGAATTAAAGATGGTCGATTGGAAATAATTGGCGGTATGTGGATTGAGCCGGATTGCAATTTACCGAGCGGTGAATCGTGGATGAGGCATCTTCTTTATGCCAAGCGTTACTTCAAAGAAAAGTTTGGTGTAGATGTAAAGATTGGCTGGAATCCCGATTCATTCGGTTACAATTGGAATATGCCGCAGTTCTATATCAATGCTGGTATTGATGCATTCATCACGCAGAAAATAGGATGGAATGAAACGAATGTTTTTCCATACCGGGTTTTCTGGTGGGAGAGCCCTGATGGTTCTCGCGTTTTGAGTTATTTCCCTTTCGATTACGTGAACACTGTCGATGATCCTTATCGTTTAGCCGATTGGGTGCGCCAATTCGATGCAAACACCGGCTTCAAGAAAATGATGCTTCTATTTGGCGTCGGTGACCATGGTGGTGGACCATCTAACGATATGATAGATCGTATCGAGCATCTGAAAACACTTGATATTTATCCTTCCATCGAGTACGGCACAACAACACAATATCTCGATTGGCTGAAAAAACAAAATCTTACCACTCTACCTGTTTGGAAAGACGAGCTTTATCTTGAGTATCACCAGGGAACTTTCACAACACAGGCAAAAGGGAAAGAGTGGAATCGTAAGAGCGAAGTTCTTCTAACTAATGTTGAGAAATTTTCTTCTCTTGCCGCTATGTTCGGCGGTAAGTACAACGCTGCCGATCTCGAAGAAGCGTGGAAGAATGTTCTGTTCAATCAATTTCATGACATACTTCCCGGCTCCAGCATTCGAGAAGTGTACATCGATGCACCTGAACGGTATAAACAATCGGAAGCTATCGGCACATTCGAGCTTAAGAAATCTCTCACCTATCTTTCAAATCAAATCAACACATCAATCGTAAAGAAAGGTGAACCATTACTAGTCTTCAATCCGCTTTCGTGGGAACGAACAAGTATTGTAGCTGTCCAGCTTCCTGAAGCTGACAATAATGAGTACAGCATCTTTGATCTTCAGGGAAAAGAAGTTCCATCTCAAACTGTTCAAAAAGATAAATACAACCGCGAGATTTTCTTTAAAGCTGGAAGTGTTCCTTCTCTTGGGTATAAATTGTACGAGATGAGAAAACAAAAGGCGGCTATTAAAGCAAAGAATCTGGAGATATCGGTAGCTTCACTTGAAAATGAATTTTTCGCCGTTACCATTGATGAGATGACAGGAGAAGTGAAAAGTATAATCGACAAGCGAAATGGAAAAGAAGTTTTAGCTGGAAACGGTAACGAGCTTCAGATGCTCGAAGATAAACCATCGGCGTGGGATGCGTGGAATATCGGATTAACGGGCGTGAAGTTCCCAACGACTCTCCGGAAGATTGAAGTCGTGGAGTATGGACCGGTGCGTGCAACCCTGCGGATAACTTCCGATTATCTTAAACCGGGCGTGAAGAAAGAAGCGCCAACGCAAGATTACCCAAGCACGTTCTTCACTCAAGACATCTCATTGTACGACGGTATTGATTACATAGATTTCAAAACAGATGTTGATTGGTGGGAAGAGAAAACGATGCTTAAGGTTGCGTTTCCGGTTTCAGTGAACAACACGGTGGCAACGTACGAAATTCCTTATGGAACAATCCAACGTTCAACGCAATGGCGCGATAGCTGGGATAGTGCAAAGGTAGAAGTCCCCACCCAGCGCTGGGCTGATCTTTCGCAGAACGATTTTGGCGTAAGTTTATTGAATACATCAAAATACGGTTACGATATCAAAGGAAACGTTATGCGGCTCTCGCTTCTCCGTTCGCCCAAATGGCCCGACCCAACTGCCGACCGCGGGAAGCATTCTATTCGGTATGCACTTTATCCTCACAGTAAAAGTTGGCAGCAATCGAGCACAACGCAGAGAGGGTACGAATATAACAATCCGATGATTGCAATAATGAGCGATAAGCACAAGGGGAAACTCCCATCATCGAACTCGCTTGTGAAATTGGAGCCAGCCAACTTGGTTCTTACCACGATTAAAAAGGCAGAAGACGATAATGCCTGGATTTTCCAGTGGTATGATGCAAAAGGTGAAGAAAGTGATGCGACCTTAACTTTGCCACAAATTCCGAAGAAAGTTTTTACCTCAAATTTTTTGGAACAAGATGGAAGTGCGGTATCGTTTGAGAAAAATGTTGTGAAGATGAAAACTAAGAAGAATAGTGCGGTGACAATTAAAGTGAATTTTTGAAGTCGAATTGGTACATGTAAATTGCTTTTCTTCATTTTTTTATTATCTTGACTTTTAAGGAGTCATTCTTTAATAATTAGTACAATAGAATGGAGATGAGTATGAGACCAATGTTAATAATCTTGACACTGTTTATCGCATGTTCTGTTCTTGCCAAAGTCCAACGAAATATTAGTAATGCCAGCGGTGTCAATGTCTCTTCTTCAGACACGAGTAACTGGCATGTACAAACAACGGGTTTATCTGGAATTTCAATCAATACCATCTCAGCAGTCGACAAGAATGTTTGTTGGCTGGCTGGTGCATCGGGGGCGATTATTCGCACGATAGATGGAGGGAACACATGGTCGCTTATCAACTCTGGAATCATTGACACGCAAGACATACATGTGATCGAAGGGGTAAGCGATAGCATTGCTTTCACGAGTACGAAGGCAACAGACACTGCGTACATCTATCGAACAACAAATAGTGGTTCATCGTGGATAAAGGTCTTCTCTCAGTACGGTGGCTTTATTCGCGGGATCAAGATGTTCAACTCAACCAAAGGTATTGCTATGGGCGATCCTGTTGACGGGGCGTGGACGATCATTAAAACTTCGGATGGCGGTGAAACATGGTACAAGGTTCTTACCGGACCACTCCAACTCAATAGCGGGAATGGGGGTAGATGTTTCGGTATCCTCGGCAAGGATCGTGTTTGGTTCATTGACAGTAGAGACAGATATTATTTTTCCGACGATGGTGGTGAGACGTGGTTCGATATTACTTTGGCCTTTTCAACTGGTCCATGGTTTATATGGAGGAACTCAACCCACTATCAATTAGCGGTTGGTTTAGATGAAGTGTGGTGTATGGTGTTACCCGAAGGATGGAGATACTCAGGACCTGTTCCTGGTTATTCAATTAATCAGATCGGATTAGTTGGTGAACTTGGGACGACAGAATTCTGGCTTCTACGAGAAGCAATATACTATACAAAGGATGCCGGCAGTACATGGACCGCTGAAGCTCCGAACGGATTAAACCGGCCAATATCATTAATTGACATGGTCACAATAAATTCAGATGTATTTGCCTGGGCAATTGGATCCAGTGATACGGTTTATCATTACTCTCGCATTCTGACGGGTGTCGAAGAGCATCCTCAACAGATACCACAGGATTTTTCGCTTAGGCAAAACTATCCGAATCCTTTCAATCCATCAACAATTATCAACTATCAGTTACCTTTCAATAGTTTTGTTACACTTAAAATTTTTAACGTTCTTGGTCAGGAAGTAGAGACACTTGTGAATGAGTTTCAAGAAGCCGGGTATAAATCCATAAGTTTCTCCGTCGCTAGCGGACCCACCTCTGGCAGAGATGCCAGTGTTTTACCGAGCGGCGTATATTTTTATAGACTACACGCGGGTAAGTATATAGACATCAAGAAGATGTTGCTGGTCAAATGAAATGAGTGCACGTATCCGATTCAACAAGCTGTCGGTAGTTTTTTATTTAATAAATCTCATCCTTTTCATAAGATGATAGGTTGAGACAATCACAAGCTCTACTAGCTTTTCAGTTGCCTGGTCGGGCTGAAGGTGCAGATTGTTTATCGAGCAAAGCGTTTGCACTTCACGCAGATACTTTCGAATATCCCGCCGATCTGCTTTCGCAATCCAGGTGAACAGCTCTTCTTCTAAATATTTAGTGTAATGCTGAATAAATAAATCTGCCCTGATCAAACGATGGGATTTTGTGCTTACATCGGAAAATATTTGCTTGAGATCTTCGGTATATTCTTTCACCCGTGGATCAATCTTTCGTTCGATCTCGAAATATTCAGCTACAGTTGAGATAATGTTACGGTAATTGTCTATCTCTGTATATCGAACTCTCAATGGACGCTTCGATGCAATTTGTTCATGCCCGAACAGTAAATCAACGAACCGGAGTTTCTCCATAGCTCTATTCCAGAGTTTATAATTCCATTTCCACTTCGATGTCGGGTCGAGCCAGACTGCGAATGTTTCTGCAAAATCCTCATCAGGGTGTTTTTGTGCGTAGTGTGGATGACCAACGTAATGAAGGTATCTTACAAAATCTTTGCTTGTAGTATTAAAGTGATAAAATGGACGGTATGATTGTCTAAATTTTCCAAACAGGTGCTTCCAATCTTCTCTTATCCAGAGTTTATAAGCATAATTGAGTGCATGACCCGTTTCGTGCCGCAGTATCATCTTGATCTCTTCTTTGGAGTAGGAAAGATAATACTTCTCGGCAAGCCGACGGAGCTTATTGTTAGCAAGATAGAATGGAATTTCAACCGAACCGGTTCTGTCGATACAGCCCCATGGTTCGTCGCCAAAATAAAAGTGCGGGAAGAAAGCGATATGCTTCTTCATCAGCTCGTGCCGCAACTCTATCAAGCATTCACGGAGTGTATCTTCCGGGCGCAGCTCAAGTTCGTTAACCTTTTTGTTTAAAAATGACTGGAATGATAATTCCCGTACCCTTGGATTTTTCTTCGATAATACCATTTGAATTTAAAATAGAAAAACCCCCATCATAACAACTTCTCGGACGGGGGTTGAAAATATTAATAAGAGGTTTATGAAACGCTTGCGTTGCTCTGCTGGGCTTCCGGTTCTTTCTTTTGTTCTCTAACTTTCTTGCCTTCTGTAAACTTCAGCGTTTCTGTCTTCTTGTTCAATTTAACTTTGATGATACTTCCTTGACCAAACTTGTTGCGCAAAATTTCCTCAGCAATCGGATCCTCGATATACTTCTGAAGTGCGCGCTTCAACGGTCTTGCACCGAACGCCGGATCATATCCTTTATCGACGAGAAACTCTCGTGCTTGCTTGGCTAATTGAATCTTAATTTCCATTGATACCATTCGCTTAACCAGGTCGCGCATTTGAATATCAATAATTTTATCTATGTGCTCGCGCTCCAGACTATGGAATACAATTGTATCATCGATACGGTTGAGGAATTCCGGATTGAACACACGTTTCACTGCATCTTCGATTGTGTTCTTCATCGTTTTATATAAATCTTTCGGTGTATCGACACCAAATCCGAAACCACCCGTTGTTCTAATATCACGGGCACCGATGTTAGAGGTCATTATCAAAATAGTGTTTTTAAAATCCACTCGCCGTCCTAAACTATCGGTCAGTATTCCATCATCCAGCACTTGTAGTAATATGTTGAAAACATCCGGATGTGCTTTCTCAATTTCATCCAACAGCACAACCGAATACGGTTTGCGTCGTACTTTTTCTGTAAGTTGACCGCCTTCTTCATATCCAACATACCCCGGTGGTGCGCCGATAAGCCGTGATACACTGAACTTTTCCATGTACTCGCTCATGTCGATGCGAATGAGCGCTTCATCAGAATCAAAAAGGTAGCGGGCAAGTGCTTTCGCCATTTCTGTTTTGCCAACACCTGTTGGTCCAAGACAAATAAAAGAACCGATCGGCCGTTTTGGATCTTTCAAGCCAGCACGTGTTCGGCGGATTGCCTTGCTTAATTTTATGATTGCTTCATCCTGCCCTATGATAACTGCCTTCAGTGCTTCTTCCATCTTCAACAATTTTTCGGATTCTGATTGAGCAATCCGGTTTACAGGAATACCAGTCATCATCGAGACGACATCAGCGATAGTATCTTCATTCACTTCGTGTATGACAAGATGAGATTTTTGTTCCCATTCACGCTTTGCGTTCTCAAGATCGGTAAGGTGTTTCTTTTCAAGATCGCGCAAACGTGCAGCTTCTTCAAAGTTTTGAGTCTTCACAACCTGGTTTTTCGATAGGCGAATCTTTTCAACTTCTCCCTCAAGATCCAAAATCTCTTTAGGAACATGAATATTGGAGAGATGCACACGGGACCCCGCCTCATCCATTACATCAATTGCTTTATCAGGCAGATAACGATCAGTAATGTAACGGTCGCCCAACCGCACGGCTGCTTCAATCGCTTTTTCAGTGAATAGCACACTGTGGTGCTCTTCATATTTATATTTGATGTTTTTAAGAATCTGAAATGTCTCTTCCACAGTAGTCGGATCAACCATGATCTTTTGGAACCGACGGTCGAGAGCGCCATCTTTCTCGATATACTGTCGGTACTCATCCAATGTTGTTGCACCGATGCACTGTAAATCACCGCGCGAAAGAGCCGGCTTAAACATATTCGATGCATCTAACGAGCCGGATGCACCGCCAGCGCCAACAATTGTATGAAGCTCATCAATAAACAGGATAACATCTTTTGCTTTCTCCAACTCGTTCATCACGGCTTTCATGCGTTCTTCAAATTGCCCCCGGTACTTAGTTCCGGCGACTAACGCAGCCAGATCGAGCGTGACAACACGCTTGTCGTGCAGAACGCGTGATACTTTCTTCTGAACGATGCGAAGTGCAAGTCCTTCGGCAATTGCCGTTTTACCAACACCGGGTTCACCGATGAGGACTGGATTATTTTTCTTTCGTCGACTCAATACCTGTGCTACACGCTCAATTTCTTTTTCTCTGCCAATGATTGGATCAAGTTTATCCTCGATGGCAAGTTTAGTAAGATCACGTCCAAAATTATCTAGAACCGGTGTTTTTGATTTATCTGTCCGACGTTCAATCGTGGGTGCTGGCGGCGGACTTGACGGCTTCCCGCTGATGATATTGTCAAGATCATTCCGTACAGCATCGTAATGAACGTTAAATTGATGGAGGATTTGTGCGGCAATATTATCATCGTCTCTTAACAAAGACAGTAGCAAATGTTCCGTGCCAATCACATCCGACTTGTAAAGTTTTGCTTCGAGATAGGTTATCTTTAATACTTTCTCTGCTTGTTTCGTAAGTGGAATATTACCAATTGTTAAAGTCCCACCTGAAGTTCGCACAGTGTCTTCAATAGCTTTCTTCAGCTTGTAAAGATCGACACCAAGGTTGCGAAGGATTTTAATAGATATTCCTTCGCCTTCGCGTATCACACCGAGCAGAAGATGCTCGGTTCCTATATAATCATGCCCCAGTCTTAAAGCTTCTTCACGGCTTAAGCGGATAACATCTTGAACTCGATTTGAAAAATTACCTTCCATTTAATAATCCTGATTTTCTCTGATAATTTGTATTTCTATTAATTAGAACAGGTTTTAATGGATTATCATTCCATTTTCTAAGTCAATATAGTTAAATGGGTAGGATTAGTCAAATGCTGAATGATTGACTTTCGGGAGGGATTTTCATATATTTATTCACATTCGCTTGAAAACAAGCGAAGTTAATTAGTAAAATTAAAGTTAATTAATTCCGCAGCAGTTCCGTGGTGGAGTCCCAAGAGGGTACCGTTGGCACATACGGCTGTTCCGTTCCTTTGGAACGGGATGCAAGTTCTCAGCCGAAGGCTGATGCGCCTCTGGCGCAGAGTCTTCCATTGAGAAAGAAAAAAATAGAATATATTCCGCAGTAGCTCAATGGTAGAGCATCCGGCTGTTAACCGGAGGGTTGCAAGTTCAAGTCTTGCCTGCGGAGCGAAAGGAGTCACATCAGAATAGATGGGATTTTGATTTCATGGGATATTGGATTTACATACTTCATTCAAAATCAACAGACAAATATTATGTTGGCCAATCAAAGAATCCAAGTAAAAGATTGGAATTTCATAACACGATAGAGAGGGGATACACATCAAGGTATCGTCCATGGGAATTGATTTTTACGAAAGAATATAATACACGAAGTGAGGCAATATCGTTTGAGCGGTTAATTAAAAGTTGGAAGAATAAAGAGAAGATTCGCCGATTAATTAATGGGAAGTTAGATTTATAGCATCCGGCTGTTATCCCGTTCCTTTAGAACGGGATGCAAGTTCCATCCCGCTTTAGTTGTAATATAAAAGCGGGACTGCGGAGCGAAGAGCTTAGTTGAATGTTAGGATGTTTTTCCCTACCTTTTAATCATACTGATATTTCGACTAAATAATAGAACAGGGCACAGCAATGCAAATCTATATAGGAAATATACCGTTGGAATATACCGATGACGAATTGAAAAAAATGT
>Ga0315286_10006361_pt1 | contig 11504 bp, 5 predicted proteins | sample YL17G10_0_MG_FD_205038 | JGI IMG/M metagenome (GOLD analysis project Ga0315286, IMG submission 205038) | Sediment microbial communities from Yellowstone Lake, YNP, Wyoming, USA - YL17G10_0 | ecosystem: Environmental > Aquatic > Freshwater > Lake > Sediment | place: USA: Wyoming | collected...
GCCGGGCTCTCCGCGGATGGTTGCCCCGCACCAGAGCCTTCCGAAGTCGCGGGCACCACGGCCTACGACGCAGATCCAGGCTTAACCCTTGGCTTGGAGGTTGCGGACCTGAACGCAACCCTGGACCTTACATCGTACACGACGACGATGTACACACCCGACCGCTCGAGCAGCCTGGCCGCCACCCACTTCTCGGGACCGGATGGGGTCGCCGTCAATCCGGCAGAACCGGTGCTGCCGCTGGACATGCGCAACGTCAGCGTGGATAACCTGGTTCTGCGCGGGGTTGGGTTTCGCGGCGGCAACTACGCAGACGTGCCCGGAATTGTGCCGCTGACCGGCGCCGCGGCCACCGAGCTGCGCGGGGTGCACCCACCCTTCGTGACGGACGTCCTGTTCCCCATCCGGCCCTGGCGCATCAACTACTATGACGCGCTGGCCAATCCGGGCACCGGCGCTACTCAGGTCACGCTGACGCCGGCCCAGTTCCTGTCGACCGGGCCCGACGCCTGGACCGGGACCTGGCGCCGGTTCGACACCATGGATTTGCGCCTGTTCTACAGTGACAATACGACAACCTATGCGGGTGGCGCGACGCCGGCGCTCTCGGCGCCGCCGGCCATTACGCAGGTGCTGTCGGCGCTGGAGGGCGACCACGCCGGCTTCCAGATCGCTGTCCTGGGCGACCCCGCCGCCGGCATCCAGGGTGTGTGGGTCACGTACACGACCTGCGATGGCCGGGACGCGTGCGACGGCACCTGGCAGTCGCTGGACCTGATCCAAGACACAGCGGATTCGACGCTGTGGACGGGGGAACTGCCCCTCTCCGGCATCGCACCCGAGACGGTGCGCTACGTGGTGCAGGCGGTGAACGGCGTGGGCCTGGTGACGATGGGAACGAACCTGGGCCAATACTTTCGCCTCGGCGTCGACCCTGCCGATCGCGCGGCGGGTGGGGAACTGGGCTCGCCGCCCCAGCCGACGGCTCTCACCTGGCAGGCGGCGCCGCCCTCGGGCGCCTATAGCACCGTGGCCGCTTTCAGCGCCGCCCTGACCGGCAACGGCCTTGCGCTGGCGGGCCGGCGGGTGGAGTTTGGCCTCGGAGCGCAGCAGCGCTGGGCGACCACCGACGGGAATGGCATCGCCAGCGTGGAGATCCCGCTCCTGGGCGCGCCGGGGGAGTACCAGGCGCGCGCCTCGTTCGCCGGAGAGGCAGGTTACCTGGCCTCATCTGCAAGCAGCGCCTTTGCCGTCAGCCAACAGGCTACTCAGCTCGATCTGGCGATGGTGCCGGATCCAGACAGTGGCGCTCTGCGGCTCATCGCCACGCTGTCCGACGCAGACGGCGGGGCCCTGCGCGAAAAGACGGTGATCGTGATCATCACGCCGGGCGGCCCGCCCTACGCGGTGTCGGGAAGCACCAACTTTCTCAGTCAGGTCGTCCTGGAGCCGGCCTCTCTGCCGGTGGGTCGCTACGTGGCCACTGCTTACTTTGGCTCCCCTGTCCCCATGCCAGACGGTTCGACGCTGCATCTGGGCGACGCCAACTACCTGCCCGCGACCGCCACCCTGATGGTGGAACGTGGCCTGGTGGCAGACCCTATCACCGTGGACCAGAGCCTGATCCCGCTCAACACGGCCGTCGCGGCCGGAGCCAGCTTCAACGATCCCGAACCCGGCCACACTCACACGGCCACCTGGGACTGGGGCGACGGCACCACCTCGGCCGGAAGTGTCGATGAGGGGGCTCAGACGGTGGCCGGGAGCCACATCTACACCGAGCCCGGCGTGTACATGCTCCGGCTCGTGGTGACGGACGACCTGGGCTTCTCAGGCGAATCAATCTACCAATACGTCGTCGTCTATGACCCCAGCGCCGGCTTTGTCACCGGCGGGGGCTGGATCGACTCGCCCCCGGGGGCCTACGCACCGGATCCCGCCCTCACCGGCCGGGCCAATTTTGGCTTCGTGTCGAAATACCAGAAGAAACAGTCGCTGCCGACGGGTCAGACCGAATTTCAGTTCCGGGTAGCGGGACTCGACTTTCATTCGGATACGTACCAGTGGCTGGTCGTTGCCGGTGCCAAGGCGATGTACAAAGGCAGCGGCACGATCAACGGTGGCGGCCACTATGGCTTCTTGATCAGCGCCATCGACGCTGCGCTGAAGAAGAACACCCCCGTGGATCTGTTCCGGATCAAGATCTGGGACAAGAGCCAGGGGGACATGGTCGTCTATGACAATCAGATGGGGGCAGGGGAAGACGCCGATCCCACGACGGCGATTCGGGGGGGCGCCATCGTAGTCCACGCCAAGAAGTAGCAAGGACAGCCACGGCCCGAAAAGGTTGGCTGGGAGGGCGGGGGAGCCGGCCCGCCCTCCCCATGGCAAGGCCGCCGGGCCTCAGCCGCCGGCCGGTGAATCGTATGGAGACTGCAACTGCCTACCTGCCCATGGACCGGCGCCACGCGCTGTCTCAAGGCAGCACGCTGCCGGAGCGCATGCGTGGCGCGGCCCTTTTCGCCGACATCTCTGGCTTCACCCCCCTAGCCGAGGCGCTGGTCCAGGAGCTGGGCCCGCGGCGGGGCGCTGACGAGCTCACCCGGCATCTGAACCAAGTGTACGACGCGCTCATCGCCGAAGTGCATCGCTACCGCGGGAGCGTCGTCAGTTTCAGCGGCGACGCCGTCACCTGCTGGTTGGACGGCGACGACGGTGCTCGGGCCACAGCCTGCGCGCTGGCCATGCAGAGGGCCATGGCCCAGTTCGCCGCGGTGACGACGGCCTCTGCAAGCACCGCGTCGATCGGTATCAAGGCAGCCGTGGCGGCCGGCGCCGTGGGCCGCTTCCTGGTAGGGGATCCCACCTGTGGCCTGCTCGAGGTGGTGGCCGGCACTACGGTGGATCGCCTGGAGGCCGCCGGGCACCTGGCGGATCGGGGAGAAGTGATCCTCGCGCCCGAGGTGGCAGCAAGCCTGGGCGACAGGCTCCTGGTTGTGGCGTGGCGCCTAGTGCCGGAGACAGGGGAACGCTTTGCCGTCGCCGCGCATCTCTCCGCTTCTGTCCCCGATTGCCCCTGGCCTCCCATTCCTCCAGAGGCCCTGACCGCGGAGATGGTCCGCCCCTGGCTGCTTCCGCCGGTCTTCCAGCGCCTGCTAACCGGCCAGGGCGAATTCCTGGCCGAGCTGAGGCCGGCGGTCGCCCTTTTCCTGCGCTTTGGCGGCATCGACTACGACCACGACCCAGCGGCGGCTGACAAGCTCGACATCTTTGTACGAGGGATCCAGGAAGTTGCCGGCCGCTACGACGGCAGCTTGCTGTCGCTATCCAGCGGAGACAAGGGGAGCTATCTTTTCGTTACCTTTGGTGCTCCCATCGCGCACGAAGACGATGCGGCGCGAGCCGCCTTCGCGGCACTCGATCTCCAGGGCATGGCTACCCGACTCGGCTTCCTGTCCGCAGTACAGATTGGCATTGCGCAAGGCCGCATGCGCACCGGGGCCTACGGCAGCCAGGCCAGCCGCACCTACGGCGTGCTCGGCGATGCGGTGAACCTGGCGGCACGCCTGATGTCCGCGTCCGGGCCGGGGCAGATCCTGGTGAGCGAGCAGACGGCTGCTGCCACTGGCGGACTGTTTGTCTGGCAGAGCCAGCCGGCTCTGGAGGTCAAGGGCAAGCGGAACCCCGTACCCGCCTCTCGGTTGGCAGGACTGCGACGAGATCGCTCGATCCGCTTGTTTGAGCCGCGCTATGCTCTGCCTTTGATCGGTCGGCAGGCAGAACTGGCCACGATTGAGCACAAGCTGGCCTTGGTCACGCGGGGCCAGGGACAGATCGCCGGCCTTACGGGTGAGGCAGGGATCGGCAAGTCGCGTTTGATGGCGGAGGCCGTCGCGATGGCCCGCGAAAGAGGGCTCGTCGGATACGGGGGTGAATGCCAGTCCTATGCAACCAACGCCAGCTACGTCGTCTGGGGGCGCATCTGGCGCGACCTGTTTGCCCTCGATGCAACGGCGCCCGTCGCGGATCAGGTGCAGGCCCTGAGCCAGTGGCTGAGCCTGGTCGATCCCGGGCTGGTCCCGCGCCTGCCGCTGTTGGGGCTGGTACTGAGCCTGCCGATCCCCGACAACGACCTGACGCGTCGCCTGGAGGCCAAGGTGCGCAAAGCCTCCCTCGAGGCGATGCTGGTCCAGTGCCTGCAAGCGCAAGCCGCGTCCGGCCCGCTTTTCCTGGTGCTCGAGGACTGCCACTGGCTGGATCCCCTGTCTCATGAGCTGCTCGAGGAGATCGGACGGGCCATCGCGAGGCTTCCGGTTCTGATCCTGCTGGCGTATCGACCTCCCGATGTGCAGCGCCTGCAGGCGCCGCGAGTGAGCCGGCTGCCCTATTTCACAGAGGTGGCGTTGTCCGAGTTCACGCCGCACGAGGCGGAGCAACTGGTGCGGCACAAGCTGGCGCAGGCGCTGGGCCCCGGCGTGGAGCTGCCCTCTGACCTGACGGCATGGATCACTGCGAAGGCAGCGGGAAATCCGTTCTACATCGAGGAGTTGCTGAACTACCTGCAGGATAGGGGCATCGATCCCCGAGATCGCGAGGCATTGGACGCAGTCGACCTGCCTGGCAGCCTGCACAGCCTGGTTCTGAGCCGGATCGACCAGCTCACGCAAAGCCAGCAGGCCACGGTCAAGGTCGCCAGCGTGGTGGGCCGGCTGTTTGCTGCGGCAATGCTGTGGGGCGTCTTTCCTCAGTTGGGCGCGCCAGAGCACGTCCTGGCCGACCTTCAGTTTCTGAGCGATGCGGAGCTCACGCCGCTCGAGAGCCGGGAACCAGAGTTGACGTACCTGTTCAAGCACATCGTCACGCAGCAGGTGGCCTACGAGAGCCTGCTCGAGGCCACGCGGGCGGTGCTGCACGAGCAGATCGGGATGTATCTGGAACGGACATACCCGGATCGGCTGCCTCACTACGTCAACCTGCTGGCCTTTCACTACGAGCGGAGCGAAAACGACGCCAAAAAGCGCGAGTACCTCCTGAAGGCAGGAGAGGCTGCCCAGGCCGGCTATGCCAACCAGGCCGCCGTCGAGTACTATCAAAAGCTGCTGCCGCTGCTGCCGCCGGCCGACCAAGCACCGGCGCTGCTCAAGCTCGGCAAGGTTGGCGAGCTGATCGGGGACTGGGAAATGGCAGGCCGGCAGTACGAGCACGCGCTGGCGCTCGCTACTGACCTGGCCGATCGGCATGGCCAGGCGCGGTGCCAGACAGCCATCGGAGAGCTGGCGCGCAAGCGCGGTGACTATAGTGGGGCCGCGGCGTGGCTAGACCAAGCGCAGGCAACCTTTGTGGCCCTGGGTGACGACGTGGGCTTGGGTGAGGTGCTGCATTTCGCCGGCACGCTGGCCGATCAGCAGGGCTACTACGAAGCCGCGCGGAGACTCTACCTGAACAGCCTCGCCATCCGGCGCAAGATCGGCGACCGGCCGCGCATCGGCAGCCTGCTCAGCAACCTGGGCATCGTCGCGCGCCGGCAAGGTGACCTGGAACTGGCTCGCTCGTTGTATGAAGAGAGCCTGGCGGTCCGCCGGGAGGTCAACGACCGCTGGGCGATCGCCATTACACTGAACAACATTGGCAATCTGGAATTGGACCTGGGACGCTGTGACGAGGCCCGCGCCCGCCTGGAGGAGGCGGTGGCCCTGCAACGCGAGGTAGGCGACCGCTGGATGATCGGCAACGCCCTGAACAACCTGGGCAATGTGGCGCGGGCCCAGGGGCAAACCGCCGAGGCGCGGACGCTGTACCATGAGAGCCTCGAGATCTACGGCCAACTGGGTGACAAATGGGCGCTGGCGTATTTGCTTGAGGACGTTGCCACACTCAGCGCCGTTCAGGGCCATGCCGAGCAGGCGCTGGCACTCGCGGCGGCTGCGCAGGCCCTGCGCCGGCAAATCGGTGCTCCCCTGACCGGCGCGGAATCGAGCAAACTGGAAAACGCCCTGGCCCCGGCCCGCGAGCGGCTCGGCGAAGCGGAGCAGGCTGCGGCCTGGGCACAAGGAGAGGCGCTGTCACTGGACGAGGCGATTCGGACGATCCTGGGCGACTAGGGGCCAGGCGAATCGCCCGGCCTTGTGATCAGGCACCCTGGTGACTGGGCTGCACCGCATGGCATGGGCCACTCGCATGGCGGGGCCCTCGCCCGCAACATCCCGCCGGCGGTGCAGGCGTGGTCGCCCTCGGGCTGGCACACCTGCCCGCCCTGCCGGGTAGGCCAGGGGGCATGCGCCGCACCGTCGTTCTGTACGGAGCGGACTGACGTAGGTACAGATGTGAGCAGGTGTTTTTCTCAGCCCGCAGGAAACACGACCTGTTCCAGCCTTGGGCCAGTCAGCGCCACATCCACACCTGCATCATGCCCGTAAGAACCCCCGACCACAGCGGCCGCCCCGCGAGCGATGGCATCAGCGATGTAGTGGTGATCATCGGCGCTGCCGCCCGATGGCGCTATGAACAGATCGCCGGGCCGGACTTGAAGGGAGTCGATGACGATGCCGGTGATGCCCATCTGCTGGCAGACGACGAGCTACGTAGCGCAAGGGAGCAGTACGGTGTGGCGCTTTGGGGCGTAGACAGGCTGCTCGAGAGAAGGCGAATCGAATAGGATTGCATGCCCTTCAAGTCAATCCAACGGTGGTAGCTCCAACTCGGTGCCACAGAGGCAGCGAGGCCCAGCGGCTTTGCGGGTACTATGATTGGGTCGCCGTGAGCAAGCCCGCCAAGGGACGGGGTTGCTGCGCCGATCCAGTAGGGCATCCACCGCTGCCGGGACTAGCTCTGTCTGCCGCCACCCAGATGCTGACTTTTCCCAAGACATGCAGGCAACTACGTAGCCCCTATTGGCCCAGTGGCTACCCTCAATATCCCCCAGATGGCCAATGCGTCGGGAGGCTTTTTCGTCTATGATCGAGATGTTGGCTGAGCCGCCCGTGCGTGGAGCGGAGCAGCGATGCCGAACCGGCCTGTATGCGCCAGCCGCGCAACCCAGCCAGAGTCGATCAGGCAGAAAGGGGCGCAGTCCCATGAAACGAGTGCTGTTGATCGCGGTAGTTAGCGTGGTCGCCCTGCTGATCCTCGTCGCCGCAGGCGGCCCGCTGTTAAAGGCCTTGGGAGTGCAAGGGCTCTTTATGATCGAGCCCGGTTCGGGCCATCTGCGGCTGGTCCGAGCCACCGTTGAGCCGGGATCACTGCCTGAACTGGTGCACGGCGCTGCACCGGCCCTGAGCGGTGATGCCAAGCCGATGATCATAGACACCGACATGGCCGACGACGACTGGATGGCGGGCCTGTATCTCTTGCGACGGCCCGACGTAGATGTGAAGGCCATCACGGTCGCGGGTACCGGCGAGGCGCACTGCAGGCCGGGCGCACAGAACGCGCTGGATCTGGCGGGGTTGGCCGGTCGTCCAGGGATCCCCGTTGCTTGCGGGAGCGAGACGCCGCTGCCGGGGGGTCACCCCTTCCCCAGTGCCTGGCGGGAGCGGGTGGACAGCCTGTTCGGCTTGTCCATACCCAGGAATGCTAACACACCCTATGCCGGGTCCGCAGTGGAACTGCTCAGCCGCGTCGTTGAGCAATCGCCGCAGAGGGTCCATCTCGTCGTCCTCGGGCCGCTGACGAACGTGGCGCAGGCGATAGAGGACGGCCCCGGGCTGGTGGACAACCTGGAAAGGATTACCATCATGGGTGGGGCGGTGAATGTGCCCGGCAACGTGGGGGCATCGTCGAACAGCGGCAACGACCTGGCCGAGTGGAACATCTACGCGGATCCGCGCGCGGCGGCCGTCGTCCTGGGTTCGGGCGCTCCCATCACCCTGGTGCCACTGGACGCGACCCAGCATGTGCCGGTGACGACGGGCTTTCTGAAGAAGCTGCGACACGATCGCCGGACGCCCGCAGCCGAGTTTGTCTATCGTGTGCTGACGCAGAAGGAGAGTGACATTCGCAGCGGTTCGTACTACTTCTGGGATCCGTTTGCAGCGGCCGTCGGCACGGACGAGACGCTGGCGGTTTTCGAGGAAATGGCGCTGATCGTTGTCGAAGAGGAAGGCCCACAGAGTGGGCGCAAGCCGGTGCGAGTGGCGAACAGCGCTGACGCCGCCGGATTCGAGAGGCTTTTCCTGGACACCCTGAATAATGGCCGGTTGCCATAGAAAGGAAAGAACTATGAATCTTGTGATTGACAGCGTCAGCAAGCTTTACAGGGGCAAGGCATGGGGGTTGAAGGATTTCAGCCTCACCCTGGAGCCGGGCATTCTGGGCCTGGTGGGTCCCAACGGCGCGGGCAAGTCCACGTTGATGCGCATCCTGGCGACCATCACCAAACCCACCGAGGGCCAGGTGACCTGGAACGGCGTGAATATCGTCCAGTCACCGGACGGGCTACGCGCCGTGTTGGGCTACCTGCCGCAAGACTTTGGCGTCTACCCCAACCTGAACGCCGTCGAGTTCCTGGAGTACATGGCCGCGCTCAAGGGCCTGGCCGGCCCGACTGCCCGCCGGCGCATCGACGAGCTGCTGCAAGTGGTCAACCTGATGGATGCCCGCAAGCGCCTGCTGGGTGGCTACTCTGGGGGGATGAAGCAGCGGGTGGGCATCGCCCAGGCGCTGCTCAACGACCCGCGACTGCTGATCGTGGATGAGCCCACGGCCGGCCTCGACCCGGAGGAGCGCGTCCGCTTCCGCAACCTGCTCTCTGACCTGTCGGGCGAGCGGATCGTCATCCTGTCCACCCACATCGTTTCCGACGTCGAAGCCGCCGCCACGCAGATCGCCCTGATCCGCCAGGGGCGGCTGGTGCGCTGCGATACGCCCGAGGCTCTGCTGCGCGGCGTAGAGGGCAAGGTGTGGGAGTGGACCGTGCCGAGCCCAGAGCTGACTGCATTGCGCGAGCGCCACCTGATCAGCAGCATGATCCGCCACAGCGACGGCGTGGGGGTGCGGGCGGTGACCGACGGGATGCCGGCGCCCGGCGCCGTGGCGGTCCCGCCGCGGCTGGAGGATGCGTACCTCTACTTTGTATCCAACGGGCGGGGAGAAGCCAGGCCATGAATGCAGTACGTACGTTGCGCAGGGTTTCTCACATCGCCTACGCCGACCTATTGGAGCGCATCCGCCGGCCTGGCTTTCTGATCGTCCTGGCCTCGGCGGTTTTTGCCGGTTATCTGTTCGTGCCGCCGGTGGGCGCCGGCTACCGCGTCGTGCAGGTAGGTACCCAACGCGGGATCTATGACTCGGCGTGGATTGGCCTCATGTTCGGCCTGATCGCGGCCTTGCATCTGCCGCTCGCCGGCTTTTTCCTGGTGAAGAATGCCGTAGAACGCGACCGCCAGACCCGGGTGGGCCAGATCATCGCCACCACGCCCACCAGCAAGCCGGTCTATGTGGTGGGCAAGTGGTTGAGCAACCTGGCCGTGCTAGTTTTTATCCTGAGTGCAATGACCGCCATGGCTGCCGTCATGCAACTGGTGCGCGCCGAGGACACCACGCTGCGGCTAGGGACGCTGGTACCCACGATCTGGTGGATGGGCTTGCCGGTGCTGGCGATTTCTGCCGCGCTGGCCGTGCTTTTTGAATGCACGCCCGCCTTGCGCGGCAGCCTGGGGAACGTTGTTTTTGTCTTGCTCTGGCTCGGCGCCCTGATCGCGGGGCTGGCGGGATCGATCGACGAGAAGACGGGCCTGGTCCGACCGGCCGCTGACCTCCACAGTTTCTCGCGACCCATGGACAGCATCCAGCAGCAGGTGCTGGCCGCCGATCCGCAGGCCAGTGTGCGGAGCGGCCTGGTCATGGCCGGGCCGGACTTTGAGGGCACCTTTGTCTGGGACGGGTTCAGCTGGAAGGTGGGCATCGTCCTGGAGCGGCTGCGCTGGGTGGGGCTGGCGCTCGTGCTCGCCCTGGCTGCAGCGATCCCATTCGACCGTTTTGACCCGGCTCGGCTGCGCCCGCAGCCCGAACGAACCGGCCGCCAAGCCCGCCGGCGGAGGAAGCTCGAGGCGACTCGCCACGAACCCGAACGCCCGGCCGATGCACCTGTGGCGACGGCGGCCGTGTTGACTCCGCTGGCTGCGCCGGCCAGACGGGGGCGTCCCCTCGGCGTGCTTGTGGCGGAACTCAAGCTCATGCTCAAAGGGCAGAGCCCGTTCTGGTATGCCGGGGCGCTGGGGCTGAGCCTTGCCTGCTTGCTGGTCCCGGCCGGCCGAGCGCAGCAGTACCTGTCGCTGGCGGTATGGTTGTGGCCGCTGGCAGTGTGGTCGCAGATGGGTACGCGCGAACGCCGCTTCAACACCGAGCAGATATTGTTTGCCGTGCCACGCCCGTCACTGCGCCGGCTACCGGCCCTGTGGCTGGCGGGCGTCCTCGTCGCCGTCGTCGCCGGAAGTGGCGCGTGGCTGCGCCTGGCCCTCATGGGTGAGACGGCGAGCCTGCCGGCCTGGTTCGTCGGAGCGCTCTTTGTCCCGGCCCTGGCCCTGGCCGCCGGCGTTTGGGTTGGCAACAGCCGTGCCTTTGAGGCCGTCTACCTTCTGCTGTGCTATCTGGGTCTAATGGAGGGGGTTCCGGCCCTCAACTTTGTGGGGGCGTCGGCCGAAGGCCTGGCGATGGGCATGCCGGTTGTGTACCTGGCGATCACCGCCGGGCTGGTGGCACTGGCTATCGTAGGCGCCAATCGTAGGAAGGGTTAGCACTCGCGTAAGAGTAGACCCAAGACAAGTCTGGATGCCGGGAGATAGGGGACATGGACGTCCTGGTCGACGATTTCGACTACACCCGCAGTGACGCCGAATTCGACGAGGTCCGGGAGTTGTGCGCTGCCAGCTATGACACCAGCCACAAGCCGCTCAATTGGCGGTTGGCGCTGCTGGAGAACTGGAGCTACGCCTCGCGCTACCTCGAGCCCCTGGAGTGTTTCACCAGCCGCGTGCACCTGTGGCGGAGCGGCGCGGGGCGATTGGTTGGCTGCCTGATGCGGTACTACAGCCTGACCTACCCGCAGGTACTGCCCGGCTACCGGTTCGTGGAGGATGGGATGTTCGACTGGGCGGAGCGCAACTGGGCCGGGAACCGAGCCGCGATCGAGACGATGGTTTACGATCACGACACGGAGCGGCAAGTGCTGCTCAGGAGGCGGGGCTACGAAGACATGGGCGCCACCGAGGTCGTGCGGGTTTACGATCTGACCCGGACCTGTCCAGAACCCGCACTGCCGCCTGGGTTCCGCATCACCACCCTGGCGGAGAACGGCAACCGCGATGAACGCATTGCCCTGGAGAACAGCGTCTAGGGAGCCTCGCTCGACGAGGCTTGGTTCAGGGGCAAGAGCTCGGCGTCACACTATTCCTTCGATTGGGACCTTCTGGTCGTCTCCCCGGAAGGCCGGCAGGTGGCCTTTTGCCTGGTCTGGCTGGATGCGAGGAACCGGATGGGAGAGATCGACCCAATCGGAACCCATCCGG
>Ga0315286_10006363_pt1 | contig 11503 bp, 8 predicted proteins | sample YL17G10_0_MG_FD_205038 | JGI IMG/M metagenome (GOLD analysis project Ga0315286, IMG submission 205038) | Sediment microbial communities from Yellowstone Lake, YNP, Wyoming, USA - YL17G10_0 | ecosystem: Environmental > Aquatic > Freshwater > Lake > Sediment | place: USA: Wyoming | collected...
ACCATCAGGGTCCGCAGGGAGGAAATCATGCTCCTCGGGCGATTCGGCGAGACGTACCTCGACTATGCGGAGAAGACCGCGCAGTTCGCGCCGCTTCCGCGGTGCATGCGGATCGGTGCGCACGGCCGCCTGCGTCGTCGAGCGTCGGGCCGCCTTTGACACGTGGCCGCGCATCCCCTATCATGCGACCGGCCGCCATGCGCTTCACGAAGCCTCGCCACCCGCTCACAGGCGTCTCGATTCCCGTTTCCGCGCTGCGGACCGCCGAGAGCTGCGGAACGGGCGAGTTCGCCGACCTCCTCTCGCTGGGGAAATGGTGCGAGGGCACGGGCCTCGACCTGATCCAGATCCTCCCCGTGAACGATACGGGGTGGAACAGCTCACCCTACAGCGCGCTCAGCGCCTTTGCCCTCCACCCCTTGTACCTCCGGCTGACGGAGGTCCCAGGAGCCGGACGCTTCGAAGCGGAGATCCGCGCGTTCCGCGAAACCGCCGAGGCCGACCGCCGCCTCTCCTACCGGGACACCCTCGCGTTCAAGCTCTCGATCGTCGAGCGGGCCTTTGCCGCGAACAAGCAGGAGATCAAGCGCGACGCTGCATTCCTGCGCTGGCACGCCGAGAACCCGTGGGTGCTTCCGTACACCGTGTTCAGCGCCATCAAGAAGGAACGGCAGAGCGCTCCCTGGTCGGCGTGGCCCGCTCCCCTTTGCGATCCGACACAGGCGGACATCGCGGCGTGGCATGACGCTCACGAGAGCGAGTGTCTCCTTCCCGCCTGGACGCAGTACCTGCTGGAGGGACAGCTCGTCGACGCGGCCCGCGGGCTCCAGGAGATGGGCGTCGCGCTCAAGGGGGACATCCCGATCCTCATGAGCGAGGAGAGTGTCGATGTATGGGCGTCGCGCCGGTATTTCGACCCCGCCTCCCGGGCGGGCGCGCCGCCTGACATGTACTCCACCGAAGGCCAGAACTGGGGCTTCCCGGTCTACGATTGGGAGCGCCTCGGCGAAGACGGCTACGCGTGGTGGAGGGGCAGGCTCGCCCAGGCGGCGAAGTTCTTCCACGCGTTCCGCATCGACCATGTCCTCGGGTTCTTCCGCATCTGGGCCATCCCCCGGGGAGAGACCTCCGGACTGCTGGGCCGGTTCTCGCCCGCAGTGCCCATCTCCCGATCGGAGCTCGCCGAGAGAGGCTTCGACCCGGGGCGGATCCGATGGCTCGCGGTGCCGCACATCGATGGGGACGGACTCTCGGTCGCTCTGGGCACGGATGCGCGCCGGGCATCAGAGCTGTACCTGGACCGGATCGAGGGCGAGGACCTGTACAACCTGAAGCCCGCGCTCGACAGCGAGCAGGCCATCCACGCGCTGGCAGAGCCGCGTGAGCTGAAGGGATTCCTGCTCTCCCTGCACGCCGATCGCGCACTGCTTCCGGCCGGCCACGATCTTTTCCTTCCTTCATGGTACTTCGAGAGCGCGCGGTCCTTCCACAGCCTTTCGGATGGAGAGAAGATCGCGCTTCGCCATCTGGCGCGCGGGTCCAGGGCTCGCTCCGAGGAGGTCTGGGAAAAGAGGGGACGGGAGCTCCTGTCGATGATGCGGGACACAACCGACATGCTGGTCTGCGCCGAGGACCTCGGCGACGTGCCCGACTGCGTGCCGCGTGTGCTCGCCGACCTCGACATCCTCGGCCTGCGCATCGAGCGCTGGTCGCGGGACTACAAGTGCCCGGGAGCGCCTTTTATCCCTCCCGCCCGCTATCCCCGTCTGTCGGTCTGCACGCCTTCGGTGCACGACACCTCGACGCTGCGGGGATGGTGGGAGGAGAACCCCGACGAGCGCGAGATTTTCTTCTCGACGCTCGGCGCCGGCGGCCCCTGCCCTCCCCGGCTGAGCCGTGACCTGCTCCAGGCCGTCCTCGAACACTCACTCGGCGCCGGCTCCCTGCTGTGCGTGCTGCAGCTGCAGGAGCTGCTCGACCTCGACGGAGAGCTGTGGTCGGAGGACCCGCGGGAAGACAGGATCAACGTGCCGGGCACGGTGGCCGCGACCAACTGGACCTGGCGTATGCCCCTCACCGTCGAGCAGCTCATGGGCCGCCGGCAGCTCGTCGAGCGCATCCGCACGATGGTCGGACGACGCCGCGAAAGGACCCTGTGATGGCGGCATCCCTCCCCGCGGGGCACTTCCACGTCTCACTCCCGGCCCAACAGCGCTACGGGTTCGCCGAGAGCGAGCTCGCCATCGATGCCCACAAGGCACGGCTCATCGCGCAGACCATCAACGAGGCAAGGAAGAACGCTCCTGCAGCCCCTGGTGCGGTCCCCCGTGCTGCTCCCCCCGAAAGCGTGCGCGCCGGCGACGTGAACGCCGGCGGCCTGATCCACGAGGTCCTGCACTTCCTCGTGGGCCTCTACCGCGAGAGCGTGGACCCCCTCGCGCTGGGCAAGGCCCTCGCCTTCCTCGAGGGAAAGCTGGGAGCCGCAGCGATCGATGAGGCGCTCTCGCGGTTTCTCGGCCAATTCCCGCCGCGCACGCCGCCCGAGGCGGCGGCTGCCGGCAGAGAACACCACCTCGAGGAGCTGATCCTCCTGCGCCTGGCCAACGACAATCCCGCCCTTGCGCCGCTCGTCGAGCTTTTTGACGACGCCAGGCTCGAGGCCGAGACGGAGTACCCCCGGGTGATCGAGGCGCTGGGGGAGTTCTTCCGATCCCTGCCGGGCTTCGGCCCCGACGGGCAGGACCTGCTCGCCCTCCTCGAAAGCCCGATGCGAGCGTCCCCCCGATCCCTCTCGGGCCAGCTTGCCTATATCCGCTCGCGCTGGGGGCACCTCCTCGGCGAGCTGCTCATGCGGCTGCTCACCGGCATGGACATCATCAGCGAGGAGGAGAAGCTGCGCTTCGACGGCTTCGCCCCTGCTCCACCCGAGGTGTACGAGTACGCGGGCGAGGCGGCGGAGCGCGAAGCTTTCAGCGCCGACCTGGACTGGATGGCGCGCGCCGTCATGATCGCGAAGAACGCCCTGGTCTGGCTCGACCAGCTCTCGAAGCAGTACGGGAGGGAGATCCGCACGCTCGGCGAGATCCCCGACGAGGAGATCGACCGGCTTGCCCGTGCGGGCTTCACGGCCCTGTGGCTGATCGGGGTCTGGGAGCGCAGTCCTGCTTCGCGCGAGATCAAGCGGCGGATGGGCAACCCCGAGGCGGAGGCCTCGGCCTACTCGCTATTCGACTACACGGTCGCGGGAGAGCTGGGCGGGGAGCAGGCCCTCGCGAACCTGTCGTCGCGAGCGCGAGAGCGGGGCATCCGCCTCGCGAGCGACATGGTTCCCAACCACACCGGAATCGACTCGCGGTGGATGATCGAGCATCCCGAGCGGTTCCTCGCCTATCCGCAGCCCTTCCCACCATTCCCCTCCTACTCATTCAATGGGCCAAACCTGTCCGGCGCTTCAGGGGTCGGGATCTCCATCGAGGATCACTACTGGGAGAAAACGGACGCGGCCGTCGTGTTCAAGCGCGTGGACTTCGCCACGGGGGAGACGCGGTACATCTACCACGGCAACGACGGCACGCACATGCCCTGGAACGACACGGCCCAGTTGGATTTCCTGAGGCCCGAGACCCGCGAGGCGGTGATCCAGGCCGTGCTGCGAGTGGCGAGGCTTTTCCCGATCATCCGCTTCGACGCCGCGATGACCCTCACGAAGAAGCACTTCCAGCGGCTCTGGTACCCCGAACCGGGGCGTGGGGGCGACATCCCCTCACGGGCGGGCAGCGGACTCTCGCGGCATGATTTCGACAGGGCCATGCCCGCGGAGTTCTGGCGCGAGGTGGTGGACAGGGTCGCGCGGGAGGCCCCTGACACGCTCCTGCTCGCCGAGGCGTTCTGGCTCCTGGAGGGGTTCTTCGTGCGCACCCTCGGCATGCACAGGGTGTACAACAGCGCGTTCATGAACATGCTGAAAGCCGAGGACAACGCGAGCTACCGTCAGGTCATGAAGAACACCCTGGAGTTCGACCCCGAGGTGCTGAAGCGGTTCGTCAACTTCATGAGCAACCCCGACGAGGATACGGCGATCGCCCAGTTCGGGGACGGGGACAAGTACATCGGCGCGTGCGTCCTGATGGCGACGCTGCCCGGCCTGCCCATGTTCGCGCATGGCCAGCTGGAGGGCTTCCGCGAGAAGTACGGAATGGAGTTTCGCCGCGCGTACTGGAACGAGACGCCCCGCCCGGACCTCCTCGCCCGTCACGAGCGCGAGATCTTCCCGCTGCTGAGGAAGCGAGCACTCTTCGCGGGCGTCGGGGGCTTCCTGCTGTACGATCTGGAGGCTCCGTCGGGCGGAGTGAACGAGGATGTCTTCGCCTACTCCAACGCGCGCGGCGGCGAGCGGGCGCTCGTGCTGTACAACAACCGCTTCGGCAATGCGAGTGGGCGCATCCGCGCATCCGCGGCCTTTGCTGTAAAATCGGAGGGAGGCAAGTCCCTTGCCCGGCGGACTCTCGCCGAAGGGCTCGGGCTGCCCCCCGACAGGGCGGCGTTCATGGTCTTCCGCGAGCATTTCTCGGGGCTCCAGTTCCTCAGGAGCTGCGCCGACATCGAGGAAAACGGCCTGGCGGTCGAGCTGGGCGCCTATCAGTGCGAGGTCTTCCTGGACTTTTCGATTGTGACCGACGACGCCTCAGGGCGCTGGGCTCACCTGGCCGCGGAGCTGCGAGGCAGGGGCGTGCCGCGCGTGGATCAGGCCCTGCGGGAGATGGAGCTGCGGCCTATGCTCGAGCCGCTTCGCGCGCTCACGAGCGGAGATCTCTGGGAGAGATTCATGAGGACCGCGAGGCCCGAGTGCCTCGCAGACGATGAGAAGAGCTTCGTCATCCGCGCGAGTGAAACCTATCGCACCTTTCTCGCCGCAGCAGGCGAGCGTACGGCCGAGCCCCGATCCCTGCTCGCCTCCTGCATTGCGCTCGTCAGGAGCGCCGCGCCGGGGAGCGCCCGTCCCACCTGGCTGGACAAGGCCAGCGCGACCCTGCTGGACGCCGGCTTCCGCGGCGAGCCCGCAGCCCTCCCCGCGCTGTGGCTGTGGACCCTGCTCGAGCCGCTGGGCGATCGGATCGACGATTGGATGCTCGCCCCGCTCATCCGCGAGCTTTTCGGCAGGGCCGGCGCGGAGCCGGCCGTGGTCGAGGACGCTCCCGCCCTGATCGCGTTCCTGCTGAAGCGCGCAGATTGGGTCGAGCGCTCCGGCGCTGCCGCCGATCTCCTCGCCGACGATGCGTTCAAGCGCGCCGTCCATGTCAACACGTTCGAAGGGGTCGCCTGGCTGCGCAAGGAATCGCTGCGCGCGCTTCTCCCCGCGCTCTTCGCTGCGGGCATCCTTGAGTTGTCGCGCGACGAGCAGACGAGCAGAAAGGCAAAGCGCGCGGCGATCGGCCGCGCCCGCGAAGTGATCCTGCGCATCCGCGAGGCGGCGGAGGCTTCGGGGTACCGCTGGGAAGACCTCCGCGCGGCGCTCGGCTAGCGCGGCTGGGTGGGACTCTCGCGGAAGTGGTCTCGAATACTCTGCCCGAGGTTACCGATCTGAAAGATGCCGCCTGGTCTCGCGCTTGAGAAAGCCATCTGCTCATGCTACGATGAACCAACACAATGCGTTCAGTCAGTCGAGGGATGGACCTGCGTCGCCAACCGAACACGAACTGCACAACTAGTTGCACCCGCATGGAGCGTCGAGAGACCACTATCAACGACCTGTGCCAAGTGGCGCCCTCAGTCCTAGATGGGCTGCCAGCGCGCTGCGTCGGGGAATGGGCTTATGACAAGATCTACATGCTTGTCCGCTACTTGGAGATTTTCGCAAATGGAATGAAGAGCAAGTGGCAGGGCAACCTGAATTACATTGAGATCTGCTCCGGTCCAGGTCGCTGTATCAGACGCGATTCGGGTGAAGAGCTCGATGGTACCGCACTGGCGATTGTACGATCACCCGCTTTCCAGCATATCAAACGCGCTATCTTCCTGGACAACAATCGTGTCGTAATAGAGACGCTCAACCGTAGGCTGACTGCTTTGCACGCAGACGGCAAATGCAGCGCTCTCGTCGGCGACTACACAGATGGTGAGGGACTCTGCCGAACGATAGGTGAATTCGGCCTAAGCGGCCTCAACCTTCTGTTCTTGGACCCAACTGACTGCAGCGTTCCTTTCTCTACCGTGGCCAGTATTTCGCGTCAGATGGGTAAAGTCGATCTTATAATAAACGTTGCGATAGGAACTGATGTCACTCGCAATATCAAGAGAGCTCTAACAACGACGGACAGTGGGGTACGTTCCAAGTATGCCGCATTCCTTGGGTCGGAAGGCTTTTTTCTGACAACGAAGAATGTGGAACTTGCAAGGAACGACGCTGATCAGGATTTGCGCCTTGCATTTGTTGAGGAATACAGGAAGGCCCTGCAGGGAATAGGACTTGTGCACTTTGACGCGAAGAAAATCAGGCATTACTACTACTTGGTTTTCGCATCGGCTGCTGGGCTTGGTCTGGATTTTTGGCGCAAGATAAACCTAGTGGCACCCGATGAGCAAAGGCTGTTTTTCTAAAAACTTCCCCTCAGTGAGGGGCCTTCCAGCTTCTCCCGGAGTTGCATTTGGTGCCTTCGAGTGGGCATCTTCGACAGTCAACGTCCTCTCGGGGTGCGGAAACGCTTGCAGGTACTGCTATGCCCGCGCCAACGCTGCGCGGTTCAAGACTCGATCTCCGGCGAGATGGCATCTGGAACAGGTCAGAACTTCCGCCATCAAGCGAAGCTACAGCAAGCGGAGTGGCACTGTGATGTTCCCATCGGCCCACGACCTGAGACCAGAACACCTCGAGCAATCAATCAAAGTGCTTCAGAAACTACTGGCTGCAGGGAACCGTGTCCTGGTTGTCACAAAGCCTTTCAAGTCTGTCGTAGGCCGGATCTGCAAGGAACTACACGACTACCGCTCCCAGATCCTCTTTCGCTTCACCATCGGATCTCCGAGCGCAAGAACGCTGCATTTCTGGGAGCCAAATGCTCCAAGTTTGTCGGAACGGCTGGAGTCTCTGAGGTTGGCCTTTCGATCGGGATACGCTACGAGCGTTTCGTGCGAACCAATGTTAGACGCCCGCATCGAGGATCTCATTGAAAGAGTATTGCCATATGTCACGGACGCGATATGGATAGGGAAGCCAAACTACCTCTTCCAGAGACTCAGGGCAAACCAAGAAGACGATGCTTTGACTCTGGCGGTTGCGCGCCAGTTGATCACCGACTTATCTGATGACTTCATCAAGCGATTGTACGCGAAGTACTCCCACAACAAGAGGATCAAGTGGAAGGACAGCATCAAGAAGGTCGTGGGCATTCCCTCAACCACGAGAAAAGGCCAGGACTCATAGCACCGTGGGCGGTGGGCGCCATCCTGATCCGCCTTGAAGACAGACCATAGAAATTCGTTGGATGTGAAACCTTAGTCCACGTGGGGTGATCTCAAATCAGCTCCAAGGAAGGATGGGCGCTAGGCTGGGCTGGCGCTCCGGTCGGCTCGCCTGAAGCGTCAGGCAGCGCCGCCCGGCTCGCGTAGCGCCGTTCTCCCCGCGATCCCACGCGGCAGCTTTCGCACGATGAGGATACTCGCCGCAGCGGCGGGTATCCCGATCAGGAAAGCCCACTGATAGCCCAAAGTGGCCCAGAGGATTCCACCAAGGAAGGGCATGGAGACGGAGGCGACGTGGTTGAACGCCACTCCCATGCTGAGGGTCGGAGTGTGCTCCTTCGGCGGCGCGATCTTGTTCACGTAGGTGGTAAGACCAGTGGCGAAGACGAAGGTCGCATTGTCCAGCACGTACACCCCGAAGAGGATGTACTTGACGCGGACGAAGGCGTACACAACGAACACGCAGGTCACGAAGAAATAGTAGAAAGTCAGGACCTTCCTCTCGCCGATCCTATCGAGCATCCGGCCGACCACGGGCGAAAAGAAGTACCCGATGGCCTGGTTGGCGCCCCACAGCCCGATCATCACCAGCAGCGGCGCGTGGTACACGTTCACGAGCAGGAATCCCCCGAAGGCCATGGCGATCTGCTTGCGCCATCCCTCCAGGAAATTGAGAGCATAGTACATGCCGTAGCGGCGGCGGAACACGAAGCTCGGGCCCGGGGTCTTGATCTTGCGGGGGATGCCGAAGCACGCGGCCGCGCCGACAGCCGCCGCAGCCCCGATGAGGATGTACAGCGGCCGGATCGGCACGCCGACCAGGGTGAGCGCGAAGGCGATGGCAAGACCGATCCCCGAACCAAGGGCGCCGGCGGAGGCGACCTTTCCCAGCTGGGTGCCCGCGGTCCCCGGCTTGGCGAGGGCAAGGGTCATGGAGTTCGGCAGGGGCGACCACACGTGAAAGCCCAGGCTCCAGACCACGCTCATCAACATGACGGCATGGTAGCTCGGCGCGAAGGAGTACGCCCCGAGCCCGAGGCAGACAAGGACGAGCACGAGAGAGGCGATGAGCGGCTCTGTCAGGCCGGCGATGAGGGCCAGAACTCCGAGGGCGAGGATGCCCTGGCTTTCGCGCACCGCCTCGAGCAGGCCGGCCTGGAAGCCCGAGATATGGATCTCGCCCACGAGGAAGTTGTTGTTCAGGGCGAGCTGGGCGGACAGGACAAAGCCGATACAGGCAGCCGCGATGCTGACGAAAGCAAGACCGCGCCTGCGGTCAGCCTCGGAAATCGAGATGTGCTGCTCCATCGATCCTAATACCGCAGGATCTTGATCTTCGGCTCGATGACCCGCATCGAAAGGGGGAAATCGCCCGGCTCGAGCCAGAACAGCTCGCCGTCGAGCTGCATCGGGATGCGGCCCGCATACTCGATGTCCACCCTGCTTGCACTGTAGAAGGACACCTCGGGCAGCTCCCCGTGCCGGCCCTCGTAGAAGAGCTTCTTCTTGGTGATCTTCGCCATCAGGGACATCCTGCCCACGATGCAGACGTTCTCTTCCCCGGGGAGCACGGGCATGTGGCCGCCGTACGTCCTGCCGCCGCTGATGCCCACGATCACCATGGAGGGGATGATCCCGTCGATGCGGGCTTCTCCGTGCCCGTTCGACAGGCGGATGTTCATGGGGAGCGGCTTCACGCGCTGCTCGTAGAACAGCGACCCGACGTCCACCAGCATCTTGTACGCCTCGCCTGGGATGATCCGCTTGAATCTATTGGTGAGGCCAACGATGTAGGCATCCAGCCCGACGCTCCCGATGTTGAAGGAGTAGCGGGTTTCCGCGGCGCCGCAGGCGACCGCGAGCGCCCCGGTCTTCGCGGTGCTCTGCCCGCCCAGGATCAGGTCGTACGCCTCGCCGAAGGTCCGCGTGTCGGCCACGTCGTTGCCCGTGCCCAAGGGAAGGCGAAGCAGCTTCAGTCGGTCGAGCAGGCTTCCCGGCGCATGGACGAGGGCGGTGCAGATCTCATTGCTCGTGCCATCGCCTCCGCACCCGATCAGGAGGTGCTCGATGCCCGAACTCGCCCGCTGCTCCTTGTCCAGGATGTCCTCGGTGATCATCCGCGCGTGGCCCGGGCGCTCGGTGAAATGGACGGTGTTGATCTCGACTTTCCGTAGGGGAAACCGTAGGCGCAATTCCTTGAGCTTCTGCTCGAGCTCGAGGATCATCCGCCACAGGGTGGACTGGCGCTTGAAGAATCCCGCATGGGGATTCACGATCACGTCCACGATCAGGGGCGACTTCTCGACGGACTGGGAGAAGTTGGTGAGCTCGGACACGCCGTTTGCGTAGGTCGAGATCAGGTCCATGAGCTATGGAATACCCTCTCCCGAGGAGTTATTCAATATGTCAAGCATGCGCCGGGCAGCCCTGCCCCGGTGGGACACGAGGTCCTTTTCCGCGTCCGCGAGCTCTGCGATGGTCTTGCCGCGCTCGGGAAGGAGAAAAAGAGGGTCGTAGCCGAAGCCGTTCCCCCCCCTGGGGGCTTCCGTGATGAGTCCGTGCACGGTTTCCTGGGCGATGAAAAACCTCGTCGGCTCGATGAGGAGGACGAGGCAGCACACGAAAAAAGCGCTGCGGTCGCGCATGCCCTGCATCCGCCAGAGCAGGTAGCGGTTTCTCTCGGGCGCCTCGAGGATTCCTCCCGCGGGCGGGGATCCGTAGCGCGAGGAGAAGATGCCCGGCTCCCCTCCGAGAGCCGTAACGCAGAGCCCCGAATCGTCGGCGATGACGGGCCGCCCGGCGCTCCGATGCAGGGCGAGCGCCTTGCCCAGCGCGTTCTCGAGGAACGACTGGCCGTTTTCCTCGAACTCGAAGGACAGCCCCAGATCCTTCGGCAGGAGGATCGCGAACCCGGGAAACAGCCGGGCGAACTCGTCGTGTTTGTGAGCGTTGTTCGACGCGAGCAGCAGCTCCCTGTCGCTCGCGCCGCCTGCGCCTCGGGTCATGACGCCGCCGTTACTCCACCGACACTCCGAGCGTCACAGCCATGGTCGCCAGGGCGTTGAACGTGTCGGAATTCACGCTCGTCGTGGCAGACTCGTATGAATACGCGTTGGAGCCGCGCGCGCCGCCGCCGATGCTGCGCACGGTGAGGAATGCGGAGGCATTCGGAGCGAAGCGTGTCTTCGCGCTCAGCGCAGCGTCCCAAATCCAGCCCTCGAAAGGGTTGCCGGACCCGTTGAAGATCGCGCTGGAGGCGTAGAAGCCGTCGGCTTCGAAGTCCAGGCCGAACCCGGGCGTGAACCAGTGAGCGGCGCGCGCCTTCAGAATGGGCACGAGACCGATGTTCTGCTGGACTGCGCGCTCGGCCGGAACGACGTCCACCGACGTGAAGACGATCGAGGCGTTTCGGATCTGCAGGCTCACCCCCGCCCCGAGGATCGTCGCGGGGCTGCGCGCGAAATCGTACAACCAGCTCGCCCGCCAGAAGTCGAACCCGTAGGTGATATCGATCGGGGTATCGACGTCGAACATCGCGTCGTCGATATAGACCGGTGCGGTCGTTCCGTTTCTGCCCGCGACCGTCCGCGTGTTGAGCGTGAGGGGCTGGTACAGGAGGGTCACCCTGTTCCGTCCGCCCAGGACGACCTCCGCGGAGTAGCGCTGGTACGGGAAGAGCGTGTCCTGGCCGCCCATTGTGCGGAAGTTGAAGTCCGTGCCTCCAGCTCCCGGGGTCTCTCCAGCTCCCGAGCGGTAGCGATGGTCGAGAACACCGATAAAGCCATACTCGAAGTGCGGGATGACCTGGATGAACGGTTCCTTGCCCGCGCCCCTCTCCTGGGCCGCGAGGGGTGAGAGCGCGGAGAAGAGCAGGATCGCGCTGAGCGCAAGCCGCGCGTATTTGTGGTTTCTGTTCATAAAGTTCATGTGGTTCTCCTTTCGGCAACTAATATACTCAACCGAGGCGCGAACCGGATACCGTTTTTCGCGCGCTCGGCTCATGCCGAGCGCAGCGAGTCGGGGTCCATGGCAGCTGCGAGCTTGC
>Ga0315286_10006364_pt1 | contig 11500 bp, 8 predicted proteins | sample YL17G10_0_MG_FD_205038 | JGI IMG/M metagenome (GOLD analysis project Ga0315286, IMG submission 205038) | Sediment microbial communities from Yellowstone Lake, YNP, Wyoming, USA - YL17G10_0 | ecosystem: Environmental > Aquatic > Freshwater > Lake > Sediment | place: USA: Wyoming | collected...
ACGGATCTTCCGCCTGATCCCCGGTCTCGAAAACGCCTCCTTCCTTCGATTCGGGAGTCTGCATCGGAATACGTTTGTCCACTCCCCCGTCCTTCTGTTCCCCACTCTGCAGTTGAAAAAAGATCCGTGCATTTTTTTCGCGGGTCAGATCACCGGGGTGGAAGGGTACGTGGAGTCCACGGCCATGGGATTCCTGGCCGGGGTCAATGCCTCGCGCTTGGCCAAAGGGCTGCCTGCCGTCCAACCGCCCCCTGCGACCGCCATGGGGTCCTTGGTCCGTTATATTACCAGCCCGGAGCTTAAAAACTTTCAGCCCATGAATGTAAACTTCGGGCTCTTTCCTCCGCTGCCGGGCCGTTTGAAGGGAAAAGAGAAAAATCGGGCCCTGGCGGAGAGGGCCCTTCAGGAATTGGAGGTCTGGATCAAGGAGCACCTTCAGGATTCCGGACCTCGCGGCTGAAGCAAAGAATTCGAAGCCCCGAGGACCCGAAAGCGCTCTCAACCCTAACCCTTTGGCGTTTTGAAAATGCGCTGAATGGGATTGAAAAATGCAAATTTTCGGAGAAAAGCTCATTCATTTTTCAATTTGCAATTTGATATTTGCAATTTGCAATCATGTTTAGCTGATTCTTCAAAAAGCTAAGCGGTAACGATGCTCTTATGTTAAGGCAACCGGTTCCTTCCAAAGTAGAGGTATCGATCATCGGTGCCGGACCGGCCGGCGCCACCCTCGCCTATGAGCTGGCCCGTCTGGGAGTGAAGGTTCTCCTGCTCGAAAAGGCCCAGTTCCCCCGGCGGAAAACCTGCGGGGGAGGCCTCAACCTCCGGACCGTGAGGCTGCTCCCCTTCGATCTTACCCCGATCATCGAAAATGTAATCAGCGGAATATATTTTTCCCGCCGCCTCGATCACCCTTTCGCGCGCCGCTATCCCGAGCCTTTCATGGTTACCGTATCCCGGGACAAATTCGATCAGTTTCTCGTCCACGAGGCTGAAAAGGCCGGCGCCTTCTTTTTGGACCGGAATCCGTTCCTCTCTTTGGTCCCCCAAAACGATCTCCTCCAGGTGACGACCTCTACCGGATCCTTCTCTACAAAATTCCTCGTGGGAACCGACGGGGTCAACAGCGCGGTGGCCAGGAAGGCCGAAATCCCCCTCCTGACCTCCCATATCCTCGCGGTTCACAGCGAAGTCCCGATCTCCCTGCTTCCGGAGCAGGAACCGGATATGATTCACATTGACTGGGGCAGCCTGAAAAGGGGATATGCCTACCTCTTTCCCAAGAACAACCTTCTTTCCGTGGGCGCCGGCGCTTCCGGGGTCGCTTCTCAGAAAATCAAGGATTATCAGCGGGCCTTCTGGGCGGTCCGTTGGCGGAAGGACGAGGCGCCTCCTTTCAGCGCCGCCGGGTTCTTCCTCCCATTGCGGCGCCGGCGCACCCCGATCCACAGGGGGCGGTGTCTCCTCTTGGGGGACGCCGCCGGGTTGGTCGATCCGTTTTCCGGCGAAGGAATTTATTCCGCCGTGCGCAGCGCCCAACTGGCGGCGCCCTATTTGGCCGATTTCCTTAAGAACGGGTTCTCCTCCTTCCAGCCCATCCAGGAGGAGATCGATCGAACCCTGACGCCCGAGCTGGAATGCTCCCGGCTGTTCCGCGAGCTTTTCAGGCGCTGGCCCTCGTATGTTCATCGGAAGCTGAGGACCGGCGACCGCTGGTGGAATGCCATGGCGCAAATCCTGCGGGGGGAAAAATCGAATCTGGAATTGAAAAGCAGGATGGGAATTCTGGGGGATCTGCTGCTCCGGCTGGCCAGATGAAAAACCGTGAGACCGCAAGTCGCAAGGCGTAAGAGCGTTAATAAAAGGGAAGGGAGACCATGCCTCCAATTGGAGGCAACAGCGGCCGGGAAGATGCCCCTGATCCAGGAAAAAGGACTTAGATGCGAGGGCCTTTTACCCCTTGCCCCTTGCGCTCTCGCGCCTTGCGATTTTTTTTATCCCTTTCGTAAATCAGCCTCAGGCCTTCGAGGGTCAGAAATTCGTCCACCTCTTCAATGGACTTGGACTCCGTGGCAATGAGAGGCGCCAGGCCGCCGGTGGCAATGACTCTGGGATCCGTGCCCACCTCCTCTTTCATCCGACGGACGATCTCATCCACCAACCCGACATAGCCAAAGATGATCCCGGACTGCATGCAGTGAACCGTGTTCTTGCCGACGGCGTGTTTGGGCTTCACCAGCTCCACCCGGGGGAGCTTCGAAGCCCGCGTGTACAAGGCTTCGCTGGCGATGCCCAAACCCGGGGCAATGGCTCCGCCCATGTATTCCCCGTTAGGAGAAATATAATCAAAGGTAGTTGCCGTACCGAAGTCCACCACGATCAGGGCCCGCCGGTGCTTCTGATAAGCGGCGACCGCATTGACTAAGCGGTCTGCCCCCACTTCGCGGGGGTTGTCCATAAGCACCGGCATTCCGATATCCACGCCGAATTCCACGATGAGGGGCTTCTTCTGAAAATATTTCTCCGACAAATCGAGAAGCATGTTCAGCATGGGCGGGACAACGCAGGAAATGGCGATGGCCTCGATTTCATTCAGGGGAATGGAGCGGGAAGCAAACAGGTTTCTCACTAAGATCCCGTATTCGTCGCTGGTGCGGTCCCTCTCGGTCCAAACCCGCCAGTTGTCCACCAGGACGTCCCCGTCGTAAATTCCCAGAACCGTATTGGTATTGCCGACATCGATGACCAAAAGCATAACGGGTTCCTCGTGGTTTTTGATTGAATTTTTCACCGCAGAGCACGCCGAGATCGCAGAATCAAATCGTAAAAAACTCCGATTGAAAAACGGGTTGGTTCTCTATGGCACCTATATATTTTCATCCTTCTCCGCGGTCTCTGCGTGCTCCGCGGTGAATCCTTATATTTTTGAGAGTCGGGGGTCAAATCCGCAAGCTGACATCCCCGGCCATAAACCTCCGGGTATTTCCTTCCGGGTCTATAAACACGAGGGCCCCGTCCGGATCCAGCCCCTGGATCTCCCCGGAGATCTTGTGATCCAGAAAGGTCAGGGTGGCCCGTTTTCCATTCACCAAGGAAAGGCGGTTCCACTCCTCCCGCATCTTTTCCGAGAAACCATCCTGCCGGAAAAGGACGTAATCCGCCTCCAGTTCTTCCAGCGTCTCGTGGATAAGGGCGGCCCGATCAAACTCCCTTCCGGCTTCGGCCCGCAGCGAGGTGGCGGTTTCCCGAAGTTCCGCCGGCAGGCTTTCGGCTTCCCAGTTCACGTTGATTCCGACCCCGAGGATCACGAAGCGCCGGCGGGAATTTTCCCCTTCCATCTCCGCCAGGATGCCGGCGGCTTTTTTCCCGGAGATGAAAATATCGTTGGGCCACTTGAGGCGGGCGTCAAGACCCGTTGCCCGTCTTATCGCCCTGGCGCAGGAAACGCCCGCAAGGAGGGTGATTTGAGAGACCCGCTCCGGTGGAAGGGGGGGGCGCAATAGGATCGAAAGATACAGATTGACTCCTGCCGGAGAACTCCACCCCCGGCCCATCCGCCCTCTCCCTTGAGATTGGAAATCGGCGATAACCACCAACCCCTCCGGAGCCCCCTGCAGGGCTGCTTCGCGGGCCCGGCGGTTTGTGGAATCGGTGGATTCGAAGTAAAGGATTTCCCGACCCAGGATTTTTTCCCGGCGTTTTTTTTGAAGATCCATTGCCCAGGTCGGAATCAAGCCCATCTTGTCTTTCGCCGTCAAGACCGCCTACGCGCGGAGCACCCTCGCCGCGTCTTTGGCAAAGTAGGTAATGATGAGATCCGCCCCCGCCCGCTTGATAGCGGTCAGGACTTCCATCATCACCCGTTCCTCCTCGAGCCAGCCGCGCTGGCAGGCCGCTTTGATCATGGAATATTCGCCGCTGACGTTGTAGGCCGCCACCGGAAGGTCGAATTCTTCCCGGAAGGCGCGGATGATGTCTAAGTAAGGAAGCGCCGGTTTGACCATAATGATATCCGCCCCTTCCTGGACGTCGAGGGCCGCCTCCCGCACCGCTTCCCGAGCATTGGCCGGGTCCATTTGGTAGGATTTGCGGTCCCCGAACTGGGGAGTGGATTCGGCGGCCTCGCGGAAAGGACCATAAAAACCGGAGGCGTGTTTGGCGGCATAAGCCATGATCGGGAGGTGTTGAAAGCCCCGTTTATCGAGCGTTTCCCGGATTGCCTTGACCCGTCCGTCCATCATGTCGGATGGCGCCACCATGTCGGCCCCGGCTTCGGCATGAGACAGGGCCATTTTGGAAAGGAGAGTCAACGTCGCATCGTTGTCCACCTCCCCCTTCACGATCAGGCCGCAGTGGCCGTGGCTGGTGTACTCGCAGAGGCAGACATCGGTGATGACCGCAAGGTCGGGGATTTCGCCCTTGATGGCCCGGATGGCCTGTTGGACGATGCCCGTTCGGGCGTACCCTTCCGTCCCCCGCAAGTCCTTTTTCCGGGGGATCCCGAAAAGAAGGACCGCCGGGATGCCCAACCGGTGAGCCTCCCTCGCCTCTTCAACGGCCAAGTCCACGGAGAGCTGGGCCACGCCGGGCATGGAGCTGATTTCCTTGCGAACCTTGCGGCCGGGGGTAACGAATAAAGGATAGATGAAATCGTCGGGGGATAATTTCGTCTCCCGAACCATACGGCGCAGGGTTTCGTTCTTTCGAAGCCTCCGGGGGCGATAGACGGGGAAATACATAGGAAACTCCGTTCAACAGAATTCAAAAATTTTAAAAACCTTTGCCACAGAGGTCACAGAGCCCACAGAGGGTTCAGGATCAAAAAAAATTAAGAGCCTGTCCGTAAATAATATTCCCCCCTTTGCAAAGGGGGGTTGGGGGGATTTCCTCAAGGCGGGCCAAAGCAAATCCCCCTCACCCTCCCCTCTCCCCCGATACCCGGGGGAGAGGGATAAATGAGGACTCTATTTGTGGCTCTGTGATCTCTGTGCCCTCTGTGGCTAACCCGTTTCGAATTTAGTATTTCGGAATCGGCTCCTTGATTTTTGGAATTTCCTCAGACCTCTCTCCTCCACCCTTGGACTCTTGCCAGGCTCTCCTTGAGTTTTCCTTCTCGTTCCGACAGAGCTTTGACCTTTTCCCTTTCCTTTTCCACGGCCTCGGCCTTGGCTCTCTCCAGGAAGTCCCGGTTGTGGAGTTTGAGACGGGATCGGCTCAGGTCTTCGCCGATTTTCGCCAGCTCCTTTTGGATGCGCTTCTCTTCGTCTTCGAGATTGATGATCCCTCTCAAAGGAAGAAAAACTTCCACCGCTTCGACAATGGCCGTACCCGATCCTTTGGGCTTCTCGCCTCCCGGTTCGATCGTGAGGGCCGCCGTGCGCGCCAGGCTCTCTAAGTAGACCCGGCTTTCCTCCAAAAGTTTCCGGGCCTTTTCCTGCCCGGAGTGCAGAATCACCTCGACTTTTTTAGCCGGCGGAATATTCAGCTCGCTGCGCAGGTTGCGGATGGCCCCGATCACGCCCATGACCAAGCCCATCTCGGCTTCGTCCTCCGGCCGGAGTTCCCCTTCTTCGACTTTGGGGAATTCGGAAACCATGATCGAGCCCTGATTTCCCGGAAGGTCCTGCCAGATCTCCTCGGTGATGAATGGCATGAAAGGGTGCAGGAGGCGGAGGGAAACATCGAGGACCCGCGATAAAACTTTTTGGGCCAGCCATTTCTGGGCCGGGTTCTTCTCCTGGTAAAGTTCGGGTTTGATGAGCTCGATGTACCAGTCGCAGAACTCGTGCCAGAGGAACTGGTATACCGAGGAGGCGGCTTCATTGAACTTGTAGTCGTCGAGGCTCCGGCGGACATCCCCCACCGCCCGGTTCACCCGGCTCAGGATCCAGCGGTCGGCCAGGGTGTATTCGGCCTTCTGGGAGGGCCCTCGCGGGTCGAAGCCTTCCAGGTTGGTCAGGGTGAAACGCGAGGCGTTCCAGATCTTGTTGGCGAAATTGCGATACCCGGCCAGGCGCTCTTCCGAAAGGCGGACGTCCCGCCCCTGGGCCGCAAAGGCCGCGAGCGTGAAGCGGAAGGCGTCGGTTCCGTATTTCTCGATTACGACCAAGGGATCGACGACGTTGCCCTTTGATTTGCTCATTTTCTGCCCTTCCGCGTCGCGCACCAAGGCGTGGATATACACCTCCCGGAAGGGAACATCGCCCATGAATTTCAGCCCCATCATCATCATGCGGGCCACCCAGAAGAAAAGAATGTCAAACCCGGTGACTAAGACCGAGGTGGGATAAAAGACTTCGAGCTCCTTTGTCTTTTTCGGCCATCCTAAGGTGGAGAAAGGCCAGAGGGCCGAACTGAACCAGGTGTCCAGGACGTCTTTTTCCTGCTCCACCTGGCCGCCGCCGCAGGCGCCGCATTTCCCGACGCCCTGGGCCGAGACCGTGATCTCCCCGCAGTCCCGGCAGTACCATGCCGGAATCCGGTGCCCCCACCAGATCTGCCGGGAGATGCACCAGTCGCGGATGTTGTTCATCCACTCGAAGTAGGTGTTCTCCCACCCCGCCGGGATGATCTTCGTCCGCCCGTCCTTCACCGCCTGGATGGCCGGGCGGGCGAGCGGCTCGGCGCGGACGAACCACTGCTTGGAAACCGTGGGTTCGACGACCGCCTTGCACCGGTAGCAGTGGCCCACGTTGTGGAGAAACGGTTCGATTTTGACGAGGAGGTCCTGCCGGCGCAGGTCTTCCACGACTTCTTTTCGGCAGTGGAACCGGGTCTGGCCCGCATACTTCCCGGCCTTTTCGTTCATGTTCCCCGCCTCGCCGATAACCCGGATCACTTCCAGGTTGTGCCGGCGGCCGATTTCGAAGTCGGCGGGGTCGTGCGCCGGCGTGACCTTCAGCGCTCCGGTCCCGAAATCCTGGGCCACGTATTCATCCGCGATGACCGGGATCCGGCGGTTCATCAGCGGGAGGATGACGTTTTTACCGATATATTTCAGGTACCGCTTGTCTTCCGGGTGAACGGCCACCGCCGTGTCTCCCAGCATCGTCTCCGGACGCGTGGTCGCTACCACGAGGTGCTCGGTTCCCGCTTCTACTGGATATTTTATGTAATACCAGTGCCCCTGTTCCTGGGCATGCTCCACTTCTAAGTCGGAAAGGGCCGTCTGGCAGCGCGGACACCAGTTGATAATGTAGTCCCCGCGGTAAATGAGCCCGTCGCGGTACAGGCGCACAAAGACCTCTTTGACCGCCTGGGAGAGCCCTTCGTCCATGGTAAACCGCTCCCGGCTCCAGTCGCAGGAGCTTCCCATCTTCTTCAGCTGGCGGAGGATCTGCCCGCCGTACTGGTGCTTCCACTTCCAGACCCGTTCGATAAAGGCCTCGCGCCCCATTTCGTGCCGGCTGGTGCCCTCTTCCGCCAGCTGCTTTTCCACCACGTTTTGGGTGGCGATGCCGGCATGGTCCGTACCCGGAAGCCACAGGGCGTTGAACCCGTCCATTCTTTTATAACGGGTCAAAATATCCTGGAGGGTATGGTTCAGGGCATGGCCCATGTGCAGGGAGCCGGTGACGTTGGGAGGGGGGATGACAATCGAAAAGGGCGGTTTGGCGGAATTTTCGTCCGCCCGGAAGAGGCCGTTTTTTTCCCAAATTTCATACCACTTCTCTTCCACCTGGTGGGGGTTATAAACGCTTTCTCGTTTTTCCATATCCTGTTCTTTCTTCATTTTCTTTCTTCATTGATGATCTTGTAAAAAGCCACCCGAACGATGGTTTCAATTGTAGGGGCGCGATGCTTCGCGCCCGATATCGGGCACGCGCAGCGTGCCCCTACCATGCAAGGCGCGCAAATCCGATGGTAGGGGCAACCCGGCGGGTTGCCCGATATCGGGCGGCTCGGCGAGCCGCCCCTACCTTCCGCAACGATTCACCCTGTTAGATACTTTTCAAGAAGGTTTTCCCATTCGAATCTCAAGGGCTTCATTCCTGTATCCCAAGCGGGGATTCTTATCTAACAGGGCGGGGTTGAAGCGCAATCCTGCTCCAAGCAGGACAGCTGGACTTTTTACAAAACCATCTTCATTCGTTTTCTGCCGCCCGGCTTTCTTCCTTGAGCCGCTCGATTTCCTGGCGCAGGACTCTCTCGGCCATCTGCGGGAAGAGTTCCCGGGCGACCTTTTCCAGGATCTCCTTCCCTTCGCTTTCAAGCCACGATTGGGTCCGCCGGCTCAGCTCTTCTCCCTGGGCTTGAATTTTTTCGATTTCCTTTTTGAGGGCTTCGATTTCCGGATGGAGCGCTTCGGCGGCGACCCGGGGGATCTCCTCCCGGGCTTTCTGCTCCAAGGATTTCAACCCTTCGGAGGAAAACCATTCCTCCAGCTTCCGGGAGAAAGCCTCCCCCCGGGCGCGGAGGGCGTCCGTTTCGGCTTTGAACTTCGCTACCTCCGAAGACAGTTTCTCCGTCACAATCCGCGGAATGAAATCGGCGGCCAGGCGTTCCACAAGCCGGGCTCCCTCCCGCGCGGCCCAGTTTTCCGTTTCCCGCGGAGGGGCCTCTTTCAGAGTCCTCGATGAGGAATCCGGGAAAGCGGAAAGGGAGTCGCTTGAAGCCTGAGGGCGGAGGGGGTCTTTCTTCCTTTCCGGGTTGGGGGGTAGCCGCTCCCCCAGGTCCTTTTTCGCCGCGAACGCGGGCCCTTCTTCGAGCACCTCGGTCAGTTCAATGATTTCCTCTTTTTCCTTTTCCAAACCCATCTTCTCCTCGCCGATTCAAATGCCATTATCCCAAAAACCGCCCAAGAGTCAAGCCGAACTCGAAATAAGCGGTGTCTGCGCCAATACCTCTCGCCTTATGGATCGTGGCCTTAGGTCCTATCTCTATGCTCTATGCTCTCTGCCCTGTGCCGTTATACGATAATCCACGGCTGAGGCAGAAATAATTTTTCAAACAGCCGGAAGGCGTAACGGTCGGTCATCCCGGCGATAAAATCCACGATCCGCCGCTCCAGCGATCCGTGAATAAATGCCTCTCCCGCCTCTTGGTCAAATTCCGCCTCATTCCGCAGGAAGTGCAGATAAAGCTCCCGGACGATCTTGGCCGCCTTGATAAAATCACCGTGCACTTCGGGAAGATCATAGACCCGTTCATACAGAAATTCGCGTAGCTTGAGGGTAGCCTCCAGGACCCCGTGGCTCAGCCCTAATTTCAGGGGCGCCGTCCCCATGGCCCGCTCTAAGATGTTTCGCACCATAGTGTTGATTCTCTGGCTGTGGGTTTCCCCCAGACGGTCCCGGCAGTCCGGGGGAATATCGCTCAGGGAAATCAGGCCCGCCCTTAGGGCGTCGTCGATATCATGGTTGATGTAGGCAATCACATCGGCCAGCCTTACGAGCCTGCCCTCATAGGTGGCCGGCATGTCCTCCGGATCATCGCTCAGGAGCTCCCCTTTTCCTTTTGAGTGTTTCAGGATCCCGTCCCTCACCTCAAAGGTCAGGTTGAGCCCCCGTCCGTCTTTCTCAAGAAGATCCACCACCCGGAGGCTCTGGACGGAATGATGGAAGCCGTCGGGCGAAATCTGCTTGAGGATCTCTTCCCCCGCGTGTCCGAAGGGGGTGTGGCCCAGATCGTGCCCCAAGGCGATGGCCTCGGTCAGGTCTTCATTAAGGCTGAGGGCTTTGGCCAGGGTGCGGGCGATCTGGGAAACCTCCAGGGTATGCGTCAGGCGCGTGCGGTAATGATCACCTGCCGGGGTCAGGAAGACCTGGGTTTTGTCCTTCAGGCGGCGAAAGGACTTGGAATGGACGAGGCGGTCCCGGTCATGCTGGAAAGCAGGACGGATGCTGCATTCCTCCTCCGGCACGACCCTCCCGCGGGTCTGCGAGCTCAACTGCGCGTACGGGGAGAGAAACTTTTCCTCCCGCTCTTCAAGCATCAGACGAATGGATCCCATCGGCTTTCCGGGGCGGTCATCCGTGTCCCGGCCGCCCCCCCTCCTTCCCTTCCGGGTCTAAGAGTGTAAGTGAAGGTGCTTTATGGGGATTTACAATCCACCCGCCCGTGGGTTATGATCATCGCATGAAAAAAACTCTTTACCGGTATCTGCTCAAAGAGCTTTTTCCATCGTTTTTCCTGGGGCTGGTGGGTTTTACCTTTGTCCTTCTTACTGGAAGGATTTTACAGCTTACGGAGCTGTTCGTCAACAAGGGGATTCCTCTCTCCTATCTGCTCCAACTCATTTATTACCTGCTGCCTTCATTTCTGGTTTTGACGATTCCCATGGCAACCCTTCTGTCGGTTTTAACCACGTTCAACCGACTCTCCAGCGACAATGAAACCACGGCCCTGAAGGCCTCCGGGGTCAGTCTGTACCAAATGACTCCCCCGGTGGCGGTCCTCGCCTTGGTGGCCTTCTCGGCCACGGCTTTGCTTTCGATTTACGCCCTCCCGAAGGCGAACCATGAATCCCGATCTCTTCTGTACCAGATGGCCAGTACCAAAGCCCACGTCGGCGTCAAGGAGCGGGTCTTCAACGACGATTTCGAAGGGCTCGTCCTGTACGTGGAAAAAGTCATCCCCCATTCGCATCAATGGGAAAACGTTTTCATTTCCGATTCCCGCAACTCCTCCGAGACCGTCACCATCTTTGCCCCGGAAGGATCCGTCCTCTCGGACCCCCTAACCATGACCGTAACCCTGCGTCTGAAAAACGGGGCCATGCACAAACTCGGCCGAACCCCGGATTCCTATCAAAAAATCGACTTCAATGCCTATGACCTGCGTTTGGACTTGAAAACCGCCTGGCGGGAAAAGCCGGACGCCCAAAAGCACCCCGCCGACATGTCCCTTCCGGAACTTAGCCGCGCCATTCAGCTCCTGCGGGCGCAGAAGGGGAACGCCAAGCCGCATTGGGTCAAGGTCCACGAGAAATTTTCCATTCCCTTTGCCTGCTTGGTGTTCGGACTCATCGCCGTTCCCTTGGGGGTTCAGGCCCGCAGCTATCGCGCCGGCAAATCCATGGGTTTTACCTGGTCCCTCGGCGTCCTTCTGGTTTACTACCTGATGACCAACACGGGAACCTCTCTGGCCGAACGGGGCGTCGTCCTCCTCGAATTGGGCATGTGGGCCCCCAATGCGCTCCTGCTCGCCCTGGGCCTTTACCTCTTAGTCAAAGCGGCGCGGGAATCGCCCGTATTCTTCCTCGTCTTCCTCAACCGCCTCATCGAAAAAATCCGCCGGACCGGGGAACGGACCCTGGGATCGAAAAAATGGAGGTCCGGGGAATGAGCACTCTCACCCGATACCTTTCCCGGGAGTTCATCCAGAATTTTTTCCTATGTCTGGGAACCTTCGCCACGATCTATTTGATCGTGGAGTTTTTCGAGCGCATCAACGCCTTCCTTTACAACCAAGCCCCCCTAACCCTGATGGCCTCTTACTTTCTGAACAAGATTCCCGCGATCGTTTCCCAGGTGGCCCCCGCCGCCATCCTCCTGGCCAC
>Ga0315286_10006365_pt1 | contig 11499 bp, 20 predicted proteins | sample YL17G10_0_MG_FD_205038 | JGI IMG/M metagenome (GOLD analysis project Ga0315286, IMG submission 205038) | Sediment microbial communities from Yellowstone Lake, YNP, Wyoming, USA - YL17G10_0 | ecosystem: Environmental > Aquatic > Freshwater > Lake > Sediment | place: USA: Wyoming | collected...
CAATAACCTTCTTTCCAACAAGAAGATGAGCCATTTCTTCAAAGAACCAATCGTGGTGAACATGAATAATATCTGCTTCAGAGATAACTTTCAAACACTCTTCTCTTTGAGTTTTCCACATTAAATCGGTTGGGAAAGCGCGAAATGGAATAACGCTACTTCCTTTTGAGTATTCAGACCCTAGAATGTAGCGACACTCATACTTATCAGAGTATTGATTAAGAAAATTTGAGAGTTCTAGGCCACTATTGGCACAGGGGATTCTCGCTAATTGTACAACTTTAATCTTATTCATTTTTTAAACCAACCCAAGGAGTTTCTTGTTTCCATGTTAATTTTGGTGTTCGCCAATCTCCATAATAAACTGTTAAAAATTTATCTGCATCTTTTGGAACTTTAAATGTTTCATTTTCTAGTATACATGTACTAAAAGGTAGAACAACATTTCTATCAATACAACCATTATAAAAGCCAGTACAATAGAATTGCCCATCTTTATCAAACCATGAACTCCATAAATCAAGCAAAAAGGATTTAGATAATACTTTAGCATGAATGTGTCCATCACCAAAATCTCTCGCTATCATCTTCTGGCGATTAAGTTCTTTATTAATCTTATTCTTCTCTTGAATAATCTTACTCATTTCAGTATATCTACTTAAATATGCAATGTCTATATCATAATCGTGCGATATAAATTTATGTTCTCTATAGGCTCCAAGCAAAGTTCCATAAATTAAATAGGTATGAACTTTAAAATTACGTTCAAACCAATTCATATATCCCCTTAATGCTTGGATAGCGATTTGTTTGTCTTTCTTGGTTCGTAATTTAAAGTATTGTTTTGTATCTACTTCTTGCATCGTATTTTCTCAACAATTGATTGTTTAATAAATGTGGTTGAAATTCCTTGAGTATATGGTAAAAAAATAATTTGATTATTATCTCGTAACTGATTTAGCCTTGAAATGTCATGTCGTTCTTTCCAATCACTTCCAATCACAAATATGTCACATCCTAATTTCTTAAACTGGTTAACATCAAATATCTGTCGCTCTTCAACTACTTTATCAACACACTTCAATGCTGCAACCATTCGCATCCTATCTTTAAAAGGAACAATCTCAATCTTCTTTTTCTTTATCATTAATTGAGAATTCGATACCGCCACAATAAGATAATCACCTAAACTCTTGGCTTTCTCAAGAATGTTTAAATGACCAGTGTGTAATAAGTCAAAGCACCCTGCCGTATATATCCGCATTAAATAATCCCCAATCTTTGTTTAAACATTATCTTAATAGGTTCCATTCCATGTTTCTTTAACTGTTTTGTTGCTAATGTAGTTTTATGTCCTTCTAAATGATAATAAATAGGGTTATCTAAATAATAAAACTTATAATTCTGCCTAACAACCTCTAACCAAAAGTACCAATCAGAAAATGGCATTTCGTGTTTATAACCACCAACGCTTTCCCAAACCGATTTACGATAAATAGAAGAGAAAGGAAGATAATTTCCTTCTAATAATTTATTAAAATCAATCTCTCTTTCATCACCCCATTTTCTCCATCCACTTTTTTCATTACCAGCCCAAATAGGATAATGAACCACGTTATAATCCGCATAATGAGTTTTAATAAATTCAATTAAAAATTTTAGGTTTTCAGGATGGAAATAATCATCATCGGTGAATGGTAAAATCCATTCCCCTTTCGCCAACTGAATTGCATCATTCAATGCTTCTTCAACAGAACATCTTTCTTCTTTGTAAATAATTTTACAATTCTTGGGTACTTTGATTTGTGTTCCAGTAACTTTATCATTAATATGCAAAACTACCTCATTAAACAAATGGCTACAATCAAGAGCCTTTTGTAAGAGGGGAATGTTTGCTTGGTAAGTAGCGAGAACTAAGGAAATACTATTCATTTTTCCATCCACATTGTATAAACTTTTCTAATAAAATCCCAATTCATCTTTCGATAAATAGTATAGCATATCCAGATAGGTAATGTCAATATCATAACCAAAAAGAAGAAAATTCCTATTAAAAAGCCTAATATAAGGTCTGTAGTCATAATTCGCTTTGCCAAATGGTTCTGGAATACCTGGATTTGATGGGTTTATAGGGTCAAATTTCAACGATAACCATTGAAAGGTAACTCTCACTATCCTCTAAAATGGAAAAATAAGCCACTTTTATTGTAACCTATTGGTACTCTAATACTTAGGTTTATCTTGGTCTTGATTTTCAAGAATGTCAATAACTTGGTCAATTCCTATCTCTTTACTTCTCTCAAAAATCCAATCAACAGGAACCGCAAATGTCTGACTTATTAATTGACAAATCCTTTTTAATAAAATTTCGTTTCGAATCAATTGACACCTTCTTGTTTAATTATTACTTTGGTTAATTGACTAACAATACTTTCCTCATACATAAGCATGTTCTTTTTAGCTTTTTTAAAATTAACTTTTTCTCCACAAGATAATTTAGATAACAAAAGCTCAAGCCTAGAAGTTGCTGGTGTAAAGAGAACATGAATTAATTCGTGAAGGATAGAATCTTTTAAGGTAGGAAGGTCTTGGTTTAATTTGGGGTTGATAGTTATATCAAATTTCTTTTCTTGGTAATCGTATAAAACCTGGGCATAGATTTTTATCTTTTCATCTATTTTAATAGCTACATGCCAGTATTTCGGAATCGCAAGAAGGGTCTTATAGAAATAAAACCATTTTCTTACTTGCTTTCGAAGTTGAGGGTCTACCATTATTTATCCAATTTGTTAAATGGTTGTAAGATTTCTCGAATTTCTTTTTGAATTTCTTCTTGATTCACTTTAATCTTATTTTGATTTAAAATGGTAATCATACTTTGATAACCAATCTTCTGGAACACATTGATACGAGAATCCAAACTTACATTATAAATCATGGCTTCTTCTGCTTCAAATGGTTTCCAAAATTCATTAATAACATCATCTTCTTTGTTATAAAAAGAAGTACGATAATTATTATTTGAATCTTTTCCTACACCTGTGTATGGTTGGCCCTCGTAATTTAAAAATTGACCAGCCCCTTCTACATTATCATACCAATGAGTTGACTTTCCTGTTGCTCCACAATCAAATCCTAAAAGAAAGATTTGTTTGAATCCTAATCGACAAGCTAAGTTAAGTGTAAACGCACCTGTCAGAATTGCTGAATACAAACCCTTCTTTAACCCTTCGGCTCCATGATACTCACCACTACCTTGAAGTAGTATAAGCGAATCATGTTTTGGACAAGGAGTTGCACCTTCAATTGTCCTTCCAATGTGCCTGTCAAATCGTCCAATAACCACAGGATGCTTACTAAATAAATCAAACCTATCTCTGTAAGCACACCAATCGCCAAACATAGCCACTGTACTATCAATAAATTTGATGTTATCATTCAAAGAGAAAACAACTTCTCTTTCAAGATAATTTGAAAGCCCTAGTTCTATACCAGAACGAAGCGACGCACCAGAACCAAGTATAATGCAACGAAAAGGAAACATTATTTGATTTCCTGTTTTCCCATTTCAACAACTTTAGCCCCAGGAGGCGGTGTATTTCGAATCTGTACCCCATCTTTATTCTGTGGCTGAACCTTTGGTGGATTCAATCTTTGATTGACGTTCATAAGAATCCAATCAATCTTTTGCTGATAATAATCTACAAGTTCAGGACTAAGAACACCTTTTTCATTAAGTTCCTTCTCCATACGCCTACGCATGTGCCTATTAACTTCACCTTGATTCTTCTTCAAGTCCTGTTGAATGAATTGAATGAAAGTGGCCCCTGCCTTTACTAATTTATAATAATCCTGGGCTTTCTTCAACTGCTCACGTTGTTTAATAGCTTCTTGCTTCTTCTTCAAAAACTCTTCGACTTTTTTAAACATTTTTTCTCCTATTGTTTTTTCTCGGCCTGTAAAAAGAAACGTTTCTTTCTTCGACCCTTATGTTTCACCTTTAATATGAGTTTCTCTATTTTTGGCTCCATCTTCAATGAGATGTAATCCCCAACACTACAACCAATAATGTAAGCAATACCTAAAGGAATGTTCTGTTGAATGTTAGCAATCAAGGCACTGATAACAAAGAGCCAGATTGCTCCACGAACCAAATCAATGATGGCACAGGCGAAGTCATACGATTTTTGTGCTGTCTTATAATAAAAGATAGCTGCTATGTTTTCCATTACTCCTAGAAAAAAATATATAATTATCATTTTTTCTTACCTCGCCTTTGAAGCTGATAATCCGTAACTTTTACAAGTTTCCAATTACGATTATCTTTAAGTAAAGTTCGTAGCATTTTTACGTCATTTTTTGTTACAAACAAATTGTGTTTTGCTAAAAACACTTTTAAAGAAAGAAAGGAAGAGCCTAAAATTTCAAGTTCTTTAAGCTCTTTTTGCAATACGTCGAATCCTGGTGTTTTAGGTTCAAACATTACACCACCTGTAATTTAGTTACATCATTTTCTTTTGTAATCAACCAGAGATTATCAGTATAACTGGTTAAAATATCACTATGGTCAATCACAAAAATAGATTTATTTCTTCCTTCCTCGCTCAAGAGGTCGGCTACCGCATCTCTCCCTAAATCGTCTAAATGTGCAAATAATTCATCGAGAATCATAATCCCAAAGATACCATTTGTAATTCCATACTTCTGACTAATCCATTTATTCAATCCAAAACAAAGAGGAATGTTTACTCTACATTTTTCTCCACCAGATAATGCTGCATAATTAACCATTTTGTCTTTATAGACAATTTGGAGGCCAAGTTTATTTCTCTCTAAACCTGACCTAATCTTCGACGTAGGAGTGAATTCAACCACAAATTCACCGCCACTCACTTGATAACAATACTTCTTCACTATACTGTTAAACTCGTTAACGAACCTATCGAGTAATAAAGTTCGTAACCCTTTATTTGAGAATGTATTATGCCAAAAATCATAGATAGCTAACTTATCAACTAAAGCAACTTTATCATTATTTAATTCTAATTTTTTTGCATCTAAGCAATCAAAGGTAATTATTAAATCGGTTAATTGTTGCTGTTTAGCATCTACGTTAACATTTGCGAGCTGGTTAACCAGAGTTAACTTCCTTTGTTCTAATTGCTTTATCTGTGCTGTTAGGCTATCCTTACGGCTGTTAGCTTCAACTAACGCTTTTAAAGTTATGTTTCTTTCTTCTTGTTGTCTTTTAATATCTTCTTCAATCTTTGTAATCTCCGCAGTATTTGCGGATAATAGACGCTCAATCTCTGCATCACTTTCTGTAATCTTAGTATTATTATTCTCAATTAACTCCTGAATTTGGGCTTCTTGGTCATAAAATTTATTCAACAGATTATCTAATTCAGGTGTTTTATCCTGAATCGTTGACTTGATTAAAGAGATAATTGCTAACTCTTCTCCAAGATGTTTCTCTAATTCATCTTTTTTGAGTATTGTTCCACAATAAACACATTTATTCTCTTTTAAGGACGCAATAATCGCTTCATGGTTTGAGATACTTTCAAGCTTTAATCGCTTTTCGGTTTCAAGTTTAATCTTCTCTTTATCAATTTTTGTTTGTTCTTGAATAATAGTATTTAAATCGTATTGTAAACTAACTAATTGTTTTCTTAAATCTTGAGTTCTTAAATGTCCAGTTTCTCGTAATGTCCGCAATTTTATGGTCATTTCGGATTTAGCACTATTAAACGCGGAAAGTGAATCGTCTATTTCTTCGGTTGTTACACTTGGCACAACAATGTTACCCAACAAAGTAGCGAATTCATCAAGTTGTTGGTTAACTTTTGATTGTTCATCTTTTAGTGAACATTGCATCTTGAGTGAACTTTCAATCTGCTCTTTCAAATTCTTCTGCTGTTCAGAGTTCTTCCAAAGTTCATTATCCAATTTTACACTACTTTGCTCTAATAAATCAAGTTGTAGTGTAACCTCTTTCTTCTTTAAATCCATCTGAACATAAAGAGAATCATACGTTTCGAAACCAAGCAAGTTTGTTACAAGATTTGTAGTATCTGCGTCACCAAGCTGTGCAAGAGTGAGTAATTGCTCTTGACTAAAGTAACACGATGCTAAATAAGTATTCTTATCAAACCCCAAAATATTCTTTTCCAGAAATTCTTGGGCCTGGATTTTTGTCATTCCTTCAACTAAATTTTTTTCATCCGATAAAATTTCTAACCCATTCTTATTACTACGACGAATAGTATAAAATTGTTTAGTATCTACCAAACATAATTCTCCAATCGCTTCTTTTTGTTTGGTAGGTCTATCTCTAACAATCTCGGATTTCGCAAGATTCTTAGATGTTTCATCAAAGAGAATCCAGTAAATCCCTTCGCCAGTAATCGTAGTCTTACCAGTTCCATTTTTACCCATCACAAGCCAGAACCCATTCTTCAACTCAACTTTAATCTCATCAATGGAAAGGAAGTCTTTTAAATAGATACTCTGAATTTTTCCATTAAAAAAGGTCTTAACTATCTGAATCTTGTCTGTAATATCTTTCTGGATTAACTCCAAATAAGAATGTGGTTTCTGTTCTCTATCAAGCCATTCAACCAAAATATCTTGAAAGGAAGTGGCCTTAATTCTTTCCTCAAATTTCACTTCCTCTTTTGATGTATCTTTTTCTATTTTTTTAATTTCTGGATAATTAAGTTTATGAAAAGTAACATTCCAATCTTCAGAATTAACAATCCAACATCCCTTATCTTCTCCAACTTCTGCTTGGGTCATTTGCATGGGTTGACCAATAACATAACTCATTTTACTTAATTGTTTTGTTTCGTGAAAATGACCATAAAAAGTTAATTTGTTATGTTTAGAAAAACGTTTCCAATCAACCCCTTCATGCTTGAATCCATAACGATTCGTGGTAGACGGTTGTTTATGAAGAATAACAATATCAAACCCTCTTATGTTTTCAAAATCTTCTTCCTGATAATCCACAAATCTAATTGTTGGCTTTAAAGTAGAAAGTTCTTTATTTCTTTCTTCAGTAGATTGAAATAAATTTAATACGTTGTGCCATTCTGAAAAATTCTTACGAATGGCAAGGTCATGGTTTCCTGTCGCAGTATAATACTTAATTCCAAACTTTTTACATTCATTTAAAAACCAATTATAAACATTTAATGCTTCGGTTGGAACAGCCCCAACACAATGAAATACATCTCCACCATTTAAAAGAATAGCCCCTTCTTCAATCGCTAAATCAATAAGTTGTTGAAGAATACTTTTTTGGTCAAGTAAACGTTGGGAAATACGTTCTTTCGTATTAGAAGTTCCAGACCAATTTGATAAATGAATATCTGAAAAAATAATATACTTCATTTCTTAATCTCCATAGTTTTCAGTAAAACAAAGAAGTAATAGAATAGCAATTAATGGATGTTGGTGACTAAACGCCCACAGTACAAGTAACGTTTTAAGTATAATCATTCTTCATCCTCTTTTATAAATTCTTCTAATCGTTTAACAATTTCTTCATCAGATAAGTACCATAATTTTTCTTCTTGAGTTTTTAAATTGTGCATCAATTTACCAAAAGGAATTTCTGGCATCTTTTTATTGAATTTATAGAGTAAATCTAAGATTTGATAAAAATTATCCATTAAATTCATCTCCATAAAATCTACAATTTGTCTGATACCATTGAACAATTTGGTGTGTACAATGTTCGTCACAAATTTTTATAAGTTTTACATAATATCTAAAACATTCTTGATAATTAATCATTTTAAACCCACAGGAAAAGAGCGTTAGCGATTAATAAAAACAATAAAGCGATTTGAAAACGTGGTTCGGGATGGAACATTGCCATTAAAAGTAATCCACACATTGTTATTAAATATGATGCTCTATACATTATTTTTCCTTCTTCTTTAGGTTCTCTCGACCTCTAAACCATCCATGACATTCAGTACAAGAATAACGTTGATACTTTGCCACATCTGTATAAGCATAACCTTCTCTTGCGACTTTCTTAGAACTACATTTTGGACACTGTGGATTACTATTATCGAGGTAGACATTTACATTCGGGTGCGTTGCCATAAATGGACGCATTTTTAAATAAATTTTCTCAAGAAGAACAACATCGTTTTTACAGTATTTCACCATGCGTTCCCAGGCCTTTAAATCACCAGCCATACATTGTTTCCAAAGTTTAAATCCACCAGTTTCAACTTTCTCACCGCATCCTAAATACTTACCTAGGTCATTAAGTTTATTTGACGTAAAAAAGAAATACTTCCTTGCTTCAAGTAAAGTATCAACAACTTTAAAAGGTGAAGGAGGTGGCATTTTATTCATAATAAATCTAGCGTTGGCTTTGCGAACATCAAAATTCTTACCATTATGAGCAATAACAATATCTGCTTCATCAAGAAGTTTCCAAAGAGTTTGAAGAATCATTTTATCATCTTCTGGATTTTGTTTATAATTTTTTGGAAAATCAATCAACGCACTTGACATTATTTCTTTCTTACCAAGCCATTTTGCAGCCCAACATAAAGTAAACCAGGGCATGTCAACCATTTCTGAACTGGTAGTTTCTTGCCATAAACCCCAAATATAGGCTGTGTTCGGGGCGTTCTCAATATCGAATAAAAGTATCTTAGGTTCATTATTCATTATTATAACCTCTTTCTTATTTTGTTTGAAATACATGAATTTATAAAATAGACCCAAAAAGATGGTCGTTTAAAGTTGTTAAGATTTCTGTAGCGGTATGGATAAAAATAATAGATAGTAATTAATAACTCTATTGTAAATATAAAACCAACAAATGTCATTCCTAAAATATATAAATCAAATTTTAACATCATATAAAGAAATATCGCAATATCTTTAGCTAAAGCAGCGTTTACAAATTTTCTCGATTGACCCTTCGCTGTTCCAGCTTTGCGAATAGCTACTGAAAGCCAATGGTATTTATATCCATCATAGATTCCAGATACGATTAATGCTAAACCAATAATTTGTGTAAAAATATTAAGAAGATGTTCCATTTTTTTCCTTATAATACTCGTCTGCTGTTTGATTATTTTGTTTAGCATAATACGCTTCAGCTAAAATAGCTAAATCAAACCACTTGGCAGCATTTTCCTTGTCGCCAGCAGCTTCGTAGGCTGCCGATTTATCAACACAATGTTTAATTAAGGGAAGATGATAAGTGTCTACCATTATGCCCCACAATCAGAATCTATGGCGATTTTATTAACTTCATCCACAATAACGTAGTGGCTTTCTCTGAATTTTCCGTTTCCATTACAAAGAGGACAAGGTATTTCTTGGGATAAAAAATTAATAAGATTTAACATACGAATCTTACCTTTCCCTTCACATCTCCAACAATCCATTATGTCACTCTTATCAATTATGGTATAATTTTTATTGTTCATAATACGCAAACCTCACATTCACTGTAGTAGGATTATCAACATCATCTATAAAAATATTTATAACCGTTTCAAGGATTTTCATATCTTCTTTTTCGTGAGTTAATTTCCATCTTCGCATGGTGCATAACCAAGAAGATTTTGCATAGATTTCAAACCCATCTTTTAGAAATCCAGCGATAATACATTCATAAAGTTCTTGATAATTATTCATCATTGTATAATCCTAACTGTCGTAAAAAGATTTCAATTGAAATGCTATCTACCGCAACCGCATGAGTAATTTGGGCCATTGGAAGTCCTAAAAACCCAGGGTATGTTTGAAGAGCATAAACTAAACCAACCAATTCTCCATCTGCATTAAAAATTCCACTACCACTTGAACCAAAAATACAAGGAATTTGGACAAGCAATGAGAAGTCTGTATAACCAGAAATAACCCCCTCATTATAAATCATTTTATTTCTAAGAGGATTGCCAACAACATAAACAGGGTCTTGAACATTAGCAATAGCGATTTTTGAAATAGGGGTCTTTCCTTCTAATTTTCTATTAACTTTAATAACGGCTGCATCTGTATAATCATTATGTTTTATAATTTCAGCAACAACCTTTGCATCTTCATTTTGAACATAAAGAGTTACATTCTTTTCACCTTCACCAGAAACATGATTATTAGTAAGAATATAAGTTTCTGTATCTGTCATTTTTACAATTACACCAGTTCCACCCCAACATTTTCCTTCATCACCAAGTAAATATTTAATTTTTACATCGTCTGCTAAACTTTTTTCAGAGCATCCAACAATATAAACTGCATGAGATTTTAATTCTTCATAAGTCGGTTTCTTATTTTTTTGGGCATCACGTTTCTCTTTTTTTACATCAGTATTAATTTTAAATTTATTTTGGTCGATAATATACTGCTGTTGGTCACTAAGAAATTCTAATTGTTCAATAACAAGTTGTAGTCCATTTAGTTGTAACATAAATCTATCGTTTTGAAGCGATTGCTCAATTAAGAATTGTTCTTGTAAATTAAGAATATCTTGTTTAATGCTTTGAACAAATAACATTCCAAAAAATAAACCCCAAGTTAAAACTGCCGTTAAAATAATTTTATAGGCGTTTTCTTCAATAAGTTGTAACAATTTTTTCATTGTAAAGGCTCCTTATTTTAATATAAATCCTTTAATTGTTGATAAACGATGTTTTGGAATTTTATCGTTAATATGATAGGTTACAAGATGTAGCATTATTTCTTCAATATCCAAAAATTTTTTTCCGCATAGATTACAAACAAAATCAACGGTATCTTCGTACTCTATGCTCTGTTGATAAATACATTTTTTTAATGTTTCGTGTAATTGTTTCATGGTATTACAATATCTCATTTTATTAGCCTTTCTTTGTAATTGAGCATGTTAATATATACTCACCATCTCCAACACCAATAGAAATGATTAATTTTGGTTGTTTCTTAATTTTAATAGAAGTTTCAATAAGAGAATCTAATAAACTCTTAGTAATACGAAAAGAGGTCTGCCCCTTCTTGGCAGATTTATGTACTGTAAAAGTATCACGATACTTAGAAAATAGAGAAAGCTTTTGTGATTCTTCAGGAGTGATACCAATTAATTGTTCTGTCTTTTGCTTTTTCATTAGAACCTCTTCTTTCCAATATGCTTAACTTCCTGGGCCTTTTTATCTTTAGGCATTTCATCTCTTGGCTTTACAACAATCCCATGTTTATCTGTGATGGTTTTTAATTGTAGAGCTAATTCTTTCATACCAAGCATTGACCTGGCTGAAAAAATTGGCAACAACCATTCACTGTCGAACATAACCGCATCAACTTCAACTTGTTTCTCCGAATCAATCAAAGCACAGCGATTACAATCTTCCCCAAATTCATTTTTGGTCGGGATGAGCGATAAATCCCAATAATACCTTTGGTTAATATAAATAAGAAATTTTCCTTGTTCCATTTAATTCTCCTTATCTCTAAAATATCCAGCAATAGCTGCGGTCATAT
>Ga0315286_10006366_pt1 | contig 11498 bp, 6 predicted proteins | sample YL17G10_0_MG_FD_205038 | JGI IMG/M metagenome (GOLD analysis project Ga0315286, IMG submission 205038) | Sediment microbial communities from Yellowstone Lake, YNP, Wyoming, USA - YL17G10_0 | ecosystem: Environmental > Aquatic > Freshwater > Lake > Sediment | place: USA: Wyoming | collected...
GGGGATCAATGACCGGGACCAGGTCGTCGGAGACGCCCTGCTCTACGGCAGGAAGGCGAGTGTCCGCAGTTGGAGCGGCTGGCTGTGGGATAACGGCGTCATGAGTGATGTCCGCACGCTCATGGACCAATCCGCCGAACTGACGGATTGCTACATGTTCACAGCGGGAATCAACAACGCGAGCCTCATGGCCGGTTTTGCGGGTGGGACGCTCGGCTACTACCCGTGGATCGCCGTGCCGATCCCTTGAACAAGACCACGAGAGCCGCCGAACCCTCGTTAACCACGGATTGCGCGGATGGCACGGATACCGAGACAAACCAAGAGAATGGACCGAGCCGGGTCTGCCGGTTCTGCGCGTTCTCTGCGGTTGGACGCAAATCTATGAAAACCACCTCTCAGCTCTTCAGACGTCTCGCCCTGGTGTTGGGCATGACCACGTTCCTGATCAGCGCCTGGGCGCAGAACCAGGCCACCCTCACCCCCATCGGCCAATGGCCGGAGTATCCACTTGGGGGAGGCGGCCCAGTGGGGGCGGCGGGTTCGTATGTTTACCTTGCCGGCCGGCCACACCCTCCTCCACAGGGTTCCTCGGAGAAGGCCACCCTCCGGCTTGTCACGTTGGATGTCAGTTCGCCTTCCCAACCCCGTTATCTCAGCCACGTGGATACACCTAACGACCTGCCAGTCTGGGATTACTATGGCATGGCGATGCAGATCCACGGTACCAACGCTTATGTGGTGCTGGGGAGTGGGCCGCTCAGCACGTTAGAGGCTTTCGACCTGAGCCAGCCAGCCGTGCCGCGCCTCGTCGGCAGCCTCACGTTGAGCGGTGCCGCATCCGGTATTGACGTGATCGGAGACCACGCGTTTGTGAGCGCGCGTGGACAAGCAGGTTGGCTGCATGTGATTGACGTCAGCAATCCAGCGCATCCGACTCTGAGAACTAGTGTCTCGGTCATGCGTGTTGCTGTAGGCGTCTCGGTGGCGGGCAACTACGCCTATGTCGGCGGAAGACACAGCGGGGCCAGCTATGCCAGCGTTGAGATAATCGACATCTCGGATCCCGGCCAAGCAGCAGTCGTGGGCGCCTTTGACATCCCGCAGTATGATGGTGGGGTGAGGGCAATCGCGGCTGAAGGTTCTCTCCTGCACTGCTACTTAAGAAACTACTCTACTCCGGGTGCCTACCAGGTGTTCGATCGCACGGATCCGCTCAACCCGTCCCTGATCAGCAGTTGCGAGGACTCCATAGACAGGGTGGCAGTCTCCATCCAGGTCGTGGGCAGCTTGGTGTTCTTGGGAGGCAATGGGGGTGTGGGTTTCTGCATCATCGACGTCGCTGACCCGCGCAACCCCCAAATCAGAGGCCAAGTGGATCCCGTGGAGGACTTTGTGAGGCTCAACGTCGCCAATGACCTGGCTTACTTGTGCGAATCCTCTCAGCTCAGGGTACTGGATATCAAAGACCCCGCGGCCCCGGTCCAGCTCGGGCAGTTCGACACTGGTTTCTGGGGGCCGTTGCTCTCGATCGAAGGCGACCTGGCCTGCTTGCTCGACGGGCCACGACTCCGGGTCCTCAACGTCAGCAACCCGCGCGGGCCGACTCTGGTTGGGGCCAAGGATCTCGAATACACTGGCCCCTTCAAAGTGTTGGGTTCCTATGGCTATGTGGCCGCCGGCTCCTTTCTCCAGATTCTCGACTTGAGCAACCCCTCCCAGCCGGTCGAAGCTGGGCGGATCTCTCTTCCCGGCAGATGCGGTAGCATTGATGTCGTCGGCAATCGTGCTTACGTCACCGTAAGCACCGACAACTGGACCGGCTGGCTCACGGTGATTGATGTCGCCAATGCCATCGCCCCGGTCGAGTTGGGGTCTTTGTACCTGCTGGACAGCCCGGGCGCTCCGCAAGTGGTCGGCGACTTCGCCTATCTCCGTCTTGGGGACAGTTTTGGTGGCGATGGACTGGTGGTCTTGAATGTCCGTGACCCCAGCCAGATGGTCGAGGTCGGCCGCTACCAGTTCATTGGTGGCCTCGCCGCCTTTCAGGTGGTCGGCCGTTACGCCTACGGACTTGTCCGCGGCTCGGAAGACAAGGGCTTGAACGTGCTGGATTTGGCGGACCCCGCCCACCCGACGCGGGTCGGACGCTACCCCTGGGAGGGAGAAACGCTTGCACTGGAGGAGTTGCTTGTTCAGGGCCGCTACGCCTTCGTCACCCTTCACGGTGACACCAATCGGGTGGACATTCTCGACGTTGGAGATCCAACCCAGCCGGTGAAGGTGGGCGAGTATTACGCCGAGCGAGCGGTTTCCGCCCTCGCGATGGCCGGCAACATTCTGTACACCACCAGCGACACCGGGCTGACGGTCCTCGACTTTTACGCCCCGAACACGTCGCCGAACCTGCGGTTGAATACGCCGGTGCTCTCGGGCGGCGTGGCGGTGCTGACCTGGGATGGCGGTCCCGGCATCAAGCTGCAGAAGACTACGAGCCTCACCGCCCCGGACTGGCAGGATGTCCCCGGCACGCTCGGCCAAAGCCTCATCGCCCTACCGCCAACCGACACCGCCGCGTTCTTCCGGTTGATCCAGCAGTGAAGTGTGTGGAGCCAGCCATCCGTGGTATCCGGGCAATCCGTGGTGACTCATCTGTGCGGTGGCAGGTCCAGGGTTCAACCGCGCATTCCTCACACCTTTGCCCGGTGAACGCGGATCTTCCGATCGGTTACGAGGACGAAACAGCCCACCCACGATTCGACCTCCGCAGAACTGAACACGTGCCGCAGTCGCGCCGCCAACGCCAACCGCTCCGCCTCACGCTGGTAACGCTCCGACCAGAGGTTGACGGCCTGTCCGCCAATCAGAATGGCGCCGGTCCGGCTGACCGCGCGTAGAATCGTGCCGAGCTGGTCGATGCGGTACATGGTCAGTCGAGCACCTCACCCGACAACGGCTTGGGAACCGTCTCGATCGTCCAGTCCCTGGCGTTCGTTTGTCGAGACACAACGCCGAGACATCGCCCCGGGGACGGGTTTCGGCGGTAGCTGCCATTTCCCGCAAGCGCAGCCAGCGGCGCTCTGCCGAGACGCCGCTACAGGAAGGAAGGCGCATCGAGGGAGTTACAACTTCGCTGAGGGAATCCGGCCCGGAAAATCGCACTGAGAGAATGAAGCCCCGTATTGCTGTGCGGCGTCGCTGACGGGGTTGCCGGGGTAACCGGCACAACCGCGGGCTCGGACGGCGCGACCGAGGCCGACGGTGTGCAGGCCTCGACGAGCGACGAATGGCAAGTTTAACATGCAAAGAAACCAGACCGCCAAACCTGAAAGGATCCACCCATGAAGCTTGAGAACTCATCCCGCCCCAGCCAGTCCACTCGACTCGTGCTGGTCGGCGTGACCTTCACCCTCCTGCTCAGCAGTGCAGTCAACACGGCCTGGGCCGCCAAACCGCCCAAACCACCCCCGCCACCCCCGCCTGCCGCATCTTACACCTACCTCTACCTGGGCGGCTTGGGTGGGAGCGATGGCAGCGCCTACGCCATCAATAGCACCGGACAGGTGGTCGGCCAGTCAAAGACTGCCGCCGGGATTCAACATGCCTTCATCGTCGTGCCTCAGGACACCAATGGTGACGGCAAGCCCGACCTCTGGAATCCGACTGGCACCACCCAAGGTCTCAATCCGCTGATGACTGACCTCGGGGTGCCGCCCGGAGTTGACGGCGCTTCGCAGACCTACGCTGCAGACATCAACGATTTCGGCCAGGTGGTCGGCCATTCTTGGGATCCGAACGGTCTTGTCGAAACCTGGCTGATCGCCCCAGGGGATGCGAACGGCGATGGCCAGCCGGACACGTGGTACCAGGGCGACGGCACGGGTGGCAACGCGCTGATGATTCCGCTCCGGTTGGGTGAAGACTACGGCGACCGGACCGCCATCAATAACCTCGGCCAAATCGTCAGCACCCGTTCAGGCGCGGGGTTTGTCTTGGTGCCCCTGGATGCGGATCAGGATGGTCGCCCGGACACGTGGTGTCAGGACGGTGACAGTGATGGTTTGAACGATCTTCCGATCGACCTGGGCCAGGCGTTCGGCCTGAACGGGGCGTTGGCCGCTCTTCAACCCCGCGACATCAATGACGCCGGCCAGATCGTCGGGTTGATCCCAAGCCAGGGCGGCGGCGACACGCCGTTCCTGCTGACGCCGAAGGGGACCCTGACCAGCCCGATCTGGTTCGAGGACGTGAACCACGACGGGGAGAATGATCTCATCACGCGCCTGCCCTTGCCGGCGACCGGGTTAGGCGGCTTGGCCACTGTGGTGAATAGCCGTGGGACTGTCGCCGGTCAGTTTCGGACCAGCCAGGGCCCGTTCCATGCCATTTTCTGGAAAGCCGATGCGTCGGGCGTCATGCGCTACACCGACCTCGGCGTGCCCAAGATTGAGGATTACATCGAAAGCCGGGCGATCAACGACCGTGACCAGGTGGTTGGCCGCGCCATTCTCTACGGTGCCCAGGCGAGGATCCGCTCCTACAGCGGCTGGCTCTGGGAGAACGGCGTCATGAAAGACGTCCGCACGCTCATGGACAAATCCGCCGAACTGGCTGGTTTGTGGATGGCGACGGCGGGAATCAACAACTCGAGCCTGATGGTTGGGTGGACGGGCGGCCCCACCTACCCGTGGATCGCCGTGCCGATTCCCTAGATAGCGGGCAGTTGGATGAGGGCGGACTTGAGTAAGCTCTGGCGAACTCGGATGACCCACCCTCCACTAGCCCGACCCCGCCTCGATGGATGATCTGCGTGTCGAGTCGGTGGATGCTGCGGTAAGCGCGGATCAAAACAATGAAAGGTAAAAAACGTATGAGAGATCGGAACGTGAACGGCAGCAAGATGTTCAAGGCAAGCGGGATCCTCGCGAGCCTGTTCGTATTGGGGAGCGTATTGTCATTGGGCCTAGCGGCACCAACCAGCGATCTGCCGAGTACCAAGGGCAAACCGCAGCCGTCACCCGTCACCGACCCTACGCAAGCCGGTGAGATCAAGGGAACCTTGACCGATTGCGGCACCGCCGGCGCGCAGGGTATGGAGGTCTACATTCCTGGCCGTTCGTTCTTCGTTCGCACCGGCCCCGAGGGAACCTTCACGATCCATTATGTGCCGGCCGGCACCTGGACCTTGGTGTTGTCGCGACAAGGGCAGAACATCCGCCAGATCCCAGGCGTGAAGGTTAACGCCCACGCCCTGACTGACCTGGGAAGTGTGCCCGTGCATCTGGACAGCGATGGTGATGGCTTCAGCACCGAGTTCGACTGCGATGACGGAGATCCCAGTGTCTATCCGGGCGCGTCGGAGTTGTGCGACGGGAAGGACAACGACTGCGACGGTGAGACGGACGAGGGCGTCGGCAGTTGGTACTACCGCGACAACGACGGCGATGGTTATGGGGACCCCGGCCAGGCGATCCAAGCCTGCACGCCACCCGCCGACTATGTGGAAAACGGAATGGACTGTGCCGACTCTGACCCGACGACCCATCCCGGAGCAGGAGAGTTGATGGATGGGAAAGACAACGACTGTGATGGGCAGATCGACGAGTGCAACGGCCTGTTGCTGTATCGCGATCAGGACAACGACGGATTCGGAGACCCGGAGGTGCTCCTGTGTTCGGACACCCCCGTGCCCGGCTATGTGGAGGAAGGGGGGGACTGTGCCGACTACGATCCGACGATCCATCCCGGGGCCCTCGACATCTGTGACGGCAAAGACAACGACTGTGACGGGTGGATTGATGAAGACGAGATCTCGTGGTGGCCGGACGCGGACGGCGACGGTTTTGGTGACGCCGCTGCCGACCCCCAGCGCTGCGCGGGGTCGAGTGGCGGTCCTCTGGGCCACGTGCCGAACGGCCTCGACTGTAACGATGCCGACCCGGAAATCCATCCGGGGGCCGAAGACGTGGCGGGGGATGGGATCGACAGCGACTGCGACGGCTACGATGGCTAGCCGACCCAAAGCAAACCGGAGTTCCCCCGGGCCCTGTCCCGGGGGACGTCTCCGGCGCCGTCCGGGGGTGAGCCCGGGCCTGCTTGAAAGGCGAGAGCGAACGACGTATGCGCACCTTATTCGAACTGTACCTGGCAGGGCGAACCGTCCTCGGTGAGCCGATGGGAGGGCATCGCTTTGTCGATCCATTGATTCGAGGGCAGCGACGAAGCGCTGGCCTCCATGGTTGGGGCAATCGTCCGAGGATCCGCCCATCCTCGGCTCCGCAAAGTCGCCCGACCACGCGCGGGAGTCGCAGACGGGCACTTGCGCGTCTCGCCGTCATCTGTTGCGAGGCCACGTTCCTGTTCAACGCCTGGGCGCAGAACCAGGCCACCCTCACCCCCATCGGCAAATGGCCGGAGTATCCGATGCCGCTTGTGCGTGAAACACCCTGCATGGGCATGGCGGTGGTGGGTTCGCATGCCTACCTTGCAAGTCCTGCATCCGGCGGCCTGCGTTTGGCCACTTTGAATGTCACCACACCCTCGCAGCCACGATACTTGAGCCATTTGGATCCTCACATTGCCATCGAGGACTTCCCGCAACAGGTCCTCATCCGGGTGCGCGGCAACTACGCGTATATCCTCGTAAGCCAGGGTGTCTCTCAGTTGGTTGTCGTGGATGTGAGTGACCCTGCGGCAGCGAGGCTGGCCGGGAGTTGCCAACTGAGCGGAACTCTACTCGGCATGGACATGGTCGGAACCCGTATCTACGTGGCGGCCATGGAAGGCGTAGGCAGTGTGCGCGTGATCAATGCCAGCGATCCTGCCCAGCCGTTCGTGGAGACGAGCGTCGCCTATCCCGGTTTTCCCGTCTGTGTTTCAGGGGCTGGCAATTACGTTTATGCCGCGGGAGTGATGGGCTTCTGGCCGAACAATTCTGGACATGTGGACGCCATCGACGTCTCCGATCCCAGTCAAGCGTTCGCGGTGGGCGGCTTCGACTGGCCTGACAATCATGGCAATAGCGTGATCTGCGTGGAGGGTGGCCTGCTGCATTTCGCCTACGAGCCTTATGATGCGGCTGGATCCCCCTCTGGGTGCTACGAGGTGCTTGACCTCTCAGACCCCGTTCGCCCATCGCCGCTGGGGTCGTACGCGGTATCAGCGTCGTGGGATTCGCCACAGACCATTCGCGTCGTCGGGAATATCGCTTATCTGGTGACCAGTAGCGGCCTGCGCACGATCGACTTTACTGATCCCCGCGATCTTCAAAGGAAAGCGTTCGTTCCGAGAGAAGGAGGCGGTCCTGCGGGCGACTACTTCGACGTCGTAGACCAACACGCTTTCTGGGCAAGTGGGAGGCAGGTTGAGGTGCACAACGTCACCGACCCCGCCGCGCCCCGCCAGGTCGCAGTGTTCGACACGACATTCAGCGCGCCGCAAATCTGTGTCGAAGGCAATCTCGCCTACCTGCTCGAAGCCGATTCCAAGCGCTTCCGTGTGGTGGACATCAGCAATCCGCGCGCGCCCACCGTCGTCGCACGCCCGCTACTGGCCAGCGCCGGCCCGTTCAAGGTGGTGGGTCAGTACGCTTATGTCGCCGCGGGCAGCTACCTCCAGGTTCTCGACCTGAGCAATCCAGCCCAACCCATTCAGGCCGGGCGATTCAGCGCTCCCTGTAATGGCTTGGGCGTGGTCGGGACCCGCGCTTACGCCACCGGAACCAGCCCGGCCAACCGGCTCACGGTGATCGACATAGGCAACCCCGCCGCGTTGGTCAGGCTGGGCTCCCTCGCGTTGACGAACCCTCCCGGCCCCCCGCAGGTGGTTGGGGACCTGGCGCACTTCTCCCTGGGTTATGAGGGCGACCTCGTGAGCGTGGATGTGCGCGATCCGAGCCAAATGGTCCAGGTGGGTTGTTCGAAGAACGCGCTCGGCGGACTCCAGGTGGTCGGACGATACGGGTATGGGCTCGCGAACAATCCGACGGAGCGGAGCATGTGCGTACTGGATCTGGCCGACCCAGCCAATCCGCAGCGAGTCGGGCGATTCCTGTGGGGCGTGGATGATTTCGGGCCGGAGAAGTTACACGTTGAGGGCCGCTACGCCTTTGTCGCCGGCTCCAGCAATGCGTCGAATCGCATCGACATCCTGGATGTTGTGGATCCAACCCAGCCAGTGAAAGTCGGCGAGTACCGGTCCGAGCGACCGATCTCCGGTTTCGCGATGGTGGGCAACACGCTCTACACCACCAGCGACGCCGGGTTGACCGTCCTGGACTTCTACGCCCCGAACACCTCGCCGAACCTGCGGTTGAATGCACCGGTGCTCTCCGGCGGCGTGGCGGTCCTGACCTGGGAAGGCGGTCCCGGCATCAAGCTGCAGAAGACCACCAGCCTGACCACCCCGAACTGGCAGGACGTGCCCAACACCGCCGGCCAGAGCTTGGCGGCCCTGCCGTTGAGTGACGCCGCCGCGTTCTTCCGCCTGATCCAGCAGTGAAGTGGGAGTTACAGATGCCAAGAATACCAAAGGGGAATCGAGCCTTGCACCGACCCGACTCATCACTCGAACCAGTTCTCGGTCTTCAGTCCAGTGATACGGTCGAAATCACGCCGGTTCCGCGTGACGAAGGTCAGATCCCGGTTCATCGCCACAGCCGCGAGCCACAGGTCCTGGAGGGCCACGTTCTGGCCGGCCCCAACCAGCGGCGCCAGGATGTCAGCGGCGACGATGGCATCTTGTTCCGTGAAGGCCAGCACGCGAAACCGCTCCAGTATGTCGCGCTGAATCCTAGCCCACAGGGAAGCGGGTTTGGCCGACCGAGCCGCGCCGAAGCGGAGCTCGAAGACGGTAACGGAACTAATACTCAGGTTGGCGGTCTGGGCTTCCCGGTTCAGCCGAGCCACCATCTTGGTGTCGGGAGCGCGCTTGACCAACTCGCTCACGATATTGGTGTCGAGGAGGAACACGTTGGCCTAGGACAACGAAGCCTGACGATGTGGGGCGGGAACACGACCGAGCGCGCGGATTTCTTCGAGGGCCGCGAAAAACGCATCGTCGGCGTCGACAATCTCGGCCGGCTTGTCGGAGGCAGCGACTGTTGGAGACGAACCCAGCACGGCCCTCAGGGCGTCTTCGACAAAGGCCTCCAGAGACTTGCCTTCCTGGCGGGCGCGCTGTTCCGCCAGGCTGAGGAGCTTCTGATCGACGTCGACGACGGCTTGCATGCGGCCAAGCTAAGACTGGCATCTGGGCATGTCAACCGCCGGGGCAGGCGTGCAATGGTCAGCAGGCTTCAACCGTATTGCGTCCATGAGATACCCCCTTTCCCCAATCCCACACTCATGAAACCAACTCGATGTCCCCTCCTTCGCCTGGCCCTCTTGCTGGGCGCGACCACGCTCCTGCTCAGCGCCTCGGCGCAGAACCAGGCCACCCTCACCCCCATCGGCCAATGGCCGGAGTATCCGCTGCTGCACCATGAAGCAGGGGTGACGACGGCCGGTTCCTACGCCTACTTGGCCGGGGCCGGTGAGGCAGGGGACACCGGCCAGAACACAAACATCTTGCGCGTTATCACCGTCGATGTGAGCACACCGGCCCGGCCCCGCTACGTCCACCACTGCGATGCACCGGTGGACCTGGGCTGGCATTACACCGCGGTGCGGGCTCGCGGTAACAACCTCTATGTTTTGGTTGGACCCGATGACGGCCAGGCCGATCCCCAGCAGGTGAGGTTGGTGGTCCTCGATCTGAGTACCCCCGCCGAACCGCGGTTTGTCGGGAGCTGTCAGTTCACCGGTCTTGGGTGGGACATGGACATCGTGGGGAACCTGGTATTTGTACCCGCGGGGAGATCTGGCCTTCGCATCATCGACGTGAGCGATCCCTCCCATCCTTTCCTCAAAGGCACCTGCCCTCCGACGTGGTGGCATCGGTGCGTCGCCGTCTCGGGGAATTACGCCTATGCCGGAGGCGGCGTTCTCCTCGGTCCTGGATTGACTCAAGGGCGCGTGGACATCATCGACATCTCGGACCCAGCGCACCCGTTTACGGTGGGCGGCTTTGACCTCGGGGAGCAGCAGGGAGTGTCCGTGTTGCGTGCCGAGGGTTCGGTGCTGCACCTCTTCCACATTGGCAATGCCTGGGAGATCCCTGGCGGGTATCAGATCCTTGATCTGAGCGATCCCGTGAATCCATCGCTGATCGGCTCCTGTGAGCTGCCTTCCCTCGAATGGGTGAAAGCCATCCGGGTGGTGGGCAACGTCGTCTATGAAGCCACCAGTTCGGGCCTGCGGACCCTCGACATTTCGAGCCTCCAGAATCCCCAGACTCTGAGCTTCGTCTGTTTGGAGAGCGTCATCAACGAGGGTAGTGCCGTGGTCGATGTGGCCAACCAGCACGTGTATTGGTCCAATGGGTATGAACTCCGGGCGTTGGATGTCCAAGACCCGGCAGCCCCCTTCCAGGTCGGGCAGTTCGACACCGGCTTCTGGAGTCCGTTGATCTCGATCGAAGGCGACCTCGCCTACTTGCTCGATGGACACCGATTCCGGGCCCTCAACATCAGCAACCCGCATGCGCCGGCCTTGGTCGGCGCCAAGGATCTCACCAGCGGCGGCCCCTTCAAGGTCGTGGGCCAACGCGGCTATTTGGCTGCGGGCGCATTCCTTCAGGTTCTGGATCTGAGCAACCCGTCTCAGCCCGTGGAAGCTGGGCAGATTTCCGTCCTCAGTTCTCACGTCGACGTCGTCGGCAACCGAGCCTACGTTACGGGAGGAAGTCGGTTCACGGTGATCGATGTCGCCAATGTGGCCGCCCCGGTCGAGTTGGGTTCCCTGAGCCTACCGGACAGTGCGGGGGCTCCGCAGGTGGTCGGGGACTATGCGTACTATCAACTCTCTGACACTGATTTGGTGGCCGTGGACATCCGCGATCCCAGCCAATTGGTCGAGGTGGGCCGGTACCATTCCACGAATGCGCTCGCCGGGTTTCAGGTGGTCGGGCCGTACGCCTATTGCCTGGTCAGCGGGTTCCCCGAACTTAGCCTGCATGTAGTGGATTCGACCGACCCAGCCAATCCGAAACGAGTGGGACGATTCCCCTTTGAGACTTGGCCGGAATCGCTGCAGGTTCAGGGCCGATACGCCTTCGTCACGTTCCACTATATTGACCACGTTGACATCCTCGACGTTAGGGATCCCACCCAACCGGTAAAGGTTGGCGAATACAATCCCGATCGGCCGATCGCCGGCTTCGCGATGGCCGGCAACACGCTTTACACCACCAGCGACGCCGGGCTGACGCTGCTGGAGTTCGACGCCCCGAACACGTCGCCGAACCTGCGGTTGAATGCACCGGTGCTCTCCGGTGGCGTGGCGGTGCTGACCTGGGAAGGTGGTCCCGGCATCAAGCTGCAGAAGACCACCAGCCTGACCACCCCGAACTGGCAGGACGTGCCCAACACCGCCGGCCAGAGCTTGGCGGCCCTGCCGTTG
>Ga0315286_10006367_pt1 | contig 11498 bp, 14 predicted proteins | sample YL17G10_0_MG_FD_205038 | JGI IMG/M metagenome (GOLD analysis project Ga0315286, IMG submission 205038) | Sediment microbial communities from Yellowstone Lake, YNP, Wyoming, USA - YL17G10_0 | ecosystem: Environmental > Aquatic > Freshwater > Lake > Sediment | place: USA: Wyoming | collected...
CACCACCAGCGTCTGGATCTCAAGATCGCCCACAGGAATGACCAACTTCCCCCCGTCCGCCAGCTGTTTGACGAGCGGTTGTGGAACGTCTGGAGCGCCGGCCGTGACGATAATCCCGTCAAACGGGGAAAATTCATTCCACCCCACCGTTCCGTCACCACCCTTGGAGGCGATGCGGTATCCGAGCCGATCGAACATTTTCCGGGCGCCCGCCAGCAGATCAAGGTCCCGCTCGATGGTGAACACGCGCGCGCCGAGTTCCGCAAGAATCGCCGCCTGATACCCGGAGCCGGTCCCAATCTCCAAAACCTTTGTCCCGGCACGGACACCCAGAGCCTCCGTCATCAGCGCCACGGTGTACGGCTGGGAGATTGTCTGCCCTTTGCCGATGGGGAGCGCACAGTCTTCATACGCTCTCCTGGTGAACGGCTCCGGTACGAACAGGTGCCGCTTGATGGTCCCCATGGCTCGCAGGATCGGCTCATTCAGAATGCCGCGATCCTTGAGGAGAGCAACCATTTCCTCTCGCTCGATGTCGTGTCGTCCCATACTTCCGAGGGTGATTGATGAAGAGTGGACGTCGTCAGGCGCGCGTGCAGCACGGGCGCCCCGCCCTCCGCGGAGCTCACCGAAACATCAGCTCGCCCGGAGAAGTCTCCAGACCGTCCCGATGGAACGGTCGGACTCAACGGTGAGCCGTGATTTCAATTCTTTCCGCAGCGCTGCGGGAGTCATCCCGCGGTACAACGTGCCGTTCTCTGCAATGGAAACCATGCCCGTTTCTTCTGACACGATCACCACGATCACATCCGCCTGCTCGGATATGCCGAGCCCGGCCCTGTGACGGGTCCCCAGAAACTGCCCTTCCCATGCCGTCAGGTTCGACAGAGGAAGCGTGCACCGGGCCGCCTCGATCAGCCGGTCTTTGATCACGACCGCGCCGTCGTGAAGCGGGGATTTGGGATTGAAGATGGACACCAGCAGCGAGCGACTGACCAGCGCTTCCAGCTTCGTGCCAGTCTCCGCGTGCATCCGGATCCCCGTGGCGCGTATGAACACAATCAGGGCCCCGATCTTCTTTCTTGACAGCTCGGAGACTGCAGCGACGACCTCATCGATGGATTCATCAACATTCATTTTCAAGAAGAGCCGCACGACCGGATTCCGACCGACGAGGACCAGCAGCCGTCGGAGCTCGGGCTGGAAGAGGATGATGAACGCGATCACCCAGATTCCGGTGAGCGTGCGCAGGATCGCGCTCATGGCTTTGAGATCAAGTGCCTGCGCGAAGAATGAGAAGGCCATGATGATCAAGAGCCCCGCAAGGATCTGGAGGGCGATGGTTCCGCGCATCGCCCGATACAGCCGGTAGGCGATGAATGATACCAGCGCAATATCCACCACGTCGGCGATGGTGACCGTCAGAAATCCTATTTTGAACAGATCCATGGGTTGTCCTGTTCTTCAGTTAAGAGGCGGCATTTCGCGTCGGACGGCATCTGCAACGAGCACGACACGGCGGGCTTCCTTGACATCATGCACTCTCACCACGTGCGCCCCGCGGAGAACGCACGCGGCCACCGCGGCCAGCGTCCCCTCCAGCCGTTGCTCCACCGGGAGGTTGAGGATTGCCCCGAGGAAGGCCTTCCTCGACGGTCCCACGACCACCGGACACCCGAGATCACGAAACCGTTGGAGTCCAGCGACCAACCGGACATTGTCACCCATCGTCTTTCCAAAGCCGAGTCCCGGGTCGACGAGAATTTGCCGGATCCCCGCCCTTCGCCCCCGCTCCACAGCATCGCGAAGGAAGGCGATGATCTCGGCAAACAGATCACCATACGTCGGGTTCAGCTGCATGGTCCTGGGCGTCCCCTGCATATGCATCACGACCGCGGAGGCACCGGCGGCTGCGACCACGGCCGGCATATGCTCGTCCATGCGGAATCCGCTGATGTCGTTCACGATGCATGCTCCGGCGCGAAGCGCTTCACGCGCAACCTCAGCCTTATAGGTATCGATGGAAATCGGCACGTCCGTTGCAGCGGCAAGCCGTTCAATCACGGGCAGCACCCGCGAAAGCTCTGCATTCACAGGGACGGGGTCCGCGCCCTCGCCATACGTGGTGCCCCGCGGGCGGGTTGATTCGCCGCCCACATCGATGATGTCTGCGCCGTCCCCGATCATCGCCAGCGCGTGATCCACTGCCCGGTCGGGATCGACAAAACGACCGCCATCCGAAAACGAATCAGGCGTAACGTTCAACACTCCCATGATATGGGTTCGCGCGGCAAAATCATACCGTCGCTTGCCAAACTGATACTCCAACGGAGCAGTATCCGGGGTCATGGGTTGGTAAAGAGAAAGGTGACCTTCCCCGGCCACCTTTCGCCCTCTGTTACGATTTCTTGCGGGCGAGCGAAGCCCTGCGTTTGGCCTTTGACCGCTCCACAGCCTTCTTGTGTTTCTTGCGAACCACGCGCTTCTTCTTGTTCATGCAACCTCCGTTCCACCGTCGATAGTTAGAGATATCCGTCACTCTGAATGACGCGTTCAATTTCCTCGATCTTGTCCAGCCTGGGAATCGCCCCCGTGAGATAGGCATGGATCATCTCGAGCCGTCCGTTCTCCGAGGACAGCTCGAGCAGGCGCTGCCGCTGCAAGAGGTCCATGCCCGATTTCTGCGCAAGGACGAACGACAGTCCCTGCTCATACTCCCTCACCTCGATCTGCGGCAGCTTGTCGTTGTACACACGGGAGACCAGTTCGTTGTAGAGAACCACTGTTTCCTCCGCGAGGGCACGGTCGAGATCCTCCCCGACACTCGCCAGGTACCTGACGTCCCCGACGAGATATGCCGCGCGGCCCACTTCATAGCGCAGCAACTCGTATCGGTTCCGCCCCACCACAGCAATGTCCATCCTCCCGTCGGCGAACCTCTTCACCACCGACGACACCGCGGCGGTGCACCCCACCTTCAGCATCTCATTCTGATGAACGAGGTTGACGCCAAATTCCTTCCGCTCCTCCAGACACTCGCTGATCAGCGTCTTGTAACGCTCTTCAAAGATATGGAGCGGCAACGAAGAGCCGGGGAACAAGACAACCTGAAGCGGGAAAAGAGGAAGCAGGCCTACGCTCATACGCTGGTCATGGTTCACTCACCGCCATGATACCCAATTCCGATTTCAACATCAAGGGGCGGCATCGCGCGGACGCACCCGTCCCCAACAAAAAAGCCCGAGCAATGACTCTCGGGCTTGTGAAACACCGCAACGGGATCATCCTTCGAAGGCGTCGTACCAGGCGGACTGGATCTCCTCAAGGGTCACCTCTGTCACGACCTCCGGATCATCGCCGAATCCCGGAAGCGTCGTGACCATCCGCTTGAGCTCGGTCAGAGGAACGGAGAGCGGATCCACCTCCGGATACGCCCCCGCGAGATCAGCGGCGATTTCCTCAATATCCTGCCAGGTACGGTCCATCGCGGAAGAATGTCCGGACTATTTCGCGAACTTCTTGTAGCGATCGTTGATGCGGCCCCAGTGAAGATTACCGATGAAGTTGTCGATATAGGCCGCACGCTTCGGACCGTCCTTGTGATAGTAGGCATGCTCGAACACATCCACCGGGATCAGCGGAATCCCTCCCCAGATCGCGCCGTTGTGATGCTCATCCACCAGGACGTTCAGAAGCCGTTTGGAATACAGCATGTCATACACCAGCACACCCCATCCGCTCAACTTTGCGGAGACCCCCGCGGCCTTGAAATCCGCCTTCCACGCATCGAACGAACCAAACTCCTTCTCGATCGCCGCTTTCACCTCGGGCCCCTTTGAGGGATCCCCGTCACCTCCCAGCACTTCCCAGTAGATGTCGTGCAGGACGGTCCCGGCATGGTTCCATGTGAACCGGCGCTTCAACTCGCCAATCTGACTGAAGTTCCCGTTGGCGGTGGAGCGATCTGCAGTCTCCAGGCCCTTCTCGATGGTGTTCAGGGCGGTGACATACCCCTTGTGATGGGTGTTGTAATGCCAGTCGGTGGTTTCGGCATCGACCACCGGACCCAGAAGCTTCTTCGCTTCTTCGTCCGAGTAGGGCCGGGGGTTGAACTTCCACTCATATGCCATAGCGCTTGTCTCCTTGCTTGTAGTAGGTGATAGAGTATGTGATGATACGTTCATGCCAGGAATCACCGAGAGCGCGCCTGTCGCCGCCACGGTCTTCAGAAATGATCGACGTTTCACAGCTCCTCCTGGGTATGCGGTGGACACGTGCATGCGCCGTCCGGCGCATGAGGTCAGATACCGAACGAACTCCCGCATCCGCAGGCTTTCTTCGCCTGAGGATTGTTGAAGACAAACCCCTTCCCGTTCAATCCGTCGCTGAAATCCAGAACGGTCCCGGAAAGATAGAAGAGACTTTTTTGATCGACATAGACTCTCACGCCGCGCGACTCGAATATCGTGTCGGTGTTCTTGGGCTGGTCATCGAAGCCGAGGACATACGACAGCCCCGAGCACCCTCCCCCCTTCCCCGAGAGCCGCAGGCCGTGCGACTCCGGGATGCTGTTGCTTTCCTTCAACCCCCTGACCCGAGCCGCCGCTTTTTCGGTCAGCTCAATCTCCCCACCCATGGGGGGCTTGTCCAGCATCATGGCATCACTCATGCAGGCTCTCCTTTTCTCTCTTTCGTCAGATTAGAATCCCAATACCAGTTTCGCGGCATCACTCATCATGCTCGGATTCCACGGTGGAGTCCAGACCACCTCGACCGTCACACCCGAGACGCCGGGAACCGCTTTCGCCTTCATTTCGATATCCTTCGGCAGCGATTGCGCCGCCGGGCAATGCGGCGAGGTGAGCGTCATCGTGACCTTCACCGCCGCACGGTCGTCGACGGCAACGTCGTAGACCAGACCGAGATCATAGATGTTCACCGGTATCTCTGGATCGTAGCAAGTCCTGATGGCCTCGATGACCTGATTCTCGATCACCTTTTGTTCGATGGTGCTGATAATGGTTTGATCCATGGAAATGTGCTCGTGGTCCTTCCCCTGCAATCCAGGATTATTCGATTGCCACCGTCGCGCCCCCTCCCGTAATCGCTGACCGGAGTGCGTGCCACGGGAGGATTGCGCATTTCACGCGTGCCGGGAATTCATTGACGCCGGCAAAGGCTGCAAGTTTGCCAAGCGCGGCCAGATCGACATCCTCATCCCGCCTGCCGGCGGTGACCAGCCGGTGAAATTCCTCGAACAGGCGTTGCGCCTCCTCAACGGTCTTTCCCTTGACCGTGGAGCTCATCACTGATGCCGACGCCTTCGAGATGGCGCATCCCGCCCCCTCAAAACTGACGTCCGCGATCCTTCCGTCCTCCAGCTTCACGTAGATGGTATAGTGATCCCCGCAGAGGGGATTGTAGCCTTCAACGGTCCGCGTCGCGTCGGCCATGCCGCGGTAGTTGCGCGGAGTTTTGTTGTGATCGAGGATCACCTGCTGGTAGAGTTCACGGAGTTGCGACATCAGCCGAGCACCTCGATTGCTTTGTGGAGTCCCTTGACCAACGCATCGACTTCGTCTTTGGTGTTGTAGAACGCAAACGATGCACGCGCCGTTGCGGGGATGCCGTAACGGATCATGACCGGCTGCGCGCAGTGGTGGCCGGTACGGATCGCAATTCCCTCTGAGTCGAGAATGGTGCCGATATCGTGCGGATGTATCCCCTCGATGACAAACGACAGCACCGCGGCTTTCTCGCGTGCGGTGCCGATAATCCGGAGACCCTTGATGCCGGCAACAGCCTGTGTGGCGTACGCCAGCAGATCGTGCTCGTGAGCCTGAACGGCCTCGAGATTGATCTGGTTGATGTAGTCGATGGCCGCGCCCAGCCCGATGCCGCCCCCGATGTTGGGCGTTCCCGCTTCGAATTTGTGGGGGATGTCGTTGTACACCGTTTTCTCGAAGGTCACCGACTTGATCATGTCTCCGCCACTCTGGTAGGGGGGCATCGCCTCAAGAAGATGCGTTTTGGCGTAGAGGACCCCGACGCCCGTCGGGCCGAACATCTTGTGCGCGGAGAACGCATAGAAGTCACAGTCAAGATCGCGGACATCCACCGGCATATGCGGAACCGCCTGTGCACCATCGAGGAGGACGGGTATGCCGCGCGCATGCGCCATCGCCACCATCTCTTTCACGGGATTGATCGTTCCCAGCGCATTCGACACATGGGCCAGCCCCGCGATCCTGGTGCGCGGCGAAAGCATCTTCTCATACTCGTCCAGTAAGATCTCGCCATCGTCGGAAATGGGAACAACGCGCAGTCGGGCGCCCTTCTCTTCACAGAGGATCTGCCAGGGAACGATGTTCGAATGATGCTCCATTGTTGAAACAAGGACTTCGTCCCCCTGCCCCACGTGGACCCGGCCGTAGCTGGAGGCAACGAGATTGATCCCTTCGGTGGTTCCCCGCACGAACACGATCTCGCGTTCATGAGCCGCATTCACAAAATGCGCCACCTTCCGTCGCACCCCTTCGTAGGCGAGTGTCGCCCTCTCGCTGAGGTAGTGAACACCCCGGTGAATATTGGAATTCTCTTCCTCATAGTACTTCATCATCGCCTCGATGACCACCTGGGGCTTCTGGCTCGTTGCCGCATTGTCAAGGTAGACAAGCGGCTTGCCGTTCACCCACTGGCGGAGAAGCGGAAAATGGTGCCGGCAGAGAAGGATCCCCGCGGCCGGCGTCGCAAGTTCTTGAAGGAGTGGAGTTGCCATAACCGTCTAGACCTCTGATGCGACGCGTCCCTGCCGGAGCCGGGTATGAAGCATTGCGTCGAGTTGTTCACGTAACGGATCCACATGAATCCGATCAATAACGGCACGTGCGAACGCGAAGGTCAGAACATCACGGGCCTCCACCAGGTCGATCCCCCGCGCACGGAGATAGAACACCTGGTCCTCGTCCAGCTGACCCACGGTCGCGCCATGCGTACACTTCACGTCATCGGCGAAGATCTCCAGCTGCGGTTTTGTGTCGATGGTCGCCTCATCGGAGAGAAGCAACGTCCTGTTGGTCTGCTTCGCATCAGTCTTCTGGGCGTCCTTCCGCACAAGGATCTTCCCGTTGAAGACCCCCCGGGATTTGCCGTCGAGAATCGACGCGTACAGCTCATGGCTTTCGCAGCCCGGTTTTGCATGGTCGATGGTCGTGTGATTGTCGATCAGCTGGTCACCGGTCGCGACCGACAGGCCGTTCAGCGTGCAGGTGCACCCCTCTGCGTTCAACACAGCCGTGACGTCGTTCCGCGCGATACGCCCGCCGAGGGCAATGGCATTGGACACCACGCCACTCCCTCCGCCCTGGTGGAAGTGCGTCGTGCCTATATGGAAGGAGCGCGTGCTTTCCACCTGGAGCTTGTCGTGTTCCACGATCGCCCGATCGCCCACAATGAACTCCGTCACCGCATTCGTAAAAGAGGTTGGCGCTCCGATCCCCACATAGCTTTCAACAATCGAAACCCGGCTTGCGATCCCCGCAACGATGACGTTTCGCATTGTCGCCATGACGGGAGACGATCCGCCGGTCTGAAGAAAAAGCAGGTGAACCGCCTCGCTGAGCTCGACGCCGTCGGGGACCATGACAAATGCGCCGTCTTTCAAAAATGCCATATTCAGCGCCGCAAAGGCGTTTCCGTCGAAGCGGACGTATTTTGACAGATTTTGGGTCACCAGGTCATGCTCGGCGACAATTGCCCGGGCAAGGCTCATCACCCGGACGCCGGGCGGGAGGCTTTCGACAGCAGATAACGCAGGCGCCCAGTGCCCGTTGACGAACACCATCCGCAACGGAGCATCAGCCTTGAAGAGGTAGGGTTCGATATCCTTCAACCCCAACCGATGCCCGTCGGATGGGAGAGCCGGTACAAAGATCTCTTTCGCGATGGGCGCCACATTTGTGAAGCGCCATTCTTCGTCACGTGTGGTCGGAAAGCCGAGTTCTGTGAAGCGCGCGAGCGCTGCCTTGCGCACCGCATGCAGGGGCTGTTTCGATTCGCCGTTCAGGCTCTTCTCGAACCGCTCAAAATTCGAGACGTACTGATCAAGATTTTGGCCGTGCCCGGGCATCAGGACCCCACCGTCACTTGTTCGAGTTCCTCTCTGACCCAATCGTATCCCTTCTCTTCAAGCTTCAGCGCAAGCTCTTTCCCGCCGGATTTCACAATCCGCCCATCGACGAGAACGTGGACGAAGTCGGGAATGATGTGGTTGAGGAGACGCTGATAGTGGGTCACCACGATAAAGGCATTTTCCTTCGTCTTCAGGGTGTTCACGCCGTCGGCGACAATCCGAAGGGCGTCGATGTCGAGACCGGAGTCAGTTTCGTCAAGGATGCCCAGCGTCGGTTGAAGCACCGCCATCTGGAAAATCTCGTTCCGTTTCTTTTCTCCGCCGGAGAACCCTTCGTTCACGGGACGGTTCAGGAAGCTCGGCTCCATCTCGACGAGCTTCAGCTTTTCCTTCACCAACATGAGGAAATCGACAGCATCCAGTTCTTCCAGCCCGCGGTGCTTTCGGACGGCGTTGAGGGCGGCCTTCAGAAAATAGCTGTTGCTGACCCCGGGGATTTCCACCGGATACTGGAATGCCAGAAAGATCCCTTCCCGCGCGCGTTCCTCCGGATTCATCGCCAGGAGATCCATTCCGCGATAGGTCACCGTCCCTGCGGCCACGTCATACGTGTCGCGGCCCGCCAGAACGGACGCCAGCGTGCTCTTGCCGGAACCGTTTGGCCCCATGATCGCATGCACCTCACCGGGGTTCACCTTCAGATTGATCCCGCGCAGAATCTCGTTGCCGGCAATGCCGGCATGGAGGTTGACAATATCGAGCATAGCATTCGTTCCCTGAGTTGTTGACTGTTCCACTGGCCGTCCCATGCGTTATCCCACGCTTCCTTCCAGGCTCACCCCGAGCAATTTTTGCGCCTCAACGGCAAACTCCATGGGGAGCTCGCGGAAAACCTCCTTGCAGAACCCGTTCACGATCATGTTGACCGCATCTTCGGTGGAAAGACCGCGCTGCTTACAGTAAAAGATCTGGTCCTCCCCGATCTTCGAGGTGGAGGCCTCGTGTTCGACCCGGGAGCTTGTGTTCTTCACCTCGATATACGGAAAGGTATGGGCGCCGCACTTGTCTCCGAGAAGGAGCGAATCGCACTGGGAAAAATTCCGGGCGTTCGAAGCGTTCTTCTTCACTTCCACCAAACCACGGTACGAATTGTTCCCGTAGCCTGCCGAGATCCCCTTCGAGACGATGGTGCTGCGGGTGTTCTTCCCGATATGGATCATCTTGCTCCCCGTGTCGGCCTGCTGCCGGTTGTTGGTGACCGCGACGGAATAGAATTCGCCAACGGCATTGTCACCGATGAGCAGGACGCTGGGATATTTCCAGGTGATGGCGGAGCCGGTTTCCACCTGCGTCCACGAGATCCGCGAGTTCGCACCGGCACATTTCCCCCGTTTGGTGACAAAGTTGAAAATGCCACCCTTGCCCTCCGCGTCGCCCGGGTACCAGTTCTGGACCGTAGAATACTTGATCCGAGCGCCATCGAGAGCGACCAGCTCGACGACTGCGGCGTGGAGCTGGTTCGTGTCGCGGATCGGTGCGGTGCACCCCTCGAGGTAACTCACGGAGGCTCCGTCTTCCGCCACGATCAACGTCCGCTCGAACTGCCCCGTCTCTGCGGCATTGATCCGGAAGTACGTCGACAGCTCCATGGGACAGCGCACGCCTTTCGGGATGAAACAGAAGGACCCGTCGCTGAATACTGCCGAGTTGAGCGCGGCAAAATAGTTGTCGTTGGAGGGGACAACGGACCCCAGGTATTTCCGGACGAGATCCGGATGCTCCCGCACGGCTTCGGAGAATGAGCAAAAGACGATGCCCATCTCATGCAGCTTTTCCTTGAAGGTCGTCGCGACCGAAACGCTGTCGAACACGGCGTCCACCGCAACCCCGGACAGGCGCGCGCGCTCAGCCAGTGGGATGCCGAGCTTTTCATAGGTTTTCAACAGCTCGGGATCCACCTCGTCGAGGCTTTTTGGCCTCGCTGTCTGCTTCGGGGCCGAATAATAGATCATGTCCTGGTAGTCGATCCTGGGATACGACACATTCGGCCAGCGTGGCTCCTCCATGGTGAGCCAGTGCCGGTACGCTTTGAGACGCCATTCGAGCATCCATTCCGGTTCCCCCTTCTTGGAGGAGATGAGACGGATGATCTCCTCATTCAAACCCCTGGGCGCCGCGTCGGACTCGATGTCGGTCACAAACCCGTACTTGTATTCCTTGGTCGCGAGATTCTCGATTGTCTTTTCGTCTGTACTCATGAATGCGATTCCCTGCTATCGTGTTCCGTGGCGATCGTTATCCTCTCCATGCATCCGTCCCGGACGATGTTCAAGCCGTCCCACCCGGCACCGCGGGTTTCGCGGCCGGTGCGGCAGGTTTTGCGGCGGTCACAGCCTTCCCGGACGGAGGCGTTTTGAAGTCAGGGTAGTTCACAGCCCACGACTGCCTGTCGACGGGGATGAAGATCTTATCCTTCTCCAATCGTTCCGCAAACTTCTTCGCGATCACCTCCGCGTCTGCGTAACTCACCTTCTCCCCCCTCTGGTTGAACATCGACTGAATTCCGTAATGCACGTCCCGGAAGAAGAAATTCGAACTATGATACATCGGGAAACGCGACTTCAGGTAGTTCAACACCTCAAGGTGATTCTTCAGGACATATTCTTCACGCCTGGACATCGTTCCTTTTCCCATCGGTTTCCACTGGTTTCTGTTGTTCAGTTCTGTCGTGTCAGTGCACAACCTCGAGCGAGCTCAGCGATGCTCTGTGAGCACGTACCACGCCGGCCACTCGTTCGATCGCATACTCAATTTCTTCTTCCGTCGTAAACTTGCTCAGGCCGAATCTCAAGGATGCGCGCACGTCGCTGTCGCGCATGCCCAGCGCGCGAAGAACATGCGACGGCTCGGGCGATGCCGAGCTGCAGGCCGAGCCTGAAGCAACGGCAACATCGCTCTTCAAGTCCATCATCACCCTGTCGCTTCTGGTCCCGGGAATCACGACATTGAGGTTGTTCGGCAGTCGGAGTGCAGGGTGCCCGTTGAGCCGGATGCCGTCAATGCGCGAGCGAAGCCCTTCATGGAGCCGGTCTCTGAGTTTCTGGACGCGCTCCATATCGACACCCATCTCCCGTTTGGCAATCTCGGCCGCCTTTCCGAAACCCACGATGCCCGGGACGTCCAGCGTTCCCGAGCGCAAGCCCGATTCATGGCCGCCGCCGTCGATGTGAGGGACGATGCGGATGGCCGGCTGCGACGCCCGGACGTACAGACCCCCGACTCCTTTTGGTCCGTGCATCTTGTGCGCGCTGAATGACATGAGGTCGACGGGCAGATCGCTTACGGCGAGCGGTATCTTCCCGACCGC
>Ga0315286_10006368_pt1 | contig 11496 bp, 7 predicted proteins | sample YL17G10_0_MG_FD_205038 | JGI IMG/M metagenome (GOLD analysis project Ga0315286, IMG submission 205038) | Sediment microbial communities from Yellowstone Lake, YNP, Wyoming, USA - YL17G10_0 | ecosystem: Environmental > Aquatic > Freshwater > Lake > Sediment | place: USA: Wyoming | collected...
TTCGAAAATCCCGGATGATCTTTGTCCGATTGCGACGGACCTAATTGTGATGAATACCGGGGATTGGCGTTCGGAGCGGCCGGTTGTCTTGCGGTCGAAATGTGTAAAATGCGCGACGTGCTGGGCATTTTGCCCGGTTCAATGTATTCATGAGAAACCAAGCTGGTTTGAAGCCGATCTAAAGCGATGCAAGGGCTGCGCAATCTGCGTAACCGAGTGCCCTCATCACGCGATTATCATGGTAGAAGAAAAGGAGTAAATCGATGCCTAAAAAAATTGTTATGGATGGAAATGAGGCAGCCGCCTGGGGTGCACTGTTGGCAAAGGTTGACACGGTTGCGGTCTATCCTATCACGCCCCAGTCTGGCGTGGCTGAAACGGTTGCGAGTTTTATCGCTGATGGCGCGTTGAAGGCTGATTTGATGGACGTGGAAGGCGAACACACCGTTCTTTCGGTGCTCCAAGGGGCAGCCCTTGCCGGAGCCAGGACCTTCAGCGCTTCCTGCGGTCAGGGGTTAGCGTTTATGTTTGAGCCCTATTTCCGATCCCCCAACCTGCGTCTTCCGATCGTAATGTGTATCGTGTGTCGGGATGGGATCACTCCGCAGTGCGTGTGGGGTGGACATCAGGATGCGATGACGGTGAAGGAATGTGGCTGGATTCATATGCACTGTGAAAACAATCAGGAAATTGTGGATACGGTCGTGATGGCATATAGGGTTGCTGAACACCACGATGTAATGCTCCCAGTGAATGTTTGCTATGATGGGAATTTTCTTTCCTTTGCGGCGGAACCGGTAGAACTTGTCGATCAAAAAATCGTGGATAAGTTCTTAGGAAAAAAGAACGTTAACTGGCATGTTGCTCTTGACCCGGAAAGGCCCATGGGAGTTGATCCTCTGACCGGGTTGACCCCGGTGGGGGGAAAGCTCTTTACCCGCTATCGGCAAGGTCACTGTAAAGGCATGCAGAATGCCCTTAAAGTTATCACTGAAGTCCACGCTGAATGGAAAAAAGCAACCGGTCATGACTTTGCGCCTCTCATCGAAGAATACCGGATGAAGAACGCAGAGTATGCGATCATGACCATCGGTTCCATGACCGGCGCCGGCAAAGATGCGGTTGATATGGCCCGCGATCAAGGCAAAAAGGTCGGATTGATTAAAATAAAAACCTTCCGTCCGTTTCCTTTGAAAGCGCTGGTTAAGGCGATCTCGAAAGTCAAAGCAGTCTCGGTGGTTGACCGCTCGGTAAACTATGGCTGGAACTGTGGGCCATTATGTCAGGAAGTCTGGGCCGCCGTGCCTTTTATGGATAAGAAGATACCGATAATCAGCCATATTGGTGGGTTAGCTGGCACGGATCTTACGACTGATCATATGGCTGTGGCGATTGAGAATGCTGCCAAGGCAGCTAAAGGTAAGGTGCCTAAGGAAACGATTTGGTTTACCTAACGCAATTAGTTTTTATACGTTTTATGGAGGCAAAAGATGCAAACTAAATACCTCATTATCGGAAGCAGCCATGCAGGGTTGAGCGCAGCGGACGAAATCCGGGTGCACGATCAAAAAGGAACCCTGACCATGATCTCCATGGAGAACTGCCTCCCTTATTCGCCAACGATCCTGCCTTACATTGTGGAAGGCAAGGTTGAGGAAAAAGATATTTACTTGCGGGATGAAAAATATTTTAAGGACAATAAGATTAATTACCTGCGGGGGAAGAAAGTTATTCAGGTGTCTACCAAAACCTCGAAGGTGACCCTGGATGACGGGAGCGAGATTGGTTATAAAAAGCTTCTGGTTGCCACCGGATCTGAGCCAACTCTTCCGCCGACACCCGGGCTCAAGGAATCGTCTCATCTTGTCCTCAGAACGATGGAGGACGCCCGTAAAATCAATCAAGCCGCACAAAACGCGAAGTCCGCAGTAGTTATGGGAACCGGCTTGGTGGGAATGCACGCTGCTGAAGGTTTAGGGAAAAAGGGTCTAAAGGTTGAACTCATTAGAGGAAGACGGCGGGCAGTGCTCCCTAACTACTTTGACAACGATTCAGGCGATCTCATCCATAAGGTGTTTGTTGACAACGGGATCAGGTGTAACCTGGATCACCAGGTGACCCAGGTAGAGGGTAAGAACGGGAACCTTAAGGTCACGGTCAAGGATGGAACGGTCTTTGAGACAAATATGGTTGTCGTGGGAACCGGCGTTAAATCCCGGATGAATTTTTTTACCACTCCTGATGTCGAGTTGGGAGAAGGAATTCTGGTTGATAACATGATGCGCACGTCAGTAAAAAATGTCTGGGCTGCGGGCGATGTGGCTCAGGCTACTGACTTTTTTAGTCAGAAGAAAGAATTGAACCCGATTTTGCCTGACGCGTTTGAGCAGGGAAAGATCGCGGGACTGAGCATGGCGGGCGACCCGGCGGTTATTCTCGCCTTTGAAGAGATAGGTCAGCAGGTTGCGCTTTCTTATCCGGGCGGGGTGAGCATGAACACCTTCAATTTTTACGGTAACCGATCTTTTGCTTTGGGGCTATCGCTGGTTGAAGAAAAAGATGATTACGAAGTTCATAAAAAAAATGTCCCTGAAAAATGTATTTACCAAAAGCTGGTTTTTCAGGATGATGTTTTGGTTGGTGCCATTGGCATAAACATTACTATGGATCCGGGCGTGATGATGAACCTGATCCGCCGCGGCATTCATCTGAATAAAGCCAGGGATGAGTTCATTGAAAAACCTTTAGATATGAGCCGACGGTTGATGTGGAATAACTGGCGTGGTGTTGTCAAGATTGGACGATAAGACATTTTCATTCCCTGGCAGGAACGCCAGGGGATTGGTGCTTGGCGGTTAAGTGCACCGGAAGATTGTTAAACTTGTACGATAAGGAGATACGACATTGCCTACAGCATATAATACTTTAGTGGTCCACCCTGAAAAATGCAATGGGTGTGGAGATTGTGAAATTGCCTGCGCTAAAGTCAAGGCAGATTCCAGCGATGTTGCTCATTCGCGGATTAAAATGATTAAAGGTTTAGGGGAGGAGTTTTTCGGGCCGGTCGTCTGCATGCAATGCGGGGAGCCCAACTGCGTCAAGAGCTGTCCGGCACACGCCCTGACGAAAAACCCTGATACTGGAATTGTGGAATGGAATAAAGACCGTTGTGTTTCCTGTACCATCTGTACCCTCGGGTGCCCGTATTCTGGAATTTACTATAACCCTTTGGTGAGCACCGTCATCAAATGTGATCATTGCGGCGGCGATCCAGAGTGCGTGAAAGTGTGTAAACCAAAAGCTTTGGAATACTCGGTTGAGGCCACGGTCTACGATGAACAAGGGCCTCTGGAGGATTTGTTTGGTCCTGATCTGGCCGCCTGTATGGGGTGCAATATGGAGATTTTGGTCCGGCACACCCTTCGTCATGTTGGCCCGGATACGGTACTTGCTGCGCCTCCGGGTTGTTTGCCGGGGGTCTGTGCGGTCGGATTCAATGCCGCCACCGGGACCCGGGTTCCCAGTTTTCATCCCCTCTTGACTAATACCGCGAGCATGCTGGCAGGATTGCGGCGATATTATAAGAAGATCGGCCGCGATGTAACCGCACTGGCTCTGGCTGGTGACGGTGGAGCGGCTGACGTGGGATTCCAGTCTCTGTCCGGCGCTGCCGAGCGAGGCGAGGAGATCCTTTTTGTGTGTATTGATAATGAAGGCTATATGAACACCGGTATGCAGCGTTCCGGCACCACTCCCTTCGGGTCCTGGACTTCAACCACTCCGGTTGGGCCGAACTTACGGGGGAAGCCGCGGGACGCCAAGTATATGCCTTTAATTATGCTCATGCATAACTGTGAATATGTGGCAACGGCGGTTACCGCCTATATGGACGATTTCCATGAAAAACTGGAGAAAGCCCATCAGGCTTCCAAGCGCGGGTTTGCCTACCTCCACGTGTTTTCACCGTGCACGACCGGATGGCGGTACCCAGGGGATAAGTCCATTGAGGTCCAGCGCCGGGCAGTAGCTAGCAATACGTTCCCGCTCTGGGAGTACGAACGGAAAACCGGAAAACTGCGTTTCACCCATCCCGTGGACAACCCTGAGCCGATCGGGAGTTACATCGCCATGCTGGGTAAATTCCGTCATCTTACCAAAGATGAGATTGCTCACCTGCAAAAGACCGCGGATGACCGGGTCCGGATGCTCAAAGCGATTGAAGCGAGCGGCGTTGAAACCCTGAAGGCAGTTTCATAATTGGGTATTAGGTTTTTCCCCGGCGCGAAGAACACACGGGCGAAGGAAAGCTCACCTGCTGACTTTAAAAAAGCGGCTTAAAGGATATCGTTCCACACAATACATGAATGACAAGAACCCCGCAAAAAAAGGCGGGGTTCTTTTTTGCGTTGACTTTTTCAGGGGGTTAGTGTCTATAATATCAATCGAGTGTTAGGAAAGATTTCCATAACTCATTGCCATACTATCTGTATTCATTAAAAAAATTTAATCCTTAATTAACGAAGAGTTAATCTTAGTCGGGTTATTAATATCTCTAACCTTAATTGAGCGAAAACCGCTAATATTAATTCAGGAGAACCCTCTATTATTAAAGGCTATCGGAGTCCCTTATGCCTACCTTTAGAAACCCCCTCAGTCCCCCTTTTGTAAAGGGGGAGGGAAAGGGCATTCTCCCCTTTAGTAAAGGGGAGTAAGAGGGGTTTTATTGTATTTTTTTTACTCAATTAAGGTCTAATTTTTTATATAACCAATTATCAGGAAAGGGAAACAGAGAGGATGGTAACACCCAGAATTTCGCTTGTGATCCCCGCCTACAATGAAGAAGAAAACCTGCCTGAACTTTTTAGGGAGCTTACGGAGGTATTGGAAAATCTCTCGGTTTCTTTTGAAATAATTTTTATTGATGATGGAAGCAATGATCGAAGTGGAGCGATTTTGAGAGAGTTTGCTCACCAGGATGGACGGGTAAGGATTATTTTTTTTCAAAAAAATTGTGGCCAGTCGGCTGCGTTTGCCGCCGGGTTTCGCTCTGCGCGGGGTGAGATTGTGGTGACCATGGATGCTGACCTTCAGAATGATCCGCATGACATTCCCTTGTTGCTCGATACAATCACCTCCTATGATGTAGTCTGTGGCTGGCGTGCTAACCGGCAAGATTCTTTAGTAAGGAAAATTTCTTCCCGGATCGCCAACAAAATTCGAAACTGGCTGAGTAATGAACAGATCAAAGACGTTGGCTGTTCGCTTAAGGCTTTTCGGCGGGAGAGTCTTCAGAACTTTTATTATTTTAAAGGGATGCACCGCTTTTTCCCCACCTTGATAAAAATGGAAGGATGTTTAGTGACTGAGGTTAAGGTGAATCACCGCCCCCGAAGGTTCGGTAAAGCAAAATATGGAATTGGCAATCGGGCTTTTCGAGGGCTTATTGACCTTTTGGCTGTCCGGTGGATGAAAAAGCGCCACCTTAATTATGAGGTAAAGGAGATAGTGAATGGGCAATGAGAAGGTGACGAAGGCAGCTCAGTTTTTTTTAAGTTCTTCAAGAGGTAATGTAGTATTCCTCATTATCTTGGCTTCTTTAATCTTTTTTCTTAACCTCAATGGTTGGGACCTCTGGAACCCGGATGAGCCCCGATACGCTCAAGTGGCACAGGAAATGCGCGCAACCGGAGACTGGACTTTGCCGCACCTCAATAGTGAAATTTATGCGGAAAAGCCACCACTATTCTTCTGGCTGATCGCTTTTTTTTCTTTTTTTACCGGAGGGGTGGATGAAATTAGTGCCCGGCTTCCTTCTGCTCTTGCGGCCTTGGGTTGTATTATACTTACCTTTTTTATCGGAAAACGCCTCTTTGATCAGAAAGCAGGTTTTTTTGCTGCGTTAGTACTGTTGACGAGTACTCAATTTTTCTGGATGGGGAGGCGGGGCAATATTGATATGACCCTGAGCTTTTGGGTTATCCTTGCGCTCACTTTTTTTTGTTTAGGATTACAAGGCGAAAGAAAATCACGTTTTTTTTACCTCATCCCCTATGTGTTTATGGGAATAGGTGTTTTGACTAAGGGACCAGTGGGATTTCTCCTTCCTTTTTTAACGATGGTGGTTTATTTAGTGGTAACCAAAAACTTCAGGCACTTTAAAAAACTTGAAATTCCGTGGGGTCTCGTGATTTTTATCCTCATAATTTCAGCATGGCTTATACCAGCGTGTATCCAAGGCGGAGAAGCGTATACTCAGAAAATACTTTTCCGACAAAATATTGAGCGATTCGCTGATACCTGGACCCACCAACAGCCTTTCTATTATTATTTTGAGGTGTTCCCCGCAGGATTGATTCCCTGGATAGTTTTGTTACCCGGCGCGCTTTTGTGGGGATTTTCAAAAGACCAGAGAGATCATCGGTTAAATTTCTACTTCCCTCTGTGCTGGTTTTTAACGATTTTTATTTTTTTTAGCCTCTCAACCAGCAAGCGGGAACTTTATCTTCTCCCGCTCTATCCAGCCGCTTCTTTGCTCCTCGGAGGTTTTGTAAGCTCTTTTATCTCCTCGCCGGAGCGGGAGGGTATTGTTTCAAAATTTTTGCTCTTTCCTTTTTATGTTCTGGGAGGAGTTTTTATGCTTGGAGGCATAGGGGTTTGTATAGTTCCTTTTATTAAGACTCCGGTATCAGGACTGCTTCGATTTTTTCCCCATCTCCTTATTTTTATCCTGCTTTTTCTGTTTGGGGGATATCTGATAATTTCTTTCGTTCGCAAAAATAACTTAACGGCGAGCTTTTTGACGGTAACGCTCATTATGGTGATTGGTTTTTTGGGGGCGATCGAAGTTGTCTTACCCAGTATTAACCCTTTAAAATCAGCTAAACCCATGTGTCAAAATATTCTCCGCTATTTACCTAAAGGGAAACAATTTGTCGCCTATGGACAGAAAATCGCTCCCTTTAACTTTTATACGGGATTAAATAAAATTGAAGAACTTAAAACCAATGAGGAATTAATGCTTGCTTTTAATTCCCCTTCTGTTGGACTCATTTTATTGGGGGAAAACAGGTTTATCACATTACAGGAAAAAGCTTTGATTCCGGCAAACATCCAAGTGATTGATAGAGACCAAATCGGACATCGGACTTTTGTCCTTTTGGGGAAAAAATAACACCTTGACCTAAAACAGGGTTCGTCAGTTGATATTACTGTGGAGAAAGGGTTGCCATGCTCCTTCCGGCAAATAAAACCAAGATCGTGTGCACCATCGGACCTGCGTCTGAGTCTCCAGAGATAATAGAACGAATGCTCAGCGCAGGCATGAATGTGGCAAGAATTAACTTTTCTCACGGTGATTTTCCCGGTCACCAAAAAACAATAAAGAACCTCCGCGTTGCCGCCCAGACAGTTAAGAAACGTCTTGCCATCATGGCCGACCTTCCTGGTCCCAAGATACGCATTGGCCAATTAGCCAATGAGCCGATTGAACTGCAGGCAGGTGAGATGTTCACGCTTACCACCCAAGAGGTGGTCGGTGATGTTCACCGGGTTTCCGTGACTTTTTCCCGTCTTGCCGAGATAGTAAAACCAGGAGACGTCCTGTTTTTAAACGATGGTTTTATTCAGCTGGAAGCGATGAGCATCGAGGGGAGTAGCATTAATTGCCGCGTGTCAGTCGGAGGTGAACTCCGCTCGCGCAAGGGATTGAATCTTCCGGGGATTGACCTTGGCATCAGCGCATTTACTGACCATGACTACCAATGTCTGAAATTCGCGCTGGAACAGGGCGTCGATACGGTGAGTCAGTCTTTTGTTGAGTCAGCTGCAGATGTTGTCGCGGTCCGCAAGGCTGCTGCCGACCTTGGTCACCATCCCATGATTTTCGCGAAAATCGAACGCTCCCGCGCGCTTGACCATATTGACGATATTCTCGAGGCAGCTGACGGCATTATGATCGCCCGTGGTGATCTGGGCGTAGAAGTACCGATCGAGCAAATCGCGGTTATCCAGAAACGCATTATGCATAAAGCGAATTTAATAGGGAAACCGGTTATTACCGCTACTCAGATGCTGGAATCAATGACGACCAACCGGCGGCCTACGCGAGCTGAGGCAACTGATGTTGCAAACGCTATTCTCGACGGCACTGACTGTGTTATGCTCTCGGAGGAATCCGCTTTAGGAAAGTATCCGGTTGACGCAGTGGCAATGCTGGCAAAAATTGCCGCAGCCAGTGAACCCTTTCGGTCTCACCATTCTGTACGGGAGACTCTCAAAGGGATCGGCGCAAGCAGCAAAATCAACCTTACTGATCTTCTTGCTCTCAGCGTTGAAGCGACTCTGGAACGCAGCTCCCCTGCAGCCGTGTTTGTTTCCACCCGAAGCGGCGCAACCGCACGAAGTATCGCCCGGCTTAGGCTTCCGGTATGGGTAGTGGCGGTAAGCTCTCAAGAGGAAACCTGCCAGCAACTCCAGTTTTCTTATGGGGTCTACCCCGTGCATGAGCTTGATTACCCCGAAGACTGGAATTCCTATATTAAAGAATGGCTCCATGGTCATGAGGTTGCGGGGAATATCGCTGTTCTCACTGCGGGGACCTCATCAAAGCACCCGGAAGCTAACAACCGTATGGAAATTATCGAGCTTAGCTGACCACAGTGAACCCCGTTAGAAGGATGTCACACGGGGCATTTATCCCGTTAGAAAATTTTCTAACGGGATTTACCCTCTATGAAAAAGTGTAAGAATTTTTAAGTTTACTCGTGCTTCTTCACATTGTTAGATAATTGATATCTAACAGGGCAAGCAGGGCATTTCTAACGGGGTGAACACGATAGTGTATGCTTTAGTTTCTCAATCCTTGGAAAGGAGTGAAGGTGATGAAAAAGTTAGTGGTGATCCGTCACGGAGAGAGTATTTGGAATAAGGAAAACCGCTTTACCGGCTGGACGGATGTCGGGTTGAGCGAAAAAGGTGTTGATGAAGCTCTTCAGGCAGGGCGCATTTTAGCCAAGGAAGGATATGCTTTTGATATAGCATTCACGTCAGTTCTCAAACGGGCGATAAAAACCCTCTGGATTGTTCTCGAGGAGATGGACCTTATGTGGATTCCCATCCACAATAGCTGGCGCCTCAATGAGCGTCATTATGGAGCACTGCAAGGCTTAAATAAAACCGAAATGGTTGAACGACACGGGATGGAACAGGTGCAGATCTGGCGGCGAAGCTATGATGTCCCTCCGCCGGCGCTTACGCTCGATGATCCCCGCTATAATGGCAATGATCCCCGGTTCGCTGATATGAAGCCCGGAGAATTTCCGCTTACTGAATGTTTAAAAGATACGGTGGCGCGGTTTCTGCCGGTATGGCATGAGACCATCGCGCCTACGGTGCGCGAAGGCAAACGGGTTGTTATCTCCGCTCACGGGAACAGCCTGCGGGCTCTGGTTAAATATCTTGATAATGTCCCTGAGGACAAAATTGTTGAACTTAATATTCCTACCGGGATCCCCCTGGTCTATGAGCTTAATGACGATTTAACCCCCATTCGAAGTTATTATCTCGGTGATCCGGAAGCAGTAAAAAAAGCAACGGAAGCCGTGGCTAATCAGCTGAAGAAGAAGTAGCCAAGAATTCTCGAAAAGGCCAGCAGGTTGTTGAAAAACTCATAAAATAAGGAAAGTGTCATGCTGAACCCTGAATGTGTCATTCTGAACTTGGTTCAGAATCTTCAGGACAGGCTTGTTTCAGCATCTTATAAAGTCAAGATATTATAAGACCCTGAATCAAGTTCAGGGTGACAAAATAATAGTTCTTCAACAGGCTGATAGGTGAGGGGAATTACGACAATGCTCCGTACATCAGAATGATGCAGTGCTTGAGTTGCTACTCGTGTCCACCCTTCTATGCGATGATAGTGCGCAAATGGTTATGCTGATATGCTGTGGGCACCATGTTTTATGTGCTTTTCATCTTCTTAAACGCATTGATCAAGCCATTCGTAGAAGAGTCGTGCGAAGTAACCGGTCTCTTGTCTTGTAATTCAGGCAGAATTTTTTGGGCGAGCTGTTTTCCCAGCTCCACACCCCACTGATCAAAACTGAAGATATTCCAGATTACTCCCTGGACAAAGATCTTGTGCTCATACATAGCAATAAGATTTCCCAAGACTCGAGGAGTAAGTTTTTTAAACAGAATAGAATTGGTTGGCTTATTGCCCTCAAACACCCGAAAAGGATAGAGCCTTTGGATTTCTTTGTCTGTCTTGCCTTCTTTTTTTAATTCTTCGATTACTTCCTCTTTGGTTTTTCCTTTCATGAGGGCTTCGGTCTGGGCAAAAAAGTTTGACAGCAGTATATTGTGGTGTTCAGCGAGAGGATTATGACTGATTGCGGGAGCCAAGAAATCAGCGGGAATCAGTTTTGTCCCCTGGTGAATGAGCTGGAAAAATGCATGCTGGCCATCGGTTCCGGGTTCACCCCAGACAATGGGACCGGTCTGGTAGGCTACCTTGTCACCGGTTCGATCACTTGATTTACCATTACTCTCCATGTTCCCCTGCTGAAAGTAGGCTGGAAACCGGTGCATATACTGGTCATAAGGCACAATGGCTTCAGTCTCCGCGCCAAAAAAGTTGTTGTACCAGATGCCGATCAATCCCAGGATCACGGGAATATTTTTTTCAAAAGGCGCTTCACGGAAATGGCAATCCATCTCAAAGGCGCCTTCCAATAATTCAGCAAAGTTTTCATAACCCAGGTAACATGCGATGGATAAACCAATCGCTGACCAGAGGGAGTAGCGACCACCTACCCAGTCCCAGAAAAAGAACATGTTGTCTGCATCAATGCCAAAGGTTTTTACTTTTTCCGTATTAGTGGAAATTGCCACAAAATGCTTTGCGATATGCTGGGGATTTTTTGCCTGGTTTAAAAACCAGTTCCGAGCAGAGAAGGCATTGGTCATGGTTTCTTGGGTAGTAAAGGTTTTGGAGGCAATCATAAAAAGCGTGGTTGCAGGATTTAATTGTTTTAAAGTTTCAGCAAGGTGTGTGCCATCCACATTAGAAACAAAATGGACCGATAACCTTTCCTGAGCATAAGGCCGTAAACACTCAGTCACCATAAGAGGCCCAAGGTTTGATCCGCCGATTCCGACATTAACCAGATCAGAGATCTTCTTGCCGGTGTATCCTTTCCACTTGCCGGAAATTATTTGTTCTGAGAAGGTTTTTATTTTTTGAAGGACTTCATTAACCTGAGGCATCACATCTTTGCCATCAGCATAGATCGGTGTGTTTTTTCGGTTTCTCAAGGCAACGTGTAAAACGGCCCGATGTTCAGTTTCATTGATTTTATCTCCGGTAAACATTTTTTCGATAGCATCGGTTAAATCTATTTCTTGAGCTAATTCAATTAAGAGACCCATGGTCTCTTCGGTAATCCGATTTTTTGAAAAATCCACCACGCTATCATTGAGCCGGAGAGAAAATTTTTG
>Ga0315286_10006369_pt1 | contig 11496 bp, 5 predicted proteins | sample YL17G10_0_MG_FD_205038 | JGI IMG/M metagenome (GOLD analysis project Ga0315286, IMG submission 205038) | Sediment microbial communities from Yellowstone Lake, YNP, Wyoming, USA - YL17G10_0 | ecosystem: Environmental > Aquatic > Freshwater > Lake > Sediment | place: USA: Wyoming | collected...
CCAAAAACCTGACCCAGACGGAAATCGAGATCAAGATCGCCCAGATAGAGATCGATAAGACCCGGATCAAAGCGGCGTTCGCCGGCGTCGTGACCGATATCAAAATCAGTCCCGGCGAACACATCGTCGCGGGCCGCGAGCTTTTCACGCTCGTGGACCTCGGCGGAATCAAGGTCAAGGCCAAAGTCCTTGAAAGCGAACTAGGGAAGATGCAGGCCGGGCGCGAAGTGAACCTCCGGTTCAGCGCGTATCCCGGGAAAATTTTCAAAGGAACGGTCGAGGCCATCAGCCCGATCGTCAATGCCGAAGACAAGACGTGCTCGGTCTTTATCGCCATGAGCAATGCCGGCGAGGAGGTCAAGCCCGGAATGCACGCCGAAGTCGAGATCGCCGCCGAGATCTACAAGAACAGTCTCCTCGTGACGCAGGAGGCCGTTCTCGTCCGCGGCGGCCGCAAACTTGTCTTTGTCGTGGAGGGGGACCTGGCCAAATGGCGCTACGTCGAAACCGGCCGGGAGAATGAACAATACGTGGAGATTCGCGACGGGGTGAAGGACGGGGAGCAGGTCATCATCGAAGGCCATTTCACGCTGGCTCACGATGCCCGCGTTTCAATCGTTAAATAGGTCTCCTTGATGGAATCGAGGGGGAAGAGGATGCTTAATAGAAAAAAACCGGCAAGCGCAATCCTTTGTTGTCTGCTTATGATGGCCGCGCTTTTATTTCCGCAGGATAAGAGTCCCGGCCAGATTGCCTGGGCGATGACTCTCCGGGAATGCATCGCCGGGGCCCTGGCGAATAACCTCGACCTCGCGATCGAGGCATTCAATCCGGACATCAACGAGGAAGCGCTCGCGGCAACCAGGGAAAAATATCTTCCTCAGTTCAATCTCGTCTATAACACGTTTGACCAGAACCAGCCTGGGACGTGGGGCGTCGAGGGGACGAGCGTCTTAACCAAATCCGATTCCTATACCCTGAGCCTCAGCGAGAGAATCGCCACGGGCACGACCGCTTCGCTCTCTTTTTCGAGCGGGAGGAGTGATACCTCCCGGGCATTCACGGTCATCAATCCGTCCTTTAACAGCTCGTTCTCGCTCAACCTCACCCAGCCGCTTCTCAGGGGGTTCGGCCCGAAAATCAACCGGATCGACACGCTTCAAGCCGAAAACCAGAGGGATATCTCGATTTCGGCGCTCAAGTCAAAGGTGATCCTGACGGTTTATGATGTCGAAGAAGCCTATTGGAGCCTGTATTCGGCTTTGGAAAACAGGAAAGTCCAGGAAGAATCTTGCGAACAGAGCCGGGCGCTTCTCAGAAAGAACCAGGAGGCTGTCCGGATCGGGACGAAATCGGCCCTCGACATTCTGAATTCGGAAGCTGAAGTCGCTCAGTATGAGGATGCTCTTGTCCAAGCGCAGCAGATCGTGGAGCAGAGCGAGGCCCGTTTGAAAAGACTCCTGAACCTTCCCGCCGACGCGCCGGCGTCGAGACGGGCGCTCGTTCCGGCGGACAAGCCGACCATCGAAAAAAGAGACGTCGGCTTCGAGGAGGCGCTTCGCATCGCTCTCGAGCAGCGCCCGGAGATGACCCAGTCCGAAAAAGAGCTCGAGAATTACGATGACAGCCTCAGCTACTACCGGAACGACCTTCTGCCGCAGCTCGACCTCACATTTTCGACGTGGAGCCCGGGGCAGTCCGGAGTGAAATATCTCTATGATAACAATAACCCCTTTACGGGGAGCGTCATCGACAGGGTCGAGGGCAGCCGGATGGACGCCTTCAGAGAAGCCCTGAGAAGAACATATAAAAATTGGTCTTTGAAATTGAATTTGAGCATTTCCTTTGGCAATATTTTCGCCCGGTCGAATCTGGCCAAGGCCAAGATGGAGCGCGAGCAGGCGGCCCAGCGGCAGGAGCAGCAGCGACAAGGGATCGCCTATGAGATCTCGGAAGCGATCAAGTCCCTGCAGAACGCGGGGCGGAAAGTCGAATCGTCGAAGGCGTCGCGCGGGCTTCAGGAAAAACGCGTCGCAGCCGAAACGCAGAGATACCAGCTCGGCCTCGCCGGGAGCGAATGGCTTCTCAGCTACCAGAGGCAATTGACAAATGCCAGGACGAGCGAAATCCGGGCGATGATCGACTACAAGCTCGCCGCGGCCAGGCTTGAAAAGGCCATGGGGACAACGCTCAGGACGAGGGGCCTTAAGTTCCGGGACTATGAGTTTTAAAAAAGAATGCGACAAGCGGACGATGAATGCGTCATCCCCTAAGAGTATAAAACATGAAACTCGCGCGCATCGCCATCGACCGGCCGGTCACGGTTTACATGTTCTTCCTCGGCGTTCTCCTCCTGGGATTCGTATCTCTCCGGGAGCTGTCCGTCGACCTTCTGCCCAACATCAGCTATCCCCGTCTTTCGGTCGAAACCGGCTACCCTGGCGTGGCCCCCGAGGAAATCGAACAGTTGATCACGAAGCCGCTCGAAGCAGCCGCCAGCCGCATTCCCGGCCTGCGCCGCGTCGAGTCGATCTCAAAGGAAGGCATCTCCTTCATGACCCTCGAGTTCGACTGGGGGACGAACATGGATTTCACGATGCTCCACACCCGCGAGCAGCTCGACAACGCCCGCGACGGGCTGCCCGAGGATGCGGGTAATCCGACGATCATCGCCCTCGACCCCCAGAGCAAGCCGATCATGGTTCTGGCGGTCTCAGGCGACCGCAGCCTCCTCGAGCTCAAGGAACTTGCCGAGGAGCTCATCAAGCCGCGCCTCGAGCAAATCGAGGGCATCGGTTCGGCCGAGATCACGGGCGGGGCCGAGCGCGAGATCCAAGTCGAGGCCGACCCGAAGCTCCTGACGCTCTACGGCCTGACCGTGAACGACATCGCCGCCAGGATCAGCGCTTTCAACCAGAGTCTCACCGGCGGAACCATCCGCAAGGGTAAATTCAAGTATTCGATCCGGATCGTCGGCCAGTTTGAGACCGTGGACGAGATCGGCGAGATCAGCGTCAAGACGACCAAGGACCGGGGCGTTATCCGCCTCGAGGACGTCGCCCGGGTCGAGGATGCGATCAAGGAGCGCCAGGGCCTGACCCGTCTTAATGGAAGCGAAAGCATCGGCATTCAGATCCGCAAGGAATCCGGGGCGAATACGGTCAAGGTTTCGAAGCTCGCCCGGGACGTCATCGCTCAGACCCAGAAGGAAAATGCCCAGATCACGATCCACATTGTCTCGGAACAATCCCAATACATCGAAACGGCGGTCAAGTCCGTCAAGGATGAGCTCATCCAGGGAGCCATCCTGGCCTTCCTCTGCTTGTTGATCTTCCTCCAGGAGTGGAAGACGCCGTTTATCATCGATACGGTCATTCCGATCTCGGTCATCGGCACGTTCAGCCTGCTGTATTTCAACAACATCACGCTCAACATCATGTCGCTCGGCGGGTTGGCCCTCGGGGTGGGCATGCTCGACGACTGTGCCGTCGTCGTCTCCGAGAATATCTTCCGCCACCGGAGTTTAGGTAAAAAAGCGAGCGTCGCGGCTTATGACGCGACGAGCGAAATCGGGGGGGCCGTCATCTCCACGGCGTTGACGACGATCGTCGTCTTCCTACCGATCATCTATGTCCACGGCGTCGCCGGCCAGCTCTTCAAGGACACGGCCCTGACGGTAACGTTCTCGCTTTTATCCTCGCTCTTTGTCTCTCTGACCCTGCTGCCCACGCTCCATTCCCGGGAATTCCGGAGCCCGGACGGCGCAGCCGGAGGGGCGGGCTTAAAGCTTCGGTTGCCGAAATGGGGAGGGCCCCGATCCAAAATTCTCGGGGTCCTCGTGGCTCCGGTCCTCGCGGCACGCTGGATAATCGGCGCTCTTTTTGCGCTCGTGTTCTTCGTCTTGAATATCCTCTTCAGCTTCTTCGTTCAGCTTCTCGCCCAAGGCGTGCGGATCGTCTTGTGGCCCTTCAAAGCGATTTTCAAAGTCATTTTCCGGGCGTTCAATGCCGTCTACGGTCGCTTCAAGGCTTGGTATACTGACGCCCTTCTCTGGAGCCTCAACCATAAACGATGGATTTTCCTTTGGAGCGCGGTCTTCTTCGGGGCGGCGTTCGCCGCGGCCGGGCTCATTAAGCGCGAGCTCCTGCCCAAGATGAAGACGACCTCCTTCGAAGTCTTTCTGAAAATGCCCGTCGATTATTCGCTCGATCAGACAGCCGATATGACCGGCATGCTTGAACGGCACCTGGGCGCTCAGAAACCGGTCCGGACGACCCTCGCCCAGATCGGCATCGTCAGCGGCGCCGAAGCCGGAAATCCCGATGTTGCACTCAATACAGCGTCGTTGTTCGTTGAGGTTAAGAAACCGTCGCAGGTCGAGCCCGTGCTCGAGGCCATGCGTCGTGGCCTCGCCGATTTTCCGGATATCGGCTATTCGATCTCCCGGGAGCAGTCCATGCTCTCCCAGTTCCTGGCATTCGCGGCGTCCGATATCGGTCTCCGTGTGAAAGGGGAGGACCTGGCGCGAATTCAGGAGATCGCCAATAATCTTGTTCTGAAAATCAAGATGATCCCGGGCATCGCCGACGTCAACACGAACATCGGGGAAGGGAAGCCCGAATTCAAGATCAGAGTCAAGAAAGACGCTCTGTCGAAATACGCCAACATCTCGCCGGAACTCATCGGGAATTTCATCGTCACCGCTGTGCGGGGGCGGGTCGCGACGCAGTTCAATGAGCTCGAGAAGAAATACGACATCCTCGTCCGGCTGGAGGCCGGTTCGCGTGAGAATATCGAAGCCCTGCTCGACGGATCGCTTCCCGTCCAGGGTTCGCTCGTGCCGCTCCGGGATCTCGTCGACTACGAAATCGTCCGGGGGCCGCGGGAGATCCGGCGCGAAAACCAGCAGCGCGAAATCCTCGTCTCGGCTAACCTGAGAGGCGCGAAGCTCAGCGACGTCATCCCGGCGATCAACGCGAAGATCGCCGAGCTCGATCTTCCGCCCGACTATAAGGTGGTCTTCGGCGGCGAGCGCGAAGAAATGACGAAGTCCTTCAACAGCCTGGTCGTGGCTTTGATCATCGCCATCGTCTTGACCTACATGGTCATGGCCGCCCAGTTCGAATCGCTCCTTCATCCGTTCCTCATCATGTTCACTTTGCCCATGGGCGCGGTCGGGACGATCCTCGCTCTCCTCGTCACGGGACAGACGGTGAACGTCATCTCGATCATAGGGATGGTCGTCCTGGTCGGCCTCGTCGTCGACGACGCCACGGTCGAAATCGATTATACGAACCTCCTCCGCAAACAGGGGAAGCGATTGCGCGAAGCCGTCGTCGAGGGCTGTTTGACGCGGCTGCGTCCGATTCTGATCGCCTCCATGACCACGATCGTCGGCCTTTTCCCGATGGCCCTCGGATTGGAAACCGGAGGCGAGCTGATGCGGCCTCTGGGCATCGTCGTCTTGAGCGGTTTGACCTTTTCGACGTTCCTGACACTCATTCTGATTCCCGTCCTGTATGAATGGGCGGAAAAAAAGAGAGAGAAAAAGCAGGTGTGATGACCATGGCTGAGACGCCTCTCCATGACCCGAAGGAAGCAGGTGTGATCCCCACGTCGCTTTGCTCCTCGGGCTGAGGCGAATGTCTGAAAAATGAAAATATTCATCGAGCGGCCGATCGCGACGGCGATGTTCTATCTCGCTCTCCTCGTCCTGGGGATTTACTCGTATATCAACACACCCGTCGAGCTCAAGCCCAACGAATCTCTGCCGAAACTGGATATCACGGCCGGTTGGGGAAACGTCCCGCCCGAAATCATCCAGACGCAAGTGACCGCTCCGATCGAGGAGGCGATCACAACGATCAGGGGTGTGCGGAAGATGATATCGTCTTCGGGGATCGGATCGTGCAAGATCACCCTCGATTTCGACCCTAAGACGAACATGGAGTTCGCGACGCTCGCCCTGCGGGAAGAGCTGGCCAAGGTCCGGCGCCTCCTTCCGGTCGGCGTTCGACCGATCGTCGTCCCCTGCGTCCCGGAAGATTTTCGGGTCACGGCGCTCCTGAGCTGCACCATCTCGGGGAACGTCCCGCTCCAGAAACTGCGCGAGATTCTCAAGGATAAGCTCGAGTTCGGCATCGGATCGGTGAAGGGCGTCGCCCAGGTGACGATCATCGGCGGCTCCGAGGCCGAGATCCGTATCCTTCTCGACACGCAGAAGCTCAAGGATTATGACATTCCGCCCTATCTCGTCATCACCCGGATCAGTCAGCGCCTGGCGACCTATCAGACGGGCTACGTCCGCAAAGGCAACCAGGAATACATTTTTAAATACACGGACAAAATCGACAGCATCAAGGAAATCGAAGAAACGCTCGTCAAGCATTCGGGCCGGAATCCGATCAGGGTCAAGGAAGTCGCGGATGTCTCCGAGATGAACGCGGACGTGACGTCCATCCATCGGATCAACGGCCGGCCGACGGTCAGCCTGACCGTGTTCAAGGAGCCGGGCGCGAACAGTCTGAAGGTGGCCGAGGCGGTCAAGGCAAAGCTCGAGACGATCAAAAAAGAACTGCCGTCCCATCTCGTCTTTAAGACCGTCGTGGATGAAAGCGAGGACATCCAGAAAAACCTGACCTATCTCTACCAGCTTGCCGCCATCATCACGGTCATCGTTTTCGCCATGATCTTTGTCGTCCTGAGACGCTTCACGCCCACACTGCTCATCTTCTCCTCGGTCGCTTTTTCGGTCGTCATCACCTTCAACCTCATTTATCTCCTGAAAATCTCGATGAATATGCTGACCCTCGGCGCCCTGGCCCTCGGATTCGGCATCTTTGTGGACAATGCGATCGTCGTTTTTGAAAACACGCTGCGGCTGAGAGAGCAGGGGTTATCGCCGAAAGAGGCCGCCATCCGGGGTCCGCGCGAAGTCTTCATCGCGGTCCTTGCCTCGACCCTGACCGCGGTCGCGGTCTTCTGCAGCTTTCCTTTCTTCCAGGGCAGGCTCAAGATTTATTTTCTGCCCGTGGCGTTCGTCATCGTTGCCTCCCTTATGGCTTCGCTCTTCGTTGCCTTCAGCCTGATTCCGGCGCTGAGTCCGCGGCTTCTTCAGACACGGAAGAAAAAAATCCGAGGAGAGAAAAAAGCCAAATTCGACAGGTTTCTCGGCTTCGTTTTAAAGCACCCGGTCGAAGTCCTCATGATCATCGTCGCCCTCCTTTTCGGAAGCTATCGGTGGTTCAAGTCCGAGGTGATCATCGGACGTTGGATTCCGTGGTACACGCGGCAGTATCTCTACGTCTCGATTGGCATGCCGGCCGGGACAGATATCGAAAAGGCCGACGAGACCATCGGGAAATTCGAGGAGAAAGTCCTGGAGCAGGACTATGACAAGGAGATGAACGCCCGGATCAACGCCGAGCGGGCGGTGCTCGACATCAAGTTCCCCCCGAACGTCGAAAATTCCTACCATCCCTATGTCCTCAAGGAAGAGCTGATTCAGTTGGCCACACAGTTCGCGGGGCTCGACATCTACGTGACCGGATTTGACCCCCAGTTCTACTCGTCGAGCATGGGGACGGGCGAGTATTACAGCTCGCAGATCACGTTTTTCGGCTACAACCTGAAGAAGCTCAGAGACATGACAAGCAGTCTCGAGGCCAATCTCAAGAAGAATCCGCGGATCAAAGAGACGCGGACGATCTCGAGCCGGTATTGGTGGCGGGGCGGCTCCTTTGAGAACATCCTCAAGATCGACAAGGCCTCTCTGCGCCAATACAGCGTCGATCCCCAGTATCTCTATTATCATCTCCAGACCCTCCTCCGCGGCAATTTCGGCCGGCCTCTGAGAATCCGGACGGAGGGCAAGGAAATTGCGATCGCTGTGAAATTCCCCGAAGCCGAGCAGATGGACTTGCGGACGCTTTTGAAGACGATGATCCGGACTCAGGGCGGGGAATATCTCCGGCTCGGCCAGATCGCGATTCTGACCGAACGGCCGGTCGCCGGCTCGATCGACCGCGAGAACCAGCAATTCCAGCAGACCGTCATGTGGAACTTCCGGGGACCGTCGAAGGCCGAGGAGCGCTATAAGAACGCCGTGTTCAACAGCCTTCATCTGCCGCCCGGGTTCTCGGCGAAGATGGATATCGGCTGGCGCATGACCGAAGAGGAGACGCGCCAGATCTGGCTGGCCATCGGTTTCGCCCTGCTCATCGTCTTCATGATCCTGGCCGGCTTGTATGAATCCTTCATTCATCCGTTTTACATCATGCTGGCCGTGCCGCTCGCCCTGATCGGCGTCTTCGTCGCCTTTGTTTTGGCGAAGTATCCGTTCGATCCCTCAGCCTACATCGGCGTGATCCTGCTCATCGGCATCGTCGTCAGCAACACGATTCTCCTCGTCGACCATATCAACTTGAAGCGCCGGCAAGGATTCCCATTCAAGGAGGCCATCATCATCGGAACTCGGGAACGAATCCGGCCGATCTTCATGACGTCGAGCACGACCGTCTTCGGGATTCTGCCGATGCTGATTTTCCAGTTGGAAAAAGGGCAGCAGCAGATCTGGTCCACGCTTGGACTGGCGACCGCGGGGGGCTTGGTAACCTCGACATTATTCGTTTTTGTCGTCATCCCGATCTTTTATTTTTACGGCGAGCGCGTCCGTGGGTGGGCGTCTGAAAGGTTCCGGGAGATCGGGAGCTGAAAGGAAACAGGCCCGGTTCCGCTGAATCGTTATTTCCCGTAACGGCGATTTCTTGGCGCTAAGAACGAAGAACAGGTTGCCGAGAATCCGGGGACTTGAAATGGACGGCCTGAATGGCATATATCCTCGTTAGGAGAAAAGAACCATGACTCCAGAAGGTTCCGAAGAAATCCTGGCGAGGCTCGACCGGTTCAACCGCGTGCCCTTGATTCATCTGCCGACTCCGCTCCGGAAGCTGGAGAATGTCTCGGGGATGTTGGGCGGGCCGGAAATCTGGATAAAGAGGGACGATCTGACGGGGATGGCCTTCGGAGGGAACAAATCCCGAAAGCTCGAATTCATCATCCCCGACATGTTGGCCAAGAAAGCGGATATTGTTGTCACCTGGGCCGCGCTTCAGTCCAACTGGGCTATGCAGACGGCCGCGGCCGCAACCCGGTTCGGGATCAAGCCCGTCCTGATCCTGTTCAAGAGATACGAGCTGGCCGAAGATTACGACGGGAACATGCTCCTCGATTATATTCTCAAAGCCGAAATATTGATCAAAGAGCCTTTGGAAGGCCGGAGCACGAAAACAGAAGATTATTTCGCCGTGGCTGACGAGATCGCCGCGGAATACCGGAGCCGGGGCCACCGGCCGTATGTCGTTTCCGTCGGAGGGTCGAAGGTCATGGGCTCGATGACGCTTCCGCTGGGCGCTATCAGCTATGTCAAGGCTTGTGCCGAGATGCTCGAACAGACGCGGGCGGACGGATTTGACCCGGATTGGGTCGTTCATGCGACGGGGAGCGGATCGACGCAGGCGGGCCTCGTCGTCGGAGCCAAATATTTGGCTCCACGGGCCAAGGTCGTAGGGATCAGTGTATCCGACGAAAAGGAGCCGTTCTCCAAGGATGTCCTTGAAATCGCCCGGGCGACGGAAGCTGCGTTAGGAGGCGAGTTGGCGATCGGGCCCCATGATGTCATCGTCTTCGATGAATATCTTTCGGACGGCTATGGGATTGTCACCAAGGATGTCGCCGATGTCATTCGCCTAGTATTCAGGAAGGAAGGCATCGTTCTTGACCCGGTCTATACCTCAAAAGCTTTTATCGGCCTCACCGACCTGGTCCGTAAGGGCTTTTTTAAAAAAACCGACAAAATCGTCTTTTTCCATACGGGCGGAACGCCGGCCTTGTTTCCGAACCGGCAGAAGCTCGTGGAATTGCTGAAGTCATAAGGCCGGACCATAGCCGGCCTTCGTCCTCGCGGCCTATTTTCCCGGGTTCTTCAAATACTTCAAGAATTCGCTGTCGGTGGAGAGCAGCAGCCAGGTTTCCTTGGACAGGCTCGTCCGATACGTCTCGAGCGATTTCATGAACTGGTAAAGCTCCGGGTCGAGGTTGTAGGCCTGGGCATAAATCCGCGTCGCCTCGGCGTCCGCCTTTCCTTTGATTTCCTGCGCTTTGCGATACGCCTCCGATTGGATCCGCTTCAATTCGCGCTCTTTCTGCCCCCGGATTTCGGCGCTCTTGCCGTCTCCCTCCGAACGATACTTGGAGGCGATCCGCTGCCGCTCGGCGATCATCCGTTCGAAGACTTTGTTCTGGACCTCATCGACATAGTTCACCCGTTTGATCCGGACATCCTTGAGCTCGACGCCGAACTGGGGGGTGATTTTCGAGGCGCTTTCGAGGATGGTCCTGGCGATCTGATCCCGTCCGACGCTGACCTTGTTCCTCACGTCCGAAAAGTCGAGAAGCGCTTCATCTTCACTCATCTCGAATTCGCGGTTCGAGCTGCGGACGATCTCGATGAGGTCGAACTTGGCGATCGTATTCCGCGTCTCGCCGTCGACGATGTCGTCAAGGCGGGATTGGGCGCCGCGCTCATCGTTGACCCGTTGGAAAAACACGAGGGGATCGCTGATCCGCCAGCGGCAGTAGGTGTCGATCCAGACGTATTTCTTGTCTTTTGTCGGAATTTGGTTCGGGTCGCCGTCCCATTCGAGCCACCGTTTCTCGAAAAAATTCTTCTTTTGGATGAACGGGAGCTTGAAATGGAGCCCGGGTTTGGTCACCGCTCCTCCGATCGGGTCTCCGAACTGGGTTATGATGACCTGATTCGTCTCGCTGACGACATAGATCCCGTCGGCCAAGACGATGAGCAGGAGGAACGCAATCCCGATGATGAGGGCCGTTCGCGTCGTGGATTTCATTTCTTCACCTCCTCATTCAAGTTCAGCAGGGGCAAGAGGCTCTTCAATGTAGCGTCGATAATAATTTTCTTCTGAATATTCGTCATGATATCGTTCATCGTTTCGAGGTAGAGCCGCTTGCGGGTTACCAGAGGCGCCCGCGCGTATTCCTGATAGATCGCGGTAAACCGGCTGGCGTCGCCCTTGGCGTTATTCACCCGCTCCGTGGCGTAGCCTTCGGCCCCTCGGATCGTCTGTTCCGCGACGCCTTCCGCTTTGGGAATCTCGTTGTTGTATTCCGCCCAAGCCTCATTGATTTTGCGCTCTTTTTCCTGAAGGGCGGAGTTAACATCATTGAAGGAGGCCTGGACGCTCTTGGGCGGATTGACATCCTGGAAGATGAGCTGGCTGATGTCGAGCCCGATCTCGTATGAATCGCACAGCTTCTGGAGTTCCACCTTGGCTTCGGCCGCGATCCGGGCCCGGCCGACGGTGATGACTTCGTCGACGGAACTGTCGCCGATCAGATGCCGGACGACGGCTTCATTGATGTCCCGGAACGTCTTCTCCGAGTCGCGCATCTTGAACAGGAACTTGTAAGGATCCT
>Ga0315286_10006372_pt1 | contig 11492 bp, 19 predicted proteins | sample YL17G10_0_MG_FD_205038 | JGI IMG/M metagenome (GOLD analysis project Ga0315286, IMG submission 205038) | Sediment microbial communities from Yellowstone Lake, YNP, Wyoming, USA - YL17G10_0 | ecosystem: Environmental > Aquatic > Freshwater > Lake > Sediment | place: USA: Wyoming | collected...
TGTTCCACAGCGATCTCCGTGGGCTTCAACGTGCGCCCGGTGGAGATCCTCGATCGTCTCGGGCGTCACGACTGGCCGCCCTCGATCTGCTTGGGCGCGTCGGGCAGGTAGTCGATCTGCCGACCGCCGAGGTCGCGAGCGAAGATGGCAGACCGGATGATGTCGGTCTGCTGCCGTTGGGACTTCGTTGCCTCGTACCGCGTCCACGCCCCGATCCCTGACGACGCGGCGGAGGCAAGGATCCGGTTCTCGGGCTCGTCCATTCGAACCGCGCCGCGGAACGCCTTGACCAAGAAGATCGCGCTCTCCTCGGCGACGGCGTCTAGTTGGCGCTCTACGCGCAGGTGGCTGTCGTTCTCGGTCATGTGGTCGGCTCCTTCACGGTCACGGTGAGACGGGGCTGCTGGGCCGGGGTCAGGGCGCGCTCCTCGCGCACCACGAGATCAGTCATGTCACGACCCCGTGAGTTCGAGGCAGATGCCCTTGTCGAGCAGGACCCCCGCTGCGTCAAGATCGGCTTTGGCTCGATCCGTCTCTTGGATATAGGTGTTGACCGACTTGTCGCTGCCGTACGGGAACTCGAACAGCCACTTCTTCCCGGCCGCTGCCCCCTTCACGTTGTGGGCAACCACCTTGGAGGTCAGCGAGTGGTGCTTGGCCCAGCATGATCCCGGCTTGTTGGCCTTGAGCCATGTCTGGGCTTCCTTGTTGGAGTCGAGGATGAGGGAGACGTACACGTAGCCGTTTACGTCATCGGAGACGCTGAGTGCATCGGTGAGCCCGGTCATGTACTCGACCTGCTCGCCAGCCCAAGCCACCCACCAGTCCAAGTAGGCAAGGTAGGCAAGGCTCGTCTCGAAGTCGAACGCTGGAGTGGGCTCAGGCGTGGGCTTGGGTGTCGGCTTGGGTGTCGGATTGGCAGGCGCCACGACCTTCACCGTCGGCGTGACCGTCGGAGCAGGCGTGGCGACGGGTACGGCGGCAACCGGGGCCGGGGTGACGTAGATGATCTGTGGGGTGGGCGGGACGCTGGTCGGCGCGGCTGCGGACCCGCAGCCTGCCAGTATGGCGATCGCCAGTATGGCGAGGAACTTCATGACCTCTCCTCCTTCACGGTGACGGTGAGACGAGGCTGCGCGCTCTCGACGTAGAACGGGGCCACGATGGCCGGGTGGGCCTCGGCCAGGGCCTTGGTATCGAGCCGGCGGACGGTCGAGACGGACCACGACACCTTCGCGTTGTCGCGCTGGGCCTTGCCGTGGCCCTGCATCGCCTCGCGGATCTTGTTGGCGACGAGATCCTTCGTGATCTCGGCGTCCTTGATCGTCTGGGTGAGGTTGGCATGGTGGAGCGCGAGCGCGTACAGGTCGTCGCTCATGGGGAGTGCCTCGTCCGGGGCGACGAGCCCCGCTTCGAGGAACCGCCGGGAGGCTTCCGACCCGTCGATCGGCGGTGGCACCTGCGGCAGGACGTTGGTCTGCCAGAAGTCGTCCCCGATCGTGAACAACTGCTCGATCAGTTCGTCGTCGCGCTCGATCGTGTACATACGGAAGTTGTTGCCGCCGATCAGGACCGCGAGATCCCACACGGCGAAGCCGGTCACCCCCATGTACCACGCGCACTGGAGGAGGTAGTCGGGCGGCACCTGGTCGGAGCCCTGCTCCCCGAAGTCCGAGGCGGCGAAGCGGTCGGCCGTCTTGGCCTCGAACCCGCGCCCGCGCTCGCTGGTCAGGCGATCGACATGGGCCATGCGCCACGGCTTGTCGGTCGAGTGGCGGATCACGCGGGTCCGCAGCCCGGTCACCGGATCGGTGGTGGTCGGGGCCTGCCGGACCTTGCGTCCGGTCTGGTGGGCGTATTCCTTCGCCACCACCCCTTCGAGAAGGTTGCCCCAGCGCATCCGCTCCGTCTCGATCAGCGGCGCGGCCTGCCCGATCTTGGAGAGGTACACGTCCATCGCGGACGACCAGCGGGACACCCCGGCGATGGCGGCGATGTCCGAACCCCCGATCCCGGAGCGGCGGATGCGGGGGTCGCCAGCACTAGCGACCATGTCCGTCATCCGCTGGGTCGGTGACGGTGAACAGCGAGTGCATGGGAACGCCCAGCGCGCGGGCGATGCTGACGAGTTGCTTGAGTGAGGGGTTGACGTAGTGGTTGTTTTCCAGCCTCCATAGCGTCGTGGGGTAGATGCCGGCCGCTCGCGCCAAATCGACCTGGGTGATCTCATCCATCCGCCGCAACCTGCGGAGAGGGGTGAAGTCCAGATCGAACGGGCGAACGGGCTTGGGAGCGGTGCGTCCAGCCATGCCCGAACCATAGGCTCACCGCCAGCCTATGTCAACCCCCACGGGCAGAATATTTATGCCTCAACTATGGGCTCGTTGCCCATTCGCCTACGCGATGGGCTGTCCGCACGCCGGGCAGAACCCGGCAACGGGATCGACGACGGGCTCCGACTTGATCTTGGCGACGATGCTGGCCGGGTTGACGTAGGCGGCGAGCGCGAGGAACGCGCCCAGCAACAGTTCGAACCACGGCGGCAGGAGCATCTCGCCCTGCACGAGCAGGAACGCCGCGATCACCGCGAGGGCGCCCAGCACCCACTTGGCGACCTGGGCCCACTGGTCGAAGGTCATGGCTACTTTCTCTTGTCGTTGCCGAGGATGCGGTGGAGCGGGTTGTTCTTGTCGGCGCCCGTTTTCATCGCCCGGTCGATGGTGCCGCCATCGCGGCCAATGCCGATCCCCTTGCTCCGGGACACCAGGTCGGCATGAACGCCCTTGAGGGCGTCGCCCACCTGGGTCATGCCCTTCGCGTAGTTGCGGCTGACTTCGCTAGCGAACTTGCCCACGTCGATGCCGCCCGACGCTCCGGCCTTCTTGCCCGCCTTGGGTCTGGTCGCCTTCTTGGCAGTCGCCATCCCACGTTTCTGGGCCAGCGTCGAGGGAGCCTTGGCCCTGGTCACCCCTCGGTAGGACGGGCCGGGGCCGGGGGGCCGCGGGAGAGCCTTCTTGGGTGCTGTCATGTCCGCTTCCCCTTCCGGGTCGAGGCAGCGGACCTCTTGATGTACTTGACTTCCTCGCGGTGTCCGACCCAGCGACCGGGAGACGATCCAGCGGGTCGCTTGACCGAGGCGAAGTGCGTGGAGCCGGGATGCGTTTCCCGCGACGTGCCCCCCGGCTTCTTGGCCGGAGTCTTCATCGCCTTCTCCAGACTCGCAGGCGTCTCCACGTCCCTCGGGACGACCTTGGGCTTGGGGAGAGGCTTCTTGGCGACCATGACTTCCTCCTGCTAGATGTGGCTGCGGGTGTTGGTCTGCCCCGGCGCCCGCTTCGGCGGCTTCGGCGGCTTCGGCATCCCGCGGGCGTAGTTCGGGGCCGACTTCATGCCGAGCGGCTTTGCCGAGACGAAACCGACCTTGCCCTGATCGCCGCCGATTGCCGTGGGAGTGGGCGAGGGCGTGGTCCGAATGTCCCCGACAGCCTTATCCCACGCGTTGTCCGGCGGGGGAGTGATGATCTTGCCGGGCGGCCGGTCGTACGGCGCGGGCATGGGAACGAGGTGCTTCCGGGCGTCGTCAGCGATCGCCTTGGCCTTCGCGACCTTGGGCGCGTGCCACTTGGCGTAGGTCGCGGCGACCGCTGCCTTGGACGGCCCCCTGCCGGTCTTCTTCTTGCCGCGGGCGGCGATGCCGGCCATCGTCTTCTTCTTGGCCGCCCTCTCCTCCAACTGCTGGGTGCTGGGCGCCCTCGGATCGCTCTTGGGCGGGCCTTTGGGCGGGATCTTGGCCGGGGTCGCCATGTCGTCTCCTCTCAGAGCGGCTGCAAGGGGATGTAGCCGACCAGCAGGTTGTCGGTGCCATTGTGGAGGCCCCACGTCTCCGCGAACAGCCGGATGTACTTGGCCGGAATCCACTGTCCGTGGTGGGTTTGGTTCGCGTCCAACGGGTCCCAGACGCGACAACCCGACGTGACGCTGTCATGGGACACGAAGATCGCGTGCCCGAAGTCGGACGCGGCCTGATGGCGGTAGTCGCGCGGGATGCTTCGATACCACCCTTGGATGATCGCGCCCTTGCGCGCCCGGAGATGGGCGAGCAGGTCGGCCCAGTCCCACGTCTGCGGGAGGACGATGGTGGTCGTCGTCAACGCCTCGATGGCCCGCTTGGCCTGTGACAGGTTGATCCCGTTGACATCGTGCGGGTGGACGGCCGCCCGGATGGTGCGACCGTCGAGGTTCTGCCTCCCGTTGGAGGCGTAACAGAGGGCTCTCCCGGCAGCGGTGTCGGTGCAGGTCACCCAGTCGCCGTTGGCGCTGGGCGTCCGATCGTCCCCCTCGAAGTCCTGATGGGGCAAGCGTCTCCGTGCGAGCAGAACCGTGGTCATGTCGAACCTCCCGGGAAGCACCAGCGGCACACCCGCCCGCCTTGTGCAGGGTCTTGGACCCGGTACGCCGGGTTCTTCGCGTCATCCACGTTGCACCGCTCGGTGGCAACGTGATCGACGCCATCAACCGTCACGCCCCTGTGGATCGTTCGCCTCCGACCCACGCGGACGTAGAACAGTTCCGCTTCGGTCATGTCGAACCTCCCAGATACCGGGACGCGAGGTCTGCTGCGATGGCCAGGAAGCCAAGCAGGAAGCCGAGGATGGCGAACAACGTAACGAGGGCGTTCTTGTAGTTGGCGCCGATCCACGCGATCCCGGCCTTCAGCGGCCTGACGCGCCCCTGCATCACAAGGTCGTCGTCGTGTTCGCGGGCGAAATGAATATTGGCAAGGACGAGGTGCGCTTCCAATGCCTTCTCGACCCGGACGATCTCGGCTGCCAACTCGTTCTCCACCTTCTCGAACTTGGCCGTGATCGTCGCCCGGTTGCGCTCCAACTCCTCGTCGTGGAGCCGCCAGCGCGTCGTCTCGCTGCGTTCCAGCGCATCGAGCCGCGCCATGATCGTGGCGGTGCTGCCCGAGATCAGCGCGGCCACAGCGGCGATCAGGCTGGATGCCTCGACAACCGGGTTGCCGTTGACGACGGGCGGCTGGTCGTCGGTCACGGCGCGGGGGCCTCGTCCAACCCCTGGGCCTTGCGGGCCTTGCGGGTCAACTTGTCAACGAGTTTCTGGTGCTTGTCCTTCGCCACCGGGTCGGCGTCGAGGTCAACGTGGTTTGCCACGGCGTCGTATTCATCCGCGATGGCCTTGTTCATCGGGGTTCCGGCGCAGCCGAAGTGGATGTAGAGAGCATGGAGCGATCCATCCGTACGGACCCGATCCCCCCGCCCGATGAAGTCCTGCCCCGGCAGGAGCGGCAGTTCGCAGACCGGGCAGATCGTCTCGTGGACGGGGATCTCGAAGCCTGCGTTCTGTGACGAGTAGTGCCACCCCCCACCGTAGCGGTAGTAGATGCGACCGCTGTCGCTCACGCCGATCGACCCGTTGATGGTCATGTTGCTCATGTCCCCGTCGGAGGACGCCCCGGAGGACACGAACGTCACCAGCCCGTGCGTGCCGCGCACCGCCCGCCCGGTGAAATCCCAGAACGAGTTGCTGTTGGACGTGGAGATCCGCACCGCCACGTTGGCCATGAAGAACTTGCCGTCTACGACGTGCAGACCGGCGCCATCCCAGTAGCCAATCTCACTCGACCCGGAGTCCAAGACGCTGATTTGCGTCCCATCGCCGCCACCGGCGACAAAGTTGAGGCCAGTGATGGTCGTGCCGAAGATGTCGCCCGCCGTGATCGTGTCAACCGCAATCGAAGCAGCATTGAGTTCGATGGTAGAGATCGTGCCCGAGTTGATCTCGTTCGCCGTGATCGTGCCTACCGCGATCTTGTCGGCCGTGATCTCGCGGGACGCGATCTCATCTGCGGTGATCGTGCCAACGACGATCTCGGCGGCCGAGATGGAACGGGCCGCGATGTCCGACCCCGTGATGGAGTCCGGGGCGAAGATGTTTGAGGCGCCCGGACTCGTGGACCCGGCCGGGGCGATGTCCGCGCCGGAAGGGTAGGCGCCCACCCGCATCGGCGTGCCCTCGGACAGGCGGGCCATGAGGGCCTGCTGTTCCTGCGACTGCTGGAGGTTCGCGAGCCTCCGGGCGATCGTGTCGAGGTAGTTGGCCTGCGACTGCTGTTCCTGGGCGATGTCGTCGATGGTGCGCCGGGAGGGATCGGTCATGTCAGCACTGGCTCCGTGATGAGGGACAGGGCCTCCCCTGCCTCGGTAAAGAGTGCCTGCACGCCGACGATCCGCCGGACGCCGCTGATCGCGTCGATGCCGTTGCTCACCTCGACCTGGACGGTGTCCCCGATGTCCCAGCCCGTGAATGGCTCGATGTACCCGTCCATGAGTTGCACGAGGAGCGTCGGCTGGAGCGTGGCGGCCGTTCTCAGCGCGCGTGCCGTCACCGCGACCTGCTGGTCCGCCTCGGTCGCGGCCCCGGAGATCCCGAGCAGCGTCGAGATCGTGAACACGTCCTGCCGCCTGCCCTTCGCCGCTGCCTCCGTCTCGTCCGTCTTGCGGATCTCGGCCGGCCCGCCCGCGCTCGACAGGCCGACCGTGGCGAGGTCGTTGCGGTACGCCTTCCACCTGGGGAGGTAGCGGTAGTCGCTCACCGTCCCGTTGAGGACGAGCCCGATACCCCGCGCCGTACCCGCGTTCTTGAGGAACGTGAACGTGTGCGGACTGGTTCTGCTGATCCCGAACGTGACCTGGTAGGTCGTGTTCGCGCGGCCCATCTCGGAGATGTCAAAGAACAACTGGAGCCGGGTCTGATCCATGAGCCCGAACTGGGCCGAGGACTTGATGACCGTGGACCCGTTCGTCCCGACCGGGTCCTCGATCGTCCCCGTCGTCACGAACGCCAGCGGCGAGTTCGTCGCGTTCTTGGCGAGCGCCCCCTCCGGGCTGACGATCTCCGTCCCGACCGCCTTGGTCGGGTACATCGTCTTGAACCCCGATCGGGAGGTCGAGAGCAGCGCGAGGTAGTCGTAGAACTCAAGGATCACGTCGTCGCCGGCCGCGTCGTAGTCGATGAACGCGCCCGAGAACACGTTGACGTTGCCCGAAGGGGCAATCCGCCACACCTTGACGTGCGTCGTCAGGGCGGTCATCAGCGACAGGAGCGGGTCGAGTTGGGAGAGCGTGGCGAACGCCTTGCCGGGGCGCCGGTCGTAGGCAGCCCAGCCGAGGTTTCGCGCCCCCCACAGTTCACCGATCTTCGTCCCTGGGCCGAACGAGCCATCGGAGGCGAACACCTCGATGACGTACTCGACGCTCATGCCCGAGCCGGTCGCCAGGACAGGGTGCAGGAGGTGACGTTGGTCGTGTTGGTGATCGCGAATGAGGTCGTGCCAACGGGAACGTCCAGCCAGGTGGTCGCCGCAGATGTCTTGAGGCTGAACGTCTCGGTCCCCGCCTTCGTGATGTACCTGCCGCGACCGTAGGGTCCGCACGTCTCCATGACGACGGTGATCGTCTGCCCGTTCGAGGCCGTCGTAAGGTTGAGGACGAACGCCACCCCGCCACGCGTGATCGTGAAGTTGCTTGCACCGGCCCCGGACATGACGATCGCGACGGAGAGCGGAGACGGCACCGTCCCCCGGTTGACCACGTTGCCCGTCGCCGCTCCGGGGGTCAGCACGAGCGTCTGGGCGGTCTGCTCGTAGCACCGTGGATCACCCGCGATGAGGCCCAGCGCGTAGCGCCGGACCCCGGCGTCCCCGAGGCGGTCGATCATCTGCGGGCTGCCCATCGGGCGGGCGTAGTACCGGCACAGGATGAGGCCCGTCGGGTAGTTGGTCGTGTCCGTCGTCGGCTCCGAGAAGTCGAAGGCGTAGGCGCCGTCCGTCGAGGGGGAGTCCCGATAGCAGAGTTCGGGGTCGAAGGCTGCGAGCATCGCCCGCTCCTTGTCCGACACCGATGCTTCCTGGGTCGCGAGCGGGCCGATGATCCGCCCGTCGATGCGGATGAGTTTCATGCCCTTGTGGACGCGCCCCAGCGACCCGCCCGTGCCGAGGTGGTACGCGTCCCTGCCGTCCCGGAACGACGGGTCGATCGTGCGGTTGTCGATCGTCACCGTGTCCGAGAGGGACGCCGCGTTCGGCGTGCCGTCCGCGTTGCGGTGGGCGTTGAACGTGAACGTCCCGTGCGCGAATGTGGCCGGGTGGGTGAGCATCAGAGGCGTCCGGGGATGCTCGACCGCGTGCGCTGCGCGCGGAGGTCGCGGGCCATCTCCTCGAACTCCCGCTCCGCGACGGCGATGAGGCCGAGGAGCGCATCGACCGACACGTTCATCGGCGGGGTAATCACCTGGTTCTCACCCCACCGGGCGAACTTCGCGAGTTGCTGGCGGTACAGGATGGCCCGCGCCTTGAGCAGCGGCAGGCGGTTGTACTCGGCCGGCAGGTCGTCGGCCGCCGCGTCGTTCGCAAACGTCGAGATGTAGGGCGACCACCCCCGGACGCGCAGGTTGAACCCGCCCGAGATCGGACTGCGGAGGCGGACCTGGAACTTGTTGGTGCCCGACCCGTCGGGCTCGATGACGCCCTTGGGGGTTTCGAGGATGCGGGACGCGGAGTCGAGCAACTCCAGACGGTGCAGGCGGCGGATCGACGTGAGCGCGTACTGCCAGGTGTCCGACACCGTGGCAAAGTCCTGCTTTGCGTCCTTGTACACGCCGGCCCGCCACAACTCGCCGTATCCCTCAGCGATGGCCGCGTTGCGCTGGGCGGTCGTCCACGGCGATGTCTCCGCGTCCGTGACCACCCCGATCTCGGCGTTCAGTTTGGCGCGGAGAACTCCCAGCGTTGCCATGTCTTACCCCTTTGGGGCGTGCTTCCGAAGGTGCCCGGTGAGGGCGAAGTTGGAGCCGAACGCCTTGTCGCAGATCGGACAGACGAACGCGTTGGCCGTGCCCTCGGGGACCTGTTCGGTGTCGGAGGGCAGGACTTCGATGCGCGGGGTGCCGGGATGGTTGACCCACGTCTCCCACTCCGGGAAGTCCTTGGGGTCGAACCTCGCCCAGCCGTCACGGAAGGCGATGTACTCCCCCGGCTTGTGACTGGGACCCAACTTGAGCCCTGCCGTCTCCGGGCAGAACAGGATGATTTGCGCCATGACGATCTCCTCTCGGTAGGCGAGGGGGTGGGGTCGCCAGCCGCCTACCGTCCGGCGACCCCATGAGTGACTACCGATCGCGCTGCGGCAGCGCCCGGTACTGGATGACGAGGTTGGCCTCAAAGGTCGAGAACGCGGTGCCCGATCCGCCGAGATCGACGGTGATCGTGTCGGCATCGCCGTAGGTCGCGTTCGCCGCCGTGACCGGGACATCGACCACGGTCGCGAGGCCGCAGTCCGCGAGGACGATCGCCTTGGTCGCGACGACCGTGCCAGAGGCGCTGCCCTTGCGGATGTTGAGTGTCCGGGTCGCCCCGGACCCGGCAGACGCCACGGTGTTGACGACCGTGACCTTCTCGATCACGAACGAGAAACCGGGGAGGTACGACAGCATGACGTTGGCCGCCGTCGTGATGCTGAACCCGGAAGCCAGGGGGAGGGAGAGGACAAGGTTCCCGCGAGAGAACCCATAGGGTGCCTTGCGCGGCATGAGCGTCTCCTGTTGGGAGACGGGGAGGGCCGGGGCACCGACCCTCCCCGCTCAGGACTAGGTGATCGCGAGGCCCGTGATCTTGCCGTGGGCCGCCTGGTTGCGGGTTTCGCTGGTGTACTCACCGACCACCTGCCACGTCTCGGCAAGGGCGGTGGTGTCAGCGATCCTCACGGCCTTGAGGCCGTTCCCCTGGAGGGGTCCGAACCCGACCTTGGCCTTGTCGAGGAGCAGGACCGTGTCGGTCGGCATGTTGCGGTCGAGGACGATGTCCGCGACCCCGAAGTCCGACGTGTAGGTGTCCACGACCGAGCCCGCGATCCGGTCAGTCCGGGTCGTCTCGCGCATCGAGTCGAGAAACTTGTTCATGGCCCGCTTCTGGAACGCGCCACAGACGAGGGTGTCGATCCGGCCACCAGCGGTCCACGAGTCCTGCATCCCCTGGAGGATGAAATCCTCGGTGAGTGCGGCGCCGGCCTTGGCGTAGGAGTTCGAGGTCAGGCGGACGAGGATGCCGTCCATCGCCCCTGCGACGGCTGCGGATGCGGCGACCTTGCGGCCGGCAAGCAGCCCGCGCTCCCAGATCTGCCAGGCGACCTTCATCTCGTTGTCGAGCAGCCGGGCCAGTTCGTTCGACGGACCCGTGTACTTGTCGGTGCTGCGCTGGGTCGAGGTGATCGTGACGCTGGAGTTGTAGATCTGGGTGTAGTTGAACAAACCCGACTTGGTCGTGGTCCGCGCGGGACCGATCGCGGCGCCCTGCACGGCGACCGTGCCGACGACGGCGATGGCCTTGCCCGAGGCATGGCTGGCGGCGGACGACCCGCCGTACCCGCGGCCACCGGACGCGATGGTCAGGGTGTCGGTGGACACGCTGCCGATGAGGCAGAGTTCCGACTCGATCTGGATGATGTCGCCTGCGTACAGGTACACGCCGGTCCCGGACGCGACGGTCGAGGTCGAGATGGCGCCGGTGCCCGTGAACTCGCCTTGCGTGTCGAGCGTCGTGTCGAGCGGGCGAAGGGTGTCCTCCAGCCACTCGTGCTTGACCGAGGTGCAGGAGTTGGACAGGCTGTCCTTGCCGACGAGGGAGAGCAGCGGCACGTCCCACGGCGAGATCATCGCCAACGTGTTGCTCATGTCGATGGCGTTGTTGGCGGTATCGGTATAGGTGTACCGGGTCCCGGTGACGACTGCCACGGTAGGTGTCTCCTAGTAGGAGACGACCCTTGCTCTAGTCACCCCTGATCTTGCGGACCTGCGCCAGCAGGAACCCACGGGAGTCACCCTTCGCAAGCGCCGCCTCGGCTTCACGGTCGAGGTTGTTGCGAGGGCTAACGTCAGGCCGGTTCGACTCGATCGGCGGCTGCGTCGGACGTGTGCCCGGCGCCGCTCCTTCGGCCTCCTTCGCGTACTTCTTGAGGTCGGCTTCAAGCCGAGCCTCGTGGTACGCCTCAAAGGCCGCTACATAGTCGCTGGGCGTGGATGCCCGGTCGAGCAGGCGGGCCGCCTTCGTATAGGCGGTGATCGACTCTCGTCCGTACTCCCTCTCGGCCAGCCTCCAGGAGTCGGCTTCGAGGCGTTCGGAGCCCGACGTGGCAGGCTCCTCGTCCTCGTCCTCGTCCTCGTCCTCGTCGGGCGAGGCTTGCAGGTCTGCCAGTTTGCGGTTCACTTCCGCAAGTTGGCGGTCCTTCAACTGCTGGAGTTGCTTGTAGCGAGTCTCCCAATCGACCGTGGTCCCCTGGGTGTCCTCTGCCGTGTCCTCTGTCTCCGGGGGCAGGGTGTCCGTTTCCGGGTCCTGTTCGGGGTCGAGGGTGGCGGTCGGGTCCGTCGGCACGTTCGCCCTTTCTATGTGTAGGCGGTTACCGATCCGCCCTGACGGG
>Ga0315286_10006374_pt1 | contig 11489 bp, 7 predicted proteins | sample YL17G10_0_MG_FD_205038 | JGI IMG/M metagenome (GOLD analysis project Ga0315286, IMG submission 205038) | Sediment microbial communities from Yellowstone Lake, YNP, Wyoming, USA - YL17G10_0 | ecosystem: Environmental > Aquatic > Freshwater > Lake > Sediment | place: USA: Wyoming | collected...
AGGAACGGAATCAAGAGTTCCGGCGAGGACGGCATCAACGGCGTCCTGATCTCGCTCGATAATGGGAGCCAGATCCTGACAAATGACGAGGGGTACTATTCGTTCATCGTCAAGCGAGGCACCTATACCGTCGTCGAAACGGATCCGACCGGCTTCAGCCCGACCACCCCGAACTCGGTCGTCGCGACGGTCGCCGCGGGGACCGATACGGTGACGGTGAACTACGGCGATTTCGGAGCGCCGGTTTCCGGAACCCTTCAGGGATACGTCTATATCGACGAGAACGAAGACGGATTCCGCGGGGGCGGGGAAGACGGCGTCCCCAACGTCGTTCTCCGGGCTTCCAACGGCGACAGCGCCGTGACCAATTCGAAAGGGTTATACAAGTTCACGCTGACCCCGGGAACCTATTCCGTGACCGAGACGGACCCGCAGGGTTATACCTCGACGACGGTGAACACCTTCAGCAACGTCGTTATCGCCGCCGATACGTTGGTGACCCGGGACTTCGGCGATATCCTGGAGTTGCGCCAGGACTTTGTCGAGATTCACATCTCGCACACCGACCGGGCGCTCTCCGTGGGCGCCGCCAACCTTGACGAGGATACCAAAGACGACGTCGACATCGTTCTCGGGACGGCGCTCGCGAGCGGGCTCGGCAACATGCTTGTCTTCCACAACAATTGGCAAACCACCGCGACGCCCATTACGGAACTGTTCCGATCGGATCCGACGTACCGGCGGGACGCGGGGCAGAACGTCAATACGCTGAGCAAGTTCGATTTCGACGAGGATTCGACTCCGGACATCATGAGCGGGCTGGATTACAGCACGGGGCAGAATATCCAGGTCTGGCTGACGGGAGATGCCGGCGTCCTGAGCACGAGCCCGGACGCCGCGAACATGACGAGCGGAGCGACCGTCGTCATGGACAGCAAGCTCGCGGACTTCGACAATGACGGCATTATCGATCTCGTCGCCGCCCTGAAATCGTCCTTCGGGACCTATACCGGAGGGTTCGAGACCTTCGTGGGGAGCGGGGGCGGAGCGTTCAGCTCATCGCAGTACGTCACCACCGCCGGCCCGATGGGCGAAATCATCCTGGGCGAAATATGGGCCGTGGATACGGGGGATATCGATGGAGACGGCGACGAGGATATCGTCGTCGGTTCCCATGCCGGCCCGTATCGGGGATACATCGATATCTATCGCAACAACGGCGTCGGGACGGGCAATTTCACCTGGATCGCGCGGTACGTCGCCCTGAGCGCCGTCAACGACATCAAGGTCGTCGATATGATGGAAGATGACGGCGAAGATCCCGACATACTGGCCGCGACATCGACGGGCGACAATACGGGCACTATCCTCCTCTGGCTCAATACCGGCGGCACGTTCGGTATTCCCGACACGACCGGCTACGTTTTCCAAGCGAGGGAGACGCCGAATTGGCCCGATGATTACGTGGACGCCCAGGGAGAGGCCCTGAGCCTCGCCACGCTCCACATGAACAACGACATATTCCCCGATGTCGCGTACGGGACGCGGAGCTCGAGCGTGTACACGGGGGACATCTACATTCTGCCGGCGTACGGCACATTGCCCGTGCTGGGCCAGAAGATCAACCAGGCCGTCTCGGGTGAGGTTATCACGATGGACGTGGCGGATTTCAACCGGGATAACAGGCCCGACATCATCGTCGGAACGCGCACCTCGGCAACGCAGGGAAGGCTCGTCGCCTATTTCGGCAAGGAGCGCTGAGCCCGGCCTATCGGATTTCGGAAGGATTGGTGAGCCATGCATGGAATGATCAGGGAGCATCTCGGGGGAGAAAACGGGAATATACTCGTCGTCACGCTTCTTATCCTGTTCGCCGTCTCGGTGATCGGCGCCACCATAGCCATGGTCTCCTCCATGGACCTCAAGATCGCGGGAAACGAGCGCGCGACGATGCGGGCGCTCCCCGTCGCGGAAGCCGGCATGAACGAGGCGATCCACCGGCTCTCCCTCCCGAATCCGACGACCGCGACCGTCGCCGGCTGGACGGGAAACGTGGCCATCGGCGACACCGAGCCGCTCAATCCGAGCTGGACGGCGCGGATATACCTCACGAGGCCCGGCTCCGCTCCCGCCGGGGGCTCGAACGTCACCACGACTGGCACGATCCAGAATCCGAGCCAGCCGTATCTCCGATACAGCGCGGCGAGCGGCACGGCCGAAGTGCTCACCATCCAGCACAAATGGCGCGATCTCGACAACGACAACGTGAGGGACGCGAATGAAATCGTGCGATACGATCCCCTCCAGATTCCTCCCGAGAACACGACATCGGGCTTCCCCGTCGAGGTCGTGACCGTGACCGGCCGCGCGAGCAACGCGATGAGGGTCATCCAGACCGAGGTCACGAAGAGAACGATGCTCGCACGGACGCTTGCGGCGCTCTACTGCGACAAAGCGGTAAAGCTCACCGGTAACTGCGCTTTCTGCGGATACAATCACAGCATCAACACGCCGCCCGGCACCAAGCCCAACGCATGCGTTCCCTATCACCTTGCGAGTGCCCATCTGCCGGGAGTGACGACGACGGGGGACAACGTCCAGGTGACGGGAAGCGCGGGCGTCGCGGGAAATCCCCAGCCGATCGATAAGACCGCCACGAATCCCTGGTATTCCCTCGCGGACGTTTTGGGCATTACCCAGACCGAAGTGAACACGATGCTCGCCCAAGCGGATCATACCTCCATCATGAGCCCGCTCAACGGGATTACCTACATCAATGGAAACGCGAAGATCAACAGTAACCTGACCGGGAGCGGGCTTCTCTACGTGACGGGCGATCTGTCCGGGAGCGGCGGCTTCCAGTTCAAGGGCCTCATCTATGTCGAAGGCGACGTGAAGCTGACCGGAACGCCGTGGATTCTGGGCAGCCTGATCGTCAAGGGCACGTCCGATTTCAACTTCAGCGCCGGCAACGCCGGCGTTCTCTACAGCAAGGATGCTCTGGCGCAGTACCTGAGCCAGGCGCTTCCCTGCGTCGTGCTGTCGTGGCGCGAGATGTGAACGCGAGGATTCTTCCCTATGATTGCGGAGAATGAGCGCCGATTTCCTCTTATGCCCCATCGCGCCGCGTAACTTCTTATGATACAATAAAATAACTCAGACGAGGCATACCCATTTCGCAACGAATCCGTGCAATATAACATCCCGGCGACTCTTCGCTGCCGGGCTCGGCCCGCCTTAATCAATTGAAAAACAAAGCCATCCAAGAAATTTCCGCGAATGGTACGTCTCTGGCGTCTATAGATCGTGGAGTCAAAGTGCTACGAAGCTTCTATGAACGAAGCAGGGAAGAGGAACTATGAAAAAGGGATTCACGCTCGTCGAACTAATGGTCGCGATAACGATACTCGGGCTCGTTCTCGCGGTCGGTACGCCGCCGATCGCGAGATATATGCGCCACTTTCAGTCCAAGGACACCGCCCAGCTCGTGGCGAGCATACTGAGACAGGCCCGCGGCAGGGCCATCCATGAGAGAAACAATTATATCGCGTATTTCAGCCTTACCGCCTCGACGATAACGATTCTGGACGATGACGGCGGGGGCGGAGGCAATCCCGACGACGCAGGCTTCGTTCCGACCAACCGTGGAAACAACAGAGCCGACAACGGCGAGGCGATCTATGGGCCGTACGAGCTGCCCGCGGGACAGGTGTTCGGGCTGATCGGAGGATCGGTCGGTCTGGACGGCACGTACGTCACGAGCCCCGTCACCTTTTCGGGATCTCCCCCGCGCGTGATCTTCTATCCGAACGGCAGCACGAACGAGGAAGGTCTGATCTTCGTCATGTCGAACGCGGATTTCCGGGCGCAGAAAAAAGGCTCGGAGCAGATGATCGCCGTGCGGCGCTCGACCGGAACCGTCATTCTCGCGCTGCCGGCTTACAACTGATATCGAATTTCGAGCGGAGGTCGCTATGCGGATGAAGAGGTCCTTTGGAAACAGTGCAGGGATGACCCTCGTGGAGATACTCGTCGCGATGACCATCTTCGCCGTGGGAGTCTTGAGCCTCACGCGCGTCATGTTCCAGGCGATGCATTCCAACACGCGATCGAAGCATGTCGTCGTCGCCACCAATCTGGCCAACCAGCGGATGGAGCAGATCCTGAGCAGCACGCGCTACGACAACATCACGGCGGCTGCGTTTCCCACCGAGAACTACGGCACGATCGAAGGCGGAAAGCCCGATTACTCCCCTTTCCGGAGGGCGGTGGCGATCGCCGACTCCGTGGACGCTCTCGGCACGAGCGTCATGAAGGAAGTGACCGTCCGTGTAGAATGGCGAGACAACGGCACGGCCCGTAACACCCAGATACGTTCGAGCATCAGCAGGTTCAAGGATATCAAGCTTTAATGCGGAGTGATGGATCATGAACAACCGGTCGAACAGGAATCGGGGATTTTCGTTGCTCGAGATGATGATCGCGCTCACCGTGGGCGGGCTCCTCATCCTGATTTCGTACAACGTGCTCACCTCGCAGAAAAAGGCGGGGGAAGCGCAGAACCAGCTCGTGAGCGCTCAGCAGAACGCGAGCGTCTCGCTCGAGACGCTCATGAAGGATCTGCGTCTCGCGGGGACGAACATCGACGATTTCGACAAACAGCCGATATTCGTCGACGCCGCTCCGTACCAGGTGATATTCAACGCGGACGTTTCGAGCGGTCCTTTCGGAGTCCCGTCGATGAGCAAGGCACAAGTGGTTCCTCTCAGCAGCGGCGCGGTCTATTCGCCGGGCGACTATCCGGGCGAGAACATCGGGACCCGCGAGCGGTACAATAACGGCGCCGAGACGATCCGCTACACCTTCGACCGCGACGCGAACGGGCTCGTGAACTCGTCCGATCGCTACACGGAGACGCAGAATCCGGCCGATTACGCCCTCATGCGGGAGGAGAACGGCACGCGCATCGACATGATCGCGTACGGCCTCCGCGGGAGGGAGAACTATCCGGACGGCCAGATTCCCGAGCCGCTGTTCAAGTACTACGGCGACTTCAACAACGACGGCACGATCCTGCTCTGGGGGGACGCCGACAACAACGGCAGCTTGAGCCAGGCGGAGATCGCGGCGATGGTCCGCGTTCCCCAGAACCTGCTGAACAAGATCATCGAGGTGGCGGTGAACATCGAGGCCGAATCCCCCAACATGGAGGCGAGCTACGTCGGCCCGCACAGCGCGAACGGCACCGAGCGGAAATACCGGTCCATCGTGATGACGAGCAAGATCCGGCCGAGGAACGTGGGAACGGGGAGCGCCAACCTGCACGCCTGCGGCGATCCTCCCGAATCGCCGACCGCCCTGAGCGGCGTCGATACGCCGCGCGACGCGGGCGAGAGCATCACGCTCACGTTCACGAAGTCGCTCGACGAAACGGCCGGAGAGAAAGACATCGATAATTATACCCTGTACCGCCGGGAGGAAAGCCAGGTGGAGTGGACCTGTATCAGCTCGGCCACTCCGAGCGGCGCCGCCACGTACACGATCCACGACGACAGCAATACGCCAAGCGGAGGGCCCGTGATCGACACGCCCTATTATTACATGGCGACCGCCTGGGACTGCAGGCCCCAGGAATCGAATCCGTCGAACATGATCGGCCCGCTGAAGGCTCTCGCGAACGGTCCCCAGCCGCCGGTCATCGAGAGCGCCTTCGACACGCCCTGCGACGCGATCAACGAGATTTCGGTCGTGCTGCGCAGGTCGTCGGACGATCTATCCTCCGGCGGCAACGTCCGGAAATACAACATATACCGCGGATCGACGAAGGGCGGAGGGATCCTCTCGAAGGCGTACATCGGCAAGATCACGGCGAACGGCTCCAACTACTATACCTTCCTCGACAATTCCACGAACAACGCCGCGCTGACTCCGCCGTCGCCGGGCAACTACTACTATTACGTCGCCCGGGCCGTTTCGCTCGACAGCATACCGTCGATCGATTCGAACGAGTACGGCGCGGTCTATTTCTCGGGAAGCATATCGGCGTGCCAGATAACGGGGGTCCTGGATTTCCCCGACGACGAGGGTACGGCCCTGACCGTGACGTGGAAGAAATCCCCCTCCGAGACCTGCTGGCCGAATCCGATCACCGAATACGAAGTGAAGAGAAAGTCGGCGAGCGATCTGAATTTTGCGACGGTGAGGACCGTGCCGGCGAGCGCTTCGCCGAGCTATTCGATCGTCGACGACGGCCTGTCGCGAGGCCTCAAGTATACGTACTGCGTATGGACGAACAGCATCGACGCCGCTGTTCCCTCGAACGAAGAGAGCGGCGTGCCGCTGAGGAACACGCTGATCGATCCTCCGCAGAACCTGCAGGCGAACGACATTCTCTGCGACGCGACGGGCGCGGTGAGCGTCACGTGGGAAAAAGCGCCGCAAGACGTCACGGGGGGCGGTGTCTCGCATTATACCGTGTACCGGATGCAGGAGTCGCTCGATCCCGAGGCGGTGGGAGAGGTCGCGGCCAAGAAGAAGGATACCTATGCCTTCGTGGACGGGCCCGCGTCGAATCCCTCTTCGCCGCCGGTCATCGGCGAATATTACTACTACTTCGCCACGGCGAGCGACCGGGCGAACAACCGGGAATCGTCGCCTTCGAACCAGGGTTACACGATGTCGGACGGCGAGCCGGGCGCGCCGCGCATCACGGACGCGGCGGATACTCCGTTGGACGCGGGGAGAAGCATCACCGTGACATTCGACCGTTCCGCGGACGACGGCCACTGCACGAGCAACGTTATCATCTACAAGATCTATCGTGAGACGAGCAAGCTGGCCGGGTTCAGCCACCTCGTGGGCACGAAAACGGCGACAGGCGCGCTGAACTATTCTTTCTACGACGACCGGACCTTCAGCGCCGACCCGCCCCTGAACGGAGTCGGCTACTACTACGCCGTGCGGGCGTGCGACGCCACGAAGGAGTCGGTCAACTCCAACGTCGCGGGCCCCTCATATGCGATTTCCCAGGACCCGAGCTCGTACCTCGTCTTCACGGACGATTTCGAGACGAACAAGGGCTGGGTCAGCGCCATGGTGCGAACCGAGAACGACTGGCAAAGAAACAGGCCGTACGTGAAGTCGCAAACCTACGGCAACAGCGATCCGGGCGCGGCGCACGGCGGCACGAACGTGTACGGCAACGATCTCGGGTCAGGAAGCTCGGACGGAAAATACAAGGCCAACGTGGAGAATACCCTCAGGACGCCGGTGCTCGACTGCTGGGGACACTCGAACGTCGTGATTCAGTTCTACCGGTGGCTCAACGTCGAGGGCCCGGCGTACGACCAGGCATACGTGGAAGTGAGCAATAACGGCACCGCCGGACCGTGGAACGTGGTCTGGCAGAACCCGTCCGCGATCACGGACAACGCGTGGGTATTCGTGCAGATCGACATATCCGCTTTGGCCGATCAGGATGACAACGTCGTGGTCCGTTTCAGGCTGAAATCCGACGGGCAGCGGCAGTATGCAGGCTGGAATATAGACGATTTCGTCGTCAGGGAGAGACCGGTCACCCCGTAGTCGGGGACAGGAAGGTGAAACGAGATGAATCACGCACGCACGAAACAATCGAACGAGAACGGGACGGCGCTCGTCATCGTCATCCTGATCCTGATGGCTCTGACGGCGATCGTCATGGGGGTGAGCTCGATCTCGGTCAACGAGACCCAGATCGCGACGAACGAGATGCTCGACAAGCGCGCCTTCTATCTCGCCGAGGCGGGGGCCGAGAAGAGCATCAAGTACCTGTCGGGGCTCGCGACCCCCTTCCGCGGCACGGGCACGCTGCGGAACGAGCCGTATCTGCTCCTCGACGGCGTTTCGCTCTATAACGAGGGAACGGTGACCACCTACCTCGATCCGCTCGACTCCAATACGGGCAATCCCACCCGGTTCGTCGCGGTGACCGTGCGGGCGACCCTCAACGGGAGTGGAATGACGAAATGTCTCCAGGTCAAGGTGGGGCAGCAGAACTTCGCCAGATACGCGTACTTCTCGGACCTCGAGAAGGATCCGGTGGGATCGACGATCTGGTTCGTCACGAAGGACGAATTCTTCGGCCCCATGCATACGAACGACCGGATGCACATCTACGGAAGCCCGAAATTCCACGAAGAGGCTTCGAGCAACGCGGCGACGATCGATTACTACAACGGCGGGCCGCCGAGCGACAATCCGCAGTTCCTCGGCGGGCTCACGCTCAACGCGTCGCGCATACCGCTTCCGACGAACACGTCGATGATTCTCAACAAGGCGAACGAATCGGGGGGCCTGAAGCTCACCGGGAATCCGGTCTGTATCAAGTTCCTCGTGGACGGCTCGGGAAACCGGTCCCTGTCGGTGTCGATCAACGGCGGCGCCTACAACACGATGGCGTATCCCTCGAACGGCGTCATCTACGTGCAGGGGCTCGCGGAGGTGGAAGGGAAGATCAAGGGACAGGTGACCCTCGGGTCCAACGGGGATATCAGGATCATGGATAATATCGTTTACAACACCGATCCGAGAACCGATCCGACGTCGAGCGATCTCCTCGGTCTCGTCTCCGACAAGAACGTCATCATGTGGAACACAACCGCCAATCTCGACACCGCGGACGAGACGGTCATGGCCGCTATCATGGCGCTCAATACTTCGTGGACGGTCCAGAGCTACAACTCGGGTTCCCCGAGAGGCAAGCTGATCGTGTACGGCGGGATCATCCAGAAGCAGAGGGGCGCGGTCGGCACGTTCAACAGCGGATCGGGCGCGATCGTGACCGGATACGAAAAGGCCTACTCGTACGATCCCCGTCTGATGGACAATCCGCCGCCGGCCTTCCCGACGACGGGCCAGGTCGAAAAGGTTGCCTGGACCGAGATGGATCCCTCGACCGATATCTCGCTCAACGTCTGGTAGGCCGCCGGAGACGGTCCGGGGCCGCCTCGGGGCCGCCGGATTCAACATGAGACTCCCCGTTCGCGCGGGCATTCGATCCCGCGGTCGGGGAGTCTCTCTATCCCTTTCAATATTGACAACGCAGGGGTCGCATGATTATATCTTCTCATGCCCCCAATGGTTATGCGGGTATCCGCGGGCGTCTACCAAGGAATGGCGGTATGAAGAAACTTGTGGTCTTTTCGGCGGTTATGCTCGTTCTTCTCGCGGGCTGCAAACCTCCGCATCCCTCGGCGATCAAGAGCGATCCGGCGTTCGACCCGAACGCCGTGAGCGGGATTCTCATCGCTCCCTTCATCAGCTCCATCGTCGAGGGGGAGGATCCCCAGCGGCAGGCCGAGCGCACGATGAACAGGATTCTCGCCGAGCTCCTGAGCGAGCGCGCGGACTACAAGTTCGTATCGCCCGAGCAGTTTCAGGGGGCCGTCATGCGGGGCAAGCTCGGCGAGAGGTATGCCGCCTTCAAGGAGCTGTGGGCGACGAAGCACGAGGTCGACAAGGAGTTCCTGCGCGAGCTCAAGCTCAGCCTTAATATCGAGGTGCTCCTCGTTCCCCACGTGTACCTCTGGCACAAGGACGAGGCGGATTATCGCGAGGGCGCGACCGTTTCCGCCACGCAGGTGGGCGCGATGCTCACGCTCATCGACATGAGCTCGGGCAAGATTCTTTGGGATGGAACCGACGAGAATACCAAGGAAGCGGTGCGCAGCGAGGACCGGAGCATCGTGGTGTCCGGCGGCGTGGACCGGCGCGTGGCCGGCGTCACCGGGGTGGGACACGACCAGTACGGCGCCCCTCCCTTCGACGAGGTCGCGATGCTCGTGCTTCAATCGATCGTGGGAGCCCTTCCGGAGCGCGTCGCGACTCGTTGATGGACGACGATCGGTGGATGGGGGAAGCGCTCGCGGAGGCCTCGAAGGCCTTCCGGAAGCGCGAGGTCCCCATCGGCGCCGTCGTCGTGAAGGACAACGGCGTCATCGCCCGGGGATACAACAGGGTCGAGGCGAGAGGGCGTGCCACGGCGCACGCCGAGATCGTCGCGATCGACGCCGCGTCCCGGGTTCTCGGCGACTGGCGCCTCGACGGCTGCACCGTCTACGTCACCGTCGAACCGTGCCATATGTGCATGGGGGCCTTCTATCTTTCCCGCGTGGGCCGCGTCGTATTCGGCGCGAAGCAGCCGCGGAGCGGCGCCTGCGGATCGATCGACGACTTTCACGAGGCGGGGCTTTTCAACCACCGCATCGAGGTCACGGGAGGGGTGCGGGAGGCGGAGAGCCTTTCGCTTCTGCAGAAATTCTTCGAGGGTGTGCGTTCGGGATAGCGATAAACGGAGAGATGCGAGAGCTGGCTTAATCGGCACGATTGGAAATCGTGTGAGGGAGAAATACCCTCCGAGGGTTCGAATCCCTCTCTCTCCGCCATTTTATATACGGGCCGCCGCGCGGCGGCCGGCCGCGTACGATCGATGCGCGGAGAGATGCCAGAGTGGTCGAATGGGACGGTCTCGAAAACCGTTGAGCGGGCAACTGCTCCGAGGGTTCGAATCCCTCTCTCTCCGCCATGAAATGCCTTGCCGGACGGCATGGGAAACGGTAATACTAGTAGTCCAGGGTGGGGATGTAGCTCAGCTGGGAGAGCACCTCGTTCGCAACGAGGGGGTCGTCGGTTCGAACCCGATCATCTCCACCAATTTATTTTCTTGGGGATCGTGCTAGACGGGGAGGTAGCGGTGCCCTGTACCCGCAAACCGCTCTAGCGGGGTCGAATTCCTGGCCGAGGGAGCGTGGTTCTCGAGCGATCGACGACGGAACGTGGTGTTGATGGTCAGGTCCCGCGCAATGGGAACCTGCCAACCCCGTCAGGACCGGAAGGTAGCAGCGGTACGCAGCCATTCTCATGTGCCGCGGATTTCCCTGGCAGGAGCTAACCCCGTTGTAAGAGCCGAGGGCGCCTTACAAAGCCGGGTGCACGATCTCCTACGGAACCGCAACTGAAGGCGCTGGACCATGTCCTATCTCGTTCTCGCGCGAAAGTGGAGACCGCAGACCTTCTCGGAAGTGGTCGGCCAGGAGCACATCACCGAGACGCTCAAGAAGGCCGTCGAGAAGGGGAGGGTCGCCCACGCGTACCTGTTCTCGGGCCCGCGGGGGTGCGGGAAGACGACGACGGCGCGCCTCCTCGCCAAGATCATCAACTGCGAAAAGCCCAAGGGAGCCGAGCCGTGCAACGAGTGCTCCTCGTGCATGGCCATCACGACGGGGCGCCACCTCGACGTCATCGAGATCGACGGCGCCTCCAACCGCGGCATCGACGAGATCCGCGACCTGCGGGAGAAGATAAGCTACGCGCCGTCGCAGGGGCGCTCCAAGATATACATTATCGACGAAGTGCACATGCTGACGCCGCAGGCGTTCAACGCGCTCCTCAAGACGCTCGAGGAGCCTCCCCGTCACGTGTATCTCATCTTCGCGACCACCGAACCGCAC
>Ga0315286_10006377_pt1 | contig 11486 bp, 15 predicted proteins | sample YL17G10_0_MG_FD_205038 | JGI IMG/M metagenome (GOLD analysis project Ga0315286, IMG submission 205038) | Sediment microbial communities from Yellowstone Lake, YNP, Wyoming, USA - YL17G10_0 | ecosystem: Environmental > Aquatic > Freshwater > Lake > Sediment | place: USA: Wyoming | collected...
GCCAGGACGAGCGAAGGCTCATCGGCCTCCATGCTGCGCGTCGTCGACCCGCCCGGGATGAACGCGGCGTTGGGAGCGCTCACGACGGCTTTCTCGCTGTCCGTCAGGAAAGCGACCCGTCCCTCGATGACGACGAACACGACGTCCTCCTTCATCCGGCACGGCGGGATACGAGCTCCGGCCGCGAGCTCGATCCTGCGGACCTTGACCGCCCCTTGCTCGAAAAGAACCGAGGCCGCATAGCGGCCGCCCCCGCAAGAATGAGTTTTCGCGAATTCGATAATCTTCATCCGACCAATCCTTTTGCCTGCCGACTTTTTATAGCAAGGTATCCGTCGATTTCTGCTCACGAGACATTTGTCTCGTTCACTAGGATCAGGCCGTTCTCGCGAATGAGCGAGCGCAACTCCGGCAGAAACCCCTGAATGTCCTCCTGTTCGGTGGACGTGACCTCGAACAACATAAACGAGGGAGCCTTCTCCATCGCTCCTTGCACCGTGGGCACATGAAGCTGGATATTGACGATGTCGTAGGCTCGGCCTTTAACCAACTCCTCAAGCTTGACCAAGAAGCGTTTCTCGCCGAACTCCCCGGCCACTTCCAGCCGCGAGCGAGTAGTCATCTTCGCGACGGCGTCTTCTGCGGCGGCCCTCGCCTCAAGCGCCTCCTGCTTGGCTCTCTTCTCTTTCGATTCCTGACGAACGATTTTGAAGATCTTATGCTCGCGCTCCAGTTTCCAAATGAGGTCGCGTCCCGGAAACGTGATCGCCTCTACCGGACACACGGTGGCGCATGTGCTGCAGCCCACCATGCATTCATAGGGGCGCGCCGTGACCGCGATTTTGTCCTGCATATCGAATACCCCGCGTCCGCATGTCACATAACATAGCGTGCAGCCGATGCAGGCATCGGCGTCTACCGTCGGAAACCACGGAATTTCGCGCCGTGGGATCCCGTGCCAGATCGACGTCGATCCTTTGCTCATAAGACGTCTTCTTTTGCCATATTAAGGTCGTTTTCCCGTGTCCTTCAGCCAGGCGATCGCTTCGGCCGCCGTGTCGTTGACCGTGGCCATTTTCATCAAACGCGATACGAGGATCGCTTCGACGATCTCGGCTTCGTCGGCACCTTGTTCTTTAGCCAATTTCGTCCACATCAGCGTGCACGTGCTGGATTGAAGCGCGGCCGCCACCCCGATGCCGACGAGGAGCTTGATCTTAAGCGGCAACGCCTGGAATCGCGGGTCGTCCATGATGGCTGCCCGATGATCCATATAAGTCTTGGCTCCGGCCGGAGAAACAGCCTTCAGCAATTCCATGGGTGTCGGTTTCGTGGCGTTATTCATGAGGATTCTCCTTTTTGTTAAGATTTCGAAAGACCGCTTTCGCTCGTGAGCGCCCGACGGCCTTGTTCGCGAGGGACTCGAGCGCAGCAAGAAGCGGTTCAAGCCGCGCCCCCGGGAAGCCCAGAACGGATTCATCCGGCCCAAGATCGGTCGCCTCGCGGCAGCCGTAGCATCCCAGAGAAAAATTGAGGCGTTGTTCAATATACGGGATTATGGTCGCATCCACGCAGGTCGCTTGGAGAACGGCGGTATCGCCGCGGCGGCGCTCGCCACCCGCCAGGTTGAGGTCAGCGAGCGCGATCCACATGAGAGCCTCCGGGGGTCCTTCAACTACGATTACATCGGGGAAAGCGTTAACCGCGCTGAGGGGCGCGGCCGCAATCAGCGTCACGCGGCCGGGCTCAAGCCGCGGCATGCCTTCGAACATCCTCCGACCCGTAGCAGGATTATCGACGATGCCGAATCCGACGAGTCCTTTGCCAGTAGCGAGCCCCTCCGGGAGCGGCCTAAAACCGAAGGCCGCCGCTGCCGCGGGGCAGGCGAGCTCTTCCGGAGCGAGCGCGACCGATTCCCCGTGCCGGGCCCGCATGAGAAGCTGGCAGTAGCGATGGCCGGTGATTTTCTTGAGCGCTGAGGTCGGAGGCAGGCTTTCGGGGCCCAGCAGGAAAACGGCGACGGGCTCGGTATCGATCCCCAGGATATCAATCAAGCGTCTCGCCGCGGCTTCGTTATCCAAGAGTTCCCTCTGCGGGCGTTGGAGCAGGATCGACCGGAGATCTCATTGTCCCCACCTTTCCTTCAACACCTGGGTCGCGCAGGCGAAAAAGTTAAGAACGCAGGGCGTGAGCAGTTTGTAATAAACGACATTTCCGTCCCGCCGGTCGCGAACGATACCGTTGGCTCTCAGCAGCGACAGGTGCTTGGAGACGGTCGATTGGTCTAAGCCGATAACTTCGGTGAGTTCGCCCACGGAGCATTCTCCCTTGGCCAAGCGGTCCACGATCTTAAGCCGCGCCTCGTTAGCTAGGGCTTTCAGCAACTGCGCCTGCTTGCGGAAAATGTCTGTCTCTTTCATCGGTTCCTCCCGAATGTCGAAGGAAAGTATATGGTATTGTGGCCATATTGTCAATATCCAAGCGGCACAAAACTCATCATCTGCTTGGTAGACTATGATGTAATCAAGCCGGGAGGGAGAGAATCGGTCGGGTTAATCGTATTGAGAAATGTCTCCTTTACCCCTCCCGAAGCTTTCTTATGATTTCCTGAATCGCATTGATCTCGGGAAAAGAAATAGCCCCCTTCGCGCATAAATTCTCGCATCCGTTGCAGCCGACGACGCATTGGAACGGCTGAATAACCTTGGCGATATTGCTCTTCTCGTCCCATGTATAAACGCCATGTTGACAGAATTGAAAGCAGATCTGACAACCGTTACACTTTTCCTCGTCGACCAAGGGATACCAGGGAATTTTCTCCCGGGGGACCTGTTTTAGCGCCATAAGCGGCTCCCTTTTCTAATGACGAACGCATTAAACGAGAACTCGTCCGACCTCATCCGGATCCCGGCCGCCCGGCTCGCGCCGCGAAATGCCATTATTAAACCGATCCTTGCGACTCGATCCCGAGAAACGCCCCTAATCCGTCCAATCCCCTGGGCTCGGTGATCATCCAGGGGACAAGTACCGAGCGCGCCGCGAGTTTTTCCCTCACCTCTCGGATATATTTTGACTCGCTTTGTTGCTTAGTGCGAAGCACAAGGTCCCAAACGGATAGGGGAGACAAGCTTTGATTGATGACCCAAGCGAACGGCTCGATCCCGGCCCGCGCCAAATCACTCTGCAGTTGAGCCGCTTCATGGACCGGCGTCGCTTCCGGCAGCGTCACGATGAGAATCCTGGTGAACGCCCGGTCCCGTAAGCGCGGAAGCAACCGTCTCACGGCCTCCGGCAAGTCGCTCAGCGATCGAATGACCTCCCGATGATAGGCCTTGGCCGCATCCAAGAGAAGGAGCGTATGGCCCGTCGGCGCCGTGTCCAGGACGACGAACTGGCTCGCGCCCAGATTCACTTTTCGGGCGAACGCGCGGAACACGGCAATTTCTTCCGTGCAGGGAGAGCGCAAATCTTCCTCTAAAAGCCTCCGTCCGTCGTCGTCCAGTCGACTTCCGGCGGCGGCAATGACTTCTTTTCGATATGCTTCGGTCTCCGCCGCCGGGTCTATGCGGCTGACATCGAGCCCCGGGAGACCGCGGGCTAGAGACGGATCTACATGCGCCGCCGGATCGGTCGTCGTCAGATGAACGCGATGCCCTCTCCTGGCCAACTCCACTGCGATGACCGAGGCAATGGTCGTCTTCCCGACCCCTCCTTTGCCCATCGTCATGATGACTCCCCTCCCGGCCCCCGCAAGCTCGGAAATCAGATCACGAAAAAGTCCCGGAGCCGGGATCCCCTCTTGGGAGATCGGAACACTCAGAGCAATATTTTTGATCGCGGTATCCTGGCTCAGCATCAGCCGCAGAGCGGCGACGCCGAGCAATTCGACCGGAAAAAGCGGGATGTCCAAGCGAGACAACCGAGAAAGGCCTTCCGGTATATTTTCGATCGCGAGCTCCCCGCGGACGGCGAGCGACCGGGCGACGGGGTCGCTTTGGTCCGCTGCTCGAAAGACTCCGTTCAAGATCAATCGCTGATTCGATACCCCGAGAGCGAATAATTCTCGGTACGTTCTTTCCGCCTCCGTCAGGGCGGATCTTTCGGGCCGGCTGACGAGCGCCACAATCGTTTTTGTTCCGTCGGCCAGGACATCTACGGTCGAAGCATAGAGCGCCCGCTGTTCCGACAGCCCAGCCAACGGCCCGAGGCAGGACGTCGCCTCGGGGTTCATTTCGATATATCCGCTCCAGGCGGCTGGAAGTCCTAACAGTCGAAGGGTATGCCCCGTCGGCGCCGTATCAAAAATGATATGATCGAATTTCGAGGTGGCCCCAGGGCTGCCGAGCATTTTTGAAAATTCGTTGAAAGCGGCAATCTCCATCGTGCAGGCCCCGGAGAGTTGTTCTTCGATTCTTTTCACGGCCGCCGCGGGAAGGACGTCGCGATACGGTCCGACGACGCGCTCTCGGTATTCCGAGGCCGCACGAGCCGGGTCGATGTTGAGGGCGGACAATCTCTCCACCCCGGGCACGGGGGTGGGGAGTGCCGACAACCTGGCCCCCAAAACCTCGTCGAGATTCGAGGCTGGATCGGTGCTGACCAGCAGGACCCGTTTGCCACCGTCGGCCAAAGCAATGGCGGTCGCGCAGGACAAGGACGTTTTGCCGACGCCGCCTTTTCCGGTGAAAAAGACGTACCGGGGCGCGTCACGGACGAAATCGCGGGCCGTCATCCGCAGCAGCCTTCCGGTTCTCCTCCTCCGGAGGAAGAAGCCGGCGTACCTGACGAATCGCAACAGCCGCCCTGCTTCTTCTCCCCCTCATCCGCCGCCGCATCCGTTTCCCGGCCAATAGGGATGGTTAATCCCGCCCATTGAGCCATTTCACCTCGGCTCGGATAACGGCCGCTGGCGACCAGCGTCGCATCGCAGAACACCATGGGTAGACCTTCGCCGCCGTCCTTCTCCAAGGCCTCTTGAACCGTCCTGTTTTTGGTGAAAACTTGGGGATCCTGGGCAAGGTTGAACCGCCAGACTTTGACCCCCTGGCCTTTCAGCCAATCGAGGTCGGCGGCAAACCGCACCAGCGCGGGGTCGATGGAGGGGCCGCAGACGCCCGAGGAACAGCACATCGGCGGGTCGAAAACTTCAAATATGGTCATGGGAACCTTCCTTTCTCTTAGGTTTCAAATCGGAGAGCCGGCGTCCGGTTCCGGAGATAATTTTCTATGGTTACGCGGATCTGATCCCTCACGCGCCGGAAAGCGTTCAGGATGTCCTCCTCGGTTCCTGTGGTCCGAGCGGGATCTTCGAAGCCTAAATGCGTCCGCTCGACGCCGCCAAAGAAGAGAGGGCATGTTTCATTCGCTCCGTCACAAAGAGTTATGACAAAGTCGAACGTCCATTCCCGGAATTCTTCGAGAGATTTGCTTCTGGCCCGGCCGTGATCGATGCCGATTTCCGCCAACACCTTGAGCGCGGCCGAGTGAGGCGCCTTGGGATCCGTTCCGGCTGAATATGCTTCAAAGAGATCTCCCAAATCATGATTGACCAGAGCCTCGGCCATCTGGGACCTGGCGCTGTTGGCCGTGCATAAAAAAAGGATTCTTTTTTTCATCATCTTAAAAAACCAGGTTGAACAGAAACCCGACGATCATAATGCCCGACGCCACGATTCCGACGAAAATGAAGATCAAAGGCAGTTTGAGGACCTTCTTGAGGATGATCGTTTCCGGAAGAGACAGGCCGATGACCGACATCATGAAGGCAAGGGCGGTCCCGAGCGAAGCCCCTTTTTCGAGCAGAGACTGGACGATGGGGATGATGCCCGCCGCGTTTGAGTACAGGGGGACGCCGATCAGAACGGACAGCGGCACGGACCACCAAGCCGATTTGCCCATGAAGGAGGCCATGAAGTTCTCTGGCACGTAGCCGTGGACCGCGGCCCCGACCCCGATCCCGATCAAGATGTAGATCCAAACCTTCGAGACGATCTCTTTCACGGCCGACAGTCCGGACTCGATGCGTCGCTCGAAGGGAAGCCTCTCGCCTTCCACTATTGCGCCTTCGCCCTTGATCTGATAGACCCAGTCCTCGACGAACCGCTCGAGCTTGAGCTTGCCGATAGTCCAGCCCGCCGTAATGGCGATGACAAGGCCGGTGGACACGTAGAGCAAGGCCGTTTTCCATCCGAAAAGGCTCAACAACAACACGAGCGCCACCTCGTTGATCATTGGCGCGGCGATCAGGAAAGAAAACGTCACCCCGAGGGGAATGCCGGCCTCGACGAAGCCCAGAAACAGGGGAATGGCCGAGCACGAACAGAACGGCGTGACGATCCCCAATGCGCTCGCCATGATGTTGCCGAGGAACAGGGACTTGCCCTCCAGGATCTTGCGCGTTCTCTCGGGGGAAAAATAGGTCCGGATAATCCCCACGACGAAAACGATCAACATCAGCAACAACAGCACCTTGGGGACTTCGAAGAGGAAGAACCGGAACGTTTCGGTCAGATGCAAGCCGGGGGGCATTCTCAAAAGAGAAAAAACGACGAAATCCGACGCCGTCTTCAGATTCAAATAGGCGACCGCCCAAATGGGCATCAATCCCAGTAGCCGCCATTGTTTCGACATAAAGCTTTCTTTCAATAACTGCATCCTCATCACATGAATATATTATCATATATCTATATGTTATGATTGTCAACTTCGCGAATTGGGCCTTGACATCCACATTAATCATGTATGATGATATGTTCATATTATAAACTGAAATGAAAGAAATCATCAAGGTCTTCAAGGCGCTTTCGGACCCGACCCGGCTTCGGACCATTTTACTTCTTCTGGACAGAGACCTCTGCGTTTGTGAGCTGATGTTTGTCCTGAAGATGTCACAATCCAGGCTGTCGCACCAGCTCAGAATTCTTCGCGACGCCGGCCTGGTCGAAGACAAGCGGGATGGCAAGTGGATCATCTACTGGATCCCGCAGGACGTGCGGGAGAAACTAAATCCTCTGCTGGGCCTTTTCCTTAAGGACCCCGCAGCTGAATCAGAGGAGATCCGCGCGGACCTCGGGAATCTGAGGATCTGTTTAAGGGAAGATCTGCGCAGGACGCGTCAAAAAATAAAACGCCGAGCGCCTGGTCTCTGACATCATTAGCGTTTTTTTCGGAATCGCGGTGCTCAGGCAAAGCCAAGATAAGGAAGAGGTGTCATGGAAATTAAAATCTTAGGCCCGGGCTGCCCGCGCTGCTCCGAGGTCGAACGGCGGACGATCAACGCCTTGGCCCAAATGAACATCGCCGCCGACGTGGAAAAGATCTCGGATATTCAAAAAATTGTCCCCTACCGGATCATGGCCACACCGGGACTCGTCATCGAAGGCAAGGTGAAGTGCGCCGGCCGCATTCCGTCCGTCGACGAAATCAAAACATGGATCCGGGAAGCCGAAGGAACACAGACATGAGAAAACGCCGGGTTGCGAAAAAAGCCATCCTCGTTCTCCTGGGGTTCCTCGCGTTCTGGATCGGCGCCTGTCGCTCGGAATCCGCCCAAAAAACGCCCGCCCCGGTATCCAAGGAGACGGCGGCCGAGGGGATTGTTCTCGTCACGAACAATCTCGACCTGGATTTTTCCAGGCACCAGATCACTTTCATCGAGCTCGGCGCGGACAAATGCATCCCTTGCAAGGCGATGCAGCCGATCATGAAGGAGATCGCGGCCAAATACAAGGGAAAAGTCCAGGTTGTGTTCTACGACGTCTGGAAAGATCCGGAGCCCGCGCGGAAGTACGGCATCCAGCTTATCCCGACACAGGTTTTTATCGACAAAAACGGCAAAGAAGTCTTTCGCCACACCGGATTATTTCCCAAAGACGAGCTTGTTGCGTTCCTGAAAAAACAGGGCGTCGCCTTATAAAGAAAAGCGGGCCATGGGAAGCGTGTTCGGAGACGTCGCCCAGCTCATCCAGCATAACCCTTGGCTGGCGATCGTCGCCGTCTTTCTCGGCGGCATCATGACCGCGTCTAATCCCTGCGTTTTAGCCATGATACCTCTGATGATAGGTCTTGTCGCCGGTCGGAAAGGAACGGCGTCTCTGAAAAGGACGTTTTTCTTCTCCTTGTTTTTCGTCCTCGGCTTGGCCGTGACATTCACGGCGCTGGGCTTGATCTCGGCCCTCATGGGCCGTATGTTCGGCGATATCGGCCGTTTTTGGAAATATGCCGTGGCCGTTGTCTGCCTGGTCATGGGCGCCCATCTGCTGGGAGCTTTCAAGTTCAATTTCGCCATGCCAAAATCCTTCGGAAAAATCCAGGAAGGAAAGCTCGGCGCTTTTCTTCTGGGCTTGTTGTTCGGCGTCGTTTCTACGCCATGCGCCGTCCCTGTCCTTGCCGTCCTGCTGGCATTCGCCGCGAACAAGGGGAATGTCGTTTATGGTGGCTTCTTATTGTTCATATACGCGTTGGGACATTCGTTTCTTATTTTAATCGCCGGGACTTCCATGGGCGCCGCAAAAAGAATGATCGAATCCAAAGGGCTTAACACGGCTAATCGGATTCTCCAAAAAGCCGCCGGAATCATCATCATCTTGATAGGAATCTATTTTCTTGTTTAAGGATAACGCGCAAAACATCATTGGAGAGGAGGCCTGACTTGACGGAACACTCCGGCAAAAGACTTTCATTTCTCGACCGCTATTTGACTCTCTGGATCTTCTCGGCCATGGCCGTCGGGGTCGGACTGGGATACTTCGTCCCCGCCGTCGTCGGGTTCATCAACACGTTCCAAAGCGGCACGACCAACATCCCGATCGCCATCGGCCTCATCCTGATGATGTATCCCCCGCTGGCCAAGGTGAAATACGAGGAGCTGGGCGACGTTTTCCGCAACGTCAAGATTCTCTCGCTGTCCCTCGTTCAGAACTGGATCATCGGCCCGATTCTGATGTTCGCCCTGGCTGTGATCTTCCTCCACGGCTATCCCCACTACATGTACGGCCTGATCATGATCGGCCTGGCCCGCTGCATCGCCATGGTCATCGTCTGGAACGAGCTGGCCAAAGGGGACACCGAATACGCCGCCGGCCTCGTCGCTTTCAACTCGATCTTCCAGGTCTTATTCTTTTCGGTTTACGCTTACGTTTTCATCACGGTTCTTCCGACGTGGCTCGGCCTCAAAGGAACGGCCGTGAATGTGACCATCGGCCAGATCGCCAAAAGCGTGTTTATCTACCTCGGCATCCCGTTCATCGCCGGCGTGATCACCCGGTTCACGATGCTCAAGCTCAAGGGAAAAACGTGGTATGAACAGAAATTCATCCCGCGGATCAGCCCGATCACTCTTATCGCTCTTCTCTTCACGATCGTCGTCATGTTCTCGCTCAAGGGCGAATTCATCGTCAAGATTCCGCTCGACGTCCTCCGCATCGCGGTTCCCCTCTTTCTCTACTTCATCATCATGTTCCTCGTGTCGTTCACCATGGGCCGGAAGATAGGCGCGGATTATTCCAAGACGGCGACGCTGGCCTTCACGGCGGCGAGCAACAATTTCGAGCTGGCCATTGCCGTGGCCGTGGCCGTCTTCGGCATCAACTCCGGAGAGGCTTTTGCCGCGGTCATCGGACCGCTCATCGAAGTGCCGGTCATGATCGGCCTGGTCAACGTCGCGCTCTATTTCCAACGCAGATATTTTCAGAAAAGGGAAACAGCCTGAGCTGCGAGGGCAAATATCGAGCGGAGATGTGAACCGAGAGGAAAGCGCGGTTTATGAGAGAGCCTGACGAAATCCATGACGAAGGGACAATTCCGCCCGTGAGCGCCCGGATGCATCGTCTTCTCCTGGGAAAGAAAGGCCACTTGGGTCTGTCGCCGGAGCTTCTTAAAAAAATGGGCGCGTCGACCGGCGATGAGCTCGAAATCATCGAGGACGGCGGTAAGGTCGAAATACGCCCCAACATCCATAGCCTGGCCCGGGTCTATATCGAGCCGACGTCGCGCTGCAACCTGACATGCCGGACGTGTATCCGCAATACGTGGACCGAGCCTGTCGGAGATATGGACAGAGCGACCTTCGACCGGCTAGTGACGCAGCTCGGCCGGTTTCCCCATCTCGATTCCGTGATGTTCGGAGGATTCGGAGAGCCGACGGCTCACAAGGAAATCCTTGAAATGATAGGCCGGATTAAATCCCTCGGCGTCCGGGCCGAGATGACGACGAACGGCACAAATCTCGATTCGGCGATGCTTTCCGGCCTTCACAAAAACCGGTTGGACAGGCTTTGGGTCTCTTTCGACGGGGCCGATGAGTCCAACTTCGAAAGCATCCGCAAGGGCGCGACATTCAGGAGCGTAGTCGAGAGCATGCGGAATCTTCAGCGCCTGAATCGCCGCCATCGCCACAAAATCGGCATCGGCATCGCCTCCGTCGTGATGCGGAAGAATATCGCCGACCTCAAGAACATGGACGAACTCGCGCGTTCCCTGGGCGCGGACAAAGTCGTCGTGAGCAATGTCCTCCCATATAGCGAAGAGATGGAAAAAGAGATGCTCTGTCTCCTCACCCTCTCGACCGAAACGTTCACCTTCGCTCATCCAAAGACGGAGATGAGCCTCCCCCGGCTCGACGTCAACTCCATAACCCGCGACGCCATCTTCCACTTGCTCCGTGGATATCTGAACCTGACGCTCATGGGCAATAAGATATTTGCCCCGGCGCGGCGGTGCCGCTTCATCGAGGACCGGACGACGTTCATCCGTTGGGACGGGAAGGTCAGCCCGTGCATGGGATTGCTGCATACTTACAAGACGTTTCTCTACGGCAATGAGCGCGCCGTTCACAGTTGCTCGCTCGGCAATATCAACGAACATCCGCTCTGGAAAATTTGGAATTCAAACGAGTACAGGAAATTCCGCGAAAAACTGCGCGCCTTCGATTTCTCGCCCTGCCACGTCTGCGGCGGCTGTAATCTCCTCGATGAAAACAAAGAGGACTGCTATGGGAACACATTTCCCGCGTGCGGAGGCTGCCTCTGGGCTCAGGGAGTCATCCAATGCCCTTGATCGAATGGATGATTTTCCGGCGTTGACGAGGGGAGCGAACATTCGCCCGCTTCTATCCCACCATTACCGTGGACGGGTGCGGGTTGACATGCGCGGCGTTTTCCTGCGCGCCGGGATTTCTCTTTACCGCAATCGTCTTCCCGTCGCCGGCGCCGCGGATGACCGAAAATTATCCGCGCCTGAGCTGCGATTCTCCGGCAATCTCGTAGGGACATATGATGCTTCCCAAACGCTGAAATTGATCTAGGGCTTGAGCTATTCCTGCAACTTCACCCGAGGCATGCTCCTCCCCGTATTGGGCGTCGGCCGGCGTTTCGATCCAATTTGACATTAAATCCTATTTTTTTTATAGTCTTTATCGGCTTTTGGCGAATCGCGCGGAGACGAAATAGCTCCGGAGAAAAGGAACGATGGTTCTGAAGTTTTGGATC
>Ga0315286_10006378_pt1 | contig 11484 bp, 20 predicted proteins | sample YL17G10_0_MG_FD_205038 | JGI IMG/M metagenome (GOLD analysis project Ga0315286, IMG submission 205038) | Sediment microbial communities from Yellowstone Lake, YNP, Wyoming, USA - YL17G10_0 | ecosystem: Environmental > Aquatic > Freshwater > Lake > Sediment | place: USA: Wyoming | collected...
ATAGTATGAAAAACACACAAATAGTAGACATGGTTTTCGGTTCCCACCTATACGGCACGGCGAGTCCTTCGTCCGATAAGGATTTCAAGGGCGTATACCTGCCAACGATGAACCAAATGCTTCTAGGTAGATTCCCCAAGTCCATCAACGAAAATACAAAGTTGAATTCCTCCGTGAAGAATACGTCTGAGGATACAGACAAGGAAATCTACTCTCTGCACTATTTCTTGGAGTTAGCCAAGAAGGGGGAGACCGTAGCCCTTGACATGCTTCATGCACCCGAATCTGCGTGGGTGTCACATACATGGGAATGGGAAATCCTAGTAAAAAATCGCAGTCTGTTCTACACGAAGAATTTGTCCTCGCTCGTTGGCTATGCTCGGCGCCAAGCGTCTAAGTACGGCGTGAAGGGGAGCAGACTCGCTGAAGCGAGACTGGTATTGAATGCGATGCGAGACGCAAAGATCACCTTGCGGGTAGCAGATATCCTACACACATTGCCTACGGGTGAACATTGTGGATTGATGACCGCTGAGGGTGTGACGTTCTATCAAGTGTGTGGAAGAAAGTTGACGCTGAATGCCTACGTAGATCATTATATTCCTATGGTGGAAAAGTTCATAGAGGAGTATGGTGCGAGAGCGAGGCAAGCGGAAACGAATGAGGGTGTGGACTGGAAAGCCGTGAGCCATGCGTTTCGTGCTGCCTTTCAAGTGAAGGGCATTTTGATGGATGGTAGTTTTACCTATCCGCTGCCTGAGACAGATTTTCTTCGTGCGGTGAAGTCTGGTTCGCTACACTTCAAGAATGAAGTCGGACCAAAGCTTGATGCCCTGATGGATGAAGTTGAGACATTATCAGCCAAGTCTACACTTCCTGAAGCGGTAGACAGTGACAAGGTGGACGAATTGCTCTTACACTTGCTTGAAATTGAAGTAGAATCAAGGACTTAGAGCACTTGACAAACGCCCATAAGACTGCTATACTTATAGGGTAGAAGTTTACTAATCTGGAGTTATTATGGAAAAGCGTTTCCCCACATTATACGGTATCTCATCCAACGGCACACCCAAGGTCTGGAAAATTTGGGTTGTAAGGTATGCGTTGGAATCCACGATCTTCATTGAGCATGGGCAATTGCATGGCAAGAAACAACTCTCCCCTGAGAGTATCCGCAACGGGAAGAACATTGGAAAATCCAATGAGACCTCTCCCTTTGAACAAGCCGTTCTAGAGGCTGAATCTAAGTGGAAGAAAAAGCACGACAACAACTATACGGAGCATGAGCCGAAAGCGGATTCTGAGGCAACCAAGACCTCACCAAAACTCTTGCCCATGTTGGCGCAGAAGTATAAAGAACGCAAGCACAAGATCGTCTGGCCTGCCTTTGTGCAAGCCAAGCTGAACGGGGTTCGTTGCCTTGTTGAACGGAAGAATGGCAAGGTTACGTTTTGGTCACGAAAAGCGAAGGTCTATAAGAACCTCAGCCTATTCATGGAACAGGAATTTCTCAGTTTCATGAGGGATGGCGATATCCTTGATGGTGAGATTTACAATCATGGGCAGGTGACGTTTCAGCAACTCATGAAGTTGATAAAGAACGAGAAGAAACCGGATATTGCACGGCTGAAAGAGTTGGTGCAGTTCCATTGTTACGACCATCCTACGGGTTCCGGTGGTTTCAAAGATCGCTTTGTAAACTGGCAGCATACCGCACCGAAGGACCTTGAATACTTCACGCTGGTTCCCACCTATAAGGCGAAGGACGAAGCGGAGATGTTGAAATTCCATGAGGGATTCACCAAGCAGAAGTATGAAGGCACGATGGTTCGCTCTGGTGGAAATGAGGAGTATAAGTATCAGCATCGGGATAACCAACTTCAAAAATATAAGGACTTTGAAGATGGGGAGTTTGAGATCATTGGTGCGGAACAAGGCACTGGCAAAGATGAAGGTCAAGCGATTCTCATTTGCGTGACTCCGCAAGGAATTGGTGGTCGCACAGGCATTGGAGACTTTGGCGTGCGGTGCGAAGGGGAGAACGCGATTCGTCGGGAACAGTGGGAGAATCGGAAGGATTATGTCGGCAAGGAATTGACGGTTCGCTATCAGGTCTTGTCGGATGAATTCATTCCGATATTCCCTGTGGGAATTGCCGTGAGGGATTATGAGTAATTGCCCCAATTGCCACAAGCCAGGGGCGCACTTCGCGCCTCCGTCATTCGGGGAATCTGGGTTTTACATTTGTGAGGGGAGAGAAGTCATGGAAGAGAAAATTTCGGATTTGGATATTCTGCTGCATTGGAATCGGACAGGGGAACATCTAAAGGCGCATACCTCAGAGGGAACGCTGGTGTTCAATAGTGTGACGGGGGATATTTCACCGTTGCTGTCAGATCGTCAAGTGAAGTGGATTTTGGAAGATTATAACCGTAAGCGAAAGAAGTTCGTTTTCTAGGAGTTAGCATGTATAACACGATACAGGGAAAAGAATGCCCAATCAAGGTTTGGGCGCCGATACATGATGTTGAATCGGGAGCGTTGACGCAGTTACGGAACTGCGCTGAGTTGCCGTTCATGTTCAAGCATGGAATGGCAGTCATGCCTGATGTTCACCAAGGCTACGGAGTCACGGTGGGGTCTGTCTTGCCTACGGTCAAGGCAGTTGTTCCTGGTGGTGTGGGCGTAGATATTGGGTGTGGTATGATGGCTGCGAAACTTCGTTCAGTCAAAGCAGACTGGTTGCCTGATAACCTTCAGGGATTATTTGATGCGATCATGAAGGCGGTTCCTGTGGGGCAGGACATGCACAACAAGTATGCCACGAATGATCTTGACTTGGGTTACTTGCTCTTACCCAAGAAACTTCAGGATGATGAGGAGCGTGTACGTAAGCAAATAGGTACCCTCGGTGGGGGAAACCACTTCATTGAAATCTGTTTGGACACTGAGGACAATGTGTGGGTCATGTTGCATTCTGGTTCGCGTGGCATCGGCAACCGAATCGGGAACTACTACATTGATGAAGCCAAGAAGATCATGAAGGTGCAAGAAATCAAGTTGACGGACCCTGATTTAGCCTACTTGGTAGAAGGCACGCAGATGTTTGATGACTATTGGCGCGACCTTCAGTGGGCGCAGAAGTACGCGATGGAAAACCGCCGACACATGATGAAGTCAGTCTTACAGGTGATTTCCAAGGAACTTTTCGGGGAACCGAACGCTGATATTAACCCAATGGTGCGCTACACCATGATGGTGAACTGTCACCACAACTATGCAGAGCGAGAGGAGCATTTTGGTGAAGAGGTCATTGTTACTCGTAAGGGGGCTGTGCGTGCTCGCGTTGGTGACTTTGGTATTATCCCTGGAGCGATGGGTGCCAAGTCTTATATCATCGAAGGTTTGGGAAATGCTGACTCGTATTGTTCTTGCTCACACGGCGCGGGTCGTGTCTTATCACGCGGCAAAGCCAAGAAGAAGTTTACCTTAGCAGATGTTGAAACGCAGACTGCGGGACTCATGTGCCGTAAGGACGCTGGTATCATTGACGAATTGAAGGAAGCCTACAAGGACCTTGATGTAGTCATGGAGAACCAGAAGGATTTGGTCAAGATCGTAGCCCAGTTGCGTGCGGTCTTGTGTGTGAAGGGATAGGTGATCTGCCGGTATGAGAAAAGTTGTTGCTTTTCTCATACCGCTGTGTTATACTAAAGGCTAAATAGCGGTATCACTGGAAAGGTATTATGAAAATTAAACGTCAATCAACACAATCGCGGGTGAACGATCTCCTCTCTAAGGACGAACCGACCTTTGGGATTATGGAACTTTCCCCTAATGAACTAAACCTCGCATTGAACTGGTATAACCAGAACAAAGAGAGGGATACCGCGCAAAAGTATCTGACAGATTACTGCAAAGCCAACGGCATAAAAGTCAAGGTCGCGCAGATTGAACATACGGTCAGCACAGTCGGATTTGTGTGCCGTATGCTGAGTCGGGGTGCAATGCTTGATGATAAGTCGCTCGCGTGGCTTTCTAAGCATATCAAGTGCATGCAAGCCATTGTGTTTGATGATAAGACACCCTCCGAAACCAGTATCAAGCCCAAGCCTCCCACCATTCAAGATCGCCTGAAGGAAAAATCAAGTCAAAGTATTGGTATCCTTGAAGGCGCAGTGGATGAATTCATCCTGTCAGATTTCAAGACGATTCCCAATACCCTCCAACTCATGCGTGAGAACGAAGTCAAGGGGTCGCATGGTCCCAACATCGTGAACTTTTTCAAAAAGTATCGTGATGAAATCCATGTTGCCATTGCTGGCACTGATCCGCAGATTGAAGAAGGCTATGACAATTATACTACCCCACAACTGAAAAAGATGGAAGCCCTCTACGATCAGATTATTTCCGACACGCTCACCATCATGGGTGAGGTTGCCAAGTCCCCCCGCAAGAAGAAAGCCAAGTCTCCTGAGAAACAAGTCAAATCCCTCAAGTATTCCCTGGAAGATAAAACCCTCAAGGTCAAATCCATTCCCCCACAGCGTATCGTTGGCTCTGAAGGGGTGTGGGTCTACAACTCTAAGACTCGCCTTCTGAGTTACTATGCCGCCGATGATGCAGCGGGATTGCAGGTCAAGGGCAGCACGCTCCTGAATTACTCCAAGCAGAAGTCCTCAGCCAAGAAGTTGCGGAAGCCTGAAGAAGTGATGCCCAAGGTCCTTTCAGGTGGGAAAGTGGTTCTCAAGAATCTGTTAGATTCGTTGACCACCAAGAATGCCAAGGTCACAGGGCGAATAAATAAGGACACCATATTGGTGAGGGTCACGGTATAATTATGATGACGTGGATACATGTGAATCAGCATAAAATCAGAGCCAACAAAAGGAATGGCACGAATGAACCTGTGATTACGGTCAGGCGCGGTGGAAAGAATACATACTGCCACCAAGTCCATATTGAGGGTCCCTCCGACGTGATCTATTCTGGAAATGAAAGACCATTATTGCCGTGCGGAGCGCGGGTCGCCGTTCTGACAGCATCACCTGTGACGATTATATCATGATTATTGTTGACTTTTCACAGATCGCGTATTCTTGCATCCTTGAGCACTTAGCCTCAACAAAGGTGGTTGAGGCGGACATTGATATGGTCAGACATGTGATTCTCAATTCGCTCCGATCTAACGTCAAGAAGTTCAAGCGTGAGTATGGCGAAGTGGTTATTGCGATGGATGATCGGAACTATTGGCGCCGGGAGTATTTTGCCCACTATAAAGCCAACCGTAAGAAGAACCGCGACAAATCTCCGTTCAATTGGACCAGCATCTTCACCTGCCTTGATACACTCAAGGCGGAACTTCAGGCAAACCTGATGTATAAGATCGTGAGTGTTGAAGGCTGTGAGGCTGATGATATTATCGGAGTCCTAGCCCATACCTATGCACCAAGTCAGAAGATCATGATTGTCTCTGGTGACAAGGATTTCAACCAACTCCAAGTATATGCCAATGTCTATCAGTATTCGCCCTTGTTGAAGAAGATGATTGTTGAGCAGTTTCCAACCGCTGCATTGAAGCAACACATTATTCGTGGTGACTCAGGAGATGGGGTGCCCAACATTCTCTCACCTGATGACGTATTTGTGACGGGTGGCAGACAGAAGCCTATCATGGAAAAGAAGATAATCACCTGGCTAAATATGGAAGCGGAAGCCTTCTGCACCGCAGACATGCTGCGAAACTTCAAGCGCAATGAAATGCTCATTGATCTGAAGCAGATTCCCGAAGCAGTCAAGACCAAGATTGCGGTAGCGTATGAATCGTCAGCGGCGCATGGTCGTAACCATTTCTGGAAGTATTTGATTGCGAGCGGATTGAGAGAATTGACAGCCACCGTAGAGGATTTTTAACCAATGAGGTCACTATGAATTTTGCAAGCGTATTGTTCAACGAGATTTTTGATGAATTTGACAAGCAGAAGAACCGCGAGAATCGGATTGCCGTGCTGCGTAAGTATGCAGCGAATATCTGGTTCAAGGAATTTCTGAACTATGCGTTCAATCCCAAGATCGTATTCGACATTGCTCAGATTCCCAACTACAAGCCTGCGGTAGAACCCGCTGGTGTGTGTTACTCCAATCTCAGCAACGAAATGCGGAGGCTCTATATTTTCATTGTGGGGCATCCGAAGCGCACAGTTAAGTTGCCCCCATTGAAAGAAGCACGAATCCTCAATGCCTTGCTTGGCGCAGTTCATAAGGAAGAAGCGGCATTGCTGGTCAAGTGTTTCAAGAAGGACTTGGAGATCAGATATCTCACCCCCTCGCTCGTCAAGGAAGCCTTTCCAGACTTGCCTTTTGTGCTGCCACAAGCTACAGAGGAAGCGGCGGTTAAAGAAGTCGCGGCAGAGACCGTGAAGACGAAGAAGATCAAGACCACGGGCGCAACCATAAAGGTGTAATGATGGATACTGTTGAAGTGCAATTGGTGAAGTTAGTTGATGGTCGTATCGCCCTGAAGTATCCAAAAACCGGTCCCCTGTGGGATATGGAAGGCTACTACCTGCCTTCTCAAGATTACAGCACACTCCTGAAAATGAGCGCAGCACATATAGAGTTTTTGGTTCCGAAGACATAGTGACTCATGTTCCGGCACCATATAATTCCCAAACTCAAAGCAGAACAGAGAGAAGAGAGAACGATGCAAACTTTCGGAATAGTAACTCCCACCACTGGGGCAGATTCATTGAAAGACTGTATCCGATCCTTACAAGATCAGGATTGTTTCCATTATATTGTGGTTGATGGGCATGAACACACAGCGAAAGTCAATAAGATTATTTTAGAAGTTGGAGTGACGAGGAAGCAAAAGATTATTTACTTGGAGGAGAATGTCGGAAAATTTGGTGGGAATTTTTATGGACACCGCGTATATGCTGCGTCACCATTCTTAGTCAACACAGATGTTCTTTGTTTCTTGGATCAGGATAACGTGGTTCAGCCTGATTACATTGAAGAATTTCAGAAGGTATTTGCAGAAGATAAATATGCCTGGGCATACACCCTAAGAAACATCGTGGATAGCACAGGGCGATTCGTCTGCCAGGATAATTGTGAGAGCCTTGGACATTGGGAAGTGCAATTCGATCAGACACGAAATCATATTGATACGGGATGCTTTGCAATACCTCGTACTTTGCTTATGAAGGTTTCACATTATTGGATGGGTGAGTGGGGAGCAGATCGTCAGTTTTTTGCAGCCGTGAAAGCGTATGCACCGGACTTTGGTTGCACGATGAAGCACACGCTTAACTACAGAATGGGTAGTGAGACAAGTCGAGCCACAACGGACATGTTTTTACAAGGCAATGTTATTGCAAAAAACCGATATCTAAGTGAGGAGAATTACCCGTGGCACGTACTAAGAAACCGGAAAAAACTTCAGACACAGTTCACGTATCAGACGACGAATCCTTGCCCACGATAATTATACAGGAACCTGAAAACGATGTGATCGGGCAGGGGTTACTGGGGCATCATACCCATTTCCTCATGGGGGACCTTGGCAATGAGATTACAGCCAGGGCAATTCAGTGGATCGTGTTTGAACACACAGTTGCGGAACGCCCCGACCATATGACCTTGTATATCAACTCAGAGGGTGGGGACTTATATAATGCCTTCGCCTTGGTAGACATGATGAAGTTGTCGCAGATTCCTATTTACACAGTCGGCATTGGGAAGATTATGTCCGCGGCCGTCTATATATTGGCATGTGGTGCGACGGGGCATCGGTATATCGCTCCCCATACGGGAATTATGATGCACGAATTCTACACGGACATGGGCGGCAAAGAGCATGAGATCAAAGCCTCTATGATTGAAATGGCATACTGTCGGGACCGTGTGAATGAGTTGTTGGTGACGCATTGTGGGATTACAGAAAAGAAGATCAAAGAGAAGTTGTTACAATCCTCTGACGTGTGGCTAACCGCGAAAGAAGCGATCAAATTCAAATTAGCCGATAGTGTGCTCAACGTAATCCTTTAGGAGGAAGTCATGTTTCAGTCGAGACAGTTAGAGAAGCCAGTGCAGAAAACCAAGTTCCGTAAGCAAGCAGAAGAGGAAGTGAGAGACAAGCAAAAGAAGAAGCAGCAACAGAAACAAATGTCGCTGGATAGTCGGGGCTATGATATGTGGTTGGATGACGATGAGCAGTTCTCGAAATGATGTCTCTTCATGTTCCCCAAATCGCCGGTTTTCCGACAATGAGGACACGATATCTTTGTGGAATTAAGTTTAGCTCTATGAGCGATGGCAGTGGGACTATTCTTCATGGCTATGGATCGTATTGATTTGGTTTTCTTGGAATGGGGTTTGTAGGTCCTTCCCAAAGTCCCCTCTCCACCAAGAGTCATGTTGTAGCCATTTCCGTAAATAAAATGTGTGTTAATCTCTTGGATAAGTCTACTCTCCATGACATCAAGAGTATGTTTGGAGTTTTCCGATTCATAGATAATTTCCCATTTGAAATTGCCAGTACCATATTTTCTGATGGCGCGATGGAAGATGTTATGAAATGCTTTATGTGCAGGATTGCGCGAAATTCGTAGATGTTCTCGTTTTCTGCGTGGCCAGGAAGAATCAAATCCTATATAGGATTTACCATTGACGATGTTTGTTGCACGATAAATAGTTGACATAACCTTATTTATGTGGGAGGATGATACCAATGGCTGATGTAAGACAGGAAATTTTCAACGCAGAATGCGCGGTCACCGCTGCCAAACTTGTCTATAAGCAAGCAGAGGAATCTCTGATGTTGGCACAGAAAACCCTAGAGGCTCTGAAGCGCCGGGCATCCTACACCAACGAGAATGTTGCAGACACAAGGCAACTCCTCAATGGCTGATATCCTTCTCGTAGATTGCAGAGGGTTGGAATGCCCTCTGCCGATTATTCAAGTTCGCCTCGCCCTGAACAAGTCTAAAAAGGGTGACGTGCTAATGGTCTATGCTGATGATGAAACCTTTGATAGCGAATTCAGCCGTTTTTGTCAACTTGCCGATATTAAGCTACTTGCCAGGGTAGAACGAGGCGGTTTTCGTGAGTATGAAATCCTCGCCCTTACATAACCTAACAAAAACAACCACTTAGATATGAAAATAGTCCTTGACTCTTTCGCCAGATATGCTATACTTATAGTATGGAAGAACGAGTAAAATACTGGGTTGAACAGGATAATCTGTCAGATTGTGTTTGCTGCCCTATCTATCGGTACAGGGTGCATTCCTCAGAGGCAGAAAGTTTGTTCACTTCACCATATCAGGATGAAGCCGAAGCAGAGTGTAAGAGGTTAGAAGATGTTGAGAAACACTAAAGAACGTGCCTTGTTATTTGCCACCGCTGCGCATGCAGCCGTGGGGCAGAGGCGCAAGTATACAGAGACTCCTTATATCGTGCATCCTATTGAGGTAGCAGAAATCGTGCAGAGTGTGAACCACACGGATGCAATGGTTGCTGCTGCCTATTTGCATGATGTATTGGAAGATACGAAAGTCACGAAGAATGTGCTGCGGGAAGAGTTTGGCGATGAAATCACTGCCTTGGTGCTGTGGTTGACTTCGTTAGGCGTAGAAGGAAATCGCGCCGAACGCAAAGCCTTTGATTGTGAATTTCTAGCACATGCACCTGCCGAAGCGCAGACCGTGAAACTTGCCGACCTGATATCCAACACCAGCACCATTGTTCAGTATGACCCCAAGTTCGCTAAGGTCTACCTGAAAGAGAAACTTGATCTGTTGGAAGTCCTCACGAAGGGTGACAAAGAGTTGCACAGACGAGCGTATGAATTGTGTTGGAGGGGGTTACGATGATATACCTATATCTTTACCTATTAGGTGGTTTCATTCTCGGATTGGGTTACATGATCGGGGTGAGGGACGAACGCAAGAATGGTCCGGCGGCTTGCCAAAAGATCATGGACGAGGATATCGCTCAGTATCATTCAGATGTGAAAGAGTGGAATGATCTAGCGGACAAGGTAGAAGTTGCGGAGATTGACTTCGCGCCTGCCAGTAAGCGTATCAAACAATATGGGCATTTGAGGTTGATAAAATGACGATCCTGGGAATAGTAGTTGGTATCACGCTTGGATTCGGTGGTGGGTATTTCATTGCCAAGGCGCGACAGGTTGTAAAGAATGCCGAGTTTGAGGCAACGGGTGTGTTGCTCAAGGAGCGTCTCAGATTGAAGGGACTGGTGAAGTAATGGCAAAGTTTCATGTTGGGGTCATGACCGTCTATGAATTTGAGATTGATTCGGATAAACCGGAAGATGCAAAGTTTCTGGTGGAAGATGGAGAGATGCCAAGGAACCATGAAGTTGTTGGCGTATGGGTGCAAGACGTAGAAAGGCTAGAGCCGTAAGGCGAGGAGCAAATTATGAGCAGACCGAAAGTAAAACCAAAGGGTGAAAAGAGGATGGGAACGGTCCTTGAAAGCGAAGCTGACCTGGACAAGTTGTGCAAGGATTTTGATGTGACTGACGAAGAGGATATTGAGGATATCGTGTCAGGTCGCATTGGCGAAAACATTGACTGGTAATGGAGGAATTATGACTGGGTTGGATCGTGAAGGCGAATGGTTGGTGCCGGTGGTCGTTTTTATAATCCTGGCAACAGTGTTTGGGTTAATAGGTGTTGGGGGTTATTTTTGGAATACCTATACCTGTGACAGCAAGTGGAAAGCCAGTGGCATGAGGTCGGAGTATGGTTATATCAACGGGTGCATGCTGGAAGTCACACCTGGAAAGTGGATTCCTTCAGACCGTTATCGTAGCATTGATTAGTCAACCGTTTCAATAAATAAAAGGAGATCAGTAATATGGCAGCACAGCAGGAGAACACCAAGAGGCAGGGAACGCGCAAGGTCATGGGTTCATGGCTTCAGATGAAGAAGCACATGACCTACACCAAGTATTCCCACTTGCCTACCGCAGAGAAGGTAGCCATTCAGAAGGAATACAGCGGAAGAGGAAAGGAGTCAGTTCGTGAGCCTGGACAAAGCAATCGAACACAAGAAGGAACTGAGGCAACCGTATAGGAAGTCAAAGTCCTTTGACACAAGTTGTCGCAATCATGGACGATGCTCATGGTGCGAACATAATCGGAAGCATCAGCAACATAAGGCGGAATTATCCGCAAGTGAACGAGGAGAATTAGATCATGGCGACGAGTAAGGAATTGTTGGCACCGAAGGAAATCACCCGCAAGGAATTGGCTGAGTTAGTGGATGCGTGGGTGGCTGAAGGGAATGAAATCACGCAAGTTGCCCCTGGGGTTGCGTTGAACTTTAGAACTCCCGAATCCCCGAAGGTTCCAATCCCCAAGAAAATCAGGAAACTTCGCAGATTGAAGGAAGCCGCGAATGCACCCAAGGTAGTGAAGCGCACCAAGACTAAGACCAAGACTAAGACCAAGAC
>Ga0315286_10006379_pt1 | contig 11484 bp, 11 predicted proteins | sample YL17G10_0_MG_FD_205038 | JGI IMG/M metagenome (GOLD analysis project Ga0315286, IMG submission 205038) | Sediment microbial communities from Yellowstone Lake, YNP, Wyoming, USA - YL17G10_0 | ecosystem: Environmental > Aquatic > Freshwater > Lake > Sediment | place: USA: Wyoming | collected...
CCTTGGCTCCTTGCAGCGGTAACTGAGCTTTATGGCCCACCTTCCCGCCTCCCCGACCGCCTAACGGGGGAGTATCGCGAATACGTCGTAGGCCAAACTGAGGGGTGCTGAGCGTTTCTTGGGGCACCAGGACCGGGCTGTCAGGGTCGGCCCATTGACGAAGCATGGCATCTCTGTGATCCACGCCCACCTCCCCCAGCACCCCATGCCCGCCAATGCCCCCGTCGCCTCGTGGCACGGGAATTGCAGCCGCCCTCCCACGCGGCACTTCGACCCGCGCCGTCCGATCACCTGACAGTAACGCGCGGGTCGGACGCGCTCGCCCGCTAGTTGAGCCGGCAGCGTCTCTGCCGCTGGAGAGTGGAGGAACGGCTGTGATCACTGACGTCCGTACTCGGCCGGCCGACGCCCTTTCGGCCCGGATCGAGACTCGCGAGGCGACCGTGGGCGTCATCGGGATGGGCTACGTCGGGCTCCCGCTCGCCATGCTGTTTGCTCGCACAGGCTTTGGTGTCATCGGCTTCGACATTGACCGCCAGAAGGTGGGCGAGCTCACCGCTGGACGGAGCTACATCAAGCACATCCCCGCCGACGGCATCAGCGATCTCGTGCGAGAGGGCGCCTTGAGCGCAAGCCACGACTTCGCACGCCTGGCGGAGCCGGATGCCATCTTGGTCTGCGTGCCGACTCCACTGACCGCTAACCGCGAGCCGGATCTCAGCTACGTCACCAAGACAGCGGAGGCCATCGCCGCCACCCTCCGCCGGGGGCAGCTCGTGGTGCTGGAGAGCACCACCTGGCCGGGCACCACCCGCGAGGTGGTCAAGCCGATCCTGGAGAGCACTGGCCTGCGGTGCGGCGAGGATTTCCATCTCGCCTATTCACCCGAGCGAGAGGATCCGGGCAACCCCAGGTACTCGGCGGCCGACATCCCGAAGGTCGTCGGAGGGATGACGCTTGAATGCACGAGGGTGGCGGCGGCTCTGTACGGCGCGGCCGTGCCCAGGGTGGTGAGCGTCTCCTCGCCAGAGGTCGCTGAGTCAACGAAACAGTTGGAGAACATCTTCCGGGCGGTAAACGTAGGCCTCGTCAACGAGCTGAAGGTGCTGTTCCAGCGGATGGGCATAAACATCTGGGAGGTGATCGAGGCTGCCTCCACCAAGCCGTTCGGATTCATGCCGTTCACCCCCGGACCTGGCCTGGGAGGACACTGCCTTCCCATTGATCCCTACTATCTGACGTGGCGCGCCAGGCAGTTCGAGGTCCCGACCCGCTTCATCGAGCTCGCCGGCGAGATCAACACCGCGATGCCCGCCTATGTCGTCTCACGCCTCGCGGAAGAGCTGAACCGAGAGGGCAAGTGCCTCAGCCGCTCCCGCGTGCTGCTGCTCGGCATGGCCTACAAGCCGAATGTGGATGACCTTCGGGAATCGCCGACCCTCAAGCTGATCGAGCTGCTGCGCGGGCAGGGCGCGGAGGTGTCGTACAACGATCCGCACATACCGCACCTCCATCGCACGCGGCACTACGATTTCGACCTCATCTCTCAGGAACTCACCCCAGACGCCCTGTCTGCTGCCGATTGCGTTGCGATCGTCACCGACCACTCTGCCTACGACTGGGGCTACATCGTCGAGCACGCGCAGATGGTCCTCGACACGCGGAACGCGACCAAGAGCGTCGGACGCCATCGTGACAAGATCCGATTCGCTTGAGTGAGGCGGCCGGTGCATGTGGTCGCGCGGAACGCGGGGAAGAGGAGATCGTGGCGCGGTATCTAGTTACAGGGGGAGCTGGCTTCATCGGCTCGCACCTCGTCGGCCGCCTGGTTGAGTTGGGCGAGTCGGTGACGGTGCTCGACAATCTCAGCACGGGCAAAGCCGACAACCTTTCCCCGTGGCTCGACTCGATCGCCTTCCTGGAAGGGGATATCCGCGATCTTGAGACGCTGCGGGAGGCGTGTGCCGGCGTTGACTACGTGCTCCACGAGGCCGCCCTGCCCTCCGTTCCCAGGTCCGTCAAGGATCCCATCGCCAGCAATGACGCCAACGTAAACGGAACTCTGAACGTGTTGCTGGCGGCGCGCGATGCCGACGTGAAGCGCGTCATCTACGCGGGATCATCCTCTGCGTACGGGGACACGCCGACTCTGCCAAAGCACGAGGCGATGCCCGCGCGGCCGCTGTCGCCCTACGCCATCTCCAAGTACGCCGGCGAACTCTACTGCCAGGTATTCGCCAGCATCTATGGGATGGAGACGGTCGTGCTCCGGTACTTCAACGTCTTCGGCCCGCGCCAGGACCCGGCCTCGCACTACGCGGCCGTGATCCCGAAGTTCATAACGGCCCTCCAACAGGGGGAGCAACCGGTGATCTTCGGCGACGGCGAGCAATCGCGCGACTTCACCTACGTCGCCAATGTCGTCGAAGCCAACCTGCTCGCCTGCGGGGCCACCGATGCCTCGGGTGAGGTCATCAACATCGCCTGCGGAGAGCGGACTTCGCTCAACGACCTGGTGCGTGTTCTGCAGCGGATCACCGGCTCCAACGTCGAGCCCCTGCACGAAGAGGCGCGGGCTGGTGACGTGAAGCACTCCCTCGCCGACATCAGCAAGGCACGCCGACTGCTCGGGTACAGCGCTGCGGTGTCTCTCGAAGAAGGGCTGGCCCAGACGGCGGCCTACTACGCCTCCGCTCCTGCCGCCCGATGACCTGCCCAGATGACTGATACCATCCGCGGCGCCGGCCCAAAGCAGTAGGCCGCCGGCTGTCCTGTCTGCGCTTCCCCTCACGCGCTAACGACGTCGCAGCACCGCGGCTCCAGTGGCGCAGGACAGCAGCTCCGGCTCGTCAGCTCCGCAGCAATCCATGCCGGTATCGAGCCCGCGGGGGGTCGAGGGCGAGGCCGCGTCTAGGCGCCGCCTTCGGAGTTGGACGGGGTGGGCAGGATGGCCGCCCCATGGTCTCGAATAAGCTGCCCCAGGCAACCGCGCCAGGAGGTTAGACTCGCTCGTGAACGTTCTCGCGATCGGGGCGCATCCGGACGACATCGAGCTTTTCTGCGCGGGGACCCTGGCCAGGTACGCCCAAGCTGGCCATAACGTTGCCTTTGCCGTCATCTGCGACGGTGCGGGCGGCGTACCCGGTGTCGCCCAAGAGGAGTCGCGGCGGATCAGAGAGGCGGAATCACGAAGCGCCGCCAGCATCATCGGGGCGACCGTCCATCACCTCGGGTGGCGGAACCACGGGATACCGGCTGACGACGGCGCCGTGCTTCAGCTCCTCGAGGTTATCCGCAAGACCGATCCCACAGTTGTCATCAGCCACGCGCTGTCGGACTGCTACATCGACCACCAGCGAACGAGCAAGCTGGTAGATGACGCCGTCTCGCTGTCAACCGTGCGCGACGTCGAGACCGAGTCGCCGTGGCTTCCGCACCAGCCGTGCCTCTTCTACATGGATACGACACTCGGGCTATCATTCCACCCCAACGAATACGTGGACATCACCAGCGTGATCGAGGTGAAACGGGCGATGCTCGAATGCCACCGTACGCAGACATCGCTCGTCTTCGAGAACCCGCACGAGCCGAGCATCATGGAGATAATGGAGATGTCGGCGCTCTTCCGCGGTATTCAGTGCGGGGCGCGATACGCCGAGGCCTATCGGTTAGAGCCGAGGTGGGACCGAACGATGATCTGGCGGCTGCTGCCGTGATCGGCAGGCCTGTGAGGACGACAAGGCAGTGAACGTACTGGCAGTCGGCGCCCACGCCTTCGAGACGTTGTTTCTGACAGGCGGCACTCTGGCGCGCTATGCCGCCGACGGACACGCGGTTGCGCTCGCCATCCTCTGCGCGCCTCCTCCGGAAAGCCTTGCTCTTGGCGAGACCGCCCTCGCGCGAGAGAACGAGACGCTTCGGGCTGCCTCTCTCATCGGTGCAACGGTCCATCACCTGCGGCTCGACGCCGCCAGCCTGAGTGCCGGTGACGGCGCGGCCCAGTCTCTCCTGGCCGACGTTATCCGCAAGACCACGCCGCGCGTGATACTGACTCACGACCCACTGGACCACTTTCCCGAGTATGTCCTCGCCAGCGAGCTGGTGTTTCGGTGTCGGTCCATGCACGGGAGGCGGACCGGCGCGACGGCGCCGGTCGACCCTCCAGAGGTCATCTACATGGATACACTGTCCGGGCTCGGTTTCGAGCCGGAGCAGTTCGTGGATGTCACAGACGTGTTTGCGACCAAAAGAGAGATGATCGCCTGCTGCGGGCACGAGGCTGACGAATGGCCGAACAACCCGCGGCTGTCCTGGCTGGACTGGCTGACAGTCCAGAGCCGCTATCGCGGGATCCAGGGCGGCGTTGGGTACGCGGAGGCGTTTCGCCGGCCGGCTGCCTGGGGGAACATGTCCCCGGCGCGGCTGCTGCCCTAGCGCCTCCCATCAGGAGGAGAGATGTCTGACCAGACGGCTAGGCAAACGGTCTGTCCGACTTGCGGTGCGGTCACTACTCCGACCGGCCACCTGTGCCATCCGTTCACGCCCAGTGCGCCATATGTGTGCGAGTACTGCGGCGCGGAGACCACCGACCCACGACACATGTGCTACGAGCAGGTGGAGCATCTGAAGTACCAGTGCGTCCACTGCGGGCGCCTCGCGGCAAAGGCAGAGGCGCTGTGCCACCCAAAGAAGATCGCCGGCGCTTAGGCCCGGCGCCCCCAACTGTAAGCAGGAGTTAGCGCAGCTATGAGTCCCTCCGCATCGCCATTGCCCACCCGTCGTCTAGGCAAGACCAACCTACAGGTGACGACTGTCGGTTTCGGCGGCATCCCCATCCAGATCGTGCCCGAGGAGGTCGCGGTCGCGGCTGTCCGTCGCGCCTACGAACTGGGGGTCAGTTTCTACGACACCGCCCGCGGCTACACGAATTCCGAGGAACGGATCGGCAAGGCGCTGGCGGGCCGCGACTGCGTGATCGCCACCAAGTCGGGCAACAGGGAGGCGGAGGGGATCTATCGCGATGTAGGTCGTTCGCTGGCGAACTTGGGGCGCAAGCAGATAGACCTCTACCAGTTCCACGGCGTGAACGATGACGACGCACTGGAGCAAGTATTGGCGCCCGGCGGCGCGCTCGAAGGACTGAGGCGGGCGCGCGACGAGGGGAAGATCGCACACATCGGGATCACCGGACACCGCCGCGAGACGCTGATCCGTGCGGTCGAGATGTGTGATGAACTGGCGACCGTGCAGGTGCCGTTCAACCTGGTTGAGGACGAGATCCTCGAGACCCTGATTCCGCGCTGCCACGACCGCGACGTGGGCATCATCGCGATGAAGCCCTGCGGGGGAGGGAACTTCACCAACGCGCCCCTTGCCGTCAAGTGGTGTATCGCGCAGCCGATCAGCGTCGCCATCCCCGGGATGGCGAACGCGCAGGAGGTCGAGGAGAACGTCGCGATGGCCACGACCGCCGAGCTGTCGCCGGAGGAGCTGGTGGCGATCGAGCGGATGAAGCAGGAGCTTGACAGCCGCACCTGCCGGCGGTGCCGGTACTGCGAGCCGTGCCCGCAGGGAGTGCAGATCGGCTCGCTCCTGCACGGGCGATCGGTGGTGCGGCGGATGGGAGCTGCCCGCTGGAAGGAGTGGGGGGCGCTGGAGATGATCGCCAGCGCCGACCTGTGCACCGAGTGCGGCACTTGCCTCGAGCGCTGCCCCTACAATCTGCCGGTACCGGAGCTGGTGCGAGAGGTGGTCGTCTACCTCAAGACGATCCCGGAATTGAGGGAGGGCTGATCAGCAGGTCGCTGTTGCCATAGCTGGGAAACCGGGCGACACTGCGAATGCCTGTTTGCCTTGACAGCGGAAGCTAGGGCGCTAGACTCGCGGCAGCCGCCTATCGAGTTGAGAACCATCCTGGGGGAGCGGCGGGCTTGGTTGTAGGGGAGGAAGCCATGTCGCTTGGCCGAGCCATTTCGCCTACGACCTGCCCAACCCCCTGACGCGCTGGGCAACCCGAACGGCATGATCACCACGCTCCGCTACGACAACGTCTACCGGCTGACGGAGGAGACGCTGCGCAATTCCGGCGGAGCGGTGCAGTACACCCATACCTATGGCTACGACCAGGTGGGCAATCGCATCCTGCGCAACGACGGCGGGACGCTGTCGCTGGGGCACGCCTATGACGCCAATGACAAGCTCACCATTACCCGCTGGGTGGGCGGCGGGCCGCCCGGGCCGATCACCGCGAACTTCTACTACGATGGCGCCGGCAACATGACCAGCGTCACCGGCAGCGAGTTCGGCGGCAACTGGACGATGACGTACGATGACGAGAGCCGGCTGAAGACGGTCGCCTCTCCCTTGGGCAGCGAGACCTTCACCTACAACGCGCTGGGCCAGCGGATGAAGCTGAGTGTGAACTACGTGGTGACGAGGTACGTCTACGACGGCGATCGGGTGCTGGAGGAGACCGACAACGCCGGTGCCGTCCTGGCGAGGTACACGACCGCGGCGGGATCGTACTACGCCCCACTGCTGCATCTGTGGCGGGTGACGGGTGAGAGCCGGTTCCCGATGTATGACTTGGCGGGCAGCGTCAGGGGCCTTCTGGACGCAGCCGGCGGTGTCACCGACACCTACACGCTGGAGGCGTTCGGCAAGCAGCGCTCAAGCACCGGCGCCACCCCGAACCCCTATCGCTACGGCGGAGCGTGGGGCTACATCAACGGCGTGTCGGGATTGCAGCAGCTCGGGGCGCGGTTCTACTGGCCCGAGCTAGGCCGCTTCATCCAACAGGACCCCATCGGGGATGGGATGAACTGGTACGCGTACGCCTATGGCAATCCCGTTCTGTGGATTGACCCGTATGGGCTGGAGCCGTGGAACAACTGGGAGGACTTCAAGCACTGGTACATCGACTGCGGTATGGGGGGAGCGAGCGAGTGGGTCGACACCGTACTACTCAACGGGGCGACGGAGAACTTCGGTAACGTGGCCGGGCTGTACGATGCGGGGCAAGCGTCGAGATGGGAGTTGGCGAAAGCCGGGACGAACTGGGGGGGGCACCTCGCTTGGGGGACAGCCACACTCTACACGCCCGGAAGCGTAGTCGTCGGTGTAGCAGGCCGCGCCACGGCGATGGGCGGACAGGTGGCGCGATGGGGCGGAGCCGGCCGCTGGGTCATGGTTGGAGGACCAACGCGGCTCAACTACGAGCTATCTGGTGCTCGCCAACTGGGTTATGGTATCAAGGACGCGCTGACGTGGAAAGTGGAGCGTGGCGCGTTGCGCTATCCGAAAGGGATAGAGTGGCTCAAGGGCACTTGGGGCCAACGGATACTGCGATAGGTACCGATACAGTGTGTGCATCAGCGGATATCAACATGGCTTCCCCTGAGCATAAGCCGGTCACCCGGCTCGACCGTTTCGTCTGGCCGCTCTGGGCCGTGTCAGGACTTGCTGCCGGGTTTGCCTTCGTGGGTGGGCTTGTTGTCGCGCTCTGGCTGCCCGGACTGAAGCTCTTTCCTACCGTCTCCTGGTGGCTCCTGATGCCCTGCCTCGTGCTGGACCTATGCAACCTATATATCGTGCTGACGCGCATTGCTCGCGGTCGGGGACCTTCAGCCATTCCCCTCATCGCATGGTTCTACTATGTGCTATTCAGCCTCTTGGGGCTGAGAGTAGTCTGGTGGTGGCGTCTTGTCGCGCTTGCCGTCCTGACGGTGTTCCATGTTGGTTGTCACCCCTATTTCATCCCGCGGCGTCTGGCGATGAGAATGGGGTGGCCACCCGGTGTGCGTCCCATGGATGACAGGGGGTGAGATCCCGAGTCTCTAGTCGAATGCCTTCGGCTACGATGGCTCGGGCAACATGACCAGTGTCTCCGGCCCGCTGGGGTCGTGGTCGCTGGGCTACAATGACGCGAGCAGGCTCACTTCGGTCAGGTACCCCGGCGGCACAGAGACCTTACACCTACAACGCCCTGGGGCAGCGGATGAAGCTGACTGTCGGTACCGCGGTGACCCGCTACGTCTACGATGGCGACCGGGTGTTGGAGGAGACCAACGACGCCGGAACGGTGCAGGCCAGGTACACCACCGCGGCGGGGTCGTACTATGCACCCCTGCTGCACATCTGGCGGGTGAGTGACAGCCTGAGCCGCTTCCCGGTGTATGACCTGACGGGGAGCGCCAGGGGCCTGCTGGACGCAGCCGGCGGCGTCACTGACACCTACACGCTGGAGGCGTTCGGCAAGCAGCGCGCCGGCACCGGCAGCACCCCGAACCCGTACCGCTTCGGGGGTGCTTGGGGCTACATCAACGGGGGGTCGGGACTGCAGCAGCTTGGAGCGCGGTTCTACTGGCCCGACATCGGCCGGTTTGTGTCGCAGGACCCCATGGGCGATGGGATGAACTGGTATCGGTATGCCGCGGGCAATCCGGTGGTGTGGATCGATCCGAGCGGACTCGTTGACTGGGGGAGGGTGGCTCGCTGGATCGACTGCTACGCTTCGCTCGCGGAACAAGGCGCGCTCGCGTGGTTCGACGGGGTCATACCCTTCGGGGATCCTCTCGCGAATCGTCTGGGTCTGTACGATCCCAGTGATCCTGCCTTTCAGTTTGGCCGCATGATGGGCGGAGTATCAAGGGATGAGATGATCGCGGCCTCCGGGGCCGCGAACCTGACTGAGTGGCTAAGCAATTGGAGAATGTACGAATACGGCCAGAGGGCACTGCCGAACGAGGTCTACAGGCAGGTGGCCCACCTCAATCCAGTGGCAAGGGGAATCAGACTGACCGAGATGTTCCCTGGCGGGGCACCAGACCCGGGTCTGTTGACATACATCAAGATAGGGCTGACCACAGGACCGACGCCCCCGGGGGGGCCGATCTACGCGGGGCTGGTACACGGCGGCGACCGTCTAGCATCGGGCCGGTGGTAAGCTCACATGAATCTCGTCGAGCTGTTGGCGTTCCTGGCGTTACTTGCATCTTCGTTCGCCATTTCGGGATGGTTGCACAGACTCACTGGCCTGACAGTGTGGATCTTCGTCCCACCGATCTTCGTGGTGGGGTTCTACGCTCTCAACCGGCTCCTGACGCGGATCTGGATAGGAGGAAGCACAGCGCGGCGCCATGAGCGCCTTGCGAGCAGTCGGTTCGCGAGGAAAGACTATGCCGGTGCCGCCGAGGAATACACCCTGGCATTGGGTGCGGCCCACGAGCTTCCTGCGCGCATACAGGTGTCGCGCGGGCTCGCATATGAGCAGATGGAGGACTATGACCGGGCGCTTGGCGACTACGGGCAGGCCCTGTCGGCTGACCCCTGCGACGCGTTCGCCCGCGTACGTCGAGCGAGCATCTATCGACGAAGGGGCGCGCATGTTCAGGCGATTGCGGATACAACCGAGGCTATCGCGTGTCGCCCGGAGTACGCCGAAGCCTACGTGGGCCGGGCACTGGCGTATGAGGCGCTCCAGCAGTACAGCCTAGCATTGGCCGACTTGGCGCGAGCGGTTTCCCTCCCTGGCTGTCCCGTCGAGGGCCACTACCGAAAGGCGGCATTGCACGAGCAAGCGGGAGACTCGGAGAAGGCGCTGGCGGCTTACCGGCAGTTCCTGAAGGCTGCGCCAATGCGTCATCCCAACCGGCGAGAGGCAAAGGAGCGGGTAAGCCAGCTCGGAGGCAAGCGGAAGATCTTGTAGTGACAATGGCGGGCGCCTGACTCAGATCAACCGCCCCGGCGGCTACATCGAGTACGTCTACAACGCCCGCGACTGGCTCACCGCGGTGCGCAATCGCACCACTGGCGGGACGGTGCGGTATGACGCCAGCTACTACTACAACGATGGCACCCTCTGGGATAACACGGGGAACCCGCTGAAGCGGGTGGAGAACTTCGGTGGCTCGGATTTCACCACCACTTTGCGGTATGATAACGTATATAGGGAGACCGAGGAGACCAAGCGGGATTCCGGAGGGGTAGTGCAGTACACGCACACCTACAGCTATGACGCGGTGGGCAATCGCACCCTGCGCAACGACGGCGGGTCGCTGTCGCTGGGGCACGCCTATGACGCGAACAACAAGCTCACCATTACCCGCTGGGTCGGGGGCGGGCCGCCGGGGCCGATCACCGCGAACTTCTACTACGACGGCGCCGGCAATATGACCAGCGTGACGGGGACGGAGTTCGGCTCCAAGACGCTGGTGTACGATGACGAGAACCGGCTGACCTCGATCACCTATGGCGGGGTGACCGACACCTACACCTACAACTGGCAGGGGCTGCGCACCAGAGCGGTGCTCAACGGGACGACCTATCGCTACCTCTACAACGGCGAGCGGGTGCTGCAAGAGCTGACGGATGCAGGCGGAGTGAACGCGACCTACACGACCGAGAACGACAGCTACTACGGGAGCCTGCTGCACCTGAAGCGGGCGACGGGCGAATCTCGCTTCCCATTGTACGACGAGATCGGCTCCGCCCGCGGTCTCGTTGACGCGTCCGGGACGGTGACCGATACCTATGACATGGACACCTTCGGCCGGCCCGGCACTCCTACCGGCTCGACGCCGAATCCTTACAGATTCGGTGCGGCCTGGGGCTACATCACGGACCCGTCGGGCTTCCTCCAACTCGGTGCTCGCTATTACTGGCCGGAAGTGGGGAGGTTTGTGAGCCAAGACCCGCAGGGAGAGGGCGCCAACTGGTATACGTACGTGGAAGACGATCCGGTGAACCACACCGACCCAAGCGGACTGGCGAAATGTGATGAGATGAGAAGGCGTTGTCTCTCCGCAGGCCGGGAGATAGCGGGGACCTGCCGCCGGGAGGCCACCAACACGTACAACGACTGCAGCAGGATGTGCTTCGACAACTGGTTCCCTTTCTCGCTCGGGATCGGGTCTGCCTTCGCAGCAGGCGAAGCGTGGGAGATGGGGCATATCTGGACGGTCAGCCGGGCCACTCATCTGACCAACCGGATGCGAAACCGCCTGCGCGAATCAGGACCCGTCACAAAGAGATGGGCAGGTTACTCGGCCGGCGCATATCTGGCATGTCAGGCGAGCTGCCTCGCCATTAGGACATGGGAGAGACGCCAGTGTGCCAAGATGGCGGCTGCCGACAGGAGACAATGCCAGCGTATGTACGATGCATGCCGTGAGCGTGAGCGCCGGCCATGCCCCCACCCGCAATGACGCGGGAGGCAGGAACAGGGGTGCGTTGGCCGGCATGGTTGGCTGCCGTCACTGTAGGGCTGGTCGCGATACTTGCCCTGCGTCCGGAGGGTAGTGGCACTCAGCTATCGCGCGTGATTGTGTATACCTTCCAGGTCCTGACCATTCTTGGGGTCGCTCTGGACCGAGTCGCCCGGCGCGCCCCGCCGGGCGATCTTACGTGGGCGGGTGCGCGTGCGTCGGTGTGCGTTGGCGTAGAGGTGCGGTTGATCTCGGAACGACAGTTCGTCTGCGGCACTGA
>Ga0315286_10006380_pt1 | contig 11483 bp, 3 predicted proteins | sample YL17G10_0_MG_FD_205038 | JGI IMG/M metagenome (GOLD analysis project Ga0315286, IMG submission 205038) | Sediment microbial communities from Yellowstone Lake, YNP, Wyoming, USA - YL17G10_0 | ecosystem: Environmental > Aquatic > Freshwater > Lake > Sediment | place: USA: Wyoming | collected...
CCAGTCGGCCTTCGGGTACCAGGGCCAGAAGTGCTCGGCCTGCTCGCGGGTCATTGTGCTCGAGGCGGTCTATGACCGGTTCCTGGAACGCCTCATCGAGGCCGCCCGCTCCGTGAAGATCGGCCCTGCCGAAGACCCCTCGAACTTCATGGGGCCGGTCATAGATGCGGCCGCGCAGGAGAAGATCCTCGGCTACGTCGAGTTGGCGGGCCGCGAGGGCGCCATCGCCTACAAGAGCGACGTGCCCGACAAGGGTTACTACGTGCCCCTCACGATCGTGACGGGCATCACGCCCGAAAAGCGCCTCGCCCAGGAAGAAATCTTCGGCCCCGTCCTGGCGGTGATGCGTGCCAAGGACTTCGGCCAGGCCATCGAGTGGGCGGGCAGCACGCGGTTCGCCCTGACGGGCGGGCTTTTCAGCCGCAGCCCCGAGCACCTCGACCGGGCTCGGCGCGAGTTCCGCGTCGGCAACCTTTACCTGAACCGCGGGAGCACAGGGGCCATGGTCGAGCGTCAGCCGTTCGGCGGCGCTCGCATGTCGGGCGTCGGCACGAAGGCCGGGGGGGCCGATTACCTGTTGCACTTCATGGACCCTCGCGTGGTCACCGAGAACACGATGCGCCGGGGGTTCGCACCGGAGATTGCCCCGCATCGGCCCGGCACTCCGTCCGAGCAGCCGTGAGGTGAGACGCATGAGTTTGGCGTTGGCTCAGACTGCCGGGTGGCCATGCCACTCATCAATTGACTCCTGACGGAGCACCAGACACACGCCGTGAGGGAAGAGGGGCCGGCGATGAACACGGTGGCACGATCCTGTCTGGGTTTCCTCTTCGCGTGTTCCGCGTTGGTCCTCGTCTGCGCGGCCGACGAAGACCCGGACCGCAAGCCGCGCCTGTGGGGTATCAAGGACGAAGGCGACATCACGGCCACGTTCGAGAAGTTCGAGGGCCGCGAGGGCATCATACGCACGCAGGACGGCAAGACTCGCCCTGTGCCCCTCTGGAGGTTCAACGCCAAGGACCTGGCGTATCTTCAGCGGCAGCGGTGTGTGATTCCGGCCGAGATTCGCCGGCCCGAACCGGCCGCGGGGCAGCATCTCCGCGTCGACCTCGCGGCCGCGAACCTGCCGCCGGGGCCTCTGAGGAAGTGGGAAAACCGCGGGGTGCTGGGCGGCGCGTTCTTTCCGCTCAACACGCCGCCGGTGGTTGAGGAGGTGGCCGGGCGGAAGGCCGTGACCTTCCGGTATGGCCCGTGGGCCCTGCCGATGGAATTCCAGCCGATGGTGGCGGACTTCCTGGTGCCGCAGGGCCTGGCCGAAGGCGGTGCCTTCTCGGTAGCGGCCTGGCTCTATCAGCCCCGGTTGGTGCCCGACCGCGCGACGTTTCTCTCGTGGCACCCGCTGACCGGGGATGACGGGACCGAAATCGGCTACGGGGCCGAAGGGCGGTACCCGCACGAGAAACTTGCCAACGGCGGGGCGTACTTCGGCCCCATGGGCGGCGCCGGCTTCACCGGCAAGTTCCCGGAGAGCGGCCAGTGGCGACACATCGCCTGCACCTTCACCGGCGGCCAGGACGGGGAGTTCAGGATTTACGTCGACGGCCAGTTGAGCGTCGCCCGCACGTTTGGCCGCATCCTCCGCAACCTCCCTGCCACCGAAGTGACGCAGACCACCGCAACGGTGAGTGCCGACCTCTTCCTCCGCGACAACCAGCCTGTCACCGCATGGGCGTACGTGGGCGAGCGCGACAACCACTTCTGGCGGTGGATGCGGTGGAAGGACATGCTCGACCTCGGCAAGCGGAAGTCGGGGCGCGTGTCGGTCGCCGTCAAGGACCTGAAGCCCGGCACGAAGTACTACTTCCGCTTCCTGCTCATCGCCGACAACGAGCAACGGTGGTCCGAGGGGGCCGGGTCGTTCGTCACGGCCGGGGCGGCCGGCGAGGCGCCGGTCACGGACCTCAAGAAGGCCGACAGCCTGATGTTCCTCGGCTGCGCCTGGGGCAGCCAGTGGGACTGGGCGGCCAAGCCGCTGAGGTCCTATGAAGGCTCCCTCGCCGACCTGAAGGTCTACGACAAGGCCCTCTCGCAGCGCGAGGTGAAGGACCTTTTCGGCGAGTTCTGTGCCTACGGCGAAACCCCCGCCGATGGTGCTGCCCTCGATACGCGGCGGACCGTCTTCTCGTGGCAACCCGGTGCGGACGGAGTCAAGGCGTACCGCGTGTACTTCGGGATGGACCGCCAGGCCGTCGAGAGGGGCGACGCGTCGGCCCTCAGAGGCGAGCAGGCGCAGACAACCTCTGACACGGGCGACCTGGCCCTGGGGCAAACGTACTTCTGGCGCGTAGACCAGGTTGACGAGTCCGGCCAGGCGCGATGGCCCGGCAAGGTCTGGTCGTTCAAGGCGGAGACGGGCAAGGCGACCGGCCCCATGCCGGCCGATGGGGCCGGCGCCGTCGGCATCTACACCACGGAACTCAAGTGGACTCCCGGCAAGCACGCCCAGCGGCAGCGCGTCCACTTCGGCACGGACCGCCAAGCGGTCCTCGTCGGCAAGTCGTCCGTCAGGGATTTCGGACCCAAGGACAACGTGTGCCGCATACCCCTCGACCGCCTTGAGTACGGGCGGACCTGCTACTGGCGCGTCGAGCAAGTCAACGGCGGCGGACTGCCCGCGGTCGCGGGAGACGTGTGGAGTTTCACGGGCGAGGACTACTTCGACCTCGAGGACGACGGCCCCGCGGTCGAACCGTGGCCGCGGGTCCTCAAGCAGAACGGGTACTACGGCAAGTACCTGGAGGGCGACGGGCACCCGGTTATCTCCACGCCCGACTGCCCCGACAAGGCGATGCTCATCGCCCGCAAGTCCTGCCTGAAACTCATGGAGAAGCGGCCCGACATCATGCGGATGATGGCCGCCAACAACTGTGCCATCCATCTTTCGCACGGGCCGGTGCCGTGGGGCTGGAGCCGGTTCTGCTGCGCGGCCTACGGCGCTTCGGTCAACATGCTCTCGGACCCCACGTTCTACTGGGGCCAGAACATGCTCATCCACGAACTGGGTCACCAGTTTCACATGAACGGAGCGGAGCCGCTGGAGCCGGACTTCCGGCAGCGGCTGTACAGGGTCTACCTGGCCAACATGGAAGATCTGAACTGGATCGGCGACTATGGTTCAAACAACATGTGGGAATACATGGCGGTGCTGGCGTCGGCCTGGGCCAACGCGGGAAACGCCGACGCCGAGGTGTATCCGCGGGACCGGCTGCGGAAGAACGATCCGCGCGCCTACTTCCTGCTGAACGACTACTGGTCCGGCGACCTCAGGGTAGACCTGCATCCTGCCCGGGGGCTCAAGGTGGCGGCCGATGGCTCGGTCGCTGAGTGGTCCAACAGCGGCGGCGTGGAGTTCTGGGGCAAGTTCGGCTGGGAGAGGTACGCCGCGACGGCCGGCGCCTTCAAGCCCGTGGGCCGCCCGATGTTCCAGACCGTGAAGGGCGTCGCGGCGGTCGCGTTTGGCGGCAAGGATGCCCTCGTGTGGGACTGCCGCACGCGCCCCCAGATGGCCGGCAACCACGAGTGGTCGGTGGAACTGTGGGCCTACAAGGCGCAAGGCGGCGATGACGAGCAAACGCTCCTCTCCTGGGGTCCGCGCGGCCGCGGCGGGGCACACTTTCTCTGGGGCGGCGGAAACCGCTGCTACTTCCACGGCGACAAGGCGGTGGGCCAATGGCAAAGCAGGCCCGCGCCCGGCGCATGGCATCACATCGTGTATGTCTTCAAGGGTGGCGGGTTGGCCGATGGCCCGGGCGAGTATCGCGTCTATGCCGATGGCCGCTTGGACTCGAGCGCCAAGCACAAACTCGAGATCGAGCCCGGCCGGCCTGTTGTCATCGGCGGCGCCCTTGAAGGCGAAACCTGTCGCAACGGCTTCACGGGCGCCCTGGCGCACGTCCGCGTCTACGATTACGACCTGAGCGATCAGCAGGTCGAGAAGCATTACGCTGAAGAGCGCGCGGGCTACGTCCGTGAGGACCTGGCAGTGGGTGGCGCGCTCCTCGTGGACCTGGATGCGCGGGCCTTCGCCCCGTGTCCCGTCGGCGACGCCCGGCCCCTGTATCCGCCGGGCACCGGCCGGCAGTGGCTTCGCAGTTGGGACAACCGGGGCCTCCTGGCCGGGAGACTCCACAACGACCGTCACATGCCCGAGGGCAGCGACCCGCTGGTCCGGCAGGTGGACGGCATCACCGCCGTGGCGTTCAACCGCAATGACCGGATGGTCTCGTCGTTCCTGCCGGGCCCTGACGCGCCCGAGCAGTCGCCCGGAACGATTGAGGCGTGGGTGTATCGCTCGCCGGGTGCAACCGGCGGCACGTTCATCCAGTGGGGCGACTTCGTGCTCGCGGGAGATTGCGTGACGCCGGGCGCGTGGCGCCACGTCGCTGTCGCGCACGATGGCCAGCGCACAAAGGTGTACGTGGATGGCACGCTGCGGCCGGGGCCCGGCCCGGCATTGCGTATCGGTGCGCTCGACCGCCTGCACGTGGGCGCTTCGTGGGACGGCAGCCGATGGCAGGCGTGGCTCGACGGGGCGGTTGCCCAGGTTCGTGTCCATCGCGGGACCTTGAGCCCCCAGGAGATCAAGCGCAACTGCGAGACCAGCGACCTCAACCGTGCGGCCAATCCGTTCCCGGCCGATGGCGGGAGGGTCGTGGCCTCGCGCCGCGGGCCTCTTGGCTGGACGGGCGGCCTCGCCGGCCGGTCGCAGGACTACGACGTTTACCTCGGCACCGGCCGCGACGAAGTTGCCAAGGCCGGGCGGGCCGACAAGGTCTACCTGGGTCGGCAGCAACCGGGGAAGCACGTGCCCGCGCTGCAACCCGGCACGACCTGCTTCTGGCGCGTCGATGGGCTGAATGCCGCGGGTGAGCCGCAGGCGAAGGGGCCCGTCTGGACGTTCACGACGGCGTCCGAGGTTCTCATTGACCTCGACGCCCGCGTGCTTGTCGCGGGCAAACTCGCCCAGTGGCCGAACGCGGGCCGGCTGGGGGGCAAGTTCGCGTCCGCCGCCGACGTGGCCGCGCCCATCGCGGCGACGGTCGATGGGCGGCCGGCCGTTTCCTTCGACGGCAAGGCACACCTCATGAAGTCCGACTTCACGCTTCCGGCGGAACTCGCCTTCGATAGGCCGCTGACGGTCGAACTCTGGGTCCACAACCCCGAGGTCGCGGAGCGCGAGACCGTCTTCTCCATGGCGCCGTTCGTTGCCCTGGCGTCGTATCCCGACTTCTCGTGCAACCGCGCCCTCGCGTTCGGTTACGGCAGCGGCGGCGAAGACTCTCCGGCCGCCTTCGACACGGGCAGGGGCGAACGCCAGATCGGGTGGAAAGACGGCCCGCCGGCGGCCGGGCGGTGGCACCACATCGCTTATGTGTATACCGGCGGCATGCAAGCCCGCATGCGGGTCTACGTCGACGGCCGCCTGAATGTCGAGGAAGCCTACTACACGCTCTGCACCGCGCCCGGCTACCCCCTGCACCTGGGCGCCTCATGGAACACTGCCGCCGGGCCGATCCACATGTTCTCGGGGTCGCTGGGCGGGCTGAGAGTTTACGACTACGCAAGAACAGACGAAGAGATCCGCAAGGCCGCGGGCACAGAGGTGACCCTTCAGTAAAGGTGGCACGGCCGCGGCGCCTTTGCCGCGACCGTGCATCGTCGGATTGCCGACAAGCACGGTCACGCAAACACCGCGTGGCCGTGCTCCCCCATTGTGACGCGTTGCGGGCAGCGTCCGGGTTACGCTTGCACGAAGCGGTGCGATGGCATAATGTTGTCTGTAGCGTGGCCCCTGGGGCAGCGCCGCAGCGGATGACCACGCGGGGCGCTACGGAGGGCCTTGGGGAGACACGAGATGCCCGTCCAGATAACGGAACTCACGTTCCTGAACCAGCTTGCCCACCGGTTCGACCTGCGCGTGCCCGAGCACCTCGAGGCGGGGGCGTCGCGGCACGACCTGCGCGAGGCCCTGAAGCGATGGGGCGGCAAGGGCGTGGTGAAGGCCGACGTGATGGCCGGCGGACGCGGAAAGGCCGGCGCCGTCAAGGTCGTTGACGATGTCCGGGAGGCCATCGCCGAACTGCGGCGGCTCGGCAGCGCAGACATCCGCGGCATGCAGGCCAGGACCGCCTACATCACGCAGTTCATCGCGGCCGAACTCCAGGTCTACTCCGCCATCACCTACGATTCGCGTTACCTCGGACCGTCGCTGACGCTCTCGATGAAGGGCGGCGTGGACATCGAGGCCGTCGAAGACGAGGACAAGCGGACCATGCCCGTCCACGTCTTCAAGGGGCTCGATGCCTACCAGGCCTCGCAACTCCTTCAGGACCTGGGTTGCCCGAAGCCGGCGATCTCGGCCCTGTCGCGGGCCCTCGTGAGCCTCTGGGACATGTTCATCTCGACCGGCATGCGCATGTGCGAGGTGAACCCCTGGCGCATCGGGCCCGACCACGTGCCTTACCCCTGCGACTTCAAGGCCGTCTTCGACGAAGAGAACTACAAGTTCAAAGAGGCCGACATCCAGATGCCGGAGTACCCCGAAGCCGTCACGGAGTTCGAGGAAGAGATGGCCTCCTGGGATGCCTCGAGTTACCGGGGCCAGGCCCACGTCAGCGAACTGGGGGGCGACCTCGTGTTGCCGATCCTGTTCGGCGGGGGCGCCAGCACCATCATTGCCGAGACGCTCGAGACGGCCGGGGGAAGGCCCATCTTTCTCTCTGACTTCGGCGGGAACCCGCCGTACGAGCGCATGTTCGGCACGGCCGAGCGGTGTTTCCGCTACCACCTGGCCAAGGCCTCGACGCTGCTGATCCTCGGCGGCAAGGCGAACAACACGCTCATCGACGTGACGTTCCAGGCCATCGGCGATGCGCTGGCGGCCTACGTCGAGCAGCACGGGCGGGTGGAGATTCCCGTGATCATCGGGCGGGGCGGGCCGAGGATGGTCCCCGGCTTCATCGCCATGCGCGAAATCCTGGAGTCGCTCGGCCTGCCCTACGTCATCTTCGGCCACGACACCCCCGTGACGCTCGTGGCCGAGTATGCGGCTGAACTGGCGAGGTTCGTGAGGATGCGGAAGGAGGCCCAGCGTGCGACCTAGGAAACTCTCCGGCCTGCTGAAGAAAGGCGATCGGGTCGCCGTCAGCAACATCACCGGCCGCGAAGCCTCGAGGGTCAGCGTCATCTCCCAGCAATACGCCGGCAACATCGTCGGCGGCTGGGCCCTCGGCAAAGGCGGACAGGCGGTCGAAGTGCCCGGCCGGGACCCCATACCGGTGTTTGCGACGTGCGGCGAACTCTACGAGACGCTGCCGAAGCGGAAGTGGCCGAACAAACTGGTCGTCTACTCGCCGCCCGAGGCCGTCTACGGCGACGTCAAGGAAGCCATCGAGCACGGCGGAAGGCAACTCCAGACCATCTTCATCATTACCGAGAATGTCTCGATCGAGGTCATCGCCAAGATCCGCCTCATTTGCGGCGAGGCCCGGGTCGACGTCGTCGGCGGCAACACCCTCGGCGCCATCAACGTGCACGACCACGTCCGCGTGGGCGCCGTGGGCGGCGATGCGCCGGAAGAGAGTTTCAGGCCCGGCAGCGCCACGATCATCTCGAACTCAGGCAACATGGTGAACACCATCGCCAGTTACCTCCTGGCGGGCGGCATCGGCACTCACTTCGGCATCTCCACCGGCAAAGACGTGCTCATCCTCACGCCCCTGGTGGAACTCCTGAAACTGGCGGCCCGCTCCGATGAGACGAAACTCGTGGTCCTGTACGTCGAACCGGGCGGCCTCTACGAAGCGGAGGCCATCGAATGGATGCGCAGAAACAAGTTCAACAAGCCCGTCATTGTCTACGTCGCCGGTCGCCTGATGGAAGGCCGGCACGTGTCGCTCGGCCATGCGGGGGCGGTCATCGAAGGCACGCAGACGAGCGCCACCGGCAAGATGGCCGCCTTCGACGAGTATTTAGGCATCGAGCCGTTCGACCCCGAGCGGCGATTCCGCAAGGGCGACGGCAACGGCGAGAGACTGCGTCGCGGCATGCGCGTGACGACGCTCCACCACGTGCCCGCCGCCGCCATGGCCGTCTACGAGGCCCTCGGCTGGAAACGGGACTTCCCCATCCGGGGCGAACTGCGCCTGAACCCCTGGTTCCTCAACTACCGGGGCCTGGCCGACGTGCTGCCGAGCGAACTGCTGCTGAAGCCCGGCCAGATCCCCGAGCCGTACCGCTCGCAATTCGCCGAGCAGATCCGGGCGACGGTGGGCCTGATGCCCGCCCGGCGCGACATGCGCAGCGCCTCGCACGCGTCGTCGCTCGACGACGAGGGCCAGCGCATCTACGGGTATCCGCTGACCGACCTCATGGCCAGGTGCTCGTTCGGCGAGGCGGTCGTCCTGTACTGGACGGGCGAACTACCGCGGCACCGCTTCGAGGCACGGCTCATCGAGATGAGCCTGATCGCCTCGCTGACGAACGGCCCGGGGACCATCTCGGCCCAGGCGGCCAAACTGGCGGCCTCGGCGGGCAACATGCCGAACGTCGGCATGATCGCCGCCCTGGCGACCGTCGGCACGGTTCACGGCGGCACCGGCCGCGACGGCGTCAGGTATCTGCTGAAGGTGTTCCGCGACCAGCACCTCAAGGACCCGTATGCGCCCAACCCGGACGTCGACGTCGCCGGACTGGCCCGCGCGACCGCCCTGAGGTACAGGGAAGGCAAGGTGGCCGCGAGGGAAGCCGGCCTCGACTACGAGCGGATCCCGTGCCTCGGGCACCCGGTCTTCAACGACAAGCCCGTGAACTACGACCCGCGCGAAAGGGCCATCTGGCAGGCCATCCAGGCCGCGGGCCGCCGGAACATCTTCCTGGATTTCTACCACGCGCTCGCCCAGGCCCTGCGCGAGGCGGGCGTCGCCAACCGCGTGTGGGCGGTGAACCTCGACGCCGCCCTGGCCTGCGTGTGGCTCGGCGTGTGCTGGCAAGGCCTGGTTGACAAGCGCCTGACGCTGAAACGCGTGGAGGATTGTGCATTCCTGGGGTTCGCCCTGGGCCGCGCGGCCGGAGGCGCCGCTGAGTTTCTGGACCACCAGGACTACGGCACGCCGATGGACATGCGGATCCCCGTGTCGGAATGCCACTCGCTCACGCGGCCGCGGGACCTTCCGCCCGCCGACGCCGCGAAGTGATACTGAGGCGAAGTTGCCTCGCAGCGCCAAGCAGCGTTGCCGTACTGAACGCCGGCGCCCGCTTGAGGGGCGACGGCCCTGGGGCAGGGCGTCCAAAGAGGAGCGATTATGAGCAAACGTAACGCATGTCTCGGCGCGATGGCAGGCCTCGTGCTCGGTGTGTGCTTCGTTCCCGCGCCAGCCGAGGAGAAGGCGCCGGCTTGGCAGGACAACGAGCGGAAGTTCAAGAGCGACTCGCCCGACTACAACTTCCGGCGGTCCGAGCATTTCCGAATCCTCTGGGGCAAGGGGGCCGGCAAGGACAAGAACGAGAACGCCGACTTCTCCAGGGTCACCGAGGAGCTCGTGCAGGGCAACCTCCAGATGCTCGAACAGTTGTGGCACAAACTTCACGATCCGGCGCCGAAGGGCATGGGGTTCCACATCCCCGGCAACTCCTGCAACCTGAAGTTCCAGGACGCCGGACGCTACCGGGCCAACCTGGTGATGAACAACACGGGCATCTGGGCGGGCGGGGCGTGGGGCGCGTGCGATGAGTGGGGCTTTCCGCTCTTCGCGCTTCCGCCGACCTACCTGAGGTTCGATCCGCCCTCAGGGGCCACGCCGCACGAGTACGGCCACACCGTGATCATCAACGCGGGCGGGTTCAACGAGACCCCGTACGACGGCATGTGGCACGAGGCGACGGCCAACTGGCTCCAACTCCAGTTCGAGAACAGTTACCCCGGGCCGGGAGGCGTCGGCACACAGCCGTTCCTCTCGGTGCCGCACGGCCGCAACTACTACGACTCATGGCAGATATGGGAATACTTCAAGGAAGATCCCCGGTACGGGTACGCGTTCGTGAACAAGGTCTGGACTCAAGGCCGCGGAAACAAGGCGAAGGGGGCGGAGTACATTTTCGACGCCATGGCCCGCCTCGACGACTCCGGTTCGCCGGACCACTACAACGCCATCAAGGACGCCTTGGGCCGAATGGCCGCCCGCAACGTCATGTGGGACTACGAGCGGCAGCCGTACTTCCAGAAGCAGAGCCCTCGCACGACGGACCCCTTTGCCGAGATGTACCGGCGGGCCTGCACCGAACTCGTGAGGCGCGGCGGCGACGCCACGTGGTTCCGCGTCCCGTTCGCGCATGCCCCCATGCAGGGCGGCTACAACGTGGTGCCCATCGCCCTCGACGGGAAGACCGGCGGCGGGTACACGGTGACCGTCAACTTGAGGCCCCTCTGGGACCCCGTCAGGCGCTCCGACTGGCGGGCCACCTTCGTGGCCGTCAGTGACACCGGCGAGTCGCGCTACGGCACGATGTGGAGCGGCGGCCTCAATTCGATCACCCTGGCGGCCGACGAGAACCAGTTGTTCCTGGCGGTCGCCGCCACGCCCGATTTCATGCCGTTCGAGGGGTTCTCGCGTCCGCTCATCTCAGACCTGCCGCTCCAGCCGCAGTCCTACGAAGTGTCGTTTGTGAACACGAAGGCCACCGCTTACGAAACCAGGCCCGCCAGGCCCGCCAGCGTTGCGGGCAAGCCTCACTCCAATGGCGGCGGCTTCGTGGCCGATTCGGCCAGGGTCGACGCCACCGCGTACGTCGGCCCGAGCGCCATGGTCCTCGCAAGCGCCAAGGTCATGGGTAATGCACGCATCGAAGACTACGCCGTGGTCGCGGGCAGTGCCGTCGTGAAGGATAGCGCCCGCGTGAGCGGCCACGCCCTCGTGAGGGACAGCGCCGAGGTCTCCGACAACGCCAAGGTCCGCGACTGGGCGACCGTCCAGGGCCGTTGGAAGGTCTACGAGAACGGGCGGGCCCTGGAGAGGGCCTGGCTCAGCGACAAGGGCGAGTTGCACGGCCATGCCACCATCAAGGGCAACGTGCCCGATTACGGCGGCGCCGACGTCGGCGGCCACGCCATCAAGGACGGCGACTGCGCCAACAGCGCGAAGGTCGACCACCAGGTCCTCATGTGCTGGGTCTGGGGCATCGACCAGAAATACGCCGATGACCGTCCCGACACCGGCGGCCTGTATTGCCGCTACCAGTTCACCCGCGCCAGCCCCATCTACGCCCTCGACCACTTCGGCGTGATGCACGGTTACCTCATGGGCGGCCCCAGGACCGTGGCCATCGACGACAAGGGCTGCGCCGGGGCCCTGGAACTCAACGGCAAGGACCAGTACGTCGAGTTGAAGCGCGACGTCGCCGACTTCGCCGACACGACCATTGCCGCC
>Ga0315286_10006383_pt1 | contig 11479 bp, 7 predicted proteins | sample YL17G10_0_MG_FD_205038 | JGI IMG/M metagenome (GOLD analysis project Ga0315286, IMG submission 205038) | Sediment microbial communities from Yellowstone Lake, YNP, Wyoming, USA - YL17G10_0 | ecosystem: Environmental > Aquatic > Freshwater > Lake > Sediment | place: USA: Wyoming | collected...
TCCAGGCCTCGGTTTTCTTGTCGTAGAACCACTGCTCGACGCGCCAGGTGATCTCGTCGCCCTTGCGGCCGACGAAGTCGTCGTCCATCGCCAGTTCCACCAGGGCCACCGCCCGATCGGCCGCGCCGCGCATCGCGAGTTCGCGGATCTTGTTCTCGTACCGCTTGACCTCGTGGATGATCCGCAGGATGGCCTTCTTGTCGTCGTCGTCGAAGGTCCCCTGGGGCGCGAGGCCGATCTCCTCGGTCCGGTACTCCGGCGGAATCAGGGCGTCGTATTCCGAGATCTTCGGATCCATGTCGATGCCTTCGAGGCGTCCCCACGGCGTGACGACCACCAGGTCGTACGTGCCCATCTTGAGGCCGGCGGCCTCGAATGCCCCGGTCTTGGAGTCGACCTTGAGGGGGATCTTGAGGTCCATCGCCCGCTCCAGAAGGTACGCCTCCTTGACACGGTCGGGCGGCGTAAGCCTGCCGCGGATGGCCCGGACGGCCGCCGGAGGCTGGTCGGGTTTCCTGGCGGCGGGTGGCGCCTTGGCGGGCGCCTGGGCCGGCGCCTCGGCGGCAAGGACCGTCGGGCCTGCCGCCAGCAGGGCGACGGCAACGATCGACAGTAAACGCGGCGTGCAATGGGTCATGGTTTCCTCTCGCGATCCAACATATTATACTGGCTGGCCCGGGCAGCCGGCGAGCATTTGACCCTTTTGCAGCAGCCCTTACAAGCGCAAACGCACTCGCGGTCGCCCTCGGCTCCCCGCTGAGCGATCCTGTCGTTCGACCCGAAATCTGCAATCCGGAATCCGCAATTCCTTTGCGTCCTTAGGGCCTTGACGGGGCACGGCATAGTCACTATAGTCAGCCGATTGCCCGGCCCCAGGCCAACGTCCGGGGGAATCGCCACATGGCAAAGCATAAATCGCAACGGGCTCTGTACGAGATCCTGGTGAAGCAGCGCCGGGAGGGCGGGCCTTTGGACCAGGCGGCCAAGCCGGCGCCGATTGTCCGGCGGCCCCCCGTCGCCGAGACGCCGGCCGCGACGCCGCCGGTGCCGATTATCAGGCGCGAGGCACCGCCAACGATCATGAGGCCGGCGACGCCGCAGGCCCCGGCGGTCATCGCGGGGGCGCCGCTGACGTATTTTCACCTGGCCCTCGCGGCCATCGCCGTCGTGGGCCTGTGCGTGCTCTTTTACTTCTTGGGAGGTCTTTTCAAGGGCGAAAGCGGCCTGCCCGTCACCCAGAAGGAACCGACGATGGCCAAGACCCGCGAGGGTCAGGTGACGCCCGGCCTGATCGTCCCTGGCATCGAGCGGCCGGGGCCGAGCGGCATCGTGGGTCAGCAGCCCGGCGGCAGGCAGCCCGGCCCCGCCCCCGGCGGCGCGGAACGGCCCGGCGGAATCCTCGGCCGGCCCGCCCCCGGTGGCGCTGAGACGCCCGGCGGCCTCAAGCCCGGTCCGACGCCCGGCGGCGCGAAGAAACCCGTTGGCGCCGGCAAAACCTCCGGTCCCGAGCCCACCCCCGGCGAGCCAGAGACGCCCGGCCCGCTGGTGGGCCCGACGCCAGGCGGCGAGGAAAAGGCCACCCTCCCCCCCGGACCGCGATACAGGATCCGCATCGCCACGTTTGACATCGGTCAGCCGAACGCCGTCGACCGCTTGAGGGATTTCTTCCAGAAGGACGGCATCGAGACCGAGGACGTGCCCGGACGCGGCGCGCACATCCTGTACAGCCTCGAGAAGTTCGCGGACAGGAAAAAGGCCGACGAGTTGTTGGCAAAGATCAAGAAAGAACTGGAGGCGTTCGAGAAGCAGACGCATCGGCGAACCTCAAAGGACGCCTACGTCGAACAGGTAAAGGAGTGAGAGGATGTCGTTGGACAAGAGCCTCAAGAGCCATGGCGCCCTGGTCCGGCACCGGAACGTCCTGTCGCGGACCGAGCGTATTGAAGTGCTGAAGGACGGCGGCAAGTGGAAGGAAGGCGACAACGTATTCGGCCTGCCGAAGGTGGCGCATCGCAAGGTGACCACGAAGAAGGTGAAGGCCGTGGTGGCGGCGGCCGAGGGCGCCGAGGCGGCCGCGGTTCCGGGCGCGGCCCCGGCGGCTCCGGGAGCGGCCCCGGCGGCGAAGGCCCCTGCGGCGGCGAAGGGCGCGGCACCGGCGGCCAAGGCCGCTCCGGCGGCGAAGGCGGCCGGCCCGAAGGGCAAAGCCTGAGAAAGTCCATGGCGGCGGACCAGACAGACCATCCGTCGCCCGTTGGGAACCATCGAGGCCGGGGCGCGCCCCGGCCTCGCTTTTCACCATCATCCCTCTGCATCGACGGTAGCGGGCGGCGAAGCAGGGCGAGGGGAGACGTTAGCGCGAGCGCATAGCACCCCTCAGCCCTGACCCCTCCGTCCTGATGTGAGAGGGCCGGGATAGGGTTCTCCTTTTGCCTTTGGCTCTTGTGTCGGCCTGCCACGCCGCAGTAGAATGGCGCTGGCTCGGGCTCGTCATTTCCCGATGCGCTGAGCCGAAAAGGGGGGGGTATGCCTCGCGTCACGGGCGCCGCCTTTCTCTTGGCGGCCTTCCTGGTGATCTTCGCCGCCTGTCTTCCTGCCGCCGAGGGCGAGAAGTCCGAGGCGGCCGCCAAGGCAGCAGAGGCTTTCGAGTCCCTCTACGGCAAAGACTGGACGCGCGTCAAGTCCACCAGCGATGTCCGCGACGACAACGAGTTGGCCAAGAAACTCTTCGCGGCTGCGAAAGAGGCGAAGGACCAGCCCGAGTTCCTGGCGATCCTGTGCGAGAAGGCCTGCGAGTTGGCCGCGAACCCGATGGGGTACGCGACGGCCGCCGAAGCGCTGGAGTTGGAGGCGGCCGGCGTGCCCGAGAAGGCGTCCGCCGTTGCGGCCCGCCTCGTGGAGATCCGCCAGAAGCAGTTCGACGCCTCAAAGGGCGATGACCGCGCCACGGCGGGCGAGGCACTCATGGAGGCGCTTCTTCCGGTGGCGGACGCCCGCGAGAAGGTGCCGGACGCCGTCGGAGCGGTCGCACTCCTTCGCCGCGCGCTCGCTGCCGCCACGGTTGCCAAGAGCGACCGCCGCACCGAGATCGAGGCGCGCCTCAAGACGCTGGAACAATCGCTCCGGACCGCCCGCGAGATCGAGGACCTGAAGAGGCTGCTTGAAGCGGACCCGAACAAGGTGGCCGCCCGCGAGCGACTCGTCAGGATCTACATCGTCGACCTCGACGATCCGGCCCAGGCGGCCAAGTGGGTCCAGGGCGTCGAGGACGCGTCCCTCACGAAGTACGTCCCCGGGGCCGCCAAGCCCTTGGCCGAGGCACCGGAGTACGCGTGCCTGGAACTGGGCGAGTGGTACCGGGGCCTGGCCGAGAATGCCCCCGTCTACGCGAAGGCGGCGATGTTCGCCCGGGCGCAGGCCTATTACAATAGGTTCATCGAGTTACACGCCGCGGCCGACCTCGACCGCACGAAGGCCAAGGCCGCCCTCCAGAAGATCGAGACCGATCTCAGCAAGGCTCCGGCCACCCCGCCCACGCCCACAAAGCAACCCAAGGAGCCGGCGAAGGAAGGCAAGTGGATCGACATACTGGCACTGGTAGACCCAGCCAAGGACACTGTTACGGGCGCTTGGGAGCGTCGGGATAGCGTGCTGGTGATCGACCGTCCTGCACCATGGGCATGTATCACGGCTCCCATCCTCCCGCAGGGCGACTACGAACTTGAGATCCGGTTTGTCCGCACGTCCGGGCGCGACCCAGTATGCATCTTCGCCCCCGTTGGGTCTACAGCCTTCGATTTGGAATTAAGCGCCTTCGCAGGAGACCTCCACGGACTGCAGCATATCGACGGCAGGTCATTCCTACGAACGGGGGCGGTTGTCAAACCGGGGCACCTTGAGAACGGCCACGAGTATTGCGTGGCACTCAAGGTGAGGACGCAAGGCCAAGGGACCGATGTTGCAGTCTCGCTGGACGGCAAACCCCTTATGAACTGGCAGGGCAAAGCGTCTTCCCTCTCCCTACCTGGGGAGTGGCACATGCCGAATTCAACGTGCCTCGGTTTCGGAGCCTGGAACGTGCAGGCTGTTTTCCGCAGCATTCGCCTGCGCATGCTCTCGGGCGAGGCCAAGCTCCTCAGACCGGGAGAGAAAACCGTCGCCAGCGAGAAGCCCGGGCCGAAGGAGAAGGTGCCGGACAAGCCCGGTTTGTGGATGGATCTCTTGCCCTTGGTAGATGTTGCCAAGGACGCGATCCAAGGAAAGTGGGAACGTGCAGAGGGCGGGTTGGCTGGCGAAGGAGGCGACGCACCCAACCTTATTCGCCTCCCCATCGATATCTCCGGCAACTACGAACTGCAACTTACATTCGTGCGAAAGTGGGGCCAGTCGGCTCAGGTAGCGCTGCCTGTGGGAGCCTCGGCCGTGCGACTCATCTTAGGGGGATGGGAGAATCAGGTGAGCGGCCTCTCGCTCGTCAACGGCCATGAACCCGACAATAACCCGACCAAGGTGAGGCCCGGAGGATTGCGCGACGGCCATTTGTACGCTGCGACCATAAAGGTCAAGGTCGCACCGGAACAGGCCAGGATTACGGTTGAGTTGGACGGTCAACCATTTATCGCGTGGGAAGGCCCCGTGAAGGCTCTCACGAATCCCGGGGGGTATTCAATGCCTGACCCATCTTGGCTCGGTCTTGGGGTGCATTGCTCGCGCGTCGTCTTCATGAGTGCGCGGCTGCGGATGCTCTCCGGCGAAGCAAAGCCCACGCGGCCGCTGGCCAAACCGGCTAAGCCGTGAAGTGACCCCGGGATGACGTGACGGCCTGATGGCCAAGGCATGCGGGGCCGCGGCGGCTCAGCAGCTTGTACATTCGTTGGCATCAATCACGCCGCGAAGACCCCGGCCACGACCGCTCAGACTCCTGACTTCGGCAACACCCCGTTGCCCAGGGACTTTGTACAACCGGCCAAAGTCAGGGAAGATTCCAGCCACCTAACCCTTGCACCCCAGCCCGTAACACGCTAAACACGTACGTGCCCCGGCCTCGCTTTTCACCATCATCCCTCTGCCTCGACGGTAGAGGGCGGCGAAGCCGGGTGAGGGTGATTTCAGTTTGTGGCACAGCCGCCCCCGGCTGTGCGGGATGACCCGTGTGCCCGGTTGATGGAGAGGGTAGACCGATGCCCGAATCAGACGTCCCCCTGGCCGGGCGCATGTCGCGCATCGATGCCTCCGGCATCCGCAAGGTCTTCGACCTGGCGGCCAAACTCACCCGCCCGGTCAACCTGAGCATCGGCCAGCCCGACTTCGACGTGCCGGAAGCGTGCAAGGAGCGGGCCATTCAGGCCATCCGCGCCGGGCTCAATCGCTATACCGTCACCCAGGGCTCGAAGGAACTCTGCGACGCCATCGCCGTCCAACTCCGCCGCGAGTTCGGCGAGTTCGACGGCCCGGTCCTCGTGACGAGCGGCACGTCGGGGGGCCTCCTCCTGGCGCTCCTCGCGACCCTGAACGCGGGCGACGAGGTTCTCATTCCAGACCCCTATTTCGTTATGTACAAGCACCTGGTGAACCTCCTCGGGGCGAAGCCCGTCTTCGTCGACACGTACCCCGACTTCCGCCTGCGGCCGGAGCGGCTCGAGGCCGCCGTGACCCCGCGCACGCGCATGCTCATCCTCAACAGCCCCACCAACCCCACCGGCACGGTCTACACGCGACAGGAACTCGAAGCGGCCGCCGCCGTGGCCCGGCGCCATGGCCTGCTCGTCATCGCCGACGAGGTGTACAACGCCTTCGTCTACGACGGCGTGTTCGCGAGCGCCTGGCCGCTCTACGACCGGGTCATCCTCCTGCGAGGGTTCTCGAAGACGTGGGCGATGACCGGATGGCGGCTCGGGTACGCCATCGGCCCGGCCCACGTCATCCAGGCGATGACGACGCTCCAGCAGTACACGTTCGTCTGCGCGCCCGCCCCATTCCAGGCGGCGGCCGTGACGGCACTTGAGACCGGCGTGCCGGAGTTCGTCGACGGCTACCGGGCCCGGCGCGACCTCGTGTACGAGGGCCTGCGGCAGCGGTTCCGCGTCACGAAACCCGGCGGGGCGTTCTACATCTTCCCTGAGGCGCCCGGCGGCTGCGGCGCGGAGTTCGTCTCGCGCGTCATCGAGGCGGGCGTCCTCGTGATCCCCGGCAGCGTCTTCAGCGAGCGCGACTCGCACTTCCGCATCGCGTACCCGGCCCAGCGCGAGACCATCGAGCGCGGCTTGGAGGTTCTCAATCGCGTCGCCCGCGAAATCGGAGCGTAGCCCATTGAGCCGCCCCGCTCGTCGGGTCGCGTGTGCAATCATGCTGCCGATGAAACCGACACTCTCGATTTCATTGCTCATCGCCCTGCTTCTCGCCGCCTGCGCTGCGGCGGCCGAGGACCAGTGGGCCGACACGGTCGGCTGGTTCACCCTCCATCACGACGCCATGCGAACCGGCCGCACGAACTTCTCCCCCGGCGCCCCGTTCCAGTACGTCTGGCACGCCAGGTTCTTCGAGGGGATGCTCTCGCCGGAACTCGAGCCGATCGTGGCCGAAGACCTGGTGTTCCTCGGCGACTGGGGCGGCACGTTCTACGCCCTCGACGCCTGGACGGGCAAGCAGGCCTGGAAGTCCCCTGCACCCGGCGGCGTGCGACATGCCGCCTGCTACGACGGCGGCTACATCTACTTCGCGACCATCGGAGACCGGACCGGCGGGGCGGTCGTCTGCCTCAAGGCGAAGACCGGCGAGAAGGTCTGGGAGTTCCGCCCCGGCACGCGCGGCGGATTTGCCGCGAGCCCGACCGTCTACCGCGGCAAGGTCTACATCGGCGGCCGCGACAAGGTCCTCTACGCCCTCGACGCCCGCTCCGGGGCGAAGGCCTGGACCTTCACGGCAGGCGCCATCTACATGCAGACATGCGCCGCCAGAGACGGCCGCGTGGTCGTGGCCGCCGAGGACATGGTCCCACGGTGCTTCGACGCCGACACCGGCCGCGCGGTCTGGGAAGGTCCGCGGATGCAGGGCGACACCTCGCGCTTCTACTACCCGGTCTTCTGGAAGGATGCGGTGATCTTCCGCACGCCCGCCGGCGAGCAGGCTATCGGCGCCGCCCAGGAGGCCGTCACCCGCGCCACCGAAGACGGCAAGGCGTGGGCCGACATGCTCAAGAAACACCCCTGGAAAGAGCCGTTCTGGGAATTCAACAAGAACAAGTGGAAGGCGTTTACGCCCGAGAAGTACCGCGCCGAGCAGGAGTACATCCGCGGCGAGATCAAGGCGGGCCGCCTCCAGCAGACGTTCTACATGCTCGGCGCCGCCGACGGCAAGGAGCGGGCGGCGACCAGCGTCACCTACTCGGGCAGCGAGAACGGTTACTCGACGCCGACGCCCGGGCCGGTCGACGCCGCCGGAAACTTCTACGTTCTCTACAAGACCGTCTACACGCAGTACGAGTACCCCATCCGCGCGTTCGATTGCGTCGGCACGCTCGATGCCGCAACGGGCATCCCGGCGATCCTGCCGAAGGAAGTGCCGAGCGCAACGTCGGCCTTTCCCGTCACGGCCGACGAGTCGAACAACTTCACCGTCGGCGGCGACAAACTCTACTGCACGCACGACCACGTCTTCGCGTACTACGACATGAAGACGCGGAGGGTGATGCCGGCCTTCTCGTCGCACGCGCCCGAGACGTGGGGCGGCGTGCTCCTCTGCACGCCGGGGGACGCGAAGATCGAGCGGCACGAGTTACTGCATCTCGAAACGCCGACGGCCCACCTCAAGATCAGCAACGAGTGGAACGGCACCAGCCGCGGGGCGGTCGCCATCTACAAGGACCACGTCTGGTGGATCACCGGCAGCATGGTCGTCTGCCTGAAAGGAGGCGGCCAATGACACGCCGAGCACAGGTCGCATGGCCACGCGCTGTTGCGCCGCCATGCTCGCGTCTCTACGCGGCGGGTCTCCCGACCCACCGCGCACGTGCGCGCCGAGGCGCAGGCGCGCGGCGGGTCACGAGACCCGCCGCGCCAAGCGGCGCTGTTATGCTGACCGCGATCCTCATGGCTCTGGCCCCGCTCCCCGCTCGCGCCGAGGACAAACCCTTCTTCGACTACGACGCCGGGAAGACCAACGCGTACTTCTCGCAGAAACTCGTCCCCGCGCCGCCGCAGGGCGAGGCGGCCCGCAAACTTGCCGCCCAGATGAAGGCGGTGGTCCTGGAACTGGCCGAGAAGGACTGGGGCCCGTGGATCCTCGGGTCGATGCCGGTGGTGGGCGACTCGCGCGACGGCGTCTACTTCAACTGCCCCGACGAGTTGCTCCTGGCGCTGGCGATGGCGTATCCGCTGCTCGACGACGAAGGCCGCGCGGCCGCCGCCAAGGCCGCCGAGCGCGAGTTCACCCAGTACATGCCGCTCAATAATCCGTGGAAGCCTTTCCGCGGCCAGTGGCGCGGCTGGTACGACGTGGCGGGGTACGTGGCCCGTCGCGGCAACCTCCAGCCGGGCCCGTGGATGCCCGACCTCGACCGCGCGGTGCTCCGCTTCAAGACCCTCTACGGCGTCTGGGCGTACGCCGACGCCTTTGGCAAGTGGGACGACGTGAAGGCCCTGTGGCCTGACCTCAAGGCGCTCAAGGGCGAGATCGCGAAGCAGTGGAGTTTCGCCCCCGTCTGGAGCAAGCAGAAGCCTGCCGGCCCGGGCGTCCTAACGGCCGAGGCGGCCGCCGCGCCGAAGTACCAGCACGCACTCCTCCGGCGGCTGTTCAACGGAACGTATACTTTCTACGAGAACCCGTGGCCGGAGGACGAGCCCGACCGGAGCGCGTTCAAGCAGTTCCAGTACGTGAAGGTTCTGTCGGCCCTGATCGCGTACGGCCGCATCGCCCGCAAGATGGACGACCCGGCCGAGGAGGCGTGGGCCAAGGAGCGGTTTGCGCTGGTGGCGGGTCAGGCCCTGCGCTACAAGACCGCTCCGCACTACTGGGCCAGCCCGTGGCTCGTGCCGGAGGTCGCCCGGATGCTCCGCGACCACGCTGGGCCGTACCTCGACCAGGTGAAGGCGCGGCCGAGCGTTCTCGTGGGGACGACCAGGGAAGGCTACCCGAGCGACGGGCCGTGGTACGACGTGTGCGATTCGCACCAGTGGTTCACGGCCCACGCGGGTTCCAACGGCGCCTGCCCGCCGGGCGTGGCCATGAGCGGGTTCCTGGCCCAGGCATGGTTGTGCGTGGCGCCGCCCGAGAAACTCGACGACTGGACCGACATTCCGTGGTGCCAGGCGGATTACTGGTACGTCCAGAAATGCGCCGTGGCGATCAACGCGTACGGCAAGGCGGAGTGGGTCGAGGCAAGGTAGAGGCGACATCGTGAACGTTACGCGAAGAGGGTTCCTCCGAACGGTCGGCGCCGCCGGCGCCGCGGTAGCCCTCGGCGGGTGCCAGGCCCTGCACCGGCCGCAGGCGCCTAAGCCGGACCTCGTGGTGGCCGTGCTCTCCGACACGCACGTCGGCAAGGACGGCAGCGAGGCGCCCGCGCGGCAGATGGCGGCCGCGATCCGCGAGATCAACGCGTCGCCGGCCGAGTTCACCCTCATCCTCGGCGACCTCGTGGACCACGGCGAGAAAAACGAAACGCTCTACGCCAAATGGAACCAGATCGCCCGGGGCCTGCGGCAGCCGTTCTACGCCATCCCCGGCAACCACGACCCTCCCGAGTTGTTCACGAAGCACGTGCGGCCCGAGACGGACTATGTGGTCGACCGCGGCGCCTACCGGTTCGTGATGTTCCATGACTCCGACCCCTCGACCCACGACGGCGCGGTCACGGCCCGGCAAGTCGAATGGGTTGCCGCCCGGATCGACGAGGCGGCCGCGAGCAACCGGCGGGCCATCCTCTGCGCCCACGTGCCGCGCCACCCCAGCCCGGCCAGCGACATGGGGTGGTACATCAAGACGCTCGGGAAGGAGTTGGCCGGCATGCTCGATGCCCGCCGCGCGGCGGTCCTGGCCTTCTTCGCGGGCCACCTGCACTTGGTGATGCGCGGCTGGCGCGACTTGGCGGGCATCTGCGAGGTGGCCATGCCCTCGTCTTGCTGGAACTTCGAGAAGGACCTCTCGAAGTCCGAGGGGTTCGCGACGCCCGACTTCCGCCCGGGATACGTTCTGGCGGCCTTCTGGGGCGACCGGCTGTCTCTGGGCTTTAAGCCCATCGGCGGCAGGCCGCCCGACGGCCCCATGCCTCCGCCGCGCGGCGCTGCCGCAAGGAGTGAGACCTGATGCACTGCAACTCAGTGGCCAAGTGGTTTCTGGTCTTCGGCGCTCCCATGATCGCGTGTGTGCTTCCGCTTCCGGCCGGCGCCGGCGATGCCGAGACGCTGACCGACGGCGTAGCGCGGATTGCCGCGCCCGGCGTGCCCGGGCCGCTCTGCGTCTTCGGCGATAAGGCGCTGGTGGTGGCCGCCGGCGGCGGCGAGGGCAAGGTCCGGCAGCCCGTGGTCGCGGCGGCCCGGCTCGGCGAAGGGCGAGTGGTCGCCTTCGGCCACACCGGTTACCTCGATGCCCAGGCGCTCGCGGTCGCCGACACGGGGCGGTTGATGGCCAGCGCCGTCCGTTGGGCGGCCGGAGCTGCGCCGGGCGCAGCGGCCAAGACCGCCGTTGCGGTCTACGGGCATGCGGGCCTCGCCGAGTTCCTCCGCAACCAGGGCTTCCAGGTCGAGGCGGTCGACAAGGCGGGCGTGCTCGGAAGCCTGGCGGCCGTCAAGGTGCTGTGCCTCTGCCCGGCGAACCTCTCGAACGACGAGGTGGCGGCCATCGCCAAGTTCATCAAGCAGGGGGGCGGGCTGGTGGCGGCGGACCTTGGCTGGGGCTGGCTCCAACTCCATCCCGGTAAGAACCTGCTCGCCGATCATCCCGGCAACCTGCTCCTCGCGCCCGCCGGGATCGTGTGGGCCGACGACACGCTGAACCGCACCGACAAAGACGGCTTCGCGGTTGTGCCGCCGCCTGCTTTGGCCCATGCGGCACGGGCGCTCGATGTCCTCATTGCCCAGGCCGCCGGGAAGGAGTCGCCTAAGCCGGAGGACCTGGCGCAGGCGTCGGCCGTCGTCACGCTTGCGGCCCGGTCGCTGCCGCACGACGATGAACTGCTCCTGCCGCGGCTCCGCCATGTGCGGAAGGAGCGGGCCGTTCAGGCGATGCCGACGGCCGAGAAGCCGCTCCGCAGCGACCGGCCGCTCGACCGCCTTGCCCTAACGCTAGACCTTGAGGAGGCGCGGCGGGCAACACCGGAGTCCACGCGGGCCCATCCGGCGGCGACGGCCTTTCCGGGTGCGGTGCCCGCCGACGCCCCGCGTGTCGAGCGGACCGTCGAGGTCGACACCCGCTTCGGCGCCTGGGCGAGCACCGGCCTCTATGCCGCGCCGGGCGAGGTGGTGACGGTCACGGTCCCGGAATCGGC
>Ga0315286_10006385_pt1 | contig 11479 bp, 19 predicted proteins | sample YL17G10_0_MG_FD_205038 | JGI IMG/M metagenome (GOLD analysis project Ga0315286, IMG submission 205038) | Sediment microbial communities from Yellowstone Lake, YNP, Wyoming, USA - YL17G10_0 | ecosystem: Environmental > Aquatic > Freshwater > Lake > Sediment | place: USA: Wyoming | collected...
CTATCCATCCGAGTATCATAAATGGTAATGGAATGCCAGGTACATGTAAAGATAGACCAATCATAATAGTTAGACGAGGTGCAAATAGAAATCCCCAGCAGTACCATATCCAATGATATAAATTTATATCAATCACGATATATCTCCTCCATTTTTACTTTTAGGTACTTCGTCATCTTCTACAGTCTTTTTAAACATTAGATTACCTGCTTTATGAAAAATTACAATACCTTCAGGATTCATAAATCCAGGCGAAGCATAACTACCACTTCTCCATAGTTTAGTAACACACTCTTCCGCTTCTCTCGTATCAAACATACCAGTATAAATAATTGGAACAACATGGCAACACTTCGGTCTTACAGAATCGTCAGACCATTTTGCAGTATTAAAGAGACTAAATCGTTTCTCTTTAAGACCATAACCTCTCTGAATACCTTGACCCCACCATTCACCAACGTGTTGTCCTGGACCAAGTTTAAGTAGTTCTTCTGCGTTCTCATATGCCCACTTGGCGAAACCGTGATTATCGTTCTCAGGTAGAATCCATCTACTTCTAGACCCAACCAAAAACGGTACTACTCTCTCACTTTTAAGAGTTATAGGTTGACCATCTTCCGCAATATAGATACAACCGTTAGTACCGTCAATCTTTTCAGTGATAACACACTCTCTACTTAGTCTTGGAATTTTAGCGAATCCTCTAAACTCAATCGTTTCGTTCATGCTATTCTCCAATATTTCTGTCTCATCTCCAATAGAAACTCATTAATCTTGTCTATACTAGGTACATTATGACAACCTGGTAGATAGTTCTTGCATTGATTTGTCCAGAATTCGGCATCATCAATTACTTCTCCCATAGTATATTTACCAGATTTGTATCTGCGTAGTTGCTCATTCATTGTCTTATTTTCAATCTTAACAGAAAAAGTACCTTCCATAAGCAGTTCTGATAGATTATAAAGAGTTCTTATATACGCACATGCATACTTATCTTGTCTATTATCTTTCTTATCAAGAAACTTCTTGCGTTGATTAAGACCATAGCCAACAAACGCATTATAGGCATCTTGCGGATTCCACACATATTGAAAGAGATTAATTAAAGCTCTACCATCTTCGTTACACTCGATTATGGGAGCTTTAAAGCATTCCAGTATAGTGGGATTACACTTCAAAGCAAGATGTAAGAAGTGTCCTAACTCGTAAGCAGTATTATCTTCATCTCCCTCAATCCAATCATTTCCCTTATATCTAAAACCAAGGGATAAAATGTTTGAGGTGGGAAGAATATATACTGCCCTATAGTCTTTATCACTTGTGGGACCTGCGAGGTCATGGGCGTGGGAACCAACAAGTACCTTTAACAATATTTTTGTATCTTTCATATTTATCTCTCTCTACTATATATTATATGCTTATTTTTGTTAAATTCCACCTATGATTTTGAAAAAAATGCTTTTATTTTATCAGCAACTATTTGCACATCATAAGCAGTTAAATTCATAGATGACGGAAGCCAAAGTCCCATTTTAGAAAACTTATCTGTGATAGGAAAGGGATATCCTAAATCATAACACTTCTGACTTGGTACGGAGGGATATACTTCTCTTGTATGTATATTTAACTCTGCCAAATACTTCTTTAGTTCATCTCGTCTTCCAACATAAATATCTACAAACCAAGGAGTTACATAAGTTAAGTCTGTAGGTAACCAAGTAATTTCTGGCACGTTTGATAGATACTGTTGATATAACGAATATAGACTTTTCTTTATCTTTACTCGTTCTTTGAAAGTTTTTAATTGATTCAGACCCACTACTGATTGAAGGTCAGTAAACTTAGCATTGATACCAAAGTAAGGATGTATATCTACTCCAGCTTTCTCTCTTCCAAAATCTCTTATTCGTCTTATATTATCAGCTAATTCATCATCATTAGTGCAAAGACATCCTCCCTGCCCAGTAGTAATAATCTTTGGCATAGAGAATGAAAAGCTAGATATACCTTTACTTCCTATAGGTTTCAAGTTAGAATAACAAGACCCAAGACTTTGAGCATCATCTTCAATATAAGCAATGTTATGTCGCCTACAATAGCAAGAAAAATCCATTATCTTATTGCTTCGTCCATTTAAGGTAACATAGATTAATGCTTTAGTCTTATCAGTTTTCTTACTAAGCATATCATTAAAATCCATGCAAAGATTATCTGCTTCTACATCTACAAATACTGGTACTGCTCCTAATAGTCTTACTGTATTAGGAGTAGCTATCATAGTTAATGCAGGCACTAATACTTCGTCTCCTGGACGAATCCCATATGCCATAAGAGCAATAGATAGACTAATAGTACCGTTAGATACCATATAACAATATTTGGTGTCTGTTAAACGTGCTATCTCTTCCTCAAATTTGCGTGTTTGCTTATGTTCGGTAAGCCAACCGCCACTTTGAAAGTATGTTACCATTTCAGTATTCATTCCGGGAACGTCCAGTAGAGGTTCATATTGAAGCATTTTTCATCTCTTCATTTATCTTGTCAACGACTGCTCGACATTCAGTATGCTTTACTTTCTTTTCTTCAGGAGAAGCTCCCCATTCAGCTACTACACAATCACATAATGCTCTGAAGTAGTGAGGAGACCCTCTTGGTATCTTTATTGTATCTCCTGCGTTCATTAGTTTAGTTTCACTACCCCAATAGTACATTACGGCACCATCAAAGACACAACAAAATTCATCATGTTCGTTATGTACACAACCACCTCGTGCATATCCACCTCTTGTTTTAAAGATAGTTACTTCAGGATATTGTCTTAATCCCTCAATGAGATTAATACTTCCTCTATCATCTTCGTGAATCTTAGACCACTTCAGCGCCATATTTTCCATAACGATATTCCTCTAGCACTTCTGCTATTCTATTTAACTTGACTATGTGTTTGTCATAGTCAGCCAATGTTTGAGTAATTACCTTTTGTTTTTCTTCTGACATCTTATCACTACCGTCAATCTTTTCCCATTTACTTCTCAGATGTGCCTTGAACTCCGCTTCCTTTTTTACAAACGCAATCAGTTCCAGAATCTCTCTGCTCATTGTTCTCTCCTTCTAATTTTTGTTCTATCCACCAATATATTATTATTGGTCGTGTTAATATCCATAAGATTGGTGCTATAAAGATAACTAAAAACCATCCAAATGCCCAATCTTTTATGTCCCTAAGACGCTCTTCGGAATAACCGCCTCTACTTCTGCTAAACATTCCGCACATAGTTTTAACTCCTTTACTATCTCAGAACCTTTAGTCTGCCATTGTCTTGCTATCTTCTGACCTTGAATTAACTTAATCTCATTAGCAGGTTTGGCTATAATCTCTGCTTTACTTCCACCAAAATCTCTTGTTTCAACTATACAATAATGGTAGACTTTATCTTTCGTTTGTGCCACATACTTATTACAAGTCTCACCTTTTGCAGATGATTCTCCACATCTATCACATCTATACATAGTTACTCCTTTTTATTCTCTTTAGTATCGGCTTCTTTAAGATTACCATAGAGCATATGCTTTAACTCTATATTGTAATCACTATCACACATTAACTTAACTAACTGTTTAAAATTAACCTCAGGTTTCCACCCAAGTTTAGTTCTCAGTTTAGTAGAGTCTCCGAGTAGTGCTGGTACTTCGTTAGGTCGCTTAAACGCATCATCAACCTTTACATACTTATTCCAGTCTAATCCAAAGTAATCGAATACTGCGATAACAAAGTCTTTAACTGAATAAGTTTCTCCAGTTGCTACTACCCAATCATCTGCAACATCATGTTGCATAATCATATGAATTGCGTTCATATAATCTTTGCTATGACCCCAATCTCTACGAGCATCGAGATTACCCAAGTGTATCTCTTTCTGCTGACCAAGTTTAATCTTAGCCGCTCCTCTTGTTATCTTACGAGTAACAAAGTTAACACCACGACGTTCTGATTCGTGATTAAAGAGTATGCCATTGCAGGCGTGTAGACCATAACCAGTACGATATGCTTTTGTCATAAAGTAACCGTATAGTTTCGCACACCCATATGGACTAACGGGATGGAAGGAACTCGTCTCACTCTGAGGTGGAGTTACTATCCCAAACATTTCCGAACTACTTGCTTGATAGAATTTAGTCTTCTTTTGTAGACCTAACTTACGAATACCCTCAAGTATTCTAGTTACCGCTATACCTGTAATATCACCAGTATAGATAGGTATATCAAATGAAATCTTAACGTGCGACATACTACCGAGATTATAAACTTCATCTGGCTGAAGCTGATAAAGTAAATCGTCTATTCCATCAGCTAAGTCACCATAGTGTATAAAAGTCTTATCTTCTGGGTCAAAGGTCTTATCAATTCTTTCTGTATTAGGCGTACTTACTCTACGCATCATTCCGTGAACTTCATAGTCTTTACTTAACAATAATTCTGATAAGTAAGACCCATCTTGCCCCGTAATACCAGTAATAAGAGCTACTTTTTTGCTCATTGGTCTCCTCTTTCTATTTCAACAATTCGGGTGTTTCTATTATATTACCGACAACTTCTAATTTATTCACATCTACATCCATACTTGCATCCATAATACTATTTATGATAATAAACCCACATGCGTTCTTATCCCAAATAATTTCCCATATATCACTTAGAAGTATATCGTCTCCTGAAACATCAGAATATTTAACTATATCTCCTTCATATATTTCTTTACCGTGTTTGTCTTTTCTGCCCGTGAATTGTTTAATTACTTCATAGTCTGTTTTAGGACAGACATCTTCAACCCACACTTTCTTTTCGCTATCCCATGCTCTAAACTTTATTGGTCTCATTGCCATCTCCTTTTATCTGTTTAAAGAATTCTTCCCAAGACAACTTAGGAAAATGTGGTATATTACTATTAAGACTTACATTCCATATCTTTAAATTCTCTTCGCCTACATATATTTTAAAATCTTCAACATCTGCTTTAACTTTATTCTGTTGGTCAAAATATACTTCTGGATGTTGTACTCCACTCGATACTACTTTAATATCATTTTGATAGAAGTGTGTAAAGTTATCATGCAGATTAGTAGGACCAAAATCATATCCCAAAAGATATAATTGCTCATATCCTTCAGCAACTGCCAGCGAAATTGCAAATGTACCTGATAGACCCATCTTCCCAATGAATAAATGATTGTTTGTATGAAAGACGTGTCTTCCTTTATATCCCGTCTTTTCTCTGGTACAGTTATATTGTTTAATTGCATGTTGTAAGTTCGCATAGTTCGAGTGTTGCTTTGAATATAGTGGGACTCCTTTTTCTGACAGTTTTTGCAAGTCTTCTGTATTGTTTCTGAAGAAGGCAATATCAACGAACACTTCTCGTGATGGTAAGTAGGGCATGACTTTAAATGCGTAGTTGACTGACCACACATCTTGCCCTTTAATCTGTTCCCACAACCCTTTTTCAATTCCTGCTTTAACACTCGGTCCTCCACCTATTAGTATCGCTGTTTTCATTTAGAATGTCTTTCTAAAGAAAGTGATAAAAAACTCACACGGTCTATTGATAGCATAATCAAACATATTAACTAGTAACTCCCATAACTGTTCCATTAGTTATTACGTCTCCCTTTACTACATAGTCGCTAAACCCAACCGGTAAATTCTTCTGCAATTCGCAGAGTATCATTATAGCTATCTGTCTAATCTGAGGATGGGCACTTTTACTTCCACGCAATTCAAGGAAGTGTCTCCATTCTCGTATGTTGAATGTAATTGCTATCTCTGTCTTAATTGAGTTAGGTAATACTGCCCTAGCTTCTTCTGGCTTCGCACCTAAACTCATCATAGCTCTATAAGTATCTTCTGCATACTGCATACCAACTATCCAGGCATCATAGAGTTCCGTACCTTCTTTGAGATAACAAGGTTTAATTACTGTTAGTCCATCATACCTAACGTATCGGGTACTTTCCTGTGAATACGAGCCTATCCGATGTCTCACTATTTCGTGACTCACTCCCCTGTCGCATATCACTTTCACTGTTATCGAGCCGTGTTCTACTACTGAAAGATGTCCTCGTTTGATTACGCCGTTGACAAAATTGACGTAAGAATCTCCAGTTATTCGTTCTTCGCTTTTGTAACATAGTCTACCACACGCCTCTACTTTCTTGAGTAATTTTATTGGGTCAAAATCCATCATGATTTCAGCACTTGGTTCTATAATGTTCATTTGCACCTCCAGTTAGTTAGCTCATCTTCATAAAAGCAAAAATAGTTATCCGGACTAGCCGTAAATTCTAAATCATATCTGAATTTACCAGCATAATGCTCAATTTTCTTAACAACTGCATTAGCACCCTCTACAAGAATTGCTTTATACCCTATCCATCCCCAATTTTCTGTTGGAGTTATAATTGGTGTTCTTTTTAATACTACTTCTGTTCCCACTTCAAATCTGGCGTATTTAAATAATTCTCTTTGATAATAATCTAATTTATCTATCGCCCAATCAAGTTCACTAGTATCGCACTTCTTTGCCCACTCAACTAGTTGTTTAATCTTAGCACCCTCAGTTCTCATATTATATTCTTTCATAGGTTGCATCAAAAATATCTGGTTTACAAGGATAGTATTCTCCTTTAATACCTCTAATTATCCAATCACCATCATTTACAATCATATCACCTTCAAGAGTTTCTATGACATAACCTATAAACTTCTGTTTTACTGGATAAATCTCCTCGCCCATTTCTACTTTCCATTGAAATGCATCTATCACTATCGGTTTCTTTCTAAATTTCATTACTTCTCCTGCAAGTTTGTAAGATTATCAACTAATATTTTCTTAGCTACATCGGGACCATATTTATCATATATCGCTTTAATAAATACCCACAGTGTTGCTTGTATGCTTGGTGTTAAGACTCCCCATACTAAGTCTAGTAATGCTTTAGTCTTGTCATCAAGACCCCAAGATTTAATGTTATCATATTCTTTCTGAAGATTCTTACCGAAGTTTGTCCAAAGCCATATTACCCATTTAGGATTTTCCATTTTTATTCTCCTTTTTATTTTTGCACCATAGACAAAATTGTCCTTGGCGCCAATGTTTATTTGGTAACACTCTCTTACAATATTTACATTTCATAAGAGTCTAAGTCTATGATATTCAAGTCTTTAGGTTGATTATCATAACGATGAATTACTGCTATTAACTGAAAAGGTATATTGGTAAAAAGTGAAAACACATACTCTAAATTTTCAGCATCTAGCGAACTTAATCCCTCATCTGCTATAATTAGACCGTCTTCACCTTTATCCATTAACAATGCTACCTGAAAAGCAATTGCTAGAATAAGTTTCTGTCCATCAGATAAGTCTTGATAAGTATAACTATCTGCCCCATCAGTTAACTTTATTTCAAACTCTCCTTTTGCGTCTATATCAAACACCATTTGAAAACCAATTTGAGCAATGATATTATTAACTACTGGTTCTAATGTTCTTACACTCTCTACTAAATAGAAGGAATAGAAACGGTCTAATTCTTCTATTGACTTCTTCATTATTACAATATCTTTAGTAGTCCATTTATACTCTCGCTGTTTTAATCTAGCTTCTAATTTCATTTTAAGAGTATTTAATCTCTGTTGACTTTTACGAATTTGCTCCATTGTTTCTGAAATCATACCGGTAGAAAAAGTACTGTCTTTAATCTTCTGCGGAAGCGGTCCAATATCTTCCATAACTGCGTCTATTCTATTAGACAACTGTTCTAATATTTTAGACTTATGTTCATCTGGTACTTTTTGTTTACAAGTAGGGCACTCATTCAAGTTCTTCATCTTCTGAATCTCTTGTTCTTTAGTAGATACAATATACTTGAGTTTATTCAGTTCAGAAGAAGCTTCGTTATACTCTCCCTGATAGAGAGATAACAGCGCCTTATCTTCATAATAATCTGAGTCTAGTTCAGCTATCGCTTCTGTCAAAATCTTCAACCTTGCTTCAGATGGTGCGTGTTTATAGATAACAGCAGTATCTTTGTTAAACTGCGTTCTCTCACTCTTCTTTTCGAGCAATCTAGCTCTGATACTATTAATCATTGACTCATTAAAAGATACTAAAGTCTTCTTTAAACTAGCTTTATTCTCTTCTAATATATTGATTCCTTTTTTAACATCTATCATACGCAGTTTCTTAAAGTAATCACTGCTCTTAAAGAGGTCATTTAAATAACCTTGTTTACTTCCTTTGGCTAAAGAAAGTACTGCGCCATTTTGTGATACTGTCAGTTCTGTTGGATATTTGCGATGAATAGAATACTCTTGCCCTTTATATGATAAATCGAGTATTACTTCGCAAGAGCCACTTACTCCCTTCGTCGGAAGAGATGAGAGTGCCCTATCACTATAACCAAACAAAGCGAACAAAACAGCATCAACAGCCAGAGTGCTTTTACCGGTTCCATTCTTACCTTTTATTAGATTAAGTTTTTTAAATTCAAAGGAATGAGTACCTTTGTAATTATTAAAATTCGTTATTGTTATCTTTTTTATTAGCATAGTTCTTTATGGAATTCTTCTTCCAATTCCTTTTTAACATCTGGGTCAGTTACAGTCGCCAACCACTCATTTACTATAGTCGCTAACTTATTCGTTTCTTGAGTAATCGCTAGAGTTTGTGTAGGTGTATCTGCTCTAGTGAAGTCAAGCTTAATCTTAAACTCTACAAATCTATCCTTGTATGCGTGAAGCATATTGACTTCATGTTTAAACTGATTGAAGTCTTTAAAGATTAATCTTACTTTAGTTCTTTTTGGGATTCTCTTTAATTTCTCTACTGAATCAACATCAATAATAGGTACAGTACTTTTAAGTTCATGAAAAGTTATCTGTTTAAGAGTAGTATCAATAACCCCATATCGTTTAGGTATATTGCTACTCTCTCCAAAACTAGTATATCTAATTGAACCTATATGATACGCATTTGCGTGAAGCTGTTGAAAATCATGCTGATGACCCAAGATAACATACTCATACTGTATTACCCATGGATTTAAAGACTTACCCTCTTTAGCTCCATAGCCAGTTGACTTATCTGTGAAGAAGTGACCAAAGAATATGTTATCTATAACATAATCATTTGCTATAAATATGTTCTTTGAGACATGTCTGAAGTAATCAATGGTACTTAATTGGTCATGAATGATGTCGTGATTGCCTCTTACCAAGTACACTTTATCATAGGTCAACGCCAATTCAGCGATAATACTGGTGCCTACTTCAATCTCACGAGGACTAAGTTTCTTCTTATCATAGAAGTCGCCCATAATGACTACATTCTCAGCCACACGTTTTTGACTATGTAGTTCTGCAAAGATAGATTGTAATTCATCTATCGCAGATTCTTCCAAGTGTATATCGCCAAGTATTAAGTATCTCATTCTTTTTCTATTTTATACTCCGCTCTCCATATAGTACACCAATCACAGGGACATTGATTTTTAGTGTGGTATTTAAGCCAGAACCAAAAATTAATGTTCTTTAAAATCTTAAAACCTTTTTCCGTGTCTTTTTTCCCTAGTAGCATTAAAATCCATCTTCTCTTTTATTGCTTCTTCTAGTTTAAAATCTCTTGCTTTGCACATATCAAATATGCGAATACAAGCATCTGCGAGTTCTTCTTCCGCACCAGAAAAGGTTGGGATATGCTCACTGGGAGGATTGCCATGTCTAAGTGCTTCTAAACATTCTCCTAGTTCACTTACGATAAGCATCAATAGTTCGCCATCATTTCTTTCTTTCTCCCAAAATCCCTTTTCAATCGCCATAAGATGACTTTTTTCTATAAGTGAATATAGAGGTTCTTTCATCATCCACGACGAGGATTGTGTCTTTCCACCGCCAACACCAAAGACAACTTCAATACCTAATTTCTTACATATTGCTTGTTCAGGTACATTATCTTTCGTTCTATCTCCGCCCTTAGCGAATACGAGTTCATAATGCTTATCTGATAAAGCTTTACGAATCCCTTTGAGAGAACCGATTACTGTTTGGTCAGTATCTTTACTAATCCAAACATGGTCTACTCCCTCTATCGCATTAAGGACTTCAAATCTATCGTCGAATGGTATAGCTATATAACCCTTCTTCTCAAATAGAAATCTATCGCTATTGAGAATTACTAAAACTCCATCTCCAAGTTCTCTTGCAGAGCGAATATAGTTTATATGACCTTTATGAATCGGGTCAAAGCCACCAGATACTATAACCATTCTAAATTTACGCATTACTTGTTTATTCCTTTTTTACAATGAGGACAATATCGACCAAAAGTTTCTCCTATGAGAAACATCACAAACTTAAATCCCCATATACAGAGTATTACATACCCAAAGAATCTTGCTGTTTCAAGTATTTCTTTCCAAGGTACGCTCATGCATGACTCCCATTCCTAATTGTCCAGAAATCTGCTCCCAACTCTACAAGGTATTCAAAGGGAATAGTAAAATAACCAAATTTACCCCAATTATCACCCCATGAGTTACGAACAATAAATCTTTTCGATGCTATATCATACCCAACGGCACATACCGCATGACCACCAACTACACCCTCACTAGGTTTGGGCATATCAACTACTCCAGTATCTCTAACTTTACTAGATTCAAAACTTTCATATAGAGTGATACCAAATACAAACGGATAACCTTCTGCTAAACAAGTTAACATTTCGTCAAGAGTATCTATTCTACTATATGAAGTAATCTTATGCTTCTGTGCTTCTTGATACGCAAGTGCCGATGGTTTAGTAAAGACTTTATTGATATTGTAGGGCCAAGTAGCTTCAAAACAATACCCTGCTTGACATAAAGTTTTTATACCGTCTCGTATGTACGCACCTGCGTCTTGGTCTGTTGTTCCTTCTAATTCTCGTTCATTGTAATAGATAAACAATCTTGATACATCTGTCCATGCAGATAAAGATAGTTTTGGTGCAAGACCTAACCATCTTTGCCAGCAAGTTGGTACTACTACCGGTACAGGAGTAGGATTAGGGTCGGGATATTTTCTCATAATCAATTCAATATTTCCCGCTAATGCCTGAGCAGTACAACTACCGATACTCCCCTGGTCTTCTACCGTTGAACAGAAAGACCTCAAATCTACTTTCTGCGGTATAGATATAGCCTTCGGTTTGATTGCCGAATACTTCCTATCTCTAATATCTGGTCTATCAGGTATCCAACCATATGTTCTATTTAATATACTCTTTGCCATAACTACTCCTATTCTACTCCGAAATATTTTTCAATTTCTAAAGCTGAGTGATGTTTACGTTTATATAACTTCTTACTGGGAACAAACTTTTGAGTGATTGTTCTCTCCGTAAACATATCCCATGTCTTTCTGACTTTGACTTTCTTAG
>Ga0315286_10006386_pt1 | contig 11477 bp, 7 predicted proteins | sample YL17G10_0_MG_FD_205038 | JGI IMG/M metagenome (GOLD analysis project Ga0315286, IMG submission 205038) | Sediment microbial communities from Yellowstone Lake, YNP, Wyoming, USA - YL17G10_0 | ecosystem: Environmental > Aquatic > Freshwater > Lake > Sediment | place: USA: Wyoming | collected...
TAAGTTATAGCCCCACAAACTCCGCTGCCAACGAGCCGTTCCGTTTGTCTGGATTCAGCATCTTGAGCAATGACAACAGCGGGGTTCTCGGCCTTTGGAACGACGATGTCCTCCATCCCATCACAAAGGTAAGGATTGACCACAATTATCTTAGCCGACCGTCTGGCACAAGGGTTATAAATGTTTCTGGGAGTGTTTATGGCGTAATTGACAGCAATGAAATACATTGCGATTATTACGCCGTCAGCATTTATGGGCGACAAGAGGACAACTGGCTATACACAACATTCACGCCTGGAACAGCCGATAATGTTTTTGTTGAGGACAATGTAATATACGCCTACGACGGAATCCACGCCACGGGACAGGGCGGCCGGTACTGTATAAGATACAATATCTATCATTTTTTATCGGGCAAAGGTGGATGCCACCCGTGGTTTGATGCCCACGGGAACCAGACGGAACAGAACATGGGGGCAATGGGCGTGGAGATTTACGAGAACACTCTGAATATGCCTGGCGGTGAATCTTGCACCCTTGTGGACCACCGTGGAGGCGAGGGCATCATATTCAACAACACGGTAACAACAACCGGGGCCGTCGGGTTTCAAATTCGAGAACAATACCACGATAACCTTGTCACCCCATCTACGGCTTCAGATGGTATGCCGCAACACATTTCCGATTCATATTATTGGAACAATCGTAAAAACTCTACCCTCCTCGTCCCGCCGGACGCGATGTATGTGTCAGAGGAGATTGACTACGGTGGGTCGATAGGGATTGTCCCGAGAGAGAATGTCCATTTTTGGAGACAAATTGTTCCCTTCAATGGCACATCCGGCATCGGCGTTGGCCTTCTCTCGGCACGGCCCGCAACCTGTAAAGTTGGCGTTGCCTATTGGGCGACTGATACAAGAACCCTGTATAGAGCTACGGCCGCGAACACCTGGACCGCATATTATACCCCGTATACATATCCCCATCCCTTGAGGCAGCTACCCTAGACGTGTAACATATGGAACTCCGATTATCACGGGAGAAGTCCTGAGCTTACCAGCTGACGACTCGTCCAGAAATAATCGGCAATAATTATCCATGATATTCACCAAAACATTTAGGGAAATTTCTGGAACGGATATGGCCTACCCCCTATGTGGTATTGTAGTTAGCGAGGGGTGTCATTCGATAAATAGTTCGGTCAAGAAAATACCAAGGATGTCAGATACTCGGATACTATGTTCGGCCAAAAAGCAACATATTGGCTGTCACGTTTTTCGGGGTGAATTAATATGATCTGGACGAAGTCAGTTTTGATTGATGCTTGGCTTGACCATTAATCCATATTTCTCAGCTGTCCGCCTTAGGAACGAATTCTCCCAGCCATTGGAAAGATAATAGCCGCCTCCAGGCAAATTGGATTTCTTAGGCAATGAAACTTTCCCTGGGAATTTATTCATAAGAAAATAGCTAATTATATGAAGTGTGTACCCTAATAGATACCGAAGGAATGTCTTTGGCGATAACGGCAGCATGGGGCGGTAATATCCATAAGTTGTCAATCGGCCCATTCTCGGATTCACCTTGGCCATGGCATCTTTTTGCACCAAAGAATTGCCTTTCAGTTTCCTGTGGTCTCCCCATAAGACGGGCGAGACTCGTAGTGCCAATTCTAATACAGGATAATTAGCATATGGATCGAGTTGAAAACCCGCTTGGTTAAATGCGGATAGAATGAATGAACCATATCGAGCAGTAGCAGTGAGGTAAAAAAGGCGGATATAGTCTCTTTCATCGTTATTATTCAAAATGTAATACTTTTTTATCTCATCAAAATCTTTATATAGCGAACCTCGAAATATGTCCCAAAATTCATCTCCAACCATAAGGGCTTGCTTTGCTCTATTGATTTTTGTGTTTATGAATTCTTCAATCGATTTCCATCGAATCGGCATAAAAAGCTCCGTTCCAAACGCACCGCCAAGACCCAACGAGCAGGTCCCGGCTCCATCTAGCAGCGGCGCCATCGTATTGTTAAAAACTGGAGAAAATCCTTCTGTTTGTTTGATAAATCTGGCCTCATCTATCCCAGGTTGGAACCAAAAAACATCGAGGGGAATCCCCTGAACCCGGGCAAGATTACTGGCAACTTTCAGATCTTTTAGAGAATCGTCGTTTTTCGATGAGGCGGCTATCCGGAAGCGAAGATTGGGAAACTCATTCGCTGCGATGGCGGCAATAAGTCTGCTATCATGCCCACCCGTCAATGACGCAGCCACTTTTTGATCCTTAAATTCTTGCCGGGCAAGAATTTTGCCAAGAACAGACAGGAGTTCATCAGAGAGTAAAGAGATATTAGATTGCTTTTCGTTATCTATGTGGTAACTAATCGGGCAAAGACGTAGATTTCCTTTTTCCTTATCAATTACGAGATATTCATTCGGCCGCAGCCAATTAATACATTTATGGTATGTCGATCGGCCTAGCCAAGAGGGGTAGATTGAGTGTCCCATAGCAATGAATTCATATAATTTGAATATATCAAGATCAGTCGTTCGAGTCTCCTTAAGATCTTCCAATAGAGTATAAGAGGAAGCGACAAACTTGCCATCAGTAGAGTAGAAGATATTCCTGACTCCCATGAAGTCCGAAAAAATGTGGATGCTTCCATTTTTCTTTATGAGGAGGATGTATTCTCCAATTAGTCTCCTCTTTAAATCAATGATCTGGGATTCATGGAAAGTTTTCAATATCCGAGACAACGTTTCTTGAATGGAAACTCCGTCCAGCAAAGAAATATAGCCAATAGCTATAATTAAATCTTCTTTTTCCTGGACTATGTTATAAGTTCGACTCTTACCATATATGTTACAGCAACAACTATTGCTAAGCTTGAAACAGGCTGGATCTGATGGTTTATATTGATCGATAGATAGCTCATCAACTTGTCCCATGCTAATTAAAATATCTGCCATTTTTTTTCCTTATAAAACTTTAATAACATTCCTAAGAACAAATTACAAGAAAAATATATCATTACATGATCATTTCAAAATGCAATAAATTTCTTCCGGACGCCCCCACTAAATAAGGCTGATTTAGCTTAGTCTATGTTTTTCTATCAGATGTAAGCGATTCTAGCTAGAAGCGTAAACGCCGGAACTTTCTGCAGGACTCCTAAAGGGAAGTCGTCGTTTTGTGGCCGAGATGATCTCTTGGATCCATGCACCGGCCTCTGATCTGTTGATAGAAATAGGCCGGGCTCATCCGAGATTCCGAGGCTGAAGAAACCTAAAAATGGCCAGGGAGAAAATAATCGATGGCCCTTGACATCCCTTTCACTCCCGCTTACGGGGAGGATGATTTATTTTTTTATCAAAAATGTTCTTGTCAGAAAAGATAGCGCAAGGGCTATGAGCACGGGATCAGGTGGAAAGAAGCGAAGGGGAATGCAAATCTGGCGATTAAGGGAAAAAGGGTTCGTTTTAGGATCATTTATCTGGATACAATTAGAATCGAAAGGCAGGGCTAAAGCTATTCGCATTGTTTCTGCACATAAATGGCCATTGAGGTTACAGAGAAGAAAAGGATTATTGCGGTCAAAGGGCCATTAAATGAATTGAGTGAAGATTCGGCGAGATTATGTATAGCATGGACCATAATGTAAATGATATTAAGAGTCCCCCATTCATAGTTGTGAGAAAGTCCCCGATGAGCCTTGCGGCAAGAAGATAATAGGAATACCGAAACCAAAAAAATGCCGATGAATCCAAGATCCAAGATTTCATCAAGATAACCACTATGAGCATTGGGGATTAAGAACAACTTTCTCGTTTTTGTAGACCAAAATCCTCCAAAACCATGCCCCAACAGAGATTGCTGCATGGCAACAGGCGCGAGGGCTGCCCATACCTGCGTCCTGCCCGTCAGTGTCGCGTCTCGTCCAAAAGAGGCTGAATAGGATGAGACAATACTTCCCCCAGAAAATGGCATAATTACTCCAAGTAAGATGATTAGTAATAATACAACAGATAAAATACTTACACTTACGATTATCCCCGATTTTTTAAGTAAACGAAACCCAAAAAGGATAATAAACCCTATTCCCATAGCAACGTTTGATGTTATAGAATAAGATAGGCTTCGTTGAGGCCCTCCCATGAGCCAAATAATAATCAATAAAATTAATACTTCTGCGCCGGTCTGGTACTTCCAAACCGTTGGACTTTTCCCCTGCCGCCTTCTGTCTAAAACCCAGATAAGGAAAAGGGCGGAGATAAGGCATAATAGGCATAAGCTATTCTTTTGATCAGTAACGCCAATCCACATTCGTTCGCCCGCCCATCGACCAAAGATAACCCCGTAATCGGGGAAGTACTTAACAAGAAGCAAAGAAAAGGGAATTAGGATGTAGGTCGTTCTTCGGAGAATGCTCTCAATTGCCTGGCGCGGTGAAGGCTCGGTAGTTACCAAAAAGGCCATTAGCACTGCGAGAAGTTCTCTTGTCCACCGCTTAAATGAAATATATGGCATAGGTGACCATAGAACACTTAGAAGCATGAACGTGATCAAAGCCACCAACCAGCCATTCTCTTTTATGGCGTTGGCCCATTCAAATCTTCTCTTGTTAAGCATCCACAAAGTTAGAATAATGAGTACTATCAAGAACGCCCTGTCTAAAGGACTCCCGGACTCAAGATTCCCACTTTGCTGAAACCAACTGCCTAGAGGCTTACTTAAAATAAAAAGCATCCAAATGGTTGGTATCCATAAAACAGGCGTCACCTGTGGTGACTGCCTGGATTCAAACCGGAGCAGAAAGATGACAAAGGCAGCAACGCAGATAAGTGCGAATATTGGTGGCAACGAATCTATCCCGAACTTAGCGTTTTTACGTTAATTGAAAAGCGATAATATTTTATTACGTTAGACAATAGAAAGACTTCATAATGCCGAATCAACTTCCTGACTACCAAGAACATTTTATTCATTTTAGGTCTTAAAAGCTATCTTAATCTATATGAACTACCTCGGCAGCATCCTAATAGCATTATATTTATCTATTGAACTATCTGAATAAAGAACAAGGGGAGCTATTTTGGACAAATGAACATCCAGCCTAGACCATCGCCGAGCGGGCTAGCCAGCCGGTCGGCGGGGGTCTAGGCCCATAATTAGGAAACGTTTGTCATGTCGAATGCAAAAGCTGTTGTGAAAGGGCTCCATACTAGATTCTCTATAGGTAGATGCGAATTTATGGAGAATTAGCAGAAGATTGAGTTTTCCCTTCGAGCGAAGAGATTCGCTTTCTATTTTCGAAGGAATTGGCTTCTCAGCTCCTCCTCGGCCAACGGCTTCTGCCGATGACCGTGTCTGGCCGGTCGAAGGTTTCCCCGAGGGTCTCCGGTGCCACGCGTGCCAGCTTCCTGTAGTCCGGACCCGTCTAGAAGAACACTCTTCTCACATTGCTGGGCCCAAAGATAACGTCCAAAGAAGGCCCTCTAAGTCTGTTCATAAGATTGCTAGACCATCCTGAGTGGCTCATTTCTGAACGCGCTTTAATAGTTTAGCAGCCGTCTGCGCTGGATTAAGAGCTAGATTCAATAACTTCATAATTGATGCATAGATTAACCTGGCATAATTAATCGTAGAATGGATGCGATGCATCCTATTCCTATGATAATCCCAGAACTCTTTATCTCTTATCTCTGTTATATGTGCAGCAAGATGCTCGTAATAGCTATTCAACAGCTCTTTATGCTGGTCGTTATATTCTTGCGGGGTGAGATAAATATGCCCATATTTAGATAAAAATTCCAGCCGATCTACCAGGAATGGATGGAATCGCATGATCGTAGACCTTATCGAGTCGTTATGTTCTCGTTCAAAAGACAGAATTTGGTGGACAAAGCCATAATCATTGTGATTCAAAATCCTCAAGCATGAAGCGATATCAGCATTTGGATCGGTTCCTGAAAAAAACGGCTTTTGATTTCTAATAATATCAGAACGATACAAGAGAGCGGTGGGGCTCCCGATGATATCTGTGCCAAGTAATCGGAGGCGGCCTACTGATCGGCCAGAAAAAAAATCTGCAGATATGGGAAGGCCTAATCCCCGAACACTTCCTTCCTTAAACGCATATGATCCTACGATTCCCACTGAAGGATATTTTAGTGCGACCCATACTTGGCGTCGGAGACATTCGGGGTATATCCAGTCATCAGCTGATACAACTTTACAGAAAGCACTGTCAGGCGAAATTTGGCTAAAAGCGATATTATGGTTTTCGATCACACCCACAAAAGTTTCATTATCAATAACTCGTATTCGTGAATCATTTCGGGCATATCGCAGGGCAATTTCGAGTGAATTATCCTTACTACAATTATTTATTATTATGTACTCAAAATTCTTATGATCCTGATTTAAAACACTGGTTATGCATTCGGCGAGATATTTGCCACCATTATGAACGGGAGTAAGGACACTAAGAAACGGTCTATCGCCATTCATGGAATTGCCCCCTGAGGGAATAGAACAAATTCATAATAATTCGATAGTTCACCTTACCACATGCCCCTGAAAATAATCAAGTGCTTGACTTTAACTCACAGCCCTGCATATAATTATCCCGCATGAAGCGGGTTTTTGTCGTTATTTTCGGCATTGCTTTCCTCGTCGCCTCCTGCAGCGTCGAAGGCGACTCCGGCCCAACCGAACCTTCCGCGCCCGTTTTCCCTCTCAAGGTTAGCGCGGATGGGCGCTACTTGGTTGATCAAAAGGATGTTCCTTTTCTCATGATCGGTGACGCCCCGCAGGCGCTTATGGTTAACATATCCTTAAGCGACGCTGATTATTATCTAGCTAACCGCGCCGCCCATGGGTTCAACGCCGTCTGGGTCAACCTGCTCTGTGCCGAATATACGGGTGGACGTGCCGATGCAAGTACCAGCGATGGCCTGAAGCCGTTCAGCACCCCCGGCGATCTCTCCACTCCGAACGAAGCATATTTTGCCCGATGCGACCAGATAATCCGCTTTGCTGCCAGCCACGGCCTCACCGTTATTCTGGACCCCATTGAGACCGGCGGCTTCCTGGGCATGATGCGTGCGAACGGCATCAATAAATGCATGGCTTATGGCCGTTATCTCGGAAACCGCTACAGGAGCTTCGATAACATCATATGGATGTCCGGCAACGACTTCCAAAGCTGGCGCGACGATAGCGACTGCGCCGTGGTCAAAGCCGTCGCCTCCGGGATTAAAGAAACCGATACGCGTCATATCCATACCCTGGAGCTTGATTACTGGCTCAGCAGTTCACTCGATAACCCAAGCTGGGCGGACGTAATTGATCTTAACGCTGCATATACCTACCACCCTACGTACGCCGAGGTGCTCAAGGATTATAACCGGACACCAGCCGTCCCGGTTTTCCTAATCGAGGCTGATTACGAATTTGAAAATGGTACTGACTTAGAACGGCTTCGGCGCCAAGAGTACTGGTCTTTTCTAGCCGGCGCGTGCGGACACGTCTACGGTAACGGCTATGTCTGGCCCTTAAGGGCCGGATGGAAGGACAATCTCGACACGATCGGCGCCACACAGCTCAGCTATTGCAAAGCCCTGTTTCAATCCCGTCCATGGTACACGCTTGTCCCCGACCAAACACATACGCTGGTCACCGCCGGCTATGGCACCTTTTCGTCCGGGGGAAGCCCTCATTCCAGCATAGACGAAAACGACTACTTAACGGCCGCGTTTACTCCAGACGGGAAACTTGCCATCGTCTATATACCTGCTGCCCGAACAATCACGGTTGACCTGACCAAATTATCAGGCTACGTCACAGCCCGCTGGTTTGGCCCAACTACAGGCTACTACCAGACTGTCGCCGGCTCCCCGTTTGCCAACACCGCCCCCCACGACTTCACAACCCCCGCCGCTCACGCCGACGGTTCCAGCGACTGGGTCTTGGTTCTCGAAAGGCAATAACGAAGGCAACGGCCTCAACAAAGGCGCTTATTTGATGTGTCGGCTTGGCCCTTATGTTTATGTATGTATTCTTCCTTGGGCTCGGTTTTTCTGTTGATATTTTCGAATTGTCTTTGCCCATTCCGGTTGCTTTGAATCAACATCACATTATTGGATGGAATCTAGCAGATGATTAAATCGTGCATTGTAGGATGCGGAAAAATCGCAGATGCTCACGCGGCGGCTATCTCCATGATGCCAAACGCCGAATGTCGTTAATATCACGACCCCTCCCCAGAGTCATTTTGAATTGGGCCGCATCTATCTCGACGCAGGCAGTCATATCTACGTCGAGATGCCATTTTCCGTGAGTTGTGACGAAACATACCAACTTATCAACCTCGCCAATCTAAAGGGCCTCAAATTGGCCGTGGTGATCAGCGATTAGATGGCTTTCCTGCGGCTACCAGACCACGAGTGCCCTCTCTGATAGAAGATCCATAGAGTTCAGGCGGCAAAAGATTTAGTATGCGTGTATCGAGGAATCCAGAGAATCTAACAAGCGAACAGAAATGCCAAGACTAGGCTTAAAAGTTCCATTGGTTAAAGAGCTAATTATTTGAACATCCGAGTATCGGGATTGGGGAGATCCTTAGCCGTCTCTCCGGTTGCATAGAAAAGGGCGGCACTGAAGCCGGAGCAGAATTTAGCAATGCTGCCGTTTTCTGTGATCTCTCGTTTCGCTGCGGCAGAGAACCTTCCCCGAATTTCATCATCGTCGAGGAGAAGCCGCAATTTATCACTCAATGCCGGAATGTCCCCCCGCGGCACGATGAAGCCATTTACGCCGTTTTTCAAGTACATGATCTCCGCGGATTCATCTCCCTCTTCTGTCACAAAAGGAAGGGCGCAGTGGAATGCGTCGACGATGCTCAGGCCGACAGCGCCCGGGAGACAATAGACATCCGCTGAGGAAAGCAGGTCAAACTTCTTGTCCTCGTATAGAGGGCCGAGCTTAAATATGTTATCGCCACTAATATTGGCCAAGATTCCATCCGTGTCCGGCCCAACAAGGATCAAGCCGATATCGGGGCGATTCATATAAGCCAGGGCTTTGGCCAATTGATCCACTCTCTTGCGCTTCTGCATACGTCCGACGCAGATGATATTCTTCTTGGTATGAATGCCGTACGCCGCCAGAACGCCCTCTCTTGTTACTCCTGGCGCAAGGCCCGCATAGCTCAAGAAAAGTGTGTTGTTGGCGATAAAGACCTTCTTGTGAAAGGACTCGGGGACATATTTTTTCAGGTGTTCTGCATAGAGGATAATCGCGTCGCACATCCTTTGTTCGGCAGCATAAGCTATGTTCTTGAGCCGCGCCTTGGCATCGAGCAGGTCCCTGCCTTGACCCCAGTAGATCATTTTTCGGCGCAGAAGTCCCTTTGCGAGGAAATAGGTGGGAAACAGATAGCGATGCCTCAACTCCATGTAATCAATGATGACATCCATATGCTGTTTGCGGACGAATCGGATGATGCTCGAGACCGAAAGCCGCATCTGAACAACCTGAAACTCAGCGGTATTCGGGCCGCCCGTCGAAATCCGGTCCGACAGGACTGTCAGCTCATAGCCGTATTGCTTGAGATAGCCGCTTAGATAACCATAGATGGGAAGGCGGTAGTGCGGGATTATGCCCGGATGAATCAGGAGGACGCGGATCACGTTAAAGAAGGCTCCCCGAGGGTTTGAGCTTATGACGCTCGGCATCTACGATATCCCCGCCCCTTAATAAGCGGACGGCGAGAGAATAAATTCTCGATTTAAGAGGTTTAATAGAATACTTCCACATAAATCCCTGGACGAGCCTGGGTCCGAATCTCTCTTTAAAAGCTGTGAGCCCCTCCTGCTTAGAACCCTTTTCGGGATCGATTCGTACTCCGCAGAAGTCGTAGCGTTTGACGCCCAGGCTTTGGAACAACCGTATCGCTTCCCAGTGAAGGAGGTTCATGGAGCCGGTTTCCGGCTCGGGGATACTGCCGCCGTAGACATAGTAGGCGCCGTAGCAGCTGAAGGGAATCACTATACAGCCTAGTATGGCACCTCGATATTCAGCCACCATGATTTTAATGTTCTCTCCCAGGCCATCGACCATACGCCGGAACGCGGCATAATCCATGAACGGCATCGATGATCTTTTAAAGGTATCCCGCACTAACGCATAAGCAATTTCAGCGTGCTCCAAACCAGCCAAGATCTTTACCCCGTATTTTGTCGCGAGACGGATCTTTCGGCGATGGCTGGAGCTAAGGTTGTTGAAAAGCGTCTCTTCATCCCCGTCCAAGTCAATGATCAACGTTCCATAGGGGGCGGCGATAGCGCCTGTGGGATACGTGCGAAAAATCGTGTTAGTTGTGGCTGGAATTATAATATCGGCCCCAATAGACCGGAAATACTCTATGGTGCTGTCGAGAAACGATTTCTCTTCTTCGGCTCCGAGCGCTTCATCCAAATGGACGGTCTCGACCCTGAAACGGACCATCCGAACCATAGCTTTTCGAACGATTGTATAAGGAAGAATACAGCGGAGTTTTCCTGAGTAGTCCGTACCGCCAAGCCAACCGTATTCATCGCTGACCGCCTTCAAGAAGGACTCCTTGGCAAAAACGGGAAGGTCGGGGTGCCAGTTGATTTCGATCGGCTTGACTCTCATTATACTCTTCTCATGACCCTCTTGGACTACTTAAGATGGGCCAAGAGCTTTCGATAGTAGTCTTCCAGCCAGCGCATTTGTTCTTTTCTCCGGAATAGGACGAATTCCTCCGAAACTGGTTTGGGCGGATGCGTGATCATCCCCCAAAAGTATCCGGACAGGAGGAGAAACCCGGACAGGAACATGGGCTTCGCGCTCATCTGATAGATCGAGCGGAAGAATTGCCAGACGGGATGGACCCCAAGCATATAGTCGCCATGTCCGCTCTTGAAAGTATACTTCAGGAAGTGAGGGCCTGCTTTTCCCATGGGCCGCAGATGCAGACAGGCCTTTCCCGTGAAGGTCTCTGTTTTCCAACCCATCATTCTCGCCGTCACGACGGCGATAAGATCGATTCCGCCTCCTTTGAGCGGGACGTATCCTCCGATCGTTTCGAAGCATTTACGCCGGAACAATTGGCATGCGCCGGAAACATGCTCCCTGCGGGAGTATCTGTAGTCGTATTGAGTGTTCCCCTCTTTGAAGGGGGTTCCGGCAACTCCTAAACGATCATCGTTGGCGAACTTATTCAATAGGAATTCGAAATAGTCGTTGTCAAATATAATGTCCGCATCAAGGTTTCCGATGACGTCATAGTCGATATGCCGCACATGATCGCGGCCGGTGTTGAAGGCCATGGCCTTCCCCCCGAAATGCCGCTCCTTCCTCTCGGGCATTCGAATAAGCTCTATCCAGGGATACTTGACGGTATATCTGCTAACGATATCGTCAGTCCCATCGCTGGACCCGTC
>Ga0315286_10006387_pt1 | contig 11477 bp, 10 predicted proteins | sample YL17G10_0_MG_FD_205038 | JGI IMG/M metagenome (GOLD analysis project Ga0315286, IMG submission 205038) | Sediment microbial communities from Yellowstone Lake, YNP, Wyoming, USA - YL17G10_0 | ecosystem: Environmental > Aquatic > Freshwater > Lake > Sediment | place: USA: Wyoming | collected...
TTCTAATAAATGGGGAGCCTTCGCATTATCGAAGTCCTCAACCATTTCCACACGACGCATGTGGGGATTCCAGAAAGCTTTCTTTACGCGTCCGATCGCTTTGGCAGGGTCACTGTTTACATGATGCTCAAATACATGCGCTTTATCGTAAGACTGATAGTGCTTAGTAAGCACTTCGTCGGCAGCGATTTTGCCTTTTACGGGCTGGGACGGGAAACCATCACCATTACGATTGGCACCGTAGGTCTCATTGTCACCAAGGCCAATAACAAGAACAATAGTCTTGCCGGGCTCAGGCGCGACGGTCTTGATATACTCAACAGCGGGGCTGTGCGTGCTGGCAATCTTGTGCAGCGAAGTTGCTTCCCGCAACAGCCGTCCTCCACGACCCCACGTAGATACCAGCTGGACCGTGGGTTCCCCGGTCGAGAAATGGTCGTCTAATGTGATGATCTTGGAGTAAGACATATTAGGCCAGTTGTCCGGGCTTGGCAGGCAGGATTCGCTTGGATCCGCTAAATTGGGACACGGGAGTCAACATCTTGGCTGTAGCCTGCCCTGCCTGGCGAGCTTGCGCCATAGCCGGAGGCATTTCAGGAGGAATCGCGCTAGTGCGCATTTTGTTAGCGATTGCGTTGCCTGCTTCTAGACGCGGGGCTACGTCGCGAACCATGCCGGCATATTGATGGCCCAGTTGTTGTTCTTGAGACATGGGCGCGGCTAAGCCTCCCGTTCCGAAACTATTAACCGGCTTGCCAATGCCGATACCGCGACCGGTGGGGGCTAGGGTATCCGCAAGGCCCGGTAAATGTGCGGCGCCTGCAGCTTCCGCTGCGGCAGGCGCCTTACCTAAAAAACGGCTTTGCACCGCATTCCAGATGTCCCGAGGACCCGCGGTTTTCTCACCATTTACGATCGCGTACGAGTCGAGTCCTGAAGCAATCTTCTGGTACTTGTAGTGCTGCGCTAACCACGCAGTACTCAACTGCTGCACCGCTGTTTTCAGCGTAACTTCATCCACGCCGTATAACGGAGCTGCCACCTTGTGGAGTCCCGTCTCACGTACGCGTTGAATCACGTCTTGCATCTGAGGGCTGAGGGTCAACTCAGCCGAGCTCAGTTTATGCATGATTGCATCGTAAGACATTTCAGCCTCCCAGACCGCTAGCTTTGCCAACCGATTGCTCAGCGTCGGCGAGGTTCTTCAACGAAGCGTAACTCGGACCCGTGCCGTAGATTGCGTTTTCACGCAAGAAGCTACGCGCTGCATTTTCATCAGCGGCTAAGTGCGGGGCAAAGCGCTTCATCGTTTCGTAAGACGAATGAATAAGCGCGTGGTCCGCCTTGGCAATGACCGGATCTTTCTTAATAGCCGCAAACACTTTAACATGCATGGGCGCGAGCTTAGCATTTAAGCTGTGGCGAAAAGTTTGTTCGCCCTTGAGCTTACCGATTTGCTGGCGCTGCGACGTAAGCGTCTCGCTGGCTGCGTTTGCTTTATCTAGCGCGCGACCAACCGCATATGTACCACCGCCAATAACCGCGGCGGTGCCTACACCACCCGCGATAGCACGTGCGATAGTTTGAGCACCTGAGATTTCCTTGCCATGCCCGAAAACATGCTCAAATACACCTGCTTCTTTTGCAAGTGCGCGTTCTGCATGTTTACCGACTTTAGGCTTGGAATCAGCATTCAGCAGCGCGGGCAGCTGCGCTATTAATGCCGTTTTTACCTGTGACGCGGCAATCTTCGTCACGGTTTCATCAAACCGGCTCATACAAGAGTCTCCAGTTTAGAGATACCCTGAGTGAGTTCCGCAAGCTTAACAGCATGCGCAACTGCGTCTGACATGAGTTTATACTCGATCTTACTGTCGTCTACGTAGCCCGCGGTCTTTTGGATGCGGTCAAAATCGTAGGTAACTGCAGGCATGCGAAGTTGCGCACGCATGTCAGTCAAAGGACGTAGGGCAGCAGCGCCGTGGATTGCCGCCGCGCGTTTCTCGAATGTCTGAAAATCAGTATCGCGGTAAAGCCGCTTGAACTGATTTTTGATGGCATGCAGTGCATCAGAGTACATGTACTCGGTTGCGATCTTTTCATGCCGAAGATGATCCAGAGTCTTGCGCAAGGTACGGCGGTCTTGTTCGGTCCTCGGCTTAGACTCAGGACGCATTTCAAATGCGACTTTGGTCGTAGTTTCTTCTGGGTCGTCTGGTCGCAAAGTCCGGTACTCGGACAAGTAAACTACGCCAGCGTCGGGTACGTGCGCGCTAGCTTCTTTTACAGCGCCGCCCAGGACACGACTTGCGTCGGCTACATCAAATTCGACCATGCGGTCGGATGCAGTCTTATCCTTGGATTGAAACATCTTGTTGAATGTCGTGTTATTCGACGCTTCACAAAGACGGCGGACCTGCTCCTGGCTCATGTCCATCGAGGAGGCCAGCTTGGAGATGCTGTCATTTAAAGCGACTTTATTTAACAGCAAGTCGTCAGAGACGGCCTCTGCCAGCTTCTTGTAGTCGTTCTCGGTGATGTGAGCCATGTTAGTGAACCACCTTATCCGCGCCTATATCTTCGACGGTACGGTTGCCGCGGGCTTCCTCAAACCGGATACGAAGGTTCTCGGCGTCTTCGTTGATGAAGTCGTTATTACCCAACAGAGCTCGTGCACACTCTAACGAGATCTTAGCGTATTTCGCAGCTTCTCTTGCGAGCTTGCCCGTAATAGCCTGCCCTCGATGCTCCATGGACCTGAAGTAAGAATCGGTCATGAGCGTTTTAATGACGTCCTGTGCAAGTACTTCGCCCTTATTACGACAGAAGTGCCACTGCAAAGCGCCAAGGCCTTGGTGGTAGGCAATACGGTAGTAGGGCTTGTAAGGGTGCTCCTCAGGAATCTCCTGCATGAAGACCATGATCTCTAGTTCTGTCTTGAAGACAGATGTATCGAAGAACAACTCTCGATAAACATTTACTTCTTCAGGCGGCATCGAAATGGCCTGAGATATCGAAAAGTCATTATCCGTAGCGATCATGAACGCTTCGAGAATACTGCGAATAGACTCAGTCCGGAATACCAACATCGGGTAGTCGAGGATTGAGTTTATTTCTTGATCAGGATTCCAAAGACGGAGCGGGCTCAACTTATCCAGGGCGTCTTTACCATGCAACGCTACGAACAGAGAACGCTCATGGTTCGTCTCTGGTATTCTGCGCTGATTAACTAGCGCATCATAGCGGTGGCGGGGATTAGGCGATCGCATTGGGGTCGAGCATCGAAGCGTTGTGTGTCAAAGACAGTACGAGTTTACCGAGGCCTTGAAAGGTATCCCGAAGTTGGGTTTCAAGGTCAAGGAATGTATCGTCGCCTAGTTGTTCTTTGAGCTTAGGCTCCTGCATGTAGAGCGTAAGCAGGGTGCGACCCAGGTCATCTACGCTCTCTTCGAGAGACGCGGCGTACTGCGACGTAACAGACTTCATATTTCCGTTACGCGCTAGGGAGGCGATAGTCCCTGCGTCGAATGCGCCTGTCTCATGCAAATTAGCTGCGTCTTGTAGGAACGCAGGATTAATTTGCGAGGCAATCTCATCCGAGGACGGCTCTTCCGTGCGCATGATCGGCATGGAGGGCTGTGCAGCCTGCGCGTTTGGGTCGTTGGGGTCCATGCCCGCTTGCGCATTGGGGTCCATGCCCGCTTGCGCATTGGGGTCAGCCGGAGGTGCCCCGGCGTCGGGCGCACTGCCCATGTCAGGTGACATGCCGGGAGGCATACCCTGCATGCTGGGGTCTTCCGCCGGCGGAGCACCTGCGTCATCTGCGCCGCCGCCGCCCGCAATCTGCTGCGCACGCTGTTGCACCGTATTAAGCACATCGAGCTGTGCTTGGAGGGCGGTCATTTGTTGTTGCAGACCGTCCATGGCTTCGCCGAAGGCTTGATCCACGGGGGACGGCCCTTGCGGCTCAGGCGCAGGAGCCGGAGCGTTTTGCATTGCGGGAGGCAAGCCCGGCGCTGCCCCAGGAAGTGGAGGCATAGCTACCGGAGGCGGCAGCGGTTGCTGCATTGCGGGCGGGCCGCCCATCGAGGTCTGGGGTGCCGCCTCGCCTTGTGCGATCTTCACACGGTACTTGAGCATACCGTACGCTTCGGGCGAAACGATATGTGCACGGCACACATTCTGGTGTGACGCAATTTTCAACATTGCCTCAGCCGCAGAGGCGTGTACGTAGTATTTAGACGCGATTAATTGCAACGCTGCGCTCTTGTTGAGCGTACGTGTGCCATCAACGTCGTACATGCTCTGTCCGGCATTACGCACGACAGCTTCATGGACGCCCATCGATCCAAGCGCGTTCATGACTACGTCACTCAAGCCGGTGCTTGAGCTCATGAAATTGTCGTTGTCTAGGCGCTTGCCCAAACTCATCCACTGCCAGCCCGCAGGAATAATGACAAGACTTTCGTCTTTCATTTTCATGGGACGGTTAATGGGCGAACGCGGATCGATTACGAAGCTCTTTACGCCGAAACCCGACTGGCTAGAAATCTTGCCGCGGATTACTCCATTGGAGCCCGTAGACAATTCACTGATTTCAACAGGCAGTGTACCGAGATAGGACGCGCCACGCTTTGTGATGAACATGCCCGTACCCTTGGAAGGCTTGGACGTGCCATCTTTCATAACGGTGTTGTAGAGCTTGGAGCCCTTCAACGCGCCTTCGGTGCTTAATTCACCAAAAAGCTTGTTTGTTAGAACGAAGTCCCCGTTTTCCAGGACCGCCAGACGCCTGTAGTCGTGCGAACGGCCCACGTCTTCGTCGGCAAACGGACGCCGTTCGAAACCAGGCGCGCTGTTAGGTTCCTTATTGAACTCATCGAAAGGCACGCGTGTTTGCGGACGCTTAACGCGCGAGTCGTTACGCGGGAAAGTAATTCGCGCGTCACTCGTGAGATCAAAAGGTTCGCTAAATACAAGAGCGTTCTTGGCAGAACCTTCCGACGTAAACAATCGGTAGATACCCGTGCCAAGTGTGTCTTGGTAGTCGTGTTTTGTTTCGACGTGCACGGCCAAGTTCAGCTTGGGGCGCGTGTCGTCGAAATAGTATCCGCGCATCAATACGCCCTTGAAGGCGGCCGGTGCGGCTTCACCGAAAAAGTCTGTGTATGTACCCGGCTTGGTACTGCGATCCGCAACACGCAAGCTGCCGCGAGCCGGCGAGCCCATGGCAGGCGCAGGGCCTCCGCTGGCGGTCTTGGTTTCAGAAAGCGCCTGAATAAGCGCTTCTTCGCCATACAATTCCGCTGTCTTCTTCAACAGTTCCGGATTCGTACTAAGGACCTTTAGGTAGGCCTTTTTGACACGGGAGGGCGCCTTTGCCAAAAACTCCGGCAAGCGCTTGGTGTACGGCTTCTTCTTTTTCTGGGCATGGCGGAACATGCTCTTTAAGTTTTCACCGTGATCGGCAGCGTAACGCGTAGCGTAATCACTGTTGCCGCCCATGCTGGGCATCGAAAATTGCGTAGGGTTTGCACGACCTGCAAGATACCCGCCGCCCATTGCGCCAGTAATACGCCCTAACGATTGAAGACGTTCGGGATTTGCCTTGGCTCCGGTTTGCGCGGCCAATTCTTCTGCAGCATGGCCACCAAGAAAACCCAAGGCGGTACCGCCCAGGGCACCACGGGCTGCAGCGCCACCAATGTCGTTACCTTCGTTATGCGCTGCGTTGGCAACACCACCCGTGACTGCGCCAATGCCCGCATTACGTACAAGATTGGTAATTACTTTTTCAAGCTTACTCCCAATTGTACGCGGCCGTGCAGCAGGCACTAAGTCCTGGGCTATTTCACCCGGAAGGCTGCCCATCTTCATGGCAGGGGGCATGCCCGGAGCTTGGGCTTGGGGCTGCGCTTGTTGCGGGGCTTGCCCCTGTTGCGGCATCTGACCTTGTGCTTGCGCACCCGACCCGTCCGCTGCAAGACCCGGCATTTGCGCATTGGCCAAAGGATTGGCACTCGGGTCAGCCATCATCTCCCACGTCTTCGTGTGAGACTTGTACATCTTGGCCATCGTCTCTACGTCGAGAGATCCGCTGTCCAAAGCCTGACCGGGAGTCTGTTGCTGCGTGCGTTGAAATTGTTCAACGAACGTTGCCCACAGCTGCGGGTTAAAGTCAGATTGCATCCCAGGCTGACCATTGCCCGGAAAAGGACCGACGCCTGCAATCTTGGTCAGTTTTCGTCCCAGCGGCTCTGTCGCCTGAGCCTCAAGGCGACTCCGAGGAGAAACCGAATTATAGCTGGCATAGCTGTACCGTCCCGTCGTCGGCGGCACTACGATGTTACGGATATCCACGTCAGTGGGAACCGTTTCAGGGAGCTTGCTGCCTTCGCCGAGCGACGAGATCGTGCCCTTTTTTACTTCTTCTAACCAGTCGTTGGTAAGCGGAAGAAATATATCCTTCGCTTTTACGTACATTAAATCAAACGGCTTAAGCTCATTTTCAGACAACACAGCGGGTACGTAAACGTAATCGCTCTCCTGTTCGAGAATGAACGCACCAACAGCCGTTCCCGTGGCTAAGTCTGCATCCAAGATCTTAAACGTAACGATTTCTGTTACGAGATCGGGAAACTTAGACGAGAAGGCTTGATACGCCATCTGCCCAAACTTGTCTTCGAACAGCTGCTGCTCATCCGCAGCATTGGGCATCTGCTGTTGAGCGTTTACAGCCGGAGAAAACAGGGCTTTTTTAATGGTGGCCATGTATTTTTTACCGTAGGGTAACTGCTGAGGCAGAAGACTTCTTGATGCGTAGGGAGTCTAGCCGATTAGCTTACCGGGTAGTTACGATCTTCGGAGAATTTATATGCGCCGTGGTAGACGGCGTTTTTTTGTGTGTCTGCTGGAAGATCGACGGTTGTGGCGCTAGGGCTTCAGCTTCTTCAGGTGCATAAACGGAAAAGCCCGGGACGCCCATGGCCTGCCCGAGCTTAGTTTGAACAAGCTGAAGTCCGAGCTCTAATGCTGCTCGTGTGAGCCGCATTTAGCGACTCAGGTTAGCAAGCCGGTCGCGCAGGCCTGTGAGGGCTCGCGTAGGCGCCGCAGAAGCTTCCTTTTCAGCAGCTTCTTCCTTCTTGGATTCCGTCTTCTCATGCGCCTTCATCGCGGGCGGGAACATGGGAGCAGCCTTGTCGGTCGACTCACATTCGTCCCCATCCGGCTCGGCATGCGCCGCCGACTTACGGAAATGATCCCGCACCGACTCCGCAGCTTCCTTCTGGGCACCCAACGAGGAGTACAGATTGCCGAGGTAATCGGCGCGCTCAGACGTCTCTAATCCGAGCATTGCGCGGACGTGGCCAACCTTCATGTTGTCGTCCATATTCTCGGGGAGATACGGAACAACCTGCTCTGCCGTCTTGGCGAAGAGTTGATCGAAAGCGTTCTTGGTCTGCGCAATGATCGAGTTGCTGCCCGATGCAGTGGCACCCGGAACGTGCGGGTGCGGTTGCTCATGACCCATCACAGCGCTCGACGGAATCTTAAACTCCGTGGTTCCGACAGCCTTCTCACCGCGGTGAGCGTAGCCTTCGGGACGATTTTTCTGCTCAAGCGCAGCCAACGACTCATGCTGCGCCGCAGCCGCCAACGTGTTGGGTTGCGTGCCGCCAGTAACGAGCGTGCCCGTACCGGCAGCCGTCTTGGTGCCAACGCGACGGACGATCTCCGACAGAGACGCACCCTTGTTGAGCGAATTTGTATCGTGTCCCGTAGCGCCGGGAGCCATCGGATGCTTCGCTTGGTGGCCTACGGTTCCCTCGCTGGGATCCTCGTAATTGCCAACGCCTTTTTCGCCGAGGTGCGCATAACCCTGGGGACGATTCTTCATATCCAGTGCGGCTTCGGCGTTGTCGCGAGCGGCGTCCGGCTCTGTGTTCGGATCTTTGCCGCCTTCAACAAGAGAGCCCGTCTCCGATGCAGCCTTTTCCATCAACGCCCAGGCGTCGTGAGTGGCAACAGCCACAGGCGTGCTTTCCTGCGCCGTCTTAGTCACGGTCGGGTTGTACTTATCCCCGGCTTGCTGGCACTGATATTCAGCCGCTTTGATGAGGTACTCGCAGAGAGTGCCCGCCGTCTTGATGTCAAGCGCTTCGCCCTCAAAATAAGGGTCGGGCATGCCTGATTGATCCGCGACATAGTCGGCCGACGCATCCGCTGCTTCCTTAGAAGGATACACAACGGTGCCCTGGCGGATGAGCTCGGCGTTCAGTCCGCGAACAAAGGCTCGCTTAAAAAGCGGTGAATTCGACATGGTAGATCTCTGCTCCTCTAGAGGCATCGCGTTAATCATAGTCTGGTTTATTGTCTAGCCCAAGAACTGTTTTGTTCAGGAGCATACTCGGTTTTACTTCTTTGGCTTACGGGTATCTTTCAATAGGGCTTCGGGCAGCGCTCTGGCACCGTATATCGAGCCCCCGATTGCACCACCAACCCCACCTACCATAGCGCCTGCATCCACTGCTTTACGTAGTAGCTCGGGTTTTTTGAGGATCACACTCAGAGGGATTCCCACGGCGCCACCTGCTAAAGCTCCGGCTAACATTCCGGCTGGTCCAGCTATCGCACTGCCTCCAACACCGCCCAGTACGCCTGTTATAGCGCCTGCGCCATATTCAGGATCTTTAGGGTTCATTTCTTTGGCTTTCATAGCGCCGAGCGCCGCCTGAGTGAATAACCCTATCTTCTGGAATGCGTCACTACGTCCAGCTTCGTAATAATTAGTATTGGCCATTTTCACCCTCACCGAATTCCCCGCTGAATACAAGACCGGGGACCGGACTTGTGCCGTGAATGTTAGAAGTTTGTCCCTTTTGGGCTCCTTCTAAAAGGGACTGCTTTAAATAGCGGTGTCCCATTCGAACAAGCCAGTCGGGGTTTAACAGAGGATTGCGCGTCGCAGGGGAAATCACAGCGGACACCGTGGGCGCTTGACTCGAAGTACGTACGCGATGAAATCCGGCATCTTTGATTTCAGCAAGCATCGGCTGAGTAAGCTGTGTGCCTGCTAAATGATGTAGAACACCTTCACCGAGGTACTTGCCTTCAGCCTTGTCCGTGTCCGTATGCTGCGTCTTGTCTCCGACAATATTCCGGAAGCGGTTGTAGTCGATCACGTCTCCGCGTACGAGGCCGTGGGCCGCAGAGTCGTCGTCATCCACTTCTTCAATGCGCACATGGTTGAGTGCCGACTTCGCAAGCACTTCGAAATGGCGACGATCTACGTTTATTTTGCTGTCTTTGTAGATGCCACTGAGCTTGTTCACGAGGTAGGCACGGCCTGCGCCGAGGCCTTTGTAATGCACAACCTCATCGGGGCGCGGCGTCCCCTCAGATAGAACGTCGCCAGCATGGACGGTCGTGCCTATAGAGACAGTAGGTTTTAACCCCTGGGACACGTACGTCTTACTTTCGTTGACCGTGACGTAATAGCCACCCTGAGGTGCTTTTGAAATCGCGGTAACGACGCCGTCTTCAGGAGCGAGCGTCGCTTTATTCTTGAAGGACGCAGGGGATTCTAGCAGCTTGCGAAAGCCCTCTAGCCCGGTGGTTTCTAGCGGGTTAGCACCTGAAAGACGGACGCCGTGTTTAGCATTCAGCGCGAGTTGCGTAAGGGGTTCCCCTAACGACTGGCTTGCACGAATGCCTAAATTTACACCGATCTTGTTAATGACGCCGAGCGTACTCAAACCTGCACAATGTTGGCAGATGCCGTGCTGCGCTTCGCAAGTCATAGGTGACCGCATCAACATGCGTTCGACTTTTTGCTGCTGTAGCGTGCTTACAACCCGGGGAGTCATGAGCGTATTGCGAGGCAGTCCGTGTTCGGTGCGTGCCGTAAAGCGATCTAGAATATGTGAATCCGTAAGCGCTATAAGTAGGCCGTTTTTGGTGCCACAATCCGATATAGTCACGATTTGATCACTGGTGTTGTTGATCAAAATCTTAGATAAATCGCCGGGCTCCATGACCTCATTCTGAGTCTTTACCGCAGCCATTCGGGCTTCACGGTTATTGGCCCACCACTCTGAAGGACGAAGGCCTTCCGCATAACTGTGCGTTGTCAGCCAACCTTGTAGATCATCTTTTTCGTCGCTACTTGCGGCGGGTGCGCCTACGGCACGCATGAGTTGGAGCGAGCTACCCCGTGCGCCGGACCGTGCCATTTCACCCATGGTTCCTGGGTGCTTCATGGCGTACTCTAGGAGTTTATCCTGAGTTTCCGAGATAATGTCTTGCCGCTCTGTTTTGGTCTTGGCTTTTTTAACGCGAGCCAACGCGGGCTTGGTAATGGCGTCGCGTGTTTTATACAAGGGCTCGATATCATCAAGGCCTACTGATATACCTAAATTAGTGGCGAATTCATCGCCTAAACGCTTTACTTCTGTAATTGTTTTTGTGTAACGCGCTGGATCATCCTTAGCTAATCGCAGCATATTGCTACGTAGATCGGACTTAGAATATACGTCTTTAGGGCGGTACCCAACGGGTATCGCCCCATCCAACAAATACTGACCCAGCGTTTTAGACACTACACCGCGCCTGCGCGAGGAAGACCCATCTGGTAATTGCGAGTGCCTGCGTCGCCAGCTTCCATGGAGCTCTGGCTACCCCATGCAGGCGCTTTATCCAGATTCTGGTTCATGTCTTTAGACGTCGTATTTTGATTTACGAAGTCAGCAGTATCGTCTTGTTGAACCATTTGGGTGAACGCTTCGGCGTCGAGCCCTAGCTTCATGAGTAGCGCTCTACGGCCATGGTTATACAGGCGCATTGGCTACCTTCTTATCGGCGGGATCCCGGGCAAGGTTTACGTGTGCTTCGACCATCTTCAGTAGGTAGTCGCGGCTAATTTCGGCTGCATTGTGGTTCTTTACCATATCCAATGCAAATTCAGTTGCCATTTGCCGCTTCATATTCCCGTCAGGAATAGGCTCGTTGACTTTAAAGGCTTTACGGCCCTGCTCTTCCGCGTAGGCAACGCCTTTATACACAGCGTCGTCTACGAGGGCTAGCTGGTGCGCTGAAGCGGCTAAACCTGTCTTTTGTTCGACAATCTGTACAACGCGTTTAGCGAGCAGTAACACGACAGGCGTCACGATAAGAACAACCGCTTGAAGTACGTAGTCCATGATGGCTTGGCCCGTCGTTGTTTTTAGGAAGTCACAACCAGCCAACAGAAACGAGGCCATAGCCACAACTGCGAACATAGACGTCTTAGCTTTCACGGGAATCCTCCGAAATAAGTCCGCCAGCAGGCAATCCCGTGGCTGCGTTTAGTCGATACAACTCACGTAGATATTTTTCTTTACGATGCTTTAACGGCGCAGGTAAGTCTTCAGGATCTACGTCTTCCATGAAGCCTACTTTGACAGCTGCTGCTCTTTTGCCTTGAGCGTAGGCTTCCTTAG
>Ga0315286_10006388_pt1 | contig 11475 bp, 11 predicted proteins | sample YL17G10_0_MG_FD_205038 | JGI IMG/M metagenome (GOLD analysis project Ga0315286, IMG submission 205038) | Sediment microbial communities from Yellowstone Lake, YNP, Wyoming, USA - YL17G10_0 | ecosystem: Environmental > Aquatic > Freshwater > Lake > Sediment | place: USA: Wyoming | collected...
CTGCGCCAAGAGGGGTGTCGACCAGCACAGCGAGGGCGTGCCCATCTTTCGAGAACTCCAGGACGCCTTGCAGTCGCGCGGGCTTTTGCTCCCGCGAATCGCCCCGGGGGACACGGATGACGAGGGCCCCCCTCTGGATCCGCGCATTCTGGGCGGTGGACGAGGAAGCCACGCCGCCCTGTGCGAGATAGAATCGTGCCGTTGCGGGATCGGCGTTTCCAATCCCTTCGGTGTGAAGGGTCAAGTTGTCTGCCCCGAGGTCTGCAGTGAAGCGCAGTGACGGGTCTGCCTGCGGCAGCTCGGAACGAAACGCACGGAACGGGCGGGTTGCCCGGGGATCAGTGGCCCGCGATTGCGCAGTCACGGGGATCGTCAACCGCAGCTCTGCCCGACCAGGCTGACATACCTCCCGGCAGACCAGCCAGCTCACCTGTGCCCGCAGCTCTTTCGTCGTTCCAACGGCGAGCTCCGCTGGGGGACTGATCTCGACGAGAAGCCCGACTTCGCCCTCATAGCCGTAGGTCGTTACGCCCAGGGTCGTGTTCAGCCGGGGGGAGGGCCACTGGATCGGACCTGCGGAAAAGCCGGCCGGGAGGTTCCAGGAGATGCTTGTCGGGAGGCCCGAGTCGCCCGGGTTCTGCCAATACGTGTGCCACTCCGGATCCATCCTCAATCGCACCGCCACCCAGAAGGGCTGGCCGGGCACGATGGATACGGACTCTGACACGAGCTCCGCCTCCAGGTGGCCGTAGCGCTCAGGCGAGGCGTGGAGATGACTTGCCGACAGTACGAAGACCGCGGCGAACAACGCAGTCCCAAGCCGTTCCGGAAATAGTCGAAGTCTCATCACGCTCGTGCTCCCGCTCCCGGCTACATCGCCAGCAGCTTTTCGAAAAGGCTCACACTTTCCGGGCTGTCCCATGCCATGCTGTCCAAACCGATCTTCCGCCCGAGGATGCGGCCGTTTCGGTCAATGATGTACGTCGTTGGAATGCTCGATGCGTCGTATTGGGACCCAACAGTACCGTCTGCATCCAGAAGGACTGGAAATGGCAGGCCCTTCTTCTTCACGAAGGTGCTCACCGTGTCCTTCTGTTCGGCCAGGTCAACGCCAAGAACCACGAGGCCCTTCGATTTCAGCCGTTCATAGAGTGCCGCAATCGCCGGGAGCTCGATGTTACAAGGGCCGCACCACGTCGCCCAAAAGTTCAGGAATACGATCTGGCCTTTGAGTGAGCTGAGCTTCGTCGTGCCGCCGGTCAGGGTCTCGAGGGTGAAATCGGTGGAATCGATCTCCTTGCTCGGTACCTGAAACCCCGCCTTCGAAAGAAGCGTGGCGGCATTCGACGTGACCGACACAAGGACCGGTTTCGCGCCGTCCGGGCTGGCCGTGCCGTATTTCTCTGCTGCGACTGCAGACAGTATCGAAATAGTGGCAAAGGCCGCAACAAACAGTTTCATAACCATGGGAGTCCTCCTCAGTCGTGGAATTTCTTCTCCCCTGCCTCTATTAGCACTTCCACGTGGTTTTTCCGGGGAGGCACGGGGCAGGAGTATTTCTCGCTGTACGCACGCACAGTAGAGGTTATACGCCTGGTTGAAGTCCAGGTGAAGCGAGCCGAACTCGTGATCATTCGGCTCGAGGTAGCACCCAGCCCCATAGGTCTCCGCCGGTGCAATGGCTTCTATGAAAGGCACAAAATACCAACGTTCGTGCCTGTACACCTGGAGTGTCACCTCCATGGATCCGACCGGAAACCGGACCCGACCCACATGGCGGTATTCCTTCACGCCGCCCGTGAAATAGCTCAGCCCTCTGAAAACGCGTCGCTGTTCGTCTGTGAGAGGGGAATCCGGGTCGTTCCCAAAGAACTCATCCTTCTCTGCCCTGGCCCGTTCAAGCTCTGACACTCCGTTCTCCTTTCTCTTCTATTTTGACGCGCGAGAAGTCCGTTCTCTTACCGCCGTCAACGGCCCCATCAGAAGTCGCAAACACGAGGCGGAAGGTCTCCTGCGTCTCCGAGATGCCCTTGAGCCTCTGCAGCCGCTTATGGACGCCCCGGACTCGGCCTCTCATCCGCGCATTCGCGTCACGGTCGTGGCGGATATCCGACGAGATGATGATGTCCCCGCCGTCGGCCGTGCCCAGGATGCGGGCAGCCATGTTCACCACCTGCCCGAAGTAGTCGAGCCGGTTGTTCAGGTTGACCATGATCGAGCTTCCTGCGTGCAGTCCGATCTTGACGACAATCTGGCCGCGCAGGTTCTCCCGCATGTTGAAATCGTCGAAAGCCGCCTGGATGTCCAAAGCCGCCCCGACCCCGTCCGCCGGTCGCTTGAAAGAAGCCATCACCGAGTCGCCAATGGTCTTCACAATCACCCCCCCGTTCTCCTCGACACTGCGGAACAGGACGTCGAAATGGTCGCGGATCAGACCGTACGCGGCGGAGTCACCAAGACGTTCGTACAGCGCGGTGGAGCCTTTGATGTCCGTGAACATGATGCAGACCTGGCCCACATGAAGGCTTTCCCGGAGGGACAGGGTCTCGGTGTCGAAGATCTCGCGGAACAGGGGAACGTGCAGGCAGTCCATCCCGGACACGAAGACCTCGGGAAGCCGGATCCTCTTCTCCTTGTGCAGCTGCATGGTGAGCCTGCCCTGCTCATCGATGTACACCGGGTCGATCGCATAGAGCTTCGCATTGGGCGTGAAGGTGACCTCGACGTTCCGAGCGAGGTCGTTGCGGAAGTCCATGTTGCACAGCGGGCAATGGTCGCCGGCGGTCGCCTCGCGCAGGTGACGGTGGGTTCCCGCAACCGCGTTGCAGGTAGTGCAGTGGAAGTCCCAGTTGAGCTCCAGGACGCCCTCGTTCACCAGTCGGATGAACGTTGCCAGGATCCGTTTGCGGTCCACCGCGAGGCCATCTGCAGCGACAAAGGCGTTGATCCGCCACAACTCGCCATCCGTGGCCTTGGCGAACCATTCCACCAGTGTCTTGCCCGGGAAGTGACCCTCACTGTCCTCGCGCACTGCCTCCTCGATGGCCCGCGTAAGTTTCTTTGTGTTCATGCCCGTTCTCCCTTGTCACTTCAGGGCGGCGAGCGCCGCAATCGGGGCGACACCCGCGAGGATGGCCTGGACTGCTTCGGCGTACCGCGCCTCGACGTCGCGGGGGAGTACCTGGTCCAGGAACAAGGAGGCCTGAGTCATGCCGCTGAGCAAGCCGACCGCCGTGCGCTGAAGGGGGACGAGCTGCTCGGGATCGAGGCCGGTCCGCGTCACGGGAAGGAAAATGTGCGCGGCGAAATGCAGCTGCAGATCATCGCTCATGTAGGTCTTGATGAGCTCCAGCGCACCCTCGCGGTTCGCGCTTCCCGGGGAAACGGCGAGATCGAAATCGGGGCTGGCGACCCACGAACCCGCATCGCCCCTGCCATTCTTGAGGAGCGGGAACGGGACAAGGCCGACCTTCTTCTTCACCGCCGAGCCGCTGAAGTCGAGAGTCGCAAACAACCGCTCCCGGGAGATAAGCATGCCGGCTTTCCCGTGAGTGAACAAAGCGGTTGCCTGGGTCTCCGTCATATCACGGAAGTTCGCGGGAAAGGCCCCCTGCCGCACGAGCTCCCCGAGCATCTTGCCCGCCTCCAGCAGGGCAGGCAGCGCGGCGTCGAGCTTGCCTTCCGGCGCGGCGGCAAAGACGTCCGGGCCGCCGATCCTTTCGGCGAGTACCTGGCTCAGAAGCACGCCTTCCCAGCCCTCCTTGTTGGAGAACGCAATGGGTGTGATTCCCTTACCTGAGAGCACCTGGACGGCCCTGGACAGGTCCTCCCACATGCGGGGAACCGCCAGGCCGTTCGTGCGAAAGATCTCCGTGTTGTAGTAGAGAAAGACCCCGGTCTGTGCGATAGGCACCGCGTAGAGATGGCCATCGGATCTCAGCAGGTCCAGCAGGGGCCGCGGGAAACGCCCGCCCCAGGCCGGGTCGGCCGCGATCGCGTCGTCGAGCGCCAGGGCGTTGCCGTTGGCGACCCGGCGCTTGAGGTTCACGGCATCAGTCATGAAAAGGTCGGGCGCGGACCCAGATGCCAGCAGCGCATCGAGCCTCGTTTCCGCATCCGCGGGCAGAACCCACTCGGGGTCGACACTGTACCTCCCCTGGTGCGACTGCTCGAAATCCTCGATTCCGGCCTCAAGGGCATGGTTCAGCGAATGCCCTTCACCATCGGTCCAAAGCAGAGCGTGGACAACCCGGGGGTCAGCCGCGAGGGAGCCCGCGGAAAAGACGACAATCCCAAAAGCGGCAAGAAAAACAAATCGATGGAGTCTCATTTCGTGTCCTTATTTGAATCGAGAAGGCGCCGCGAGGCGCCTTCTCCACGATGCAGCTGCCTGCAGGCGGCCTACAGGAGGTTGGCTTCCTTGATCGAGGTCACGGTGATGACCCCGTCCTTCAGCGACCCTTCGACCGAGACAACGATTTCTTTGTCCCGCTTGGTCATGTTCACGACCTGGGCCATTGCGTTGTCGCTGCCCTTCTTGTCGAACTTGAAGAATTTGTAGCTGTCGCCTACTTTCAGGCTGACGCCGAAGCCTGAGGCCTTGCAAGCCACGAGACACATCTTGGTGTGGTCCCACGGCGCGTTGACCGGGTCGCTGCCGTCCGCCGCCGTGGTGCCGGAAGCGCAGGCGACGTCCATCAGATACCCGACATAGGTCGCGGGAGCCGCGAACGCGCTCGAAGCCCCGAGGCCGGCGAGGGCGAGCACGACCAGGGTGATGATCAGAAAGCGAGAACTGGATCTCATGTAATCCTCCATGCGGGCGGCGGTCTTGTTGGGGGAGCCGCCATGGATCCCCTCTTCTGCGCCGCCAACTACTTCCTGACGCTGTGTAGTCCCTCCCTCTTACGCGGCCGCGGGAGAAAATTGCCGCCCTCGGGTTTGCTCCGCGGCTGCCGCGGCGGTACCTTTGTCGCCATGAGATCACGCGGCTTTTCAGTCACCGCTGGCGCGGCGGCTCTGGTATTAGTGGTTCTCGGGGCGGTCTCCTGCGGTGGTCCGGGCGCCGCAAGCAACACCCCGACCGCGACGAACCACCTGAGGGGGCAGAAGAGCCCGTACCTGGTCCAGCACGCAACCAACCCCGTGGATTGGTACCCGTGGGGCAACGAGGCGTTCGAAAAGGCGCGGCGCGAGCAGAAATTGATCTTCCTCTCGATCGGCTATTCGACCTGCCATTGGTGTCACGTTATGGAAGCTGAATCATTCACGGACCCCCAGGTTGCTGCCATGATGAACGGGGCCTTCGTATCCGTGAAGGTAGACCGGGAGGAGCGGCCGGACCTCGACGAGCACTTCATGTCAGTGAGCCTCCTCCTCACGGGCAGCGGCGGATGGCCGCTGAACATCGTGCTGACCCCGGAGGCGAAGCCGTTCTTCGCCGCGACCTACATCCCCCGCGACACAGCGTTCGGCCGGCTGGGAATGCTTCAGCTCGTTCCGAAGATTGAAGAGGTTTGGAAGACCAGGCGCGCCGACGTGCAGACGTCGGCAGAGCAGATTGCCGTGGAGATCGGCAAGTCAGCCGGGGAAAGCAGCTCGGGCTACGCCGTGGACCCCCATGCGCTGGGGGCAGCGGTCCAGGCGCTTGCACGGAGCTTCGATGCGAAAAACGGGGGGTTCGGCGCGGCGCCTAAGTTCCCCATGCCGACTGTGCATATGCTGCTTCTTCGATCCTGGCTGCGGGATGGAAACTCCGAAGCGCGAGTCATGGTGGAACGCTCTCTGGCAGCCATGAGGAGCGGTGGCCTCTTCGACCAACTCGGATTCGGCTTTCACCGGTATTCCACCGACGCGCGCTGGTTGGTCCCGCACTTCGAAAAGATGCTGTACGACCAGGCACTGCTCGCGATGGCCTACACCGACGCGTGGCAGGCAACCGGCAACGCCCTGTTCAAGCGCACGGCGGAAGAGACATTGGCCTACGTGCGGCGAGACCTCGCGCTGCCGGGCGGCGCGTTTGCCACGGCCGAAGACGCGGACAGCCAGGGCCAGGAAGGGAAATTCTACCTCTGGACTGCTGCCGACATCCGGACAGCCCTCGGGGAAAAGGAGGCTGCAGAGTTCATCCGCCGCTACGGCGTCACTGATGCGGGCAACTTTGTCGGCGAAACGGCCGCCGGGGAGAATATCCTCCACCTCGACCCGTCCTCTGCCGGTGCTCCGGGCGTCGTGGAAGCCACGATGCTGGCGGCACGCGGTGCAAGGGTCCGGCCATCCCGGGACGACAAGGTGCTCGCCGACTGGAACGGACTCACCATCGCGGCCTTCGCAAAGGCGGGAGGGGCTTTCGACAACGCCGACATGATTCGAGCCGCCCAAGAGGCGGCCCGGTTCGTGAGCCAGCACCTGCTGACCCGCGGAGGAAGACTGCTGCACAGGTACCGCGACGGAGAGGCCGCAATCTCCGGCTTCGCGGACGATTACGCCTTCCTCGCCTGGGGCTTTCTCGAGCTGTACGAGGCGACCTTCGACGAAAAGCACCTGCAAACCGCCATCGCGCTAGTGAACGCCTTCACGGCCCACTTCTGGGACGCCACCGGAGGCGGATTCTTCCAGTCTGCGGATGACGTCTCGGATTCGGTGGGTCGCCGCAAGTCCTTCACGGACGGAGTTCTTCCTTCGGCAAATTCGGTGGGTCTCATGCTCCTCCTCCGTCTCAATCGAATCACGGGAAACGTGGAATACGAGAAGAAGGCGGAAACACTACTCAGGTTATATCCTCCTGACGCGGCCTCCCGGGCAGCAGAGTTTTCCTCCTTTCTCGCTGCAGCGGACTTCTCCGCCGGGCCCACGTACGAGGTCGTCGTCGCGGGCGTGCCGGGATCCGCGGATACCGTCGCCATGCTGCGCGCCCTGCAGGAGCGCTACCTGCCCAACGTGGTCCTGATTTTCCGGCCGACAGACACCCCAAACCCGCAAATCACGCGGCTCGCGCCGTTCACCTCCTCCCAGGGCGCGATGAACGGAAGGGCGACAGCGTACGTGTGCCAGAACTTCGTCTGCAACCTGCCGACGAATGACATCGCGAACATGCTCGCAGAGCTGAAGCCGAGGTAGAAGCTCCCTTGCATCGGCGCGTTCGAGGACATACATTGGCCGCATCGTGAGAACCAACGCGGACTGGCTTCGGGACCTTCGCTCTGACAGCGTTGCGCGCGAACAAGCTCTCCGTGATCTCCGCGCGATCCTGCTTCGGGGGCTCTCCCATGCCGTCGTTGGGTGGCGAAGAAGTTCCGGAAATGCTTCCGGCCGCGAGTTCGAGGCCCTTATGGAAGACTTCGTCCAGGAAGCGCTCTTGAAAATCATGCGGAACCTTGAGGTCTTCAAGGGCCTCAGCACTTTCACCACCTGGGCGCACAAGATCGCAGTCCGGCAGGCGCTCACTGAACTTCGCCGTGCCAGGTGGAAGGACGTCTCCCTGGAGAGTCTCCTGGAAGAACCTGCGATGCGCATGATGATGGGCGGCGCCCCGCCGGACCCGGCGAACCGGGCCAGCATGCACTCCGCCATGGACTGGATGAAGACGGCCATGGCACAGGAGCTGAGTGAGAAGCAGCGTCAGGCTATTGCGGCGGTGGCGCTCGGCGACATGCCTCTGGAGGAAGCTGCCTGGAGGATGGGTACCAACCGCAATGCCCTGTACAAGCTCATTCACGACGCGCGCGTCCGTCTGAAGCGCAGGATGGCACGCGATGGAATTGACATGCGGGACATGATGGCAGGGACGGAGTCGAGGTAAGAACCGTGGCGCGAAAGACGTCAGAGAACGGAAAGGGCCGGATGGGAATGTGGCGAAGCTGGATGAGATCCGTGTTCGGACGGGGGCGCCCGGCGGATGCGATGCAGGAGAAAATGAAAGATGTCGCGGGCATGATCACCGCCACCCTGGAGGAGGAAATTGGCTGCGATGAAGCGTTCGCCCTGCTCGATCAATATGCAGAGATCGTTGCGCGTGGCGACAATCCTGACGTTCTCCTTCCGCTCGTGAAGCATCACCTCGATGTCTGCCGCGACTGCCGCGAGGAGCTCGAAGCCCTCTTGAGGATCCTCGAGGCGGAGAAGGGATGACATGCTCTCAATTCGGTGGGACGGAGGTCGCGCGATAGACCCGGTCGCGTCGTAATGACGGACATGTATGCCAACTCCTGAACCGACTGCTGGGCGGACAGCCGAGATCTACGGGTCCGAGTAGCGGAGGGTATTGTTCCTCTTGCACGCCGAAATGGACACTTCTCAGCACGTGAACACTACCGCGCAGACGGTCTACGGAGCGGTGTGTGTTCGGCGCCTTCACGGAGGTCCTTCACGGAGGTAATGAAGAAGCGCACGCTAAAGCCATGCAAGGCGGTGGTAGGCCTTCCTCGGGGATGAACCACCAGGCGCCGTCAATCAGTGCCTCCGGTCCCGCACACGGCTACGTGAATGGCAGCAGGAGGACTGTCGCTCAATGCGACTTGCGTTCCGCCTCTCTGATCGCATCCAGGAGGAGCTCTCTCGGCGGCACGCCGGTGAGACCGTTCGGACTCCGGTAGACGCGGCAGGCGAATGTCGCCATGTCGGCAGGTCGTCTAGTTTCGATATCCCTGCGTTAACCTGGATCGTCGGAGAGCCTATGAAACGATACCGCTTGGCCGCTTCCTCGGTAGTGACTTGAACGGATTCTATGACCGCCCGCAGATGCAGGTCCCCGCGGTTTTTTCTACAAGATCTTTGGCTGCCTCACAATTGGGACACCCCGCGAATGTCAACACTGGACGTAACCAAGAGAGCGTTCAGGATCGCGTGAACGCGATCAGTCGAGCGCATCGAGAAACGGACATTCGCTTGCAGGACCTCGGCTGGTACAGTTGTCAGAGAGGCTCTTGAGAGCACGACGAACCCTTTCCAGACTTCGGATCCTCGACGAAATGTCGTGAATCTTCTCCTCGGCAAACAATCGGACTTCCTTACACGTCCTGCCGGGCTCCACGCGCAACTCCAGAAGTTCCTTGATCTCCTTCAATTCGAAACCGAGGACCTTCGCGTGCTGGATGAACCGAAGACGAGCCAAGGCATCTTCACCGTAGTTGCGATATCCCGCGGCGCTGCGCGGCGGCGCGGGCATCAGCCCCCTGCGTTCGTAGAAACGGACCGTTTCCACGTTCACGCCTGCTCGATGGGCAAGTTCACCTGTGGTCATGACAGCCATCGCCCTGCTCCTTTTGTGCCCCCCGGAAAAACCCTTGCCTCCGTACTATGGTACAGGCTTTAAATTACTCAAGGGACGCGCTTCTGTGGGCTTCGCTCATCAGGGGCTTGCGCTTCCCGAGGAGGCTGGGCGGTGAACCGACTCTTTGCGAACGCGCGGGGATTTCTTGCCGCGGCCCTTGCGCTTGTGTTCTGTCCCTGCCACCTCATCATCACGTTGCCGCTCGTCCTGAGCCTGCTGGGAGGAACTGTGTTCGGAAGGTTCCTCCGATCGCACACGGGTTTCTTGCTCGCCGTGTCCTTTGTTTTCTTCGTGGCAGCGATCGCCTTTGCAGTCAGATGGCTCACGGGCCGGACCAGCAAGACGCATTCGAACAAGCTCAGCACAAGGAGGGTTTGAAGCAAATGAAGAGAAACGTGCTAAAAGGCGGAACAGCCAGGACCGCCCTCATATCCGTGGCACTTTTGTTCGGTGCTGCTGCCATGGCTGCTGCGCAGTGCTGCGCTTCACCCGCCGGCCTTCGAACGGATGCAAACCTTGCCGCTGATCGGTCAAAGGTCGCCGATTTCACCGTGCCGACACTGGACAACAGCTCATTTACCCTGTCACAACAGCTTGGCAAACCTGTCGTTCTCTATTTCATGGCCTACTGGTGTCCCACCTGCGTTCCGGAGGCTTCCGCTCTCGGAAAGCTCAAGACCGAGTATGGAGACCGCATTAGCGTGGTCGCACTGGACGTCGACCCAAGCAGCAAACCAAAGCTGTTGGCAAACTTCCGCAAGACCGCCGGCAATCCCGGGTATACCTTCGCCTTCGACACCGAGGACAGGGTGGCACGGCAGTTTGGGGTCCAGAGCCTCGAAACGACTATCATCGTCGGGCCATCCGGCGACATTGCCGCCCGGTGGGGCCATTCGGTTGACTACGGCACCTTGAAGGCCGAAATCGACCGACTGCTGAGCGGGGAAACCCGCCTTCCCTGAAAGCTGCTCCTGAATGACGTCGCCGTTTGTCTGGTACGTTTTTGGCGCCGGGATGCTCGCCTCGATCAACCCCTGCGGTTTTGCGATGCTGCCAGCGTATATGTCCTACTTCCTGGCGACCGAGGAATCACCCGCGGCCGATGGACACAAGGCGGTGAAGGCTAGGCTGCCGAACGCTCTGCTTATCGCCGGAGTGTGTACCTCTGGATTCATGGTAGTGTTTCTCGCGGCAGGGGCAGCCATCTCAGCCGGCGCCTATGCGCTTGTGCGCGCCATGCCCATTTTCGGATTGATCGTCGGGCTTGCGCTGGTGGTCCTTGGGGTACTACTCCTTTCGGGGCTGCAAATCGCAATCCCAGGACTGCACCTTCGCTTCGTTCGCAAGAGGACACTTGGAGCTATCTTCGTCTTCGGGGTCGCCTATGCACTGGCGTCGCTCAGCTGCACCTTGCCCATATTCCTTGTGGCGGTGGGCAGCACCTTCATTCATGGAGGCGTGGTCCAGGGAGTGGTGCAGTTCTTGTCGTATGCGCTGGGGATGGGACTGGTTCTCGCCGTAACTACGGTCAGTCTTGCTCTTGCAAAGGGCGCGGTCGTGCGATGGCTCAAGGGTCTTGTGCGTTTTGTTGAACGGGCAAGCGCCGTGCTTGTCATTGGGGCGGGAGGCTACATCGTGTACTACTGGTTGACAAGCGGTCAGCTCTCCGCTTTCCTCGCCGGCAATCATTAAGGAGACCAATATGGAAGCTGACGCTATCACGGAAGAGGTCGAGCTTGAGGTTCGCGGAATGACCTGCGATTCATGCGCGCTGCACGTTACGAAGGCGCTCCGCGGCGTCGGGGGCGTCCTGGCGGTTGAAGTACCCGGGTGGAGATCCGGCAGAGCCAAGCTGGTGGTCGAACCGAAGGTGAACGGGAACGCGTTGACAGCGGCCGTGAAAGAAGCCGGCTACAGAGCGCGCGAGCTGTCCCGGTACCGCGTCACCCCGGATGAGCCTGCGCAAGACCGGGGACGGAAGGCCGATTACGATCTGGTTGTTGTTGGCACCGGGGGAGCCGGGATGGCGGCTGCCATACGCGCGGCGGAGCTGGGAAAGAAAGTCTGCCTTGTCGAAGCAGGAACGACCGGAGGGACCTGCGTCAACATTGGTTGCGTCCCATCGAAAACTCTGATTCGCGCAGCGGAAACCTTCCATCGGGCGAAGAGCCACACGTTCGCCGGTGTGCGCACCCGAGCGGATT
>Ga0315286_10006389_pt1 | contig 11473 bp, 8 predicted proteins | sample YL17G10_0_MG_FD_205038 | JGI IMG/M metagenome (GOLD analysis project Ga0315286, IMG submission 205038) | Sediment microbial communities from Yellowstone Lake, YNP, Wyoming, USA - YL17G10_0 | ecosystem: Environmental > Aquatic > Freshwater > Lake > Sediment | place: USA: Wyoming | collected...
AACCATCCTGATCCGCGGCGAAACCGGATCCGGCAAGGAACTGGTGGCGCGCCGGATCCATCTCCTGAGCCCGCTGGCCGGAGGGCCCTTCGTCGATCTCAACTGCGGCGCGGTGCCCGACGCGTTGTTGGAGAGCGAGATGTTCGGGCACGAGCGCGGCGCTTTCACCGACGCCAAGAACGCCAAGGAGGGGCTTTTCGAGCTGGCCGACGGGGGAACGCTCTTTCTCGACGAGATCGCCGAGATGCCGCTGAAGCTGCAGGCGAAGCTGCTGCGCGTGCTCGAGACCCGGACCTTCCGTCGTGTCGGTGGCACGCGCGACATCCGGGTCGAGGTGCGCATCCTCGCCGCGACCAACCGCGATCTCTTCGCCGAGGTGGAGGCGGGCCGTTTTCGCGAGGACCTCTACTACCGCATCTCGGTCGTGCCGCTGCACGTCCCGCCGCTGCGTGATCGCGGCGAGGATATTCCGGGCCTGGTGCGGGTCTTTCTCGAGCACTTCAACCGCGAGATGGGTCGCACGCTGCGCGACGTGACGCCCCAGGCCGAGGCGCGTCTGGTCGCCTATGCCTGGCCCGGCAACGTGCGCGAGCTGAAGAACACGATGGAGCAGATGGTCCTCCTGTGCTCGGGCGACAGAATCGATGTGGAGGACCTGCCCGACGCGATCCGTCTGCGGCGACCCGGCCCCCATCGCGCCACGGGGACCCAGGAGCTCTTCCGCCCCGGAACGGTGCCGACGCTCGAGGATGTCGAGCGCGTTGCGATCGCCCACGCCCTGGCCGAGGTTCGGGGCAATCGGACTCGTGCGGCGCAGCTCTTGGGCATTTCACGCCAGACCCTCCGCACCAAGATCGAGCGTTACCGCATTGACACCGGGGAGGAGGTCTCGGCCTCGGAGCTGGAGACGACCTGAGCCAACCGCCGCACGCCGGTCAATCGTTGGCCGCCCCGGTCAGCTTTTCCACAGGCCGGCGTCAGCCGGCTCCTCCGTTGGGACCCGGGTGAGTCCGGATCCTTCACTTTGGCTTGCAGTGACTTTCGCAAGAATCGTGGTTATTTCCTCTATTTCAAGGAGTTAGAGCTTTCAGTCTCGAAGGGCCGTCAAGGCGTCGCGGGGAAGCCATGCAGTGATCGCCCTGGCATGCCGATTGCCAGTCTCAGTGCCGGGTCGGTCCGAGACGCAGGGCGCGGCCCACGGCGGAACGATGTGGAGATCGGGGGATTGGAGATTGATGCGCGAATCGGATCGTGCGGGCGCACCGGCCGGCCGGCCGGAAGGCCGACCGCTGCGACTCTACCTCGCCGAGGATGCCGAATCGGTGCGCGCCCAGCTTGCCGCGTGGGTTGGGGACGCGGGTCGCGGCCTGACCCTCGAGGCGTTTCCCTCCGCACGCGCGTTGCTGCGTCGCAGCGAGTACGATCGCCCCGACCTGGCCCTCGTCGATCTCACGCTGCCCGGAGTCGACGGGCTGACGGCGCTGCGCGCTCTCCGGGGGGAGCGGGTACAGGTCGCTCTGCTCAGCCCGGCGTCATCCGATGGGGCGCGCAGTGCGCTGGAGGGCTTGCTGGAGGGCGCGGCCGATTGTTTCTGGAAGCGGGGATCGGGCAGGTCCGAGAAGCTCTCGAGTTCCCGCCTCTCGTTTCTGAGGCGCGTGCGGGCCATCGTCGATGCACCGATGGACAAGCCCGGAGAGCCGATCGTCCGCTCGATCGCCGCCGGATCCAGCGGTTTGCGCGCGCCGGGAGGGTCGCCGACGTGGTTCGGCCTGACGGCCGCGCCGATGCGCGCCCTCCGTGCCCTGCTGCTATGGCACGCCCGCGCGTCCGCAACGCCCCCCGCGGGCATGCTGATCGGCGCCCCGATGCCTCGGCGCGTGACGCATGTCCTCGCGGACTGCGCGACCCGACTCTGGCATCGTCCAGTGCTGGAGCTGCAGGACGGCGAGACGTTCCGCCCCGGCCCTTGGCGCATCGTACCCGAGGGAGCTCTCGCTCAGCCCGCGGCCGGGCCGAATGGGCCGATCTGGCGCCTCCTGCCTTCGCGCGGACCCGAGGCAGCCAGCTGGGTCCCACGCCAGATCGAGCTTCTGCGCCATGCCCCCTTCGATGACGTTCGCCTCTTTCTCTTCGACGATCCACCGGTGAGCTCCGAACGGCTGGCCCGGCATCCGGTGCGCGCGGCGGCCGAGGCGTTGGGGGAGGTGGAGGCGGCCTGAGATCGATCCGCCCAGAAACGTGCCAGGGCGGACAGAAACCACCCACCACCCAGATCAAGTCCCGTCCTAGTGCGTCTCTCTAGCTGCTTTTCACACCGCATGTTGCACGATACCGCCCAACTGGCTGGAATCAGGCACGGCTCTTGCTCCGACATCTGGCGCGTCCGGGACTGCGGAGGAAAGACGACGCGGCTTCCGGGCGGGCGGGGCAGGGAAGGTCCCACGCACGAGGAAAGGCCCGCGGCAAGCCAGGAGGTTTGGAATGGATCCCGAGCGGACGGCGGCGGTGGCGATGATGCAGGAGACCGACGAGGAGTCGCAGGAAGGGTCGATGCAGCGCTTGCGGGGATGGATTGCCGTGCTCGAAGTGGATCAGCGGCGTCTGTCCGATGCCAACGAGGTGCGGGCGGCGCGCGAGCGGGAAGTCAACCTTCGCTATCTCGAGTTCGTCCGCGAGGTGCTTCGCTAGATCCGGGTCCGAGGGCCGGACGACTACCGGCAGCGCGAGGCGATCGCGCCCGCGGCCGGCCGGGCGAGTCCCGGCCCCGGCCCCGGTTTCTCACCCACCCCGGGCTTCTGCCCATCATTCCCTCCGCGCTTTTCCAGATCTCTCTCCCCGGCGATTGCCGTCCTGCCGCTCCCGTTCCAATGGGCTGATTTCCACCGGTCGATTTCTGGCCGGCACTGCATCGGGATTGGTCGATGCCGGCGCTCGGTTCCCCCCTGGGTGGCGGGAACGCGAGGGGATGCATTGCGGTCCGCACGCTGTCCGAGCCGCGTAACGGCCTGTGTCTTCGACCGGTTGCACGCCCACCCCCCGTGATCCGCCCGGCTTGCCCCATCCGCTGGCATGTCGGTTGCAGTATCCGGGTCGTCACGGGAGGAGGGAGAAGGTTGTGAATCGGCAGGACGACGCGAGGAGTCAGACACCGGGCGGGGCGAGGCCGCTGCTGAATCTCGTGGGCTCGAGCGGACCGGGCGCCGATCCGGAAACGACGTCGCGGTTGCGCCGCGGCTCCCTGCTTACGGTGGCTGTGGTGAGCGGGAAGGGCGGCGTGGGCAAGAGCAGCCTGGTCGCCAACCTTGCGGTGGTGCTGGCCGAGATGGGCCAGCGCGTCCTGTTGCTCGACGGCGATTGGGGCCTGGGGAGTGTCGATCGGCTGCTCGGCCTGACGCCGCGGCACACGCTTCACGACGTTCTCTGCGGCCGCCGGGGCGCCGGCGAGATCGTGCTCACCGGTCCGGCGGGGATCCGGGTGCTGCCCGGCGCGTCCGGCAGTGAGGAAATGGCCGATCTGGACGACTACCGCTGCGAGAGGTTGTTCCGCGAACTGCATCGTCTCGCGGGGGACGAGGATCTGCTCCTGATCGACACCGGCTCCGGCCTGCATCGTCAGAGTCTGCGTCTGGCCCAGGCCGCCGATGAAGTCCTGATCGTGACCACGCCCGAGCCGACGGCGTGCGCCGGCACCTGCGCCGTCCTGGATGCGCTCGCCACCCGTTGTCTGGCGCGTGAGCCCCGTCTCGTCGTGACCCAGTCACGGTCGGTGGATGAGGCGGAGATCGTCGCGCGTTCCGTTCACCGATCGAGCGCGCGGCGTCTCGGTTTCGCACCGGATCTGATCGGCGTCATCCCCAGCGACGAAATCGTCCGCCGCGCCGTGCTGGAGCGGCGCCCGTTCGTGCAGATCGATCCCGACGCCCCGGCCAGCCGCGGGGTGCAGGCCTTGGCGCACCGGTTGCTGTCGGTTGCGCCGTCCCCCGCGGCGCGCCTGCGCCCCGTGGACCGCCACGGCCGGCCGGCGCTTGCCGCGCGGGCGGCCTGAGCCCGAGGGAGAACCGGGCCGCGACCCACGCGGGGCGCGGCCCAGGACGCGAAGAGGGAGGCAGCATGGCGGAGACGAGTGCACTGCTGAAGCTGGCGGCCCGGCCGATTCCCGTGGGGCTCCCGCCCGAGGAACGGACCAAGGCGGAGGCGCTGCGTGAATACGCGCCCCTGGTCAAGTACGTCGTGGATCGGATCGCCAGCACGCTGCCGCGCTCGATCGACAAGGAGGACCTGATCCACACCGCGATCATCGGGCTCTTCGACGCACTGGAGAAGTTCGACGCGAAGCGCGGCACCAAGTTCGAGACCTACGCCGTCTGGCGCATCAAGGGCGCGGTCCTCGACGAACTCCGCTCGCTCGACTGGGCCAGTCGCTCGACGCGGCGCAAGGCGCGCGAGATCGATCGCACCTGCTCCCAGCTCGAGCAGAAACTGGGGCGCTCCGCGTCGGATGCCGAGATCGCCAAGCAGATGAACCTGCGCGAGACCGACTTCACCCGCCTGGTGGAGGAGGTGCGCGGGGCCACGCTGCTCAGTCTGGACCAGGCGATCGCGGTGGACGACGAACACGATATGAACGGGCTGGGGGACGTGATCGAGGACGGCGCGGCGAGCGACGTCCTCGAGGGCATGATGGAGACCGAGTCGAAGGAAGAACTGCTCGGCGCGATCAACGCATTGGCGGAGCAGGAGCGGCTGGTGATCTCACTCTACTACTACGAGGAAATGACCCTGAAGGAGATCGGCGAGACGTTGGGGATTTCCGAGTCCCGCGTCTCGCAGATCCATACCAAGGCGATCGGCCGGATGCGCAGCCGGATGCAGCCGATCCTCATGGCGGCCTAGCCGCGCCCGGCGCGGTCGGCGGGGCGCTGGGCCGGAGGCCCGGGCAGGAAGGAGAAGGAGCTCATGAGACGCAGGAACGGAGCGGGATCCCGACAGCTGGTCGACGCCACGGACAAGTTCCGCAAGGCACAGCTCAAGCTGGTCAAGAGCCTGCAGGAGCGCCGGCTCATCACCGGCAAGGAAGCGACGACCCTGAGCCAGCACATCGAACGCGCCGCGGCGCAGAAGCGCTCCTCCGACGTGCTCTCCGCCGCCCTCACGCTCAACACCAAGGTGCTGGGCGTGCTGGGCCGCGAAAACCTGGGCGAAACCGCGCGGCAGGACTCCGAGCTGGAAATCCTCTTCGAGGTCAGTCGCATGATCCAGACCACGCTCCGCAAGGACGAGGTGCTGGAGAAGCTGCTCGATCTGGTGCAGCAGGCGATACCGCATCAGCACGCGACCGTCTTCCTCTGGAACGGACGCGAGAGCCGGCTGGTCCCCGCGGCCCAGCGCGGCCGGCACGTCGACTTGATCCCCGGCGTGCAGTTCGAGCACGGCGAGGGCTTCAGCGGCTGGGTGGCGAAGCAGAAGCGGCCGATCCTCCTCACCGAGCTGCACTGCGGGCGCCGCCCGGACGACACGATCGTCGGCAGCTTCATGTCGGTGCCGATGATGGTGCAGGGCGAGCTGGTCGGGGTGATCAATCTGAGTCACGCGCGTCCCAAGGCGTTCCAGGACGACCAGCTCCGATTGCTGACGCTGATCGGGGGGCAGGCGGCGGGCACGATCCAGCGCCTGCTGCTCTACGAGGAGATGCGCCGCCTGGCGATCACCGACGATCTGACCGGGCTCTGCAACCGCCGCCACTTCCTGGAACGCTTGCAGGGCGAGATCGATCGTGCCCGCCGCTACGCGCTCCCCTTCGGGCTCCTCTTCATCGACATCGACAGCTTCAAGGAGCTCAACGACAGCTTCGGGCATCAGGTCGGCGACCGCGTCCTGGCCGAGCTCGGCACGATCCTGAAGCACTGGGCGCGCAGCTCGGACTTGGTTGCCCGCTACGGCGGCGAGGAGTTCGTGGTCCTGCTGCCGATGACCGACAAGGCGCGCTCGCAGATCGCGGCCGAGCGCTTGCGGACCTGCATCGAGAAGCACGTCTTCTACCGGCGCAAGAAACTCACCGTGAGCGTGGGCGTCGCCGGCTTCCCAACCGACGGCGACACGGTCGAGCGGCTGCTCGGCTGCGTCGACGAGGCGCTCTATCTGGCAAAGAACACCGGGCGCAACCGGACCTGCGCATTCGGCGAGCCGGTGCTGGTCCCGGCCGCCGCGGCGTAGTGGCCGCGGGGTGGTGGTGGGCCGCGGATGCGCGCGCGGCCGCCGTTGTGCGCCGCCCGGGTCTCGACTAGCCTTCGGGCATGATCCTCCATCTTGGGGGCGGTCATGCCCGAATCGCTTTTCTGGCGACGGTGCTCACGAGCTGGGCGCGGTTCTGCGTGCCATCGCACGCCGCGGGGGTGGCGGGGTGGAGGCTTGAGCCCGAGCCCGGTCTCTTCGAGATCGGTCTGGCGAAAGCGACTCCGGGCCGCAGCTGGACCGCGGACTTCGATCAGGGGTGGCGTCGTTCCAGCGGTCTCGAGATCGGCGTCGAGTCTGGCCTGCGTCTGCGGCGCGGCCCTTGGGAGGCGCGCGCGCGATGGCGCGGTCGCTGGGGGGAGTTTCTCCCGGCGCGCGGGCGTTGGCTGGAAGGCTCGGTTCGATGGAGCGGCAACCACCTCGGCCTGCGTCTCGGGCGCGAGCCGATCGACTGGGGGCCCGTCCCGCAGGCGTCACTCCTCCTCTCGCACCACCCGCCGCCGCTGGATCACGCCGGCGTCGTCGCGTGTTTCGGGGCCGGACCGGCAGGTCGCGGGATGGGCGAGACGTTCGTTGCGTACCTCGATGATCGCCACCGCACCATCCCGTTCCCTTTGCTCTGGGGGATGCGCTTGGCCTGGGAGCCTCGCGTCTGGCTGCGCGTCGAAGCCCAGCGCACGATCCTGCTCGGTGGGGTGGGGCGCACGCGGCGGCTGCAGGCCGAAGACATCTGGGACATGTTCCTCGGTCGCAGGGAAAATCTCGCAGGACCCTCGGGGCACCCGGAGGCGTACCCGGTCGGCGATTCGGACCAGAAGTTCGCCTGGCAAGTCGTGCTGCATCCGCGGGTCTGGGCACAGCGTCGTGGTTTGCACGACCTGGAGGCGTTCTGGGTCTATGCGGGGGAGGACCACTTCCGCGGGCTGGGGCCGACCGCACCCGGGCGCGCGCTCGGCCTGCGCGTCCACCCGAGCCCACGCTGGGCGACGAGCTTCATCCACGCCGCGACGGTCGATGATCGAAACTTCTGGTACCACCACAAGATCTATGGCTACGGGTACACGTATCGTGGCTTTCTCATCGGACATCCGATGGGCGGGGATGCCCGTCTGTGGCACGGCGCGCTCCATTGGCTTCCCGAGCCGGACCGGTATTGGTCGCTCGCGATCTGGCGCGAGCGACGCGGCTACTACCGCGATGGGCGAGGCTTGGTGGCGGGTGGCTACTGGGGCTGGCGTCTCGGCATCGAGGTTCCGATGCAGGCAATACGCCTGCGCGCCGAACTGGGCGGTTCGGCGGCCTGGGGCGGCGATCGAACCACGGAGCGCGTGCCGGAAGGACTGTTTCAGATCAGACTCATGTGGGGAGGAGGGACCGGGTCGGTTGGGCTCGATCGCGCGGAGGTCTGGGGTGGACCGGCCTGAATGGGCTTGCGTTCCCCTACCGGATCCCCTAGTGTGCTTCGGTGTCCGTCCGGTCGGAGGGGATTGACCTAACGCATTCTAGGATCTGGAGTTGAGCGGGGGATGGCGACCCGGTCGAATGGGCGGGAGGCTTCCTGGCGGGGCGCCCAGGCGTATCCCGGGGACGTTGGTTTTCCCGAGGGCCGGGCCGGGTCGGAACCCGAGCTGGCGCGGCCGCGGCAGAGAATCTGTGGCCGGCGGGCCCTCGGGGTGGGCCTGCCCGCGCTCATTCTCCTCGACGGTCTGCTGGTCAGCGCCTGCTATCTCGGTGCGCTACGGCTCAGCCCGGGGACGGCCCGGATCCCCGCCGCGGCGTTGCGGCAGGCCGCTCCCCAACTCGTCGCGCTCTTCTTCGTCCTGGTCGCGGGTTTTGTCTTTCTCGGAGGCGCTTTCGGCCTCTACTCGCGCCGCGCGTTGCTCGAACCGCGCCGCGCGCTCTCCAGTGCGGCGCAGGCGCTGTTCTGGAGCGGCGCCGTCGCGGTCGCCTTCGCCTTTCTGCTGGCCCTCGATCCTCCGGGCCATCTGCGATGGCTGCTGCTGACGCATGCCTGCCTGCTCGGAGTCGGCGTTCTTACACTGCGTCCGCTCGCGTGGCAGGGAATCGTGCGCCTCGCCGCCGTTCGGCCGCTCGATCGGCGCCGGCTGCTGGTGCTGGGGACGGGGCCCGAGTCGCAACGGGTGGCGGCAAGACTCGAGGAGCGGAACGCCTCCGGGGTCGAAGTGATCGGCTTGGCCGCCGTGTCCCCGGAACGCGCGCGGCCGGGTGCACGTTGGCCGCGCTTCCCCCTCGACGCCTGGGATGAGGTCCCGGGACTGGCCGACGCACTCTCGGCCGACGAGGTCGTGATCGCCGCGTCGGGAATCGAGCGCGCCGAAGCCGTCCGTCTTGCCGGCCAGCTGGCGCTCAGCGGCATCGCGACGCAGGTCGCCCCTTCGCTCACCGGCATGGTAGTCGAGGGCATGCCGCTGCATTTCGATCACGGGCCCGCGCTGGTCCGGCTGGGGACCGGTTCCTCCGGCTCCGGCCGGGCCGGTCTGAAGCGCGCTCTCGATCTCGCCCTCGCCGGCGCCGGCGGTCTGGTGCTGCTGCCGCTGCTGCTCGCGGTGGCGGTGGCGGTCAAGGTGACCTCACGCGGACCGGTCTTCTACCCGCAGGAGCGGGTCGGGAAGGACGGGCGCACGTTCCGGATGTACAAGTTCCGCAGCATGGTCGTCTCGAACGACGACGGGGCCCACCGACGCTACGTCGCCGCGCTCCTCAAGGACGGCAGCGCGGCCGGCACCGACGCCAGCGGACGCCCGGTCTACAAGATCCTCGACGACCCGCGGGTGACCATGGTTGGCCGGCTGATCCGCGCGACGAGTCTCGACGAGCTGCCGCAGCTCATCAATGTGCTGCGCGGTGAGATGAGCCTGATCGGGCCGAGGCCCTGCCTGGCGTTCGAGTACGAGCTCTACGACGATTGGCAGCGCCGCCGGCTCGCGGTAACTCCCGGCATGACCGGTCTCTGGCAGGTCTCCGGGCGCAGCCTGCTGAGTTTCGAAGACATGGTGCTCCTGGACCTGTACTATGTAGCCAACTGGAGCTTGCGGTTGGACCTGAAGATCCTCTGGCGTACCATACCCGAGGTTCTCCACGGAGGAGGGGCGCGCTAGGCCGGCGAACGGGCGGGCGCCATGTCGCAGGAGTGCCAACGATGGTCAGGGTCGCGGTTCTGGGCGTCGGCTACTGGGGACCGAACCTCGTCCGGAACCTGATCGAGAACCCCCTCTGCTCCGAGGTCGCGATCGGCGACATCGACGTCGCCGCCTTGGGCAAGATCGCCCGCCGCTACCCGGGGGTGCGGGTGACCGCCGAGCCGCGCGAGTTGCTGGAGTCTCGCGACATCGACGCGGTCATGATCTCCACGCCTCCCAAGAGCCACTTCGAACTGGCCCGGCAGGCGCTGCAGCACGGCAAGCACGCCTTCGTCGAGAAGCCCTTCACCCTCTCCTCGGCCGACGGCCGCGAGCTGATCGCGCTCGCCCGGCAGCGCCAGCGGGTGCTGATGGTCGGGCACACGTTCGAGTACAGCCCTCCGGTACGGAAGATCGGCGACATCATCCGCCGCGGGGAACTGGGCGACATCTTCTACATCAGCTCGACCCGGGTGAACCTGGGCCTGCATCAGAAAGACTCCAGCGTCCTCTGGGATCTGGGGCCCCACGACCTCTCGATGCTCCTCTACTGGCTTGACGAGCTGCCGACCGAGGTGATGGCGACCGGGAAGGACTTCGTGCAGCGGGGCATTCCCGACGTGGCCTTTCTCTTCCTACGCTTCGGCTCCGGGACGATCGCCCACGTGCAGGTGAGCTGGCTGGCGCCGTCGAAGCTGCGGCGCACCACGATCGTCGGCAGCAGCAAGATGCTGGTCTACGACGACACGCAGAACATCGAGCAGGTGAAGATCTTCGACAAGGGCGTGAGCTACCGCGACCCGGACACCTTCGGCGAGTACCAGCTCAGCTACCGTACGGGCGACATCGTCTCGCCGCGGCTGGAGACCTACGAGCCGCTGCAGGCGGAGGTGACGGACTTCCTGCAGGCAATCGTCGAGGGCCGGCAGCCGCAGGCTTCGGGCGAGCACGGGCTGCGGGTGGTGCGCGTACTGGAAGCGGCCGAGCGCTCGCTCAACAATAGCGGACACACCGAGGTGCTGGCGGAAGAGGTGCGAGCCGTCTGATCCGCGCGTGTCGTTCCCGGAGCCGGCGTTGACCCTCCCCGGCGCGGGTGCGTACCGGGCGTCGCCCGGAGTCCCATCGGCCCGTGCCGGTCCGTGCTGCTCCAGAGCAAGTCGGGAGTCGCTGCATGAAAGAAATGCCCAAGGCCTACGATCCGCGGAGCTTCGAGAAGCGCTGGTACGAGTACTGGGACCGGGAGGGGCACTTCCGCCCCGGGGACGCGGCCGGCAAGGGCACCTACGTCATCGTCATCCCGCCCCCCAACGTGACCGGCGCGCTCACCATCGGCCACGTCCTCAACAACACGATCCAGGATGTGCTCATCCGTTGGAAACGCATGCAGGGCTTCCGGACGCTCTGGCTGCCGGGAACCGATCACGCGGGGATCGCGACCCAGAACGTGGTGAAGCGCGATCTGAAGGCGCGCGGCGTCGACTGGCAGGCGCTGGGTCGGGAGAAGTTCGTCGACGAGGTCTGGAAGTGGAAGGAGACCTACGGCGGCCGGATCATCCGCCAGCTTCGTCTGCTGGGTGCCTCCTGCGACTGGGAGCGCGAGCGCTTCACGCTCGACGCGGGTCTCTCGCGCGCGGTGGAGGAGGTTTTCAAGCGGCTGTACCGGAAGGGGCTCATCTACCGCGGCGAGTATCTGATCAACTGGTGCATCGGCTGTCAGACGGCGGTTTCGGACGAAGAGGTCGAACACCAGGACCTCGACAGCCACTTCTGGTTCATCAAGTACCCAGTCAAGGGTTCCGAGCAGGGCGTGACCGTGGCGACGACGCGTCCCGAGACGATGCTGGGCGACACGGCGGTGGCGATCCACCCCGGGGATGCACGCTTCGCGGCGATCAAAGATCGCACCCTCATCCTGCCCCTAGTCGGGCGCGAGATACCGATCGTCGAGGACCCGCTGGTCGATCCCGAGTTCGGCACCGGCGCGGTCAAGGTGACGCCCGGGCACGACCCGGCCGATTTCGTCATGGGCCAGCGTCACGGCCTGGAGCTGATATCGGTCTTCACGAATCAGGGCCGGATGAGCGAGGCCGCCGGACGCTTCG
>Ga0315286_10006390_pt1 | contig 11471 bp, 9 predicted proteins | sample YL17G10_0_MG_FD_205038 | JGI IMG/M metagenome (GOLD analysis project Ga0315286, IMG submission 205038) | Sediment microbial communities from Yellowstone Lake, YNP, Wyoming, USA - YL17G10_0 | ecosystem: Environmental > Aquatic > Freshwater > Lake > Sediment | place: USA: Wyoming | collected...
TTCATCACCTCCTCATCCTTCACCGACAAGGCTCACGATCTCTCCAGAATGCGCCCCCTCGTCCTGATCGAGAGGGAGAAACTGGAGGGGCTGCTCGAGAAGACCTACACGAACATCGAGTAAGCACTTTTCTATTGGCAATTCGTGAATTATGGTTTATATTCAGTCGCTACATCTGTTACGTTTGAGCGGGGTGTGGAGCGCCCGCATCGGGAGGGGATTCATGAACAAGAGGGTTCTGGCTGCAATCGAAAAGAAGCTCAAGGAGAAGCGGGACGAGATCCTCAGCTCCATCAACAAGGAAAACGCGGGCGACGTCGCGGAAATTGAGAGCGAAAACGTGATCGGCGACATAGTCGACACGGCGAACGTCGCGCTTGAACAGCAAATAATGACAAAGCTGGACGAGAAAGAGATGGAGAAGCTCCACGACATGACGGAGGCGCTGAAACGCATCGAGGAAGGGGTGTACGGGAAGTGCGTTCATTGCGGCAAGGATATCGAGGAAAAGCGTCTCATGGCCATCCCCGAGGCGAAAAAATGCATCGCCTGCAAGTCGGCGGAGGAAAAGAAAAGAGTGTAGTACTTAACTCCCCTTCATGAACGAACACGAGCGCCTCATAGAGCGGTTTTCCGGTATACTCGACGACACGATCGATTTTATGCGGACCGGCTTCAACTCCCGCGGGCCCGCCGGATCTCCGGGCCCCAGCTCCGGCGCCGTGGATAGCGGACCCGAACCTCAGGAAACAAGTCCTCCCCGCGCGGCGCTTTCGAAAGATAAAACGAAGACGCTCTTCGAGGCGGTCGTGCGCGAGGTCCTCGCCTGCACGAAATGCCCTCTCCACAAGGGCAGGCTCAACGCCGTTCCCGGAATAGGCAGCATCGACGCCGACATCGTCTTCATCGGAGAAGGGCCGGGCGAGATGGAGGATATCAAGGGAGAGCCTTTCGTGGGGAGGGCGGGCCAGCTCCTCACGAAGATGCTCGCCGCGATCGAGCTCACCCGCGAAGAGGTATACATCACGAACATCGTAAAATGCAGGCCGCCGCAAAACCGCGCGCCTCTCCCCGAGGAGTCGAGCGCCTGTTTTCCCTACCTGGAGAAACAGCTTGAGCTGATCGATCCCAAGATCATCTGCTGCCTCGGCGGACCCTCCGCGCAGCTCATCCTCTCCACGAACCAGGGGATCTCGAAGCTCAGGGGGACGGTCCACCGGTACAGAGGCATACCCGTAGTCCCGACCTACCACCCGGCGGCCGTGCTCCGCTTTCCCGATAAGTACAGGAGGGACGTGTGGAACGACCTCAAGATGCTCCGGGATTTCGCGCGCGACCTGCGATCACACTGAGGACGTGTCGTCACCGCCATGTTTGCCGAGGTCGTATTCAACAGACCCATCGAACCGCTCACGTACAGGATACCGGAGGGGCTCGGCGGCGTGTGTCCCGGTGTGCGTGTGCGGGTCCCCCTCAGGGGGTCGTCCGTGGTGGGGATCGTGTACAGGCTCACCGTCCAGACCCGCCTTTCGGAAGTGAAGCAGATCGAAGAAGTGCTCGACCGTGAGGCGCTCCTCACCGCCGATCTCGTGGATGTCGGCGAGTGGGTTTCACGCTATTACCTCTGTTCCGTGGGGGAGGCTCTCTGGACGATCATCCCCAAGGGATACCGCGGCACGCGGGGCCCCAGGGACAAACATTTCGGTGAGGGCGCGTCCGACGCGATGGCCGACGGCAAGGCGAGCGGGATCGTCCTGACCGATGACCAGTCTACCGTGTTCTCGAAGCTGAAGGTGTCGCTTGGGGGAGAGGGCCAGAGGCACTTTTTGCTCTATGGCGTCACTGGGAGCGGAAAGACCGAGATTTACCTCCGCATAATCAATGATGCACTCAAGCAGGGGCTCGGCGCGATCCTCCTCGTTCCCGAGATCTCGCTCACGCCTCAGACCGTGAACTACTTCTCCCGGCGCATCGGGGACGGGCTCGCGATCCTCCACTCGAGACTTACGAAGGCGGAGAAGATCGCGGAGTGGTTCCGGATCCTCTCGGGTGAGAAGAGGATCGTGATCGGCGCCCGTTCCGCCGTGTTCGCCCCGATGGAGAGAATCGGGGTCGTCATCGTCGACGAGGAGCACGAAACGAGCTACAAGTCCGACGAGACCCCCCGGTACAGCGCGAAGAGCGTAGCGGTGTACCGGGCGAACAGGCACGCGGCGACCCTCATCCTCGGGAGCGCGACGCCCTCGCTCGAGAGTTTTTTCCTCGCGAAAACGGGAAAGCTCTCCCTCCTCCGTCTCCCGAGCCGGGTCCAGAACCTCAAGCTCCCCGACACTCACATCGCGGACCTGAGGAAGGTCAGGGAGGGGAAGTACATCTCCAACCCTCTTTTCAAGGCGATCGAACGCCGCCTGAAAGAGAGGGAGCAGGTGATCCTCTTCCTCAACCGGAGGGGCTACGCGCCCTTCGTGCACTGCGAAAACTGCGGCTACATTTTCAAGTGTATAAACTGCGACATCACGCTCACCTACCACAGGAACGACAAGAGGCTGAGGTGCCACTACTGCGGCTACGCCGCTCTCGTGCCGGAGACATGCCCCGAGTGCCGGGACGAGAGGGTGGCCTTCGCGGGCTTCGGCACCGAGAAGATTGAAAAGGTGCTGGGGGACCAGTTCCCCGGGGCCGTTGTCGTGCGCATGGACGCTGACAGCGTGAAACAGAGGACCTCCGCCGCAAAGATCCTCACCGCCTTCGGGAAAAAGCAGATAGACATCCTGGTAGGCACCCAGATGGTGACGAAAGGCCTCCACTTTCCCGACGTCACTCTCGTAGGGGTGCTCAACGCCGACATCCCGCTGAACTTTCCCGACTTCAGGGCGGCCGAGAGGACGTTCAACCTCATCACCCAGGTCGCGGGGAGAGCGGGGAGGAGCGAGAAGGGCGGTGAGGTGGTCATCCAGACCTACAACCCCGCGCACTACGCCATCCAGGCGGCGAAGAACCAGGACTACGAGGATTTTTTCGTCAGGGAGATGCGGTACCGGGAGAACCTCGTCTACCCACCGTTCTGCCGCATCGTTCGGCTCGTGTTCAGGGGCGCGGACTCCAAATCCCTTTTCGAGTCCGCCTATCAGGCGGTCTCCTTCATCCAGGAGCGGACGAAAGCCTACATCGCCATCCTCGGCCCCGTCTACTGCCCGCTTTCGAGGATCAAGAACAACTACCGGGTTCACATCATCATAAAGGTGAAAAAAACCGCCGATGTCCGTGGGGTCCTCAAGGAGCTCCAGGGTTATCCTGGCAGGGCGGGCGGAGCCGGGGCGTACATGGAAATCGACTTCGACCCGCTTTCGATGCTGTAGAGCTCTTGAGAAAAGTCTTGTTGGTACCGAGTGTCTGCGATTATATTTTTACCATGATTTCCGAAAACCTTCGGACTTTCCCCGATCCGTTCCTCCGCAAACGGTCACAAGAGGTGGTGCTGCCCGACGAGTCTCTGAAAGACCTTGTCAGGGATATGTTCGAAACTATGGACACGGAGGGCGGAATAGGGCTCGCCGCCCCGCAGATAGGGGTGGGAAAGAGGGTGGTCGTCGTCTCCGTCGAAGAGAAGGAGTTCGAACGACTGGTCCTGTTCAACCCCGTCATCGTCTCGTTCTCTTCCGAGACAGTTCTGTTCGAGGAGGGGTGCCTGAGCGTCCCCGGCGTGAGAGCGGATGTGGAGAGACCTTCGAGTGTCGTGGTGAGGGGGATCACCCGGAGCGGGCGGCTCGTCGAGATCGCGGCGGTCGAAATGGTCGCGCGCGTTCTCCAGCACGAAATCGACCACCTCGACGGGGTTCTTTTCATAGACCGGCTCGGTCCCGACGAGAAAGCAAAGGTCGAGCAGGGTCTTTTGCGGCTCCGTCAAGGGCAACGGGGGGCCGGTTCGCCCCTCGCGGGCTCGACATTCGCGGAGCCGCGCAGCACCGGGACAATCACCTGAGATCCTCTCCCCATTCGGGCGGACGCACGGTGCGCAAGCCCAAGGTCTTTCCAGCATCATGAACGCGCCAACATCGAAAAAACTCCCAATCCTCGGTTTCTTCGGCTCCCCAAAGCTCGCGGCTTGTTGCCTCACCCGGTTGCTTGCGACCTTCCCCGTGGGGATGGTTGTGACCCAGCCGGATAAGAGTGCGGGAAGGGGGAGGGTTCTCGGGGCCACCGAGGTCGCGCAGGTCGCCGAAAGAGCGAAGCTCCCCCTGTACAAGCCCCCCGCTCTCCGCCACGAGGCATCAGCCCGGGCTCTCGCGGACGGGTTGAAGGCGCACGGCGTCGAACTTATCGTGGTGGTCGCCTACGGTAAGCTCCTTCCCGATGAAATTCTGCAAGCTCCCATGCTCGGGTGCGTCAACCTCCACGCTTCGATTCTGCCGAAGTACCGCGGCGCCGCCCCCGTCCAGGCGGCCCTTATGGCCGGCGAACGAATCACCGGGATCACCGTCCAGAAGATGAAGCGGGAGATGGACGCCGGGGACATCCTCGCGACCCGCGAGATCGGGATCGACCCCGGATGGACCGCCGAACACCTTGCGGGTGAGATCAACCGAATCGCGCCGGCCTTTCTCGAGGAAACCATCGAGGCGTACCTCTCGGGCGGGATATCCCCCGTCCCGCAGGATGAACGTGAAGCGACTTTCTGCTCGATAATCAGGAAGGAAGACGGCGCGATCGACTGGAACGACGAGGCTGCGCGGATCTGCAACAAGGTTCGGGCGTACAACATCTGGCCCGTTTGCTACTCCTACCTCGACGGAAAGCTCGTACGCTTCTTCGCCGCTCGCATCGCGCGCGGTGAGACCGAAAATGCGCACGCAACGCCCGGTCAAGTGGTCCGGCTCGACAAGGGTGAGGGGATCGTCACCATGGCCGGAGACGGGCTTGTCGGCCTCCTCGAGCTCCAGCTCGAGAACAAGAAGAGGCTTTCACACAGGGACTTCGTAAACGGCTGCCGAGACCTGCTGGGGCGGCGTTTCTCGGCTCAACAACAAACAAGTTGATTATTTACCAACGGCTCGCTATATATTAAATGGCTCACGACCTGTCGGGGGACGGGGCTCTGCACCGGGATACCCAATGCGATTTTATTTTATCGACGACATCCGGCGTTTCTTCGAAAATCTATTCCGCTATTCTGAAAAGTATTTCCGGATTTTTAAAACCTACATTGTTGACGACTCCAACATTGCGATCCGGAACCTCCTCATCGTTCTCGGCATCTTCGTCGTAGTCTTCGGGATCATCGCTTCCCTCGTGTTTTTCCTGGTGCGCAAGGGCCCCCCCGAGGTTACGGTGCCGAAAATCACGGGGGAGGAGCTCGTCGACGGCCTCCTGATCCTCCAGAACAAGAGGCTCGGCGCGCTCATCGACCCCCGTTTTTTCAGCGACCACGCCAAGAACGTCATCGTCGAGCAGAACCCCGATCCCGGGAGCGTCGTGCGGGAAGGGAAGAACGTGCGGCTCATCGTGAGCAAAGGGCCGATCGTCTCGATCGTGGAGGACTACTCGGGGAAGACCATCGCATACGTCCAGAACAGGTTCCAGGAGATCTTCTCCTTCCAAAATCGGACCCTCAGGATCGGGGAGGTCACATCCGTCACCTCGGACATGCCCCCGGGAACCATCATCGGCCAATATCCCCCCGAAGGCACGCCCATTACCGACGTGGAGAGCGTCGACCTCATCGTCAGCAGGGGGAAGGAGGCGCAAGCCTTCGTCCTCGCCGACTACGCGGGGCGGAACATCAACGAAGTGATGGAACTTCTCGCGCTGAGGGGGATCCTCGTCAGCATCGTCGCCGAAGACGTGAAGAACCCGATCGAGAACGACGTTATCATCTCGCAGGAACCGGCCGAGGGGACCGTCGCGGGGAGGAACGACGCCGTGACCTTCCGCGTGGGGTACCTCCCCTCCGAGAAGGAGAAGGAGAAGCTCTACGCCCGCGTCCTGAACTTTGACGTGCCCGCGGACGCGAGCGATTCGCTCGTGCGCATCGTGGTGAAGGACAAAGTGGGGGAGCGGGAGATCTACAATGCGAGGAACAACGGCGGCGAAAGTGTCTCGGTCCCTTTCAAGAGCTACTCCAACACCGTAGTCTACATCTACCTCGACGAGGGCCTTCTGGAGATGCGGAAGCTCGAGTAGACGCCGCGGCTCAGATTGCCACGACCTTAGCGAATCCGTTTCATCGTCCGAGGGAGTACCGGTTTTTCAGGCGCTCGATCGAGCGGTCGACCTCCATGGAGAGAAAGGCGAGCAGCGAGGCGAGGTGCGAAGAGAGGAGTTTTGCGCCCCCGTGCAGCCTCTCCGCCTCGGGGAGCAGGTTTTTCAGAAACGGGTGCCGCGACAGCGACGCCTTCTCCCGCGCGCCGGGGTTCCCTTTGGCCGCCTTCAACTCGAGCGTCGCGTCGGCGATCCCCTTCCTAACGGTCTCAAGAAAATCGAATGCGGCGCGGTCAGTCAGCGGACCCTCTGCGCCGTTCAACCGTACCGTGCTCTTTTGGTTTCCCCGTTCCCCTCTGCACAGGCGATCCGCGAGAGCGTCGAGCTCAATTTCCCGGAGCCCGGGGACTTCGAGCCCCTCCCTTGTTGCGTTGATCACCCTCCCACGGTAGTGTTCCCTCGAGGCGAGCCACCCTCCGTATCCCTGGAAGACGAAATCGGTGAGCGCCTCGCGTCCGCCCAGCCCGGGTGAAGGGAAAGGGTTCCGGGAGAGGATCGCCCCCGTCATCGCCGTGAGGAGTGTACCGAGCCGGTTTTCGGCCTGGGCCCGCATTCTGTACGGAGCCGAGGAGCGGGCATGGGTCAGAAAGCCGCTGTAGGCGAGGTCGAGGCCCAGGACCACCACGGGGTCCGCCCCCGCGTACAGAGCGAACTCGATCGCCGTCGTCGCGACCGAACCGCCGCAGGGGAGGGGGTCGATCGGACCGTGAAACCCGGATAGCGTCGTCGCGAGCGGATGGACCTCGCGGGCGCCTTCCCCCCCCAACGACGGACCGCCGGCAGGGGGCCGTCCCTCCATGGCGGCGGCGCTGAAAGCCATGGTGCGCCCGGTTTCCCTCCATTCCTTCAGGATCTTCGGATACGCCACGAGATCGGCGACGAGGACCGTGTCGCGGAGGGGATCGCCCCCTTGCTTCGGCCCGGGACGGAGGGGTGGTGAATAGGCGAGGGTGAAGTCGTGGAGGTTATGGAACTGGGCGTCGAGGGTGACGACGAAGTCGACGGTAAAACCGTCGTCGGAGCCGCTCGTATTACGATGGATCGCGAGCGCCTCGAGGACGGTGTCCACGGCAATGACCCGGACCGAGCGTCCGAGCTCCCGCACCACGCCGAGCTGTCCCGCTAGCGACGGGCCGGCGCAGATGACCAGCGCGGGCTCTCCCTGGAGAGCCCCTTTTAGCGCCCTGATCGAGGGGCTTCCCACGAGGTTCGGAACGTTCCGAATGATGTTTTTCATCCAGAGGCTCTCGAAGGCGAAACGGGTGAGAACATCCGAAAGCTTACCCGCGAGAGTCCTCTTGAAGGAGGTCTCGATCGCCCCGTAGTACCCGGCAAAGGAGTCCCTGGCGCCGCGGAGACTTATGATCCTGTATCCTTTGAAGGAGAGGGGGCTCAGGTCGTCGAAAAAAGCCCTGATCCGCGCTTCCTCATCGCCGACGAAGAGGTTTATCCCCTCGAGGAAGGATATGTCTCGGGTTTTCAGGAGGAGCGCGAAAGCCTCGATGCTTCGCTCGATCGCGACGAGGGTTGCCCCGCCCGCGCAAGGGTGGAGGCGCCTGAATGTTTCGATCTGGTACCCCATCCCGATACCCATGAAGATGAAGACCGTCCCCTCTTTCACGGACAACCCGCGAGCGAGGATCTCGGCCTCCTTTTGCGGGTGCGCCGCGGAATGGAACGGCTTCCCGTCGAAGAGGATGTTGGGCAGCGGCTCGCGGGAGAGGGTAAAACGGCCGCTCCCCGCGGTAGGAAGCCCTCGAAGAGAGTTGCACAACGCAGGGTGGTTGCGGGCGAGGAACGAGAGGTTTCGCGCGACCAGATCATCCATACGTATGGATTATCGTATGGAACGAGGCGATGCAATAGGGGCGACGCGACGCGTGCCTCTCAGAAATCGTCGACCACGGGCGCCGGGGCTTTTTGTTTGTTGGCGAAGAACATGCCGAAGTTGTCGACTATTTTCGAATTGTTGTAGGCGTGGATGTACCAGTCGTTGAAGAGGTTGTTCCCCTTGACCCTCGTGTAGAGGAGGGTGATGTAGGAGGCGGACTTCGCGTACTCCTCCTCGTCGAACTTCTTTTCGCCGAGGACCTTGAAAATCACCTCGCCGTCGCTCGACTTCACGGGGCCGCCGAGCTGGCCGATTTTCGTGCTGAACACGTTCTCCGTGAGGTTCTGGCTGCCCATGAGCTCGAAGAGGGGCGTGTTCTTGTCTTCGTTGAGGATGTACTGCCCGGCGATGCGCACGTAATCCGTGGTGGTGATCTTGAGACCGAGGGCTTTGGCGGTGTCCTCGAAGAGGGCCGGGTTCGTGCTGAGCCTTTCGATAAACTCCCCGCTCTTCTGTCCCACGACCTTCTCCCGCTCCTCGCGGTTCGCGTTCACGTATTCCCGCTTGACCTTGGCCAGGGATTCTTCGAAGGTCTCGCTCTTGACGGGGTCGAGGGCTTTGATGATGTGGTACCCGAAGACTGACTTGACAAGCGGGCTGATCTCGCCCGCTTTGAGCTTGAACGCCGCCTCCGAGAACTCGGGCACCATGTCGCCCTTGTAGAACCACCCGAGATCGCCGCCCTTCTCCTTCGTGGTGTCTTCCGACACCTCCTTTGCGATGTCCGCGAACTTTTGCGGGTCCGCCTGGACCCGCTTCAGAGCCTCATTGGCCCTCGTCTCGGCATCGGGCTTGCCGCCCTTTATGAGGATGTGCGCCGCGTGAGCCCGCTCGAAAAGCCCCCGGTTTTCGCCGTAGAACTTATTGAGGTCCGCTTCCGGAACGCCGTCGTATCGGAAGAAGACGTAGGAGATCTTTTTCCCGTAGTCGTTGAGCTGGTAGAAGGCCTTGGTTTCCACCTCCGAGACCTTTGCCGAGTTCATGATCTCGTCGAGGAAGAGACCGATTGTGAGCTGCTCCTTCTCGCTTTTGAAGACCCTCTGCCTGTCCGTTTCCGGGGTTTGGTTGTACCGCTCCTCGTCGAAAGTCTTTCCCTCGGAAGAATAGTACCCCTTCTTTATCACCGAGGCGAGGACCGTCTCCTTCTCGATCCTGACCCCTGCTTTCTTCGCGAACTGAAGGATGAGGACGCGCTGAAGCACCGTATCCATCGCCTTGCGGAGGAGCTCGAGATTTTTCTCCTCGGTGAGCGACTCTTCCTGGTTTTTCTGCCTCTCTTCCTCGTAGTACTGTCTGTAGAGGTTTGCGAAGAGGGAATCGCTCTCGACCGCGACTGACTCCCCGTTCACCGAGGCGAGGATGTTCGTCTTCCCCCTCCGCGCGGCGTACTGGTAGGCGAAGCTTCCCACGAAGGCCACCGCGACGAACCCGATGACGACCGAGACGAGCATCTGTTTGGCTGTCATGGGCTGCTTCTTCTTTTTCTCGGCTGTCATGAGGTCCTCTGTGATAGTAAGTTACACTAAGCTAACACCCGGGAAAACACGCGTCAAATGAAAAAGGCCCCTCATTGAAAGCGGCTTAGACTCCGGGGCGGCCGCAAGCCGGGTTTTTAAGAAGCGGGGGGACGGTTTGCGTAGAATAAAGTTGATTTATCATTTATAGTATAGTATGAAACTTGAGAGGGACGAGGGGTAATCCATGAGGAGCATAGCTATCATTGGGGCGCAATGGGGGGACGAGGGGAAGGGGAAGGTAGTCCACCTCCTCTCCGGGCGGGCCGACGTCATCTGCAGGTACCAGGGGGGGAACAACGCAGGTCACACCGTCGTCACGGGGGGGAAAAAATATGTCCTCCACCTGATCCCGTCGGGTATTCTCAAGGAAGGAAAGATCTGCGTTATCGGGAACGGCGTGGTTCTCTCCCCCGAGGCCCTTCGGCAGGAGATCGAGACCCTCCTGTCCCTCGGGATCAGGACAGAGGGGAGGCTCTTCGTTTCCGATCGCGTCCAGGTCATCATGCCCTACCATATCGAGCTCGACGACGCCTACGAGCAGTCCCTCGGCATCGGGACGACAAAGCGGGGAATAGGCCCCGCCTACTCATTCAAGTACGCGCGGGTCGGGGTCAGGCTCTGCGACCTCTTCGAGGAGGCCTACCTCGAGAAGATCCTCGCCTCGGCGCTCGAGGAGGCCAACACAACCCTCTCCTGCCGTTTCAAGAGAAAACCGGTCGAGCTCCCGGCGATCATGGCGAAGGCCAAGGAATACCGGGAGATTCTCGCGCCCTACAGGGCGGACGTCGCCTCCATGCTCGCGGGGTTCCTCCGCGAGGACATGAGGGTGATCTACGAGGGGGCCCAGGGGGTGCTCCTCGACGTCGATTTCGGATCGTACCCCTACGTTACCTCCTCGAACCCGAGCGCCGGGGGAATCCTCACCGGTCTCGGGGTGGGGCCCAAGCATATCGGAGAGATACTCGGGGTCGCGAAGGCCTACGCGACGCGCGTCGGAGGGGGTCCCTTCCCTACGGAGCTCGATAACGAAACGGGCGAGCTTATCCGCCGGCGGGGGAGCGAGTACGGCGCCTCCACGGGGCGGCCGCGGAGGTGCGGCTGGTTCGACGCGGTGGCGGCCCGCTACGCAGTGTCCGTGTCGGGGATCGAGAAGATCGCCATGACCAAGTTCGACGTCCTCGACGGGCTCGATCGAATCAGGGTGTGCACGGGCTACACGATAAACGGGAAGAGGAGCGGCGCTTTTCCTCCCAACGCCGACGTGCTTGCCGGGGCCGTCCCCATCTACGAGGAGTTCGGCGGGTGGGTGAAAACCTCCGGGATCAGGTCGTACGCAGATCTTCCTGACGCCGCGAAGCGCTACATCGGCGCCCTCGAGGAGAAGCTGGGCGTCGGGATCGTTCTCATTTCCACAGGCCCCGACGAGGACGACACGATCGTCCGCGGAAGGCTCGCCATCGATTGACCCGCTGATTGGAGATGACAAAATCCCTCGGTTGTGCTACTATTCCGGGATGACCTTCGCCCCTGTCGGGGGCGAGGAATTACCAAAATAACTGATTGCGAGGAAACAGCCATGAAAAATCCGCAACAGCTTCTCAACACCGCGCTGGACAAGGGGAAGGGAGTGTTCCGGCTCTTTCCTGCCTGGGTCCCGAGGGTGTTCTGCATACCCGGAAAGCGCCTCAAGCTCCACAACGACGACTACTATGCCTTCGGCGCCGACCGGGGGGGGATAGACGAGCGCTGGTTCGCCTCGACCGTCAAGGCCGACAACGGCCCCAAGACCCTCCCCGACGAGGGGA
>Ga0315286_10006391_pt1 | contig 11470 bp, 9 predicted proteins | sample YL17G10_0_MG_FD_205038 | JGI IMG/M metagenome (GOLD analysis project Ga0315286, IMG submission 205038) | Sediment microbial communities from Yellowstone Lake, YNP, Wyoming, USA - YL17G10_0 | ecosystem: Environmental > Aquatic > Freshwater > Lake > Sediment | place: USA: Wyoming | collected...
GATCTACGGGATCGCAACAGGGATCGACACGCCCCGGATCGTCGAGACTTCGCGCCTCGTCTCGCGCTGCTCGGGCATCTCCCTCAGCCCGGTCCAGCCCATCGTCGGGGAGAACGCCTTTGCCCACGAGAGCGGGATCCACTCCCATGGCGTGATTGCCTGCTCCGACACCTTCGAGCCCGGGATCATGACCCCCGAGATGGTGGGGCACCGCCGGAGGCTGAAGCTGGGCAAGCATGTGGGGAGGCACGCGGTGCGGCAGATGCTCTCCGAGGTGCACCTCACCCCCACGGATCCCCAGCTGGACGAGATCGTGGCCCGGATCAAGACCATCTCCGGCCGTGGCAAACGGATGACGGACGCGGACCTCTACGAGATTGCCGAGACGGTAATGGGATTTTCGACCAACGGCAAGATCATTGACCTCCAGGACATCGCTGTCATCACCGGGAACCATATCATCCCCACGGCATCGATACGGGCCATGGTGCACGGGGAGGAGCATATCAACAGCGCCGTGGGGAACGGCCCGGTGGATGCTGCCATGAAGGCGATCCTGGGATGCCTGCCAGCGAAGGTCACCCTGAAGGACTTCAAGATCGAGGCGATCTCCGGGGGCTCCGACGCCATCGGACACGTGACGATCGCCATCGAGGATGACCACGGGCATGTCTTCGACGCCAGCGCATCGGGCGACGACATCGTCATCGCCTCGGTGGAGGCCATGGTGAACGCCATCAACCTGCTGCAGCGGGTGGCGTGACGGGGACATCCCGAGAGATCAACTCGAAGGATGCCCTTGACAGTGGGGTTATCCTCTCATGGGTGGGTCCGAAGGGGGGTATGCCCCCTCCCGTCATCCATCCCGGGCGGGAAAGTGAGAGGGTATGCTGAAACCCCGGACTCTCTCCAGAGCTGATCCATTACCCGAAAAATAGGAGCGATGGGGAGATCAGTCCGCGGTGGGGATGCCCTGCTTCCCTCCCTCCAGCGCCCCCTTGATCTGGGTGGAGAGCTGCTCGAACCTGGCCTGCATCGCCTTCTCCTGCTTCTCCAGGGACTTGATCCGCAGCTCCAGGGACTCCACCTTCTCGGAAAGGCCGGTGAGGACCTTCTCCTTCTTCTGCTGGACCATGACGGTGCCCACGTTGGAGAAGACCTCCACGTCCTCGGGGAGATCCTTCAGCTCCTCGATGGCCCGCCGTGACTCACGGATCGCCATCTCGTACTGGGTCTTCTGCGCCGCGACTGTCTGGAGCTGCTGCTGCAGTTGCTGGAGCATTGCCAGCTGGTTCTGTACTTTCGGGGATATGTTCTCCATTGCCCTATGTCTCCTGTGGAACAGCGTCTTTCGGCTCCCGCGCCTTCCTGGCGGGGGAATCCGGACCTCACGCTCTGTATACAATGGGGAGGGTACGCATATGAATCCAGTGGGTGGAGGTCAGGAGGAACTCCCCGCCAGGTGCTGACGGGGAAGGGGCTGCCCCTTCCCGGCCCCGCTTTCGGTACGGTATCCCCTCCCCATCCTGTCTTTCCTCCTTACGACAGAAAAACAGGCGCGGTGCAAAGAGAGCAATCACCGGGTTGTCCACCAGGTGTACTCGCCAGCAGCCAGGGGAGAATGCCTGGGGTCCGGAGAATCCAGGGAAGGTTTCCCGTTCCAATGCATCGGCAGGGTAAGGGAACGAAAACGGGAGATCCTGTGCAGGGGCCAGCGGAAAACGGGACATTCAGCCGGTGCGGGCCTGCGGGGCAGGGGATGACGGCCCTTTTCTCGTGGCAGGGCGGCGGCGGAGGGAACGCTGGCTCACCTCCACCATGGCGAGCATCCAGATCCCGAAGGCCACCACCGAGAGGTTCTCCACCCAGGGCCGTTCCAGCAGGACAAAGAGGACACCGAGTGCCACGTACGCCACGCCGGCCGCCCGGCTGATGGGCGTGGAGACGCGGTCCTCGGTCACGGCCAGGTGGAGGAGCACAACGGCAAGGGCGGAGGACAGGAAGAAGAGCGCTGCAGCCAGGGTGTGGTATGGTTCCACACCCACGGGGAAGATCCCCACACCCGAGAGGCCGGCGGCAGCCGCAAGGCCGCTCACCGTCCCCAGGGTGACCCGCTGCCGGGTGCCAAGGATCGGGCGCAGGGCCGCAAAGAAGATTGCCAGCAGGACGGCAGTCACCACCATGCCGGCGCTGAAGAGGGGACCGGAGGCCGCACCGGTCCCCAGGTTGGAGAGGTAGTTCATGAAGACGTGGTAATCGGGCTTCAGGAACACGGACCCGGCAACGCTCACAATGAAGACGCCCACCGTTCCGATGGAACTCACCGTGACCCAGCGGTGCAGCATCTTCCCGTCCATCCGGGTTCTCCTCTCTCCTGTATGAGGTGTAGCGCGGTGCATGGGATAAACCCTCGCTTTTTGGCGGGAAGAGCAGACCGGAGAGCCCTTTGGGACGGCGTGGACCCGTCCATCACTGAATTCAGGCACCGCAAAGTACTGAATGGGTAACCGGAAAAACAAAAGTGGGCTCGTCGTGATTCGAACACGAGATCTCCGCCATGTCAAGGCGACGTCATAACCAACTAGACCACGAGCCCGTTGGGAATTTTTCCGGACTACCGGTATGTGATCTCCCCGTATAAAAGATTGCGTGGAGGGATTGTCTCCGTGGGGCAGGGGTCAGATCCGGGCGAACTTGGCCGTGTGAATCCCGACCTTGGTCCGGATCTCCTCCATCACTTTCGGAGGCACCTCGGAGTCGACGTTCAGGACCATGATGGCCTCCTCGCCCTGCCGGATCCGGCCCACCTGCATGCCGGCGATGTTGATGCTGGCCGCCCCCAGGATCGTGGAAGCCCGGCCGATGACCCCCGGCTTGTCCAGGTGGCGTGAGACGATGACGAACCCCTCCGGGATCATGTCCATCGTGTACCCGCCGATGGCCACGATCCGGATCCGGTCCTTTGTGAAGACGGTGCCTGCCATCGTCTCTTCCATCCGGTCGGTCTTCAGCCGGATCGTGATCAGGTTCCGGAACCCCTGGGACTCCTCGGTAAGGGTCTCCCTGACGCTGATCCCCCGCTCCCGGGCAATGAACTCGGCGTTGATGATGTTCGCGGGCACCTGCAGGATGGGATCCATGATCCCCTTCAGGGCGAGGCGTGTGACAAACCGGGTGTTGGGGGCGAGGGTTGCCAGCTCCCCGCCGTAGGTGAACTCCACGGTCTCGACCCTGCCCTCCACGAGCTGCATCAGGAACCGGCCCATCTTCTCGGCAAGGATGGCATAGGGCTCGATCCGTTCCACCAGGTCCGGCGGGATCATGGGAGCGTTCACCGCGTACTTGGCCTGCCCGCCCGAAAGAACCGTGATGACCTGCTTTGCCACCGACAGGGCCACGTTCAGCTGGGCCTCCACCGTCGATGCCCCCAGGTGCGGGGTGACGATGACGTTGTCCAGGTCCAGGAGCGGGGACTTGACCGGGGGCTCCTCCTCGAAGACGTCCAGGGCAGCTCCTGCCACTTTTTCGGATTTCAGGGCATCGTAGAGTGCCTTCTCGTCGATGATCCCGCCCCGGGCGCAGTTGATGATCCGGACACCGTCCTTCATCAGGGCAAACTTCGCGGCATCAATGAGGTGGGTGGTCTCCTTGGTCAGGGGGGTGTGTACCGTGATCACGTCTGCCTGCCGGATGACATCGTCCAGCGCCATCAGCTCCACCCCCATCTGGGCTGCCCGCTCCTTTGTGAGGAAGGGGTCATAGGCGATGCACCGCATCTCCATGGCATTCGCCCGCTTGGCGATCTCCCGGCCGATGCGCCCCAGCCCGACAATGCCCAAGATCTTCTCGTTCAGCTCCACCCCCATGAATTTCGAGCGCTTCCACTCCCGCTGCTTTAATGACACGTTCGCCTGCGGGATGTTGCGGGCAAGGGAGTACATCATGGCCATCGTGTGCTCGGTGGCGGCGAGGGTGTTTCCTTCGGGTGCGTTCACGACGGGGATTCCCTTCTTCGTGGCGGCTTCTACATCGATATTGTCCACGCCAACTCCTGCCCGGCCGATGATCTTCAGGCGGTGGCCGGCCTCGATGATCCGCGCGGTGACGGTGGTCCCGCTGCGGACCACCAGCGCATCGTAGCCCCCGATGATCCGCACCAGCTCGTCTTCGGGAAGGTTGGTCTTCAGGTCCACGCTGTACTTCTCCCGCAGTAGGGCCAGGCCCTCTTCCGCCAGGGGGTCGCTGACCAGTACCTTGAACGTCACGGCAAATCCCATATTCAGTCGGTCTGCCCCCTCTTCATGGTTTTCATGGAAAAAACCGCTGGGACTGCGGAGAATCTGTCGCCGCGCTTCAGCCCCAGGACAGACAGGGAATTGCCATCCTCGGCTGGGAGAGGGTGGTTGGAGGGGACCTGCCCCCTCCCGTTCCCACACCCGGTGGGGCTATCCGCCCGCGTAAACCATCTTCTTCTCAAGAATTGTCCCCGATGCGGAAAATGCGGGATCTCATGGGGGACGGGTGGTGGCCGAAATCCACAGGAATCCTGTGGCAGGTTCCCCTCTCTCTCCCGGGCCTGCGTACCCGGAAGGGTTTTTCCGTGAGGATCACTCCCCCGGATCGGTGCCGGGAGAAAAGAAGCAAAATATATCTCTTGGGGAGTAAGGTTGTATCACAACCCGCGAGGTGACGGTGTATGAAGAAGACCCCTGACATACTCAGGATTGAGGAGATCCAGAAGGAGGATATCCCCTCGGTGGGGGGGAAGGGTGCATCCCTGGGGGAGATGTTCTCCATCGGGCTTCCAGTCCCGAAGGCATTCGTGGTGACGGCCCAGGCGTTCCGGCGGTTTCTCTCGGAGACCGGCATCGAGGACCGGCTCTTTGCCACCATGGCTGACCTGAACGTGGAGGACTCCTCGGCCCTGGAGGAGGCATCCCGGAAGGCCAAGGAACTGGTGCTCTCGGTGGGGATGGCTGCCTCCCTCCAGAAGCGGATCCGGGAGGCGTACCGGATCATGGGGTCCGAGACGATCGTGGCGGTGCGGTCCAGTGCTACCGCCGAGGACCTGCCGGACGCATCCTTTGCCGGCCAGCAGGAGACCTACCTGAACATCCGTGGGGAGAAGGACCTCCTGGAAGCGGTCCGGCACTGCTGGGCGTCCCTGTACGGCGGCCGGGCCATCTACTACCGGGCAAAGCAGGGATTCGATGACCGGACGGTGAACATTGCGGTCGTGGTACAGGAGCTGGTCCACTCAGAGAAGGCCGGTGTCATGTTCACTTCCCACCCGGTGACCGGGGAGCCCCTCACCATCATCGAGGGGTCCTGGGGCCTGGGGGAGGCCGTGGTATCGGGCACCGTCTCCCCGGACAAGTATGTCTTTGACCAGCGGTCCGGGAAGGTGGTGGACCGGCTCATTGCCCAGAAGATCCAGATGATTGTCCCCGACGGCAGGAAGGGCACGCGCCTCACGGAGGTGCCCGGCCCGCAGCAGGCCAGCACCCTCCTCACGGACGAGGAGGTGGGGAAACTCGCCATGTTCGGGAGGATCGCGGAGCAGCACTACGGGGTCCCCCAGGACCTGGAGTGGGCTATCGTGGGACCCGAGTTCTTCATCCTCCAGTCCCGGCCCATCACCACCATCAAGACCGCGGCCGCGCCCCAGGCCGCTTCCGCTTCCCAGTGCGGGGAGGGTTCTGTTCTCGTGGAGGGTCAGGGCGCCTCGCCGGGGATCGGCAGCGGGCGGGTCGTCATCGTCCACAACGTGAAAGACGTGGGCACGGTGAAGGCGGGGGACATCCTGGTGGCCCGGATGACGAACCCGGACATGGTCCCTGCCATGCGCAGGGTGGCTGCCATCGTCACGGACGAAGGGGGCATGACCTGCCACGCGGCCATCGTCTCCCGGGAGCTGGGCACCCCGGCGGTGGTGGGCACCAAGAAGGCAACGGCCGTGCTCCGGCCGGGACAGATGGTCACCGTGGACGGGGAGAAGGGCCTCGTGTACGACGGGGCCCGGGAGGTCCCGGCCGCCGAGAAGAAGGCGGTATCGGTGGCGGCGGTCGCCGGTGCCCCCCTCATCACCGCCACCGCGGTGAAGGTGAATGTCTCCCTCCCCGAAGCGGCGGCCCGGGCAGCGGCCACCGGCGCAGACGGCGTGGGCCTCCTGCGGATCGAGCACCTGATCCTGGGCCTGAACAAGACCCCGGGCTGGTACGTGAAGCAGGGTAAGCAGGGGGAGTTCATCCGGGAGCTGCACGACGGGATCAAGATCGTGCTGGATGCCTTCCCGGGGAAGCCGGTCTGGGTCCGCACCCTGGATGCCCCCACCGACGAGTTCCGGAACATGCTGGGCGGAGAGGACGAGCCCCACGAGCACAACCCCATGCTGGGCTGGCGGGGGATCCGGCGGGATCTCGCGAGCCCGGACCAGTTCCGGATGCAGGTGGAGACCTTCAAGCTCCTCTGGAAGGAGGGGTACAGCAACCTGGGGATGATGTTCCCCATGGTCTCCCACCCGGACGAGTTTGTGAAGGCAAAGCAGCTGATGCAGGGATGGGGGGTGGATGTGGAGGCCGCAACGCTGGGGATCATGATCGAGATCCCTTCCAGCGCCCTCCTGATCGAGGACTTCATCCGGGCCGGGATCCGGTTCGCCTCCTTCGGCACCAACGACCTGGTCCAGTACACGCTGGCCATTGACCGGAACAACGAGAACGTGGCGTCGATGTACAACCCCCGGCAGCCGGCGGTGCTCAAACTCATCCACGATGCCATCCAGGTCTGCCGGAAGTACGGTGTTGAGTCCTCCATCTGCGGTCAGGCGGGGTCGGACCCGGCCATGGCCGAGTGGCTGGTGGAGCACGGGATCGCATCCCTCTCGGCCAACATCGATGCCGTTGCCAAGATCCGGGACCGGGTGGCCAGGACCGAGCAGCGGATGATCCTGGAGGCGGCCCGCCGAACCCATGCGTGAGAAGGGGTGTTCCCGGGAAGAACTCCTGGCCTACCTCGGAAGGAAGCGGGGCGAGGACTGCCTCTCCTGCACCATCCTCTCCTCCATGTGCACCGATCCCCACCCGGTGGCACTGGAGGCGGATGCGCTCTTCCGGTGCACGAACCTGGGCGATCCCGGTCTATTTCCCGGAACCGCGGAGATCGAGCGGCTGCTCGTACAGCGGCTGGGGAGCCTGATGCACCACCCCGGTGCAGGAGGGTATGCCACCTCGGGGGGCACCGAGTCCAACATCCAGGCCCTCCGGATCGCCCGGAAAGTGAAACCGGTGGAGCGGCCCAATGCCGTGGTACCTGAATCCGCCCACTTCTCCTTTGACAAGGCCTGCGAGATGCTGGGGATCGAGATGCGCATGGCCCCCCTGGATGGCCGGTTCCGGATGGATGCGGAGGCAGTGGAAGCTCTCGTGGACGAAAATACCATTGCCCTCTCGGGCGTGGCCGGGACCACCGAGTACGGGATGGTGGACCCCATCTCCCGCCTCTCCGAGATCGCCCTGGACCGGGGGATCTTCCTCCACGTGGACGCCGCGTTCGGCGGGATGGTCCTTCCGTTCCTGGACCATCCCCCGGCCTTTGACTTCTCCCTCCCGGGGGTCGCAAGCATCTCGGTGGATCCCCACAAGATGGGGATGTCCACGATCCCGGCCGGCTGCTTCCTGGTCCGGGAGCAGCGGATGCTGGACCTCCTCAACATTCCCACCCCCTACCTGACGGTGAAGCAGGAGTACACCCTTGCCGGCACCCGGCCGGGCGGTCCGGTGGCCGCCGCCTTCGCTGTTCTGGAGTACCTGGGAATAGAGGGGATGCGTGCCATCGTGCAGGGGTGCATGGCCAACACCCGGCGCCTCATCGACGGGCTGGGGGTGCTGGGCATCCCCACCGCCACCACCCCGGACGTGAACGTGGCGGCCTTCGACTGCGACCGGGTACCGGAGCGGTGGCGGCTCTCCCGCACCCGGCGCGGCCACCTGAGGGTGGTCTGTATGCCCCACGTCAGCCGCAGCGTGGTTGAATCCTTCCTCTCCGACATGGAGGAACTGTATGCTTGAGAGACTGATCCGGTCCCTGGAGACCTGTCCGATCGTGAAGCGGGGCGACTACGACTACTTCATCCACCCCATCACTGACGGGGTGCCTGAGGTGGATCCCGCGCTCCTGCGGGAGGTCTGCGCCGCCATGGTGAAAGTGCTGGACCTGGACCGGGTGGACCTGATCGTTGTCGCAGAGGCCATGGGGATCCATATCGGCACCGCGCTCTCCCTGGCCACGGATATCCCGTTCACCATCGTGAGAAAACGGAAGTATCAGCTCCCCGGGGAGATTGCCGTCCACCAGGTCACCGGCTACTCGAAAGGGGAGCTGTACCTGAACCGGGTGAAGAAGGGCGACCGGGTGGTGATCATCGACGACGTGATCAGCACCGGCGGCACCATGAGGGCCATGATCCAGGCCGTGGAGACTGCGGGTGCCGAGATCGTGGACATCTGCGTCGTGATCCGGAGGGGGTCTGCCGAAATCGGGCGGCCTTTCACCCGCCTGGTGCAGGTGGAGGTCAGCGGCGGCCGGGTGCATGTGAGTGAGACCGGTCTCTGAACTGGCCCGGGATCTCAGGGAGCGGGGGGCCCGGACCGTGGCCCTCCAGTTCCCGGCAGGGCTGAAGCGGCGGGGATTCGCCATCGCGCAGGAGCTCCGGGCCGCCGGCTTTGCGGTGATCCTCTCCGGGGATCCCTGCTACGGCGCCTGCGACCTGGCGCTGGATGCACTGGACGTGGCAGACGTGCTGGTCCACTTCGGCCATGCACCGGTGGCCCCCCACGAGCGGGTGATCCACGAGCCTGTCTCCATGGATTTTGACCCGGAGATCGTCCGCCGGGTCCTACCCCTGCTCCGGGGTCCCCGGGTCGGCCTCGTCACCACCGTCCAGCACGTCCACCTGCTGGCGGCTGTTGCAGAGGTGCTGCGCGGGGCGGGTTTCGATCCGGTGGTAACGGGGGGCTCCGGCCGTACTCCCCACCCGGGGCAGGTGCTGGGATGCTCTTTCCATGCGGCACGGGAGACCGGTGCCGGCGAGATCCTGTTTGTGGGCACCGGCCTCTTCCATCCCCTCGGGGTGCAGCTGGCCACCGGCGCCCGGGTGGTGGCCCTGGACCCGTACACCGGGGAGGTTTCGGAAGTCTCGGCGGACCGGTTCCTGCGGCAGCGGTTCGGGCTGATCGAGCGGGCCAGGGATGCGGAACGGATCGGTGTGATCGTTTCCTCGAAGAGCGGGCAGCAGCGCCTGGAGCTGGCAAGGCGGCTGGCAGGCCTCTCCGACCGGGCGGTGCTCGTCATGATGCGGGAGGTGACCCCCGAGGGGCTCCTGGACCTGGGGTGCGACGCCTATGTGAACACCGCGTGCCCGCGCCTCGCCTACGACGACCAGGCCCGGTTCCCGGTCCCGGTCCTTACCCCGGCCGAGTTCGAGATCCTCCTCGGGATCCGGTCCTGGGAAAACTACGTGGTGGACGAATGGGGAGAGGGATGAGGCTCCGCCATCTGGAGATGGCATTGGAGCGGCTGGAGGGGTTCCCCGCACCCTCGCCGGCGCTGGAGCAGTACCGCACCCCCGCCGTGGTCGCCGCCCGGCTCCTCCACCATGCCTGGTCAAAGGGGGATATCGAAGGCCTGGTTGTCCTGGACCTGGGGTGCGGTACCGGGATCCTGGCCTGCGGGTCCATGCTGGCCGGAGCCCGGCGGGCCGTGGGAGTGGACGTGGACCCCGCCGCCCTGGCCACCGCCGGGGAGAACGCCCGTCGGCTGGACGTTGCCGTAACCTTCCTCCAGGCAGACATCTCGGATCACGGGAAGATCGGGGAGGCGGGGCCGTATGACACGGTGGTGATGAACCCGCCCTTCGGGGCCCAGAAGCCCCACGCCGACCGGCCCTTCATCGACGCTGCCCTGGCCCTGGCCCCGACTGTGTACGGGATCTTCAATGCCGGGTCCCGGGAGTTCCTGGCATCGTACGTTGCGGGCCGGGCGGAGATCACAGAGGTGGTGGAGGCCCGGTTCCCCCTCCGGCGCACCTTCCGCTTCCACCGGGACGACGTGCGGGAGATCGGTGTGGAGATTGTCAGGTTGGTACGCCAATGACGCTCCCCCAGGCACCCCGCACCGTATGGGTACTCTCGGGAGCCCACCTGGTAGCAGACCTCTACGGCCCGGCCCTCCCCGCCATCATCGCGCTCCTGGTCCTGCAACAGGGCTACTCCTACCTGGCTGCCGGTCTCCTGATCACGGTCTACAACTCGGTCTCCTCCTTTGCCCAGCCGGTGATCGGCTGGATCCACGACCGCCGCGGGATCGGCCTTCCGCTGGGGGTGAGTATCCTGATCTCCGGCCTCTTCGTCCCCCTCATCGGCGTGGCCGGGGACTACCTCCTGATCCTCCTCTGCTGTGCCATCGCGGCACTGGGCCATGCCGCCTTCCACCCGGTGGCACTCGCCACCACCGGGAGACTCTCGGAGGATGCCAACCGGGGCCGGCTCCTCTCTTACTTTGTCGTGGGTGGGAACCTGGGGTTCGCCCTTGGGCCGGTCGCTGCCGGTGCTGCACTGGATGCCTTCGGCCTCCCCGGAACGTTGCTCCTTGCCCTCCCGGCGATCGGGATCGCACTCCTCCTGCGCATCTTCCCCCCTGCGGTGGCCGGGTGGATCCGGAACGCCGCTCCCCATGCCGGTGCAGAGCCCGGCCACATGAAGGAATGGAGAGGGATGGTAGTGCTCCTGTCCGCTTCGTCCCTCAGGGCCGTGGTAATCTTCGGCTCGGTAGCATTCCTGCCTGCCTACCTGGTGGGGCGGGGATACGACCTCCTAGTGGCGAACACCCTTGCCACCGCCATGCTGGCCGCCGGGGTGGCAGGCCAGATGGCCGGGGGTGCCCTCTCCGACCGCCGCGGGCGCAAGGAGGTCATTGTTGCCGGCATGGCCATCGCCATCGTGACGCTGGCCGCCTTCCTCTTCACGGGGGGGTGGATGAGCCTCCTCTTCCTCCTCCTCTTCGGCTTTGCCCTCTGGTCCAGCTTCTCGGTGACGCTGGCCATCGCCCACGAGCTGATGCCCGGGGAACTGGGCCTCTCCTCCGGGCTCCTTTTAGGGTTCTCCATGGGCCTGGGGGGCCTGGGGGTTGCTGTCATCGGTTCCCTGGCCGATTCCATCGGCCTTTCCGGGGCCCTCACCGTCCTCCTCTACCCGCTGGCCGCTGCGACCGTGCTGATGGCAGTGCTGCCGTACCGGGGGAAGAGAACTGTCATGAAAACATCGTAATTCCGGCGAATCCTTCCTATGAACCACCTATCCTCCCCGGGGGTGGGGTCGGGAGGGGGCAAGCCTCCTCCCGTCGCCCTCCCCCATGAGGATATTCCCTTCCAACCTGTTTTTCCTGAGGATCGAACATACAACCAAGGAGCAGG